>Ga0181583_10000004_pt1 | contig 138320 bp, 121 predicted proteins | sample 071ome_31_FD_132461 | JGI IMG/M metagenome (GOLD analysis project Ga0181583, IMG submission 132461) | Coastal salt marsh microbial communities from the Groves Creek Marsh, Skidaway Island, Georgia - 071405CT metaG (megahit assembly) | ecosystem: Environmental > Aquatic > Marine > Intertidal... | reverse complement strand
GCCGTCAGTCTGCAGTACCACGCGAGACCGCAGGTTGTTCATCACCAGGGTCTGGTGAGTTTCGGCGATACCCAGTTCCCAGGGCAGGCCGGCGTGCTTGATTGAAGTCAGCGGGGAAGCCCCAGTGCCGCCATCGTGTCCTGCGATCACAAGGTGATCGGTCTTGGCCTTGGTCACACCGGCAGCGATCGTGCCCACGCCGATCTCGGATACCAGTTTCACACTGATACGCGCGGCGCGGTTGGCGTTCTTCAGGTCATGAATAAGCTGCGCGATATCTTCGATGGAATAAATGTCGTGATGCGGCGGGGGACTGATGAGTCCGACGCCAGGGGTGGAGTGACGGATGCGCGCGATCTGTTCGTCCACCTTGCCACCGGGCAGTTCTCCGCCTTCACCTGGCTTTGCTCCCTGGGCAATCTTGATCTGTAGTTCGTCGGCATTGGTCAGGTACCAGGCTGTCACACCGAAGCGACCGGACGCCACCTGCTTGATGGCAGAGCGCTTGGAATCGCCATTGGGAAGCGGATTGAATCGCGCTGGATCTTCGCCACCTTCACCGGTATTGGATTTGCCACCGAGGCGATTCATGGCAATCGCCAGGGCCTCGTGGCTCTCCTGGGAAATGGAGCCAAAGCTCATGGCACCTGTGGCGAAGCGCTTGACGATCTCGCTGGCCGGTTCCACTTCATCGATGTCGATGGATTGCGTCTCATCGAAACGGAATTCCAGCAGGCCGCGCAGGGTGCAACGCCGGGTCGCATCCTCATTCACAAACTTCGCGAATGTCTCGTAGGCTTCCTTGCTGTTATTGCGGGAAGCGAGTTGCAGATTGAATATGGTGTTGGGATTCCACATATGGGAATCGCCACCGGTGCGCCAGTGGATGTCACCGGGATTATTCAGAACCGGTATGCGGTCGCTGTCCTTGGCCGGATACCCGATGGCATGGCGACGCTTGGATTCTTCAATCAGTACATTGAAGTTCACGCCCTGCACGCGGCTTGCCGTGCCTACAAAGCAGGTGTTGATGATTTCATCGGCGAGGCCAACGGCTTCGAAGATCTGTGCACCCTTATAGGATTGCAGGGTGGAGATACCCATCTTGGCCATCACTTTGAGCATGCCCTTGGCAACGCCCTTCTTGTAGGCGGCCACAAGCTCGGCTTCGGTTGGGCACTTGTCGCCCAGCAGCCCTTCCCTGTTCGCCTGCCACAATGACTCGAAAGCAAGGTAGGGATTAACCGCGTCCGCACCATAACCGGAGAGCAGGCAGAAGTGATGCACTTCCCGCGCCTCACCGGTTTCCAGCACGATACCAATCTGGGTACGCTGCTCGAGTTTGGTCAGGTGATGATGCACAGCACCACAGGCAACCAGTGCACTTAAGGGAATGCGATCGGCTGAAATATTCCGGTCTGACAGGATGATAAAGGAGTAGCCGCCCTCGATTGCCTGCTCTGCTTCCTTACAGATGCGTTGCATCGCCTCCATGAAGCCATTATCGGCTTTAGCATCGAAGGTGATGTCAATCACCTGGGTCTTCATGCCCCGGTAGTCGGCATTCTTGATGTCCGCCAGTTCCTGGTTGGACAGCACGGGGTGATCGATGCTCAGTCTGTGCGCCTGTTCCGGTGTGGTTTCCAGCAGGTTGCCTTCCGGTCCGAGGAAACAGCGCAGGGACATCACTACTTCTTCCCGGATCGAATCGATCGGGGGGTTGGTTACCTGGGCGAACAATTGCTTGAAGTAGTCATAGATCATGCGTGGCTTGTCGGACAGACAGGCCAAGGCCGAGTCGTTACCCATGGACCCCAGTGGATCACGGGCCTCGGTGACCAGAGGAATCAACATAAACTGCATGGTCTCGGTGGTGTAACCGAAAGCCTGCATACGTTGCAGCGTATCATCTGCCTCCAGGGACGTGCCCGCCGCATTGCCGGAAAGGTGCTCCAGGCTTACCTTCTGTTCAGCCAGCCATTGGCCGTAGGGGCGCTTGTTACAGATGATCTGTTTTACTTCTTCATCGGGAATGAGTCGGCCCTGTTCGAAATCGATCAGAAACATCTTGCCCGGTTGCAGGCGGCCCTTGACCTTAACGTTGGCCGGATGCACGTGTACCACACCCACTTCTGACGCCATGATGCACTTGTCGTCGTGGGTGATGTAGTAGCGGCTGGGGCGCAGGCCATTTCGATCCAGCACGGCGCCGATGTAGTGACCATCTGAGAACACGATAGAAGCTGGGCCATCCCAGGGTTCCATCAATGCAGAATGGTACTCGTAGAAGTCTTTCTTCTCCTGGGCCATGTTCTGGTCAGACTGCCAGGCCTCGGGAATCATCATCATGGTGGCTTCAGCCAGCGAGCGGCCGGACAGCAACAGGAATTCAAGTACTGCGTCGAAGCTACCCGAGTCGGAGCAGTCGGAATCGATTACGGGGAAAATATCGCCCAGCTTGTCACCAAAAGCGTCAGTTGCCACTTTACCCTGGCGGGCAACCATGGAATTCACGTTGCCGCGCAAGGTGTTGATCTCGCCGTTATGGCTCATGAAACGGTTTGGCTGTGCCCTGTCCCAGGAAGGGAAGGTGTTGGTGCTGAATCGGGAATGCACCATGGCCAGATGTGTTTCGAAATCCGGGTTGGTCAGGTCTTTATAAAAAGGAAAGGTCTGCGCCGGGGTCAACATACCTTTATAGACAATCACCTTGGTAGAGAGGCTGCAGGCGTAAACCTGCTTCGCTTCTTTCATGGTCTTGTCGTTGCGCAGTCGATGCGAGAAGCGCTTGCGGATGATGTACAGAACCCGTTCGAATTCATCCTGCTCAAGACCATCGGCGGCGCCGATGAACAACTGGGCGATGAAAGGCTGCGCCATCAAGGCTGCAGGACCCACATCGGCACCGACGGGATCGATCGGCACATCACGCCAGCCAATCAGGGTCTGGCCTTCTTCGGCCACGATGTGATTGATGGCATCGAAACACAGTTCTCTTTCTTCCTTTATTTGAGGAAGGAAAATATTGCCCACGGCATAACTGCCAGCCTCGGGCAGATCGGCGCCCAATTCTTCCCAGGCAACTTTCCTGAAGAAGCTGTGGGGCAGGGCCATGAGGATGCCGGCACCGTCACCGGTGTTGGCCTCGAAGCCACAGCCGCCGCGGTGATCCATGCGGGAATTCAGGTGGTAGGCGTCCAGCATGATCTGATGACTGGGCACTCCCTTGATATTGGCCACGAAGCCCACGCCACAGGAGTCTTTCTCATTAGCTGGGTCGTAAAGTCCGGTCTTCTCCGGAAAGCCAAATTTCAGGGGATACTGCTGCTCATTCATTATTAGGTGTCTCTTGATAGATCGCCGCTGAGTCGCATTCTGCTTTTATTTTCCCGCTAGACCCCACCCCGCCGAAGCAAGCCCCTCGGGTCTGGTCACATAACGCGGCTGAATTCGGCCCGATCGGGCGGTGCGTAGTGTTTTCCTACTCCCTCCCGTAACACCGGAAGGGGTGCTTTCAGGAGGGCCGGTCAAAATACCATCAATGCATAATATGTCAAGGTTTCCGGGGCTTGCCGAATATTCTGCGGTTGATTAAGTCCCTGTTTTCTAATGAATTGTAGGGAGCCGATTTTGGATTTTATGACAATATATTGTCGATATTGATGGGGCCAGATCCCGATCGCGGCTGCGCAGGGGAAATTTCCTGGCAGAACCTTCAATCCTGTCAATGCGCGAAACCGCAGACACACCGGGCAGGCAATTTTGCCGCCCCAGTGGCCCCGAAAAGACCCTGCCAGCGATAGGGTCAAATCCGCCGAAAGGAGCAAAAATACTGGGCGTGCGGGAAATTGGCTTGCTTGTAAATTGGCAGTGGGTGGATTACCCTAGCTTGCTCAGTAATGCTGCAAGGTACTGATCTGATTGCAAATAGTTCTCATTTAGATTAATGCAGTCAGAACGACAAAAACGCATAAAAATAATAAGCTAGCCCGACCTCGAGTTACTGAATTTACAATACCTGTATCCCTATTTTTACGGAGGCGACCAACCCGTGAATCCCAAACTAACCCGACGACGCTTCATCAAAGGGGTCATTGCCTCTGGTGCGGCGGCGACTACCACCGGCATGTGGTACGCGGCCAATGGCCAGAGTGGACCTGCCGGCGCCGTTGAGCGTCTGATCAGAATCAATGTGAACGGCCAGATGCGTAGCGTCGATGTGGCTCCCCAGGAAACCCTGGCATCCACCCTGCGTTACAAGCTTGGCCTGACTGGAACCAAATTGGGCTGCAATCGCGGCGAGTGTGGTGCCTGCACCGTGCTGGTCGACGATGTGGCCACCTATGCCTGTTCCGTGCTGACCCATTCCATGAAGAATGGCCGCATCGAAACAGTGGAAGGGTTGGAAGCTGCCGATGGCACCCTGCACCCTGTCCAGCAGGGTTTCGTTGAAGCGCTCTCCCCCCAGTGTGGCTACTGCACACCGGGCCAGGTGATGGCAGCGGTTGCCCTGCTCAGGGAAAACCCCAACCCTACTCGTGAAGAAGCGCGACATGCAATGTCCGGCAACATCTGCCGCTGCGGTTCTTATGACTCATACCTCGATGGCGTCATGCGCGCTGTCGAACTCGCATAGGTAAATCATCATGGCATATATGCATATTGGAAAAGACTTCGTGCCGCCAGATGTTCCTGGCAAGGTCACGGGTCGAATTAAATACGCCGAAGACTACACCCGCGACGGAATGGTCTATGCGCGTCTGCTCACCAGCCCAATCCCCCATGCTCGCGTTCTAGATATTGACGCCTCCGAAGCGCTGGCCATGGACGGGGTATACGGCATCCTGACCGCAGACGACGTATATCCGGACGGCGAGCCCCAGAGCACTGGTCTTAAAATCCTCACCAACGAACCGACCCTGGTGGGCGAACCGATTCTGGCGCTAGCAGCTATTGACGAAAAGACAGCCGAGACGGCGATTTCCCGTATCAACGTGACTTTCGAACGCCTGCCCTTCGTCCTCGATCCCCTCGACAGTCTGGCCGAAGGTGGCCCTAACGGATACCCCGGCAACACTAACACCTTCGTCTTCCGTGAAGGCTTCGCCACTGAGAAGTGGAGCGCCGACCAGGTGGCCAGCTTCCGAGCTGGCAACGAACCGACAGCAGAACCCCAGCAGACCTGGGAACTGGGTGACCTGGCTGCAGCCTTCGCCGAATCAGAATTCGTGTACGAAACAACCTTCACGACTGCCGGTTATCCCCACCACTCCATGGAGCCGCGTAGCGCCCTGGCGTATTGGGAAGATGGCAAGCTGTACGTGCACGGCACCTCGCAGAGCCTGACCGGCCTGGCCGACGACATGGCCGGCATCATCGGTGTGCCCAAGGAAGACTTCGTCTTCGTTAACGTGGCAACCGGTGGTGGTTTTGGTCAGCGTGCGCGAGCAGGCTCCATTCCCAGCATGGCGATCCCTGCCAAGCTGTCGCAGAAGATTAACCGCCCGGTCATGATGCGTGTGACTCGCGAAGAAGAGTTCACCATCGGGGGTGCCCGTCAGGGCTTCCAGGGCTGGATCAAGGTTGGCTTCAAGGCCGACGGTGTGATGGCAGCCTGTGATATCTACATCATTTCCGACAACGGCGGTAAAGGTGGTGGCGGCGACGCTTCCTCCGCGGCTGACTGTATCGATGTGTTGTACCAGCCAGACGCCCTGCGTTTCCGCGGTACCTCCATCGTGAGTAATACCGGTCACCGTGGCGCCCAGCGTGGTCCCGGCCAGAACCAGATCGCACCGATCATGGCGCCGATTCTGGACAAGGCCGCCGATGCCCTCGGCATTAGCCGACTGGAAATCCGCCAGATCAACACACCGCGTACCGGTGATGTTGCTGGCCCACGCCAGACGCCATTCACGTCTGCCTACATGCCGGAAGCACTGGCCAAGGCCACCGAGCAGTTCGGTTGGGAAGGCCGCCAGTCCCGACGCCGCCAGCGCAATGGCAGCAAGGTAATCGGTCTGGGCATTGGCCAGGGTTATCACAACGCTGGTCGCAGTGGCATGGACGGTATCGTGTCCATGGGCACCGATGGCCGCCTGAAGATTCACAACGGTGTGGGTAACCTCGGTACCTACTCCTACGCATCCACTTCCCGCGCTGCGGCCGAAGTGCTGAAGATGCCCTGGGAACGTTGCGACATCCTCAACGAGCGTACCGACAACCACCTGCCTATCACGTCACCACAGGACGGCAGTAACTCCATCTTCACCAATACCCGAACCTGCTTCGGTGCGGCGACGGATTTGCTGAACAAAATGAAAGAGATTGCTGCGACTGACCTCGGTGGCGATCCGGCTGACTACGATGTGGCAGATGAAAGGGTCTATCGCATCTCTGATGAGTCCGTTGGCTACACCTATGCAGAAGTGGCACAGCGTGCCATGGAGCTGGGTGGCAAGTTCACCGGTGAAGCCGAGCTTCCCGAAGAACTGGCCGAATGGACCCAGATATCTGTGAGCCGCCTGGCAGGTACTGCCTTCCTCGGTCTCTATCACGATCCTCGCCATGAAGGTAATCCTCCGGGCTTTACCGTGACTTGCTGCGAGATCGAACTGGATCTGGAAACCGGCAAGTATGAGATTCTCGACATGATCAACCTGGCCGACTCCGGCACGATCATGCACCCGCAGGGTATGAAGAATCAGCTGGTCGGTGGTGCAGTCTGGGGTATTGGACTGTCCGGTTACGAACGTCATCTGTATGACCCACAGAACGGCATACCGGCTTCAACCGGTTACTGGCAGAGCAAGGTTCCGACCTATCTCGATACGCCAGTGAAAATTGATACTGGCTGGGTGGATCTTCCCGATCCGGAAAACCCGGTAGGTGCACGCGGTGTGGGTGAACCAGCAATGGGTTCAGTCTCCGCGGCTTTGACTGCTGCAATTTCGGATGCGCTGGGTGGACACCTGTTCAACGCGGCTCCGGTTACTGCAGACATGATCGTTAATCACCTGGCAGGCACTTCGGAAGACGCGAAGCCACTTGCCCAAAACAATTTCCGAGGTTGATATGGTAGCCACATCTCATGACGTAATGCCCGATATCGAGCTTTATCAGCCTACTGATGAAGACAACGCCCTGGCATTGGCGAGCGAACTAGGCAGTGATGGCTGGTTGCTGGCTGGCGGCCAGGACACCTTCGGCTGGCTGAAGGACCGCAACAAGAATCCTTCTGCCATGATCGAGTTAACCCAGATTGATGCCTGGAAAGGTATCAAGGAAACCGCCGATGGCGTGGAGATTGGTGCGGTAACAACCCTTACCGAAATCGCCAGGCATCCACTCATCACCGAGCGCTATGGTCTGTTGGCCAAGGCAGCCGGTGTAGTTGCCAGCCCACAGATTCGCAATGTGGGTACGCTGGGCGGTAACCTGAATCAGGACGCCCGCTGCTGGTATTACCGCCGCGGTCTGGACTGCTATCGTGCTGGCGGTAACCTCTGCTATGCCGATTCGCCGGAAGGCCTGAATCGGGAGCACGCCATCTTCGGCGCCAGCCGCTGTGTTGCCGTGTCTCCATCCGATACAGCACCAGCCCTGGTTGCCCTGGACGCTACCATGGTGATCGCCAGTGCCAGCGGTACGCGCACCATGCGTGCCCAGGACTACTTCATTGGTCCTGCCCGCGACATTCGCAACATGACCGCGTTGAACGAAGGTGAAATCCTGACGGCGGTAAGACTGCCAGCCAGTTGGGCCAACGCCGAGTTCTACTTCGAGAAAGTTGCTGACCGAAATGTCTGGGACTTCGCGCTCGTGAGCGTGGCGGCAGCCATGAAAGTATCAGGTGGCGCTATTCAGGACGCGCGCGTCGCCTGTGGCGCAGTGGAATGTACTCCACGTCGACTGGAAGCTGTTGAAAACGCGATTCGTGGACAGCAGCGCTCAGAGGATCTGGCTTCGCGAGCCGGCGATATGGCTGTAGAGGGTGCCCGTGCACTCAACTACAACCATTACAAGATTCCTTTGATGGCAAATCTGGTCAAGCGTGCAGTTCGGGGTTAACCCCGAACTGCTCTGCAGAGAATGAAAAAAATAGAAGTATCAAAATAAAAGTGAGAGGGTAGTAGAGTGGGAGAAATAGTCCGCTATAAACGTGATGTTTGGGGTGAGGAAGTCATCCTCGGCGTGTCCTGGGATTTACTCTGGGTGGTAGCTGTTGCAGTTCTTGTCCTGTTGGCTGCACATGCCATCGTGATGGCGGCGCTGGCGAAAAAGAATCTTGATCGCCCCACCTCCGATGGTCGTCGAGTCATCCGACACGAGTCTATTGACCGAACATTTCACTGGCTCATGGCGGCCAGCATTTTTGTGTTGATATTCACCGGTACCGCACCGATTCTGGGTCTGCGCATTGCCTGGCTGAACATCCACTGGATCAGCGGCCTGATCCTGTCCTTCCTGGTAATAGCCCACATCGTGCGCTCATTATTCTGGCAGGACTTCAAGTCCATGATGCTGACACCCAAGGATTTCTCCGAGCCCTTCGACTCCTCCAGCAAGCCTGGCAAGTACTACTTCGAGCAGAAGGGTATGCACTGGGCGGTCACTGTTGTGGTATTGGCCGTCATGGTGACAGGTCTGTTGATGTTCCTGCAGATCGATACGCCGTTCTGGGACCGCACCAACAGCATGCCGGAAGATCAGCTTGGCCTGGTATTCCTGCTGCATGGTCTGTCTACACTGGCCCTGGTTGCCCTGGCAGCTACCCACATCTACTTCGCGCTGCGTCCAGAGAAGATCTACTACACCCGTTCCATGATTTCTGGCTGGATGTCGGAAGACGAACTGGCGGCTAACCACGATCCCGCCAAGTGGACCCCGAAAGAAGCAGACTAGAAAGACCAACTGAGGTATTCGAAAAAGGTGTCAGGTATTCCTACCTGACACCTTTTTTTACCTTAGCCGCCGAAATCGAGTAAAAATCTGGAGATACTCCCCTTGGAATTAGCAAAACACATCGAAACCATTGAATCCGGATATGAGTTCCTGCTGGCCTATGCCGCTCAGGGACGACCCGCCAAAGCAGAGACAGGCCCCGGCCCTCACGCTCGACCCACACTCCAGGGTATGGCGGAATCCATGCAGGCCATTGCCATGACTCTCTCGGCCAGTGAAGACCCCTTCGAACTGGTGATCGTGGAAGACTGCCTCAAGGCAGGCGCCGCACTGCAGTTTATCCTGAAGCAGGCGGCCATCGGCTCCGAGATCGTGGACAACCTGAACGCATCGATCCATTTGCGCGCGGTGCTGACCGATCTTTTCCTTTACAGTGAGGCGATTGAGCCGCTGGCAGAGGGTGAGCCCGCCCAGTCCATGTCCTACGATGCCACCAAAAAAGATAGCTAGACTGAACTCGGTGTCACTCATCACCTGACAACTTGACTATTTGGCACGCCCGAATTTCTTTTTGATTCCTCGCCAGTCGTTAGCTAGCCAGCTTGTGAGTATCCCCACTAAACCATGATCCAGTATCCAAGCCGCCTGTCACTGGCCAATCTGCCTACACCGATTACCCGTCTCGAGCGCTTCAGTGTGCCGGGAGTGGATGCCCGCATCTGGGTAAAGCGCGACGAATTGACGGGCACCGAAGTCTCCGGCAACAAGATTCGCAAACTGGAATTCTGCTTCGCCGAGGCGCGGGAGCAGGGCTGTAATGTGGTAATTACCTGCGGTGGCATCCAGTCCAACCATTGTCGCGCCACTGCAATACTGGGTGCCCGCCTCGGCTTCAAGGTGCACCTGATACTCCGTGGCGAAAAGCCGGCGATGCCGGAAGGTAATCTCTTACTGGATTATCTCAGTGGTGCCACTATCGACTACATCCCGCAGCGCGATTGGCATACTCACATCGACTTCGCCCATGACCTGGTGCAGCGCTATGCGCAGGATGGGGGCAAGGCTCTCTTTATTCCCACCGGCGCCAGCGACGAGGTTGGGCTGTGGGGTTATGTGGCAGCCAGTGAGGAACTGAAACAGGATTTCCTCAGGCTCGACATGACGCCGGATTACATCGTTACCGCTACCGGCTCGGGTGGCACGCAGGCCGGACTGGTGGTTGGCAACCAACTCTTTGAACTGCAAACCCGAATTCGCGCGTTTAATGTGTGTGACGACGCGGCCTGGTTCGAGAACAAGATACGCGAGGACGTGACACTCTGGAAACAGCGTTACGAAATTGACTTCGATGACTCGGCCATGGAGATCGAAACCGTGGAAGGCTACGTGGGACCTGGATACGGCGTGGCGGAACAGCCCGTTTTCGACCTGATTCGAGATCTCGCCACCGCCGAAGGGCTGTTTCTCGATCCGGTGTATACGGGCAAGGCGTTTTACGGCATGGTGCAGGAATTACAGAAAGGAGACGGTGGCAGTCTGCCTGGCGCGGGAGACGTCCTGTTCATTCATACGGGTGGCCTCTTCGGCGTGTTTCCACAACAGGATAATTTCCGGTTCTAAAACCCGGGAAATCCTCGTTAAGAATGATTATCATTAACGGCTGAATCAGGGGGCACTCACTACTTAACGATTTAATCCTTCTGAACTGCGTGTTGATCACGTGCCAGATGTTAAATTGTTAAGTTGTGAGTGTCCCAACTCCCAGGAATTGTGATCATGAATATTCTCGAACCCAACAAGTTGCCAACGACCCTGTGCAGGCTGGCTCTTGCCCTGTCCGTCGGTTCCGCAGCGGTTTACTGGCCGCTGAGCCTCGCCCAGGCCCAGGCCGAGCCCGACGGTGTGGCCGGCGCTACTGCCTATGCCGAGCCGGAAGTGAGCCCCGGATTCGATACCCGGTACGAGGCAGAATTGCTGCTGAATACCCGTCAGCTGATCACCGAAGGTGCACGCTCCGGTGAAGGCTACTTCAGCGCCGATGGCAACCAGTTAATCTACCAGGCCGAGATGCCCGGCAATCCTTTCTACCAGATCTACCTCATGGACCTGGCCACGGAGGAGGCTCACATGGTGTCTACCGGCATCGGTCTTACCACCTGTGCCTGGGTGCACCCGACCCTGGACAGGATCATGTACGCGTCCACCCATGAAGACCCGAATGCCATCGCCAAACAGGAAGAAGAGATCGCCATCCGTGCCAGTGGTGAAGATCGTCCCTATGGCTGGGATTACGACCCCTATTACGACATTTATGTGGCAGACAGCGATGGTGGCAACCTGGTGAATCTCACTAACACCATGGGCTACGACGCCGAGGGTTCCTACTCTCCCGATGGCAGCCGTATCCTGTTTGCCTCCAACCGGGAGGCCTACAACCGGAGCCTGAGCCAGGCGGAGCAGGCCCTGCTGGAAGACGATGCTTCCTATTTCATGGATCTCTACATCATGGATGCCGACGGTTCCAACGTGGAGCAACTCACTTTCAGTCCAGGCTACGACGGCGGCCCATTCTTCAACCGGGAAGGCGACAAGGTAGTGTGGCGCCGCTTCAATCCCGACGGCAACAGCGCCGAGATCTGGACCATGGATATCGATGGCAGCAATGCCCGCCAGCTCACTGCCAACGCCATGGTGAACTGGGGTCCCTACTTCCATCCCGATGGCGAATACATCATCTACTCCACCAACGTGCTGGGCCATGCCAACTTCGAGCTGTTCATGGTGGATGTGGAAGGCCGTAACGATCCGGTACGGGTTACCAATACTGAGGGCACGGACATCCTGCCGGTGTTTTCACCGGATGGCAGTCGTCTGGCCTGGAGTACAACCCGTACCCCCGGCGGTGCCTCACAGATTCACATCGCTGACTGGAATCACGAACGGGCATTGCAGTTGCTAGGACTGGACTAGAACCGGAAAGATAGCGGCAAGATGATGCGCATCGTACTCACAACTGTTTTTCTAAGCCTGCTCAGTTCAATCACACTGGGCCAGCTTCCGGGACAGAACCCGGGGACCGTTGCGCAGACACCTCCTGCTCCTCAAGCAACTGAAGCCACTGAAACGCTGCTGCACCATCAACTGCGGGTCGAACTGGACCCAATCAATAGTGGCATAGTGGTCAGCGATCGATTGACGGTTCCGGAGAGCTATCGCGGTCAGGAAGTGAGCTTCCGCCTCAACAGCAATCTCACCATCACCAGCAGCTCCCTCGCGGTCCGGCCTGTAAGCACCACCCAGTCCGGAGCAGTCGTTGCCTCCACCGTGGCAGAAGAAGCGCCCAACACGGAATACCGTGTAACTATTCCTGCCCGTGGCAACACGCCTTTCACGATCGAGTACCGTGGGACTATCAACGATATCGCCGAGCAGGACAGCCCGGAGTATGCCCAGAGCTTTTCCCAGACCTCGGGCATTATTTCCGAGTTGGGTGTGTTTCTCAGCCGTGCCTCAATCTGGGTTCCTCTCTTCGATGATGGCCTGCTCACCTTCGATATGCAGGTGAGCTTTGCCGAATCGGCGCGTGGCTGGTCATCGGTTTCCCAGGGTGATGGCCGTTTCGGCCAGTCCGGTGTGCAATCGGGACTACCCGATCGCTGGCGTATGCCACAGCCTACAGAAGAGATCTATCTCGTCGCCGCCGACTTCACGATCTACCAACAGGAATCCGACGATACCCAAATCCTCGCCTACCTGCGTACCCCGGATTCCAACCTCGCGACCCGCTACCTCGATGCCACGGTACGCTACCTGAAACTCTATGAGCCTCTGCTGGGCGACTATCCCTATTCCAAGTTCGCCCTGGTGGAGAACTTCTGGGAGACCGGCTACGGCATGCCCTCGTTCACCCTGCTGGGAGAACAGGTCATTCGTTTCCCCTTTATTCTGGAGTCATCCTATCCCCACGAGATACTGCATAACTGGTGGGGTAATGGCGTCTATCCCGATTACGCGTCCGGTAACTGGAGCGAAGGCCTCACCGCCTACCTGGCTGATCACCTGTTCCGTGAGATGGATGGTGTGGGCCATGAGTACCGCAAGGAGATGCTGGCGCGTTACAAGAATTACGTGTCAGATGGCGATGACTTCCCGCTGTCCCGCTTCACCTCAAGAAACTCTGCGGCAACCCAGGCCGTTGGCTATGGCAAGACCCTCATGCTGTGGCACATGCTGCGCTTGCAGGTAGGGGACGAATTATTCATCGAAGGCCTCAGGCGTTTCTATGCCGAGTATGAATTCAAGCGCGCCACTTTCACCGACATCGAGCGCCTCTTCACCGAGGTCAGTGGACAGGACCTGTCCCAGTTCTTCTACCAGTGGGTGCAGTGGATCGGCGCTCCCGAACTGTCCGTCACTGTCAGTGAAGAAACCGGCGACCGGGCCCGAATCATGTTCGCCCAGACCCAGTTCGGTGACCCCTATCTGTTGAAGGTACCGGTTGCCCTTTACTACGAGGGAGCCGATTCACCCGAGTTATACGACATCGATCTTTCCCAGAAGCTGGAAGGCTTCTTTGCCGAAAATTATTCCCAGCTCAATGCCGTACTGGTTGACCCCTATTTCGATGTGTTTCGCACCCTCGACCGGGAAGAGACACCACCCACGGTAGGGGAGTTGTTTGGCGCCAGTGAAATCAGCTTCGTGCTACCAGCATCCGAACGTGAGCAGTGGACCACCCTCGCGGAAAGCTTCGGTGCCGGAACCTCGTACGAGTTCATCTTCGCCGACAGCATCACCGAACTTCCGACGGATCGTTCCCTGTGGATACTGGGACGTGATAATCCCCTCGCGCAACAGGTATTCGCCTCTGTCGCCGATTACGGTGTAAGCGCGCAAGCTGATGCGGTGCAGATAGAGAACAATACATTCGAGTACAGGGATCGAAGCACCGTGGTAGTCGGTCGCCATCCGGCCAACCCGGAACTGGCCATTGGCTGGATTCATATCGATGACATGGTGGCGCTGCCCGGCATGATCGAAAAGCTTCCCCATTACGGCAAGTACTCCTACTTGAGCTTCACCGGTGCGGAACCGACAATCGATGTACGCAGTATCTGGACCAGCCCCAGTTCTCCCATGCGCTGGGTGAAACCGGGTTTCACGGGCACTATCGCCTGGGACAATCTGCCACCCATGCCGGCCATCGCCGAGCTGCCGCCGAAGTACCTGCCCGAAACACTGCAGCGCCATGTGACCACGTTAACCAGCAATAGCATGCAAGGTAGGGGCATTCGTACCCGCGGCCTGGACGAAGCGGCATTGTACATCGCCGATCAATTCCGTCGCGCAGGTTTGCAAGCAGTGGACGGAACCTATATTCAGCGCTTCGAACGCGTCTATGCAGGCCTCGGTGGCGTGGAATTGTCCAATGTGGTTGGCATGATACCGGGGGCTAACAGAAGTCTCAGTGCCATGCCCGTGGTCATCGGTGCCCACTACGATCATCTCGGTGTGGATGAGGCAACGGGTCGGGTCTATGCCGGCGCCGACGACAATGCCTCAGGAATCAGCGTGATGCTGGAAGTTGCCGCAAACCTCGCCCGTGGTTTCACACCGCAAAGACCGATCCTGTTTGTCGCGTTTACGGGAGAGGAGTCTGGTCTGTTGGGATCAGAACATTTCGTTAGTAATCCACCTGGCGCCTTCGCCGCAGAAGATATCTATGCCATGGTCAATCTGGATGCGGTAGGTCGTCTGGAGGGCAAACCGCTGCAAGTGTTTGGCACCGAGAGTGCCTACGAGTGGCCCTTCATGGCCCAGGGCATAGGTTTCACCATCGGTGTGCCTTCAGAATTTCCGGCACAGACCATAGCCAGCAGTGACCACGTCAGTTTTCTCAACGCGGGCATACCGGCAATACACCTGTTTAGCGGCACGCATCTGGATTATCACCAGGTCACTGACTCGGCAGACAAGCTCGACTATCCCGGCATGTCCAGCGCGGCCCTGTGGCTGGAAGAAGCCATCGTCTATCTCGCCGACAACACCGATCCACTGCGGGTCAATCTCGCCAACGCCAACACTGTGCAAGTGAGCAACAATACCGGCGAGCGGGAGGCGAGCCTCGGAACCGTTCCGGATTTCGCCTACGCCGGTGCAGGGATTCGAATCTCTGGTGTGACCCCCGGTGGTGCAGCAGAGGCAGCCGGCCTGCAAGCTAACGATGTTCTGTTAAGCTACGGTGGGGAAGCGATAGACAGCCTGCAAAGCTATTCCAACCTGATCCGGAGTTCGGCACCCGGAGACGAAGTGACTCTTACGGTACAGCGGGGAGAGCAGCAACTCATCTTCAACGTGGTACTGCAGGCGCGCTAGATCGCCCTAGCGCAACACGCCAAACAGCAAGCCAGCGGTCAGGAAGACCAGCGACAGAATGATCAGGCGTTTGCGGGAAGACGACCGGCCATTGGCCCAGTTATAAATCTCATCCTCTACAAACAGACAGTGTTGTTGTTTACGGCTCATCTGCCGAAGACCTCGTTACGGTAAATCCATGACCGCAATTAAAGCGAACCCAGATGGCGGTCGCCGGGCTCAAATAAGGCAAAGTGAAGAACAAATCTGACGAAATGTGGCAAAGTCCCTTTGCAGCGAAAAACAGACCTAATGAGGCTGATTCCTATTTGCAATTAATTGTGGCGAACTGGATTGGGCCGGCAAAATTTCCTATATAGTGCAGTCTGAGAAGTGGGGAAGTAGTGCTAAAACCAGTATTTGCCGATTCCCCCGAAAAGAATTAGAAGTCTTGCTGAGAGATACCATGGCTGAATTCCTGCGTCGCGGCCTGTTACTATGCCTGTCACTGGCATGTGCCGTCCCCCTTGCTGCCCAGACCCCACTGCCCCAACTCACTCGTGTCGAAGAAGACCTGGCAGCTATCCAGCTGGATGGCTTTCTCGATGAGGCCATCTGGCAGCAGATCCCGTCCTTCGACGGCATGCGGGTAATCAATCCCGATACCCTGGCGGAGACACCCTACGACACTGACATCAGGGTGTTCTATACCGAACAAGGTATCTACATCGGGGTCAAGAATCATCAGCCTGCCGATACCCTGGTTGCTCGCATGACGGCGCGTGATACCCAACTGGATCGAGATGGCTTCGTGGTGGGGGTCGATGCCTCGGGCGAGGGTCTCTACGGCTTCTTCCTGCGCATTAATCTTGGCGACTCCATGACCGATGCTTCCCTCTTGCCAGAGCGACAGATGAACATGCAATGGGATGGCTCCTGGAATGGTCGCACCCAGGCGCTGGATGACGGCTGGAGCGTGGAGTACTACATCCCCTGGTCCATGATGCCTCTGCCGCAGGTGAGTGGCACCCGACAGATCGGTTTCTATTTCGAGAGGCAGGTTGGCTCCATTGGCGGCGAGGCCTGGTCGGTACCCCCGCTACCACGCACCGTGAACGAATTCCTCTCGGCCTACATGAAGTTCGAGCTCACCGACATCGAACCGCGTCGCCAGCTCACTTACTTCCCGTTTATCTCCAATGTATTCGACGGCATCAAGCACGACAACGAACCACGTGTGGGCACCGACATTTATTGGCGTCCCACAACAAACACCCTGCTGTCTGCAACCATCAACCCCGACTTCGGTACCGTGGAAGCCGATGATGTCATTGTAAACCTCACGGCCTTCGAACAATTCTTCCCCGAACGCCGCGTCTTCTTCCTCGAAGGCCAGGACATCTTCAACAACACCTCGCCGCGCACTCGAGGCGGTGGTGGTCCCGGTGGGCCGATACAGATTCTCAATACGCGCCGCATCGGCGGTGCCGCCAGCTACGATGTACCTGCAGGCGTGAGCGTTGTTCCCACGGATCTTAGTCAACCTACCGATCTGTTCGGCGCGGGCAAGTTTACCGGGCAACTCGGTAACTTCCGCTACGGCGTCCTGCTCGCCGCCGAAGACGATCCAGAGATTGAGGGTCGACTCGACGATGGCACTATCGTTGGCATCCAGGCCACCGGCCGCAACTTCATGGTGGGCAGGGCATTGTACGAAGACACCAGCAGTGGCGGCCGTCGCCAATTCGGCTGGATGGGCACCATGCTCGATCACCCGGACGAAGACGCTACAGTCAACGCACTGGACGCCCATTTCTTCTCTGCGGACAATCGCTGGGTAGTGGATACCCAGTTCCTGCACAGCGACAACCAGGGTGAAACCGGTCAGGGATTCACCGGCGACTTCAGCTTCCGGCCACAACGGGGCATAAACCACACCTTGCGGGCAACTTATTTCGATGACACATTCAACATGAATGAAATGGGATTCCTGACCCGTAACGACCAGGCCAATCTCGATTACAACTACTTCCAGATCGAATCGAATCTTGAAGGACTACGCCAGCGTACCACCAGTGTGTTCATCACCAACCAATGGAACACCGCGGGTCAGCCAGTACGCATGGGTGCATTCTTTAACCGTGACTACCAGTTTGAAAACTTCAACTCCGTCAACTGGAGTGTGCGTTACTTCCCGCGCCGCATCGACGATCGCCTCGGTCGGGGTACTGGCGACTTTGTGATCCCCGACAGATTCGGCCTCAACGGCGGCTACCAGACCAACGTTGCAGAGGAATTCGCCTGGAATGTCGGCTTCGAGCTGACCCAGGACGAACTCGGACCTACCAGTATCCAGGGTGATGCCGGCATCACCTGGCGTCCCACCGACCGCTTCTCGGCAGACTTGCAATTCCGCTACCAGGACCGGGAAGCACTGCTGGTTCACCGCGGTGGCGGCAGATACACATCCTTCGAATCCCATCAGTGGTCGCCGCGTTTCGACGTGAACTACTTCGTCACTGCCCGCCAGCGTCTGAGCTTCTCCATGCAGTGGACAGGCCTCAAGGCCTTCGAAGACATGTTCTACCAGGTAAACCCGAACTCCAGGGAACGCCTGATAGCCGTCGCAAACCCGGACACGACACCGGATGATTTCGTCATCAGCCGTATGACCTTCCAGGCTCGCTACCGCTGGGAAATCGCCCCGCTCTCCGATCTCTTCGTGGTCTACACCCGCGGCGCCAACCTGCCCAGCAACAGCTTCTTCACCTTCCAGGACCTGCTCGAACAATCCTGGAACGACAGGGTAGTTGACCAGGTCGCCATCAAGCTGCGCTATAGATTCGGTTCATGATCATCTTGAAGTAAAGCAGCAACTAGTATTCGCTTCACTGAATCCTTGCACGATAGAGTGAGTAAGGGCGGGGGATAGGATAGCTGCAATCAGGATCATGCTTTGGGAAGCCCGCTTGTCCGGACAAGGCGCGAGCACTGTTTGAATCCCGTAGCGCGCAGCGCGAAGGTTGAGTTGCGCAGCGCCCGGACAAGCGGACTTCCCAATGATCCGCGGCTACCCTATCCCCCGCCCTTACTCACGGCAATAGGACTCCAATCTACACCCCACACCCACCTGTATATTCGATAAATTCCCTGTAAACTCCCTGTAATATCCACCCAGCAAGATTCAGGCTTCAAATGTCGATCCAACCACCAGACATTCACGGACCCACACCATGCGCGTATTCAAGCTCGCAGCAATCATGCTGCTCACTACACTGGTAGCCACCGAGACCATGGCCCAGAAAATCGTCATAGCCCACCGCGGCGCCAGCGGCTACCTGCCCGAGCATACGCTGGAAGCCAAGGCCATGGCCTACGCCATGGGCGCGGATTACATCGAGCAGGATGTGGTAATGACCGCCGATGACCAGCTCATCGTACTGCACGATATCACCCTGGATCGCACCACTAATGTGGACGAAGTATTTCCAAACCGGGCACGGGATGACGGCCGCTACTATGCCATCGATTTCACGCTACAGGAGATCAGGCAGCTTAAGGCAACCGAAGGCTACCGGCTGCTGGAAAATGGCGAGAAGGAACAGGGATTCGCCGACCGCTTCCCCATGGGTAGCTCATCCTTCAGTGTGCCCACACTGCAGGAAGAGATAGAACTGATACAGGGCCTTAACAAGTCCACGGGGAAAAATATCGGCATCTATCCGGAGATCAAGGGCCCCGCGTTTCACCTCGCAGAAGGCAAGGACATCAGCCAGGCCGTGGTGGAGATGCTGAAAGCCTATGGCTACACATCGAAGCAGGACAAGGTCTTTCTGCAAACCTTCGAATACGAGGAGTTGGTGCGCATCAAGCAGGATATTTTTCCGGCGCTGGGAGTCGACATCAAGCTGGTCATGTTGATAGGTGACCCCGACGCCTATCCCTGGATGTTCGAAGCCGATGGCATGCAGAGAGTGGCAGCCCATGCAGATGGCATAGGCCCATCCCATTTTCTGGTGATAGAGCGCGCATCTACCCGGGGCGATCTGAAGATTACCCCACTGGTGCAGCGAGCCCATGCGGCCAGCATGGAAGTCCATCCGTACACCTATCGGGTTGACCCGGGTCAGGTGCCAGCCTATGCCGACAGTTTTGAAGAGATGCTGGAACAACATTACTTCGAGGCTGACGTAGACGGATTGTTCACCGACTTTCCGGACCGTGCGGTACAGTTCCTCAACCTGCGCCGCTAAACGCTAAACAATAAAGCGATGTGGAACAGCGGCGCGACAAGGCCTGCAGCAAGCGCGGGACAGGGAATTCAGGCGAATTGGCGGAGTGGAGGCGCCCCGTAGTAACCCTACAGGTAACTGATTGCGCCGGATGCTGTGTTCTACTGGCTGCTAGTTGCCCGATACCACGAAATTCTCGCCAGCCTTGATCCATTCCATACAGAACGCCACGCCCGGGAAATCGGCATCGATGGTGAAGCCGTTGGCGAGGGGCATGAGCATGAAGAGACCGAGGGCAACGGTGGAAACAGCGTAGAACACCAGATCTTTATTTTTCATTATTAGTGATCTCAAAGTTTCTAATGAACTTTTCTTGGCTTCATTCTGCCAAACTTTGAAGCCTAAAAAAACAGCAGTTCCCTGTAGTATCGTAGGGGAAACAGATGTTCTTATATACAGTAGCGGCAGTGCCAGACGAGCGCTGAAGCATGGGCCAGAGCCTGCAATAGACCTCAATCCGGCTGAAAATCAAAGGCTTGGCCCACGACCCGGCAGCGTGGAGGGCACTGCTCTTCTCGTGGGCCAGCCTGGGGAAGCTAGCCGCGACCGAGTGCCGCCAGCACCAGTCGGGCCATCTCTGCATGGCCTTCGGCGGTAGGATGGTAGCGTATACCCGAACTCAGGATGGTCTGGCCATTGATCCAGCGGTCGGACGCATTGGCAGCACAGGGGCCATGACCCGCGGCCAGCACATAGGGGTCGGCGACCAGTACATCGTGACTGTTGGCCGCGTTTACGAAGATGTCCTCGAGGGTCTGGCCCATCTCCAGCAGATAGTTGGAGTCCTCTCGACTCAGGCTGAGCTCGCTGCAGTTCACGGCATCGACCGGGAACACCCGGGGATAGGTTACCAGCACGATAGTCACACCAGGGGCCTTGGCCCGTATCTCTTCAAACATGGCACCCAGCTTGCCGGGCAACTCGCTAATGGCCTGATTGATTGCCGCCTGATCCAGGTTCGCTGTGCAGCGCTCGGCAGCTGGCGTTCCGGAACAGGCGAAGGTGGACGCGGTATAGCGAATATCATTGCCGCCGATGGTCACCGTCACCAACTCGGTGTCAGCAGTGACCGCTTCGATCTGCAGCGGTGCGCCATTTTGCGAGCTGTTGCGGATATGGTCGGTGGTGGCCCCGGAGCAGCTGACGTCGGTGTGATCGAGATCGAGCGCCGCCGCCACGATGCTGGAGTAGTTGTTGGTGGAGCGGCCACAGGTCCCCAGTTGTTCCTCGACACCGTTACCGGCCGCAAACGAGCTGCCCATGGAGACGTATTTCGCACCGGGTGCCAGCGCAACGGTTTGTGACAAGGCGGCGGTGCTATACAGGATAGCGCCTAGCAGGGTAAACGGAATGAACTTCGTGTGCATGCAGGACTCCTTTTATTTTCTGTGTATTTTAATGCGTCCATAGTTGGATTGAGTGTGTTGAATGCTATCCACTAGAACCGATAGCGAAGCCCCAGGAAGCCGGCCCTGGGCGGTGCGGCACCGAGGAAAACCGGTACCGTCAGGTCCTCGATGATGGGTACTTCTACCTCGCCGGGTTCCTCGCCCAGCAGGCCGAAGGTCTCAAATTCCTCGTCGAATACATTGTTCACCAGGGCGAAGACCTCGAACTTGTCGTTGAAACGATAGCGTGCCCGCAGGTTGACCAGGGTGTAGCCATCCACGGTATCGAGTTGGTTTGATTCGTCTCCCCGCAGATGCTGGTCGCTGTTGCTGATCAGATCGAGGCCCATGCTGAAGCCTTCGCTGAACTGGTAGTCGGTGACCAGCTTGAACTGGTCTTCGGGTATACCGGGGATGTTGTCACCGCTGGTGACCCTGATCTCGCCCTCGTCATCGGCGAAGGCATGGTTGGGGCTTAGTACGTCGAAGTCGTCCTCGAAGGTGGCCGCGATGTGGCTGTAGGCCAGGAACCAGTCGAGTTTGTGTACCTGACCGGAGAGGCTCGCTTCGAAGCCGGCTCTTTGCGTTTCATCCACGTTGGCGAACAGTCCGGTGGAACGGCCCGTGGTCTGGAACAGGATGTCATCTTCGTTGGTGGTGTGGAACACGCCGGCTGAATAGGCGATGTCGCCCAGCAGGCCATCGTCGCCGAGGAAACCACGGGCGCCCAGCTCAAAACTGCGGGCCACTACATCTTCCAGCGGCGGATCGGCAAGAAACGCATTGGGCAGCCGACATTCGAACTCCACATCGTTCGGGTCTTCGCCCTCGGCGATGGCGAACTGTAACGCAAGGTCGAAAACGCCTTCATTACAGGCCAGCTCGATGGGCGTGGGTGCGCGGTTGGACTCGCTGTAGGAGGCGAACAGGTTATGGTTCTCTGTCGCCTGCCAGGTCACGCCGATGGCGGGATTGAGCCGGGAAAACTTGTGGCTGCCGTTGAGCTCCGGTCGCTCGCCCGAGAGATCGCGCAGGTCCACCGAGGTGTCATTGCCGCGCGCGGAAAGTGTCAGGGCGACGCTGTCTGATAAATCCAGTGTAGCGGTCAGGTAGCCACTGAGTGATTCGGTTTCGGTGTTGATGGACGTGGCCGCCTCATCGACGAAAGTGCCGGTACCCAGACCACTTGTGATGCGGGTCAGAGGATCGATGTTCGATAACTCCAGCACGGAGTTGAAGTCCGATTCGCCGTGAAAGTAGGCGCCACCGAGGACGAGCTGCCCCGCATAGCCAAGGAAGCGACCATTGAAGGTCCACTGAAAATCGGCGCCTGCGCTCTGCTGCACCCGGTTGCTGATGTTGTTGATGGCGTCATCGGAAAGGATGCCGGTACCGGACAACTCATCGTCTTCGAAACCCTCGATATGAAATTCTTCGTCTTCACCCAGTGCCATGGCCGTGGCGTTCAGAAATTCTTCCAGCGCATCGGCGTCGGCAAATTGACCCGCACAGAGCGCATCGTCATCGAGACCGAGCTCTTCCAGGTCGTCGTCTTCCACACCCTCGATCAGGCCTTCGCCGCCGGTGAATTCACAGACAGCGAACTCGGAGCCATCGCCGTTGAAGGAGTTGGTATCGTTCTCGCGCCAGAACAGGTTGCCACTGAAGCTGACACCCGGCGTGACAGTGTGGGCGAAGTCCAGGCTCACCATGGTCATGTTGTTCTCCGTGATGTCGGGCCCGGTAAAGATGGCTTCACGGCTAATGGCCAGTAGTTCGACAGGCGAGGCGCCGTTTCCGGTCAGGTCAGAACTGCCGTGTTGAAGATTAAGATTGACCGCAGAGGTTTCGGAGCGAAAGCCGAGGCTGCCATAGATATTGAGGGCTTCGGAACTGGACTGATCGCGCCAGCCATCCTCATCGAAGTGCTCGATGTTCAGGTAGTAACCCAGCTGGCCATCATTGCCCCCGGTTTCCAGGCTGGTGATACGGCGCCCGAAGGAGCCGGCGCTAATCTTGGCACTCGTACCCTGGTAATTGAAACCGTTCTTCATGTCGATGACCAGGGAGCCACCCAGGCTGTTCAGGCCATACAGGGGATTCGCGCCGCCACCCAGCCTCACTTCATTGATGGCGGACTGGGGTAGCAGGTCCCAGTTCACCGCGTCGCCCAGGGGCTCATTGATGCGCACGCCATTCTGGTATACCGCCATGCCCTGGGCCAGGCCCAGCAGGGGGGAGGCGGTGAAGCCCCGGTACTGCAGGTCTGCCTGCAGGGGGTTATTCTGGGCATCGTTCCAGGACACGCTGGCGAAGCCCTGTTTCAGGAAGTCGGCGAGGGACAGGCCTTGCAGGTTCTCGATATCGTCGGCGGAACCGGTCTGTATGGGGTAGGGGATCTTGTCCCGGTCGAGGCCGGATCCGGCCGGGACCACACCCACCACCACGATCTCTTCGGGATCCTGGGCCATGGCGGCCTGGGTCAGCGCGCTGGCGATGAGTAAACTGATCAAATTCTTCTGCGCGGGCAAACCCATCTTCTCTCCCCAACTGGTTTCTGTAACGCGAAAGCGTGGGGCAGTATAGCAGAACCGCAGCAGCCGCCATTTTCCGGGCGCGGCCCTTTGACCCGGCCCGGCAGTGTGTGTAGATTACCCGCTCTTCAATGTCCCCCGTCAGCGTTTTCCAAGGAGTAGACCATGGCCACAGTTCTCATTACCGGTACCAATCGAGGAATAGGCCTGGAATTCGTCAAGCAGTATCTGGACAGGGGTCACAGGGTGCTGGCGACCTGCCGTAAGCCCGGCGAAAAGGGTGATCTGGCGGACCTGGCGGCAGCCAATCACGCGCTTGGCCTGATGGAACTGGACGTTGCCAGCGAGGAATCACGCGCCAGCTTCGCGGCGGCGTTGGCCGATACCCCGATCGATATCTTTATCAACAATGCCGGCGTCTATGGCCCCCGGGATGCGTCCTTCGGCCATGTGGGCGCGCAGGAATGGGAGCAGGTACTGTACGTGAACGCGATAGCACCCTTGCTGTTAACCCAGGCGATCATTGGCAGCCTGCGCAAGGGCAGCGACAAGAAGCTGGTCTATATCACCTCCAAGATGGGCTCCATTGATGACAACAGCGGTGGCGGCAGCTACATCTACAGAAGTTCCAAGACAGCGCTCAACTCCGTGGTGCGCAGCCTGTCGGTGGACCTGCGCGACGAGGGCTTCAAGGTTACCGTTCTGCATCCGGGATGGGTGCAGACGGACATGGGAGGACCTAATGCCCTGATCGATACCCTGACCAGTGTCAGCGGCATGATCGGCGTGATCGACAAGCTGAGCCTGGCCAACACCGGGCAGTTCTTTAACTATGATGGCCAGCCTATTGCCTGGTAAACAAATCCGCCCCCTGCACACTCTACGTATTCAATTCATGATCAATCCTGTTCTTAAGTCCAGCGCGTCATGCCTGGCACTATGGCTGTTACTGCTGTCCTCCCAGGCACACGCCCACGGCGGTGTTGCCTTCGAGGATGACCTCTGTGTAATCAATATCGATTTTATGCAGGCGCATTTCACGGTGTTCCAGCCAGACACCCGGGAGACAGAGGAGTTCTGTGAGGACATTCCCGACGTGACCCGATCGGTGTTTGTGATGGAATACCTGCATGACCTGCTGACCGACATGAGCATCGATTTTCGTATCATACGGGATGTGAATAAGCTGGGCCGCTTCGCAGACTGGGATGACATTCAGGCCATGGGTGACCTGGAAGACGTCACCGTATTCTATGAGCAACCCCGCATAGAAGAGAGTGGCTTCTACAGTGCCAGCTATGAGTTCACCGAGAAGGGTACTTACATAGGCGTGGTTACCGCCGAGCTGCCCGAGGAAGATCGCTACTACAATGCCGTATTCTATTTCCGGGTAGGGGGCAGGGACTGGGGTACGATCCCGCTCTTCATTGCCCTGGCACTGGTCCTGCAGCTGGGCTACTGGGTGAGCACCGGCGGCTATCAGCGCTGGCAGGAACGCCAGACCCGCATAAGCTGAGTAGGATTAATGACACTTTGGTCACAAATACCCTGGCCGAGTGTCGAACCTGTAGCAAGCCGCTCACCTAACGGCTTTTCTTAGGCCGGTTAAGCGTTTTTCTCCGCTGGCATATTTAGCCAGGTCAATTCAGGCCGATAAAAATATCGGGAGTCGTGCCCATGGCTTCTCGCCAGCAGGCAGCTTTGTCAGACGAAGTGACGTGCAAGCGCACTTGCTGACGTGTAAACTCTTTCCGAGCAAGCAGTCGAACCAGGTGATTGAGCGTGAACGCCAAGATTCTGCGATTGAACAAAGCCGGTATTCCTGTTAGTTGGCTAACTCGGGAAGAGACAGCAACCCTCCTCGTAAAAGACCTTGTCATCTGGAGCATGGGTGACACCGTGATGGAGATTCGCGGCGGTTATAACCGGGAAGGTGTGCAGTCAGTCCTCAAGCTGCCCAGCATCGTGGCCTGTGATGGCAAGGTGCACAAGGACAGCTTCGATCCTCCATTGGAAAACAAGTTCCTGTTCCGCCGTGACAAAAACATCTGCCTCTATTGCGGACACGATTTTGCTGTCAGCGAACTCTCCCGGGATCACGTGATACCGATCTCCCGTGGCGGTGCCGACATCTGGACCAACGTGGTGACCTCCTGTCGCCGCTGCAATAACCGCAAGGCCGACCGCCTGCCCGAGGAAGCCAGCATGGAGCTGTTGGCGATTCCCTTCGTGCCCAACCAGTACGAATTTCTGTATCTGTCGAACCACGCGGTGCTGGCGGACCAGATGGAATTTCTCAGCGCCCGTTTCTCGCGGCATATCAAGTTAAGCTGATACAGTTTCATCCCCGCTTCCTGCCCTTGTATCAACTTGTTTAAGTCGCGTGTGGTGAACGGTTTCGTGGTAGCATGCGACCACCTGACAGTAGCCTCCTTGATTCGTCTGCACACACTGGTTCAACGGCAGGCGATCAGTTAGCCCGTAACGCCCATGAGTCATTCCCATCAAAATCCTGTCGCGGGGTTTTTCCTTTCCCTCGTCGCCGCCGCCATGTGGGGGGTGTTGCCTATCGCCCTGAAAGAGTTGCTGACGGGTATGGAGGCGAGCACCGTGGTCTGGTATCGCTTCCTGGTAGCGGGGCTTGCCCTGTTTGGCTGGCTGGCGTGGCGCGGCAAGTTGCCACCCTTGTTCAGCAGCTCGAACAGGCTGCGCGCGCTATTGCTGATCGCTTCACTGGGCCTGTGCGGCAATTACTATTACTTCTCCCTCAGCCTCAACTACGTCAACGCGGAAACCAGTGAAGCAGTTATTCAGCTCACCACACTGTTCCTGATCCTGGGGGGCGTGTTCTTTTACCAGGAGCCCTTTACCCGCATCCAGAAACTGGGAACGGGTCTTATCGTGCTGGGCCTGCTTCTGTTCTTCAACGACAGGCTGGGTGAATTCACGTCACTGGACAACGGAGAAACCGTGGGCGTTGTCATCGTTGTAGTGGCCGCGGTTACCTGGACGATCTACGCCTTGCTGCAGAAGCAATTACTGAAAGACTTCTCTTCGGTACAGATTCTGTTTGTCATCTATGCTGTTTCCATCGTTGTGCTGTTGCCGATCATCTCACCGGAACAGATCTGGCAACTGACCACCCTGCAATACGCGCTGCTCGCCTTCTGCTGCTTCAATACCATCGTGGCCTATGGCTGTTTCGCAGAGGCACTGAACCTGTGGGATGCCTCCAAGGTCAGCGCCATGCTGGCGCTGGCGCCACTGTTCACTATTGGCACCCTGAAACTCATCGTGTTCCTGAACCCGGACTATGCCTTTTCCGATCGGCTGTCCTGGCTCTCCATCCTGGGGGCGCTATTCCTGATTGCGGGCTCCGCCCTCACCGCATTGATGCCGGTGCTCTACAAGCGCCGGATCCGACAGGATGAATCGGCGCGGGTCAACGCCAACTAGTTAGAGCCGTTGACACATCGGCAGGTATCGGGAACACTCGAAGCCGTGCTTTCCTGGCCTGCAGCAGCACCGCGAAACCCGTTCAGAACAACAAAAATCCCAGGGGGAACAGTCCCATGATTCCGCATTCCGTGCGCCAGACCCTGTCCGTGTCACTCTGTATTGCCTTCTTCGGCCTGGTGCCCGCACTGGTGCTGGCTGACGTCACCCGCATCGAAGTCATCCGGGAGGACACAGCCACCCGGACAGAGGACCCCTTCAGTTACCAGCGCTACCTCGGTGTTGTGAATCTCACCCTGGATCCGCGATCCTCGGCCAATGCGAGGATCACCGATATCGAACATGCTCCCCTCAATGCCGATGGGCTGATCGAGTACTCAACGGACTTCAAGCTGCTGGTGCCTTCGCAGAATATTGCCAATGGCGTGCTCGCCTATGCGGTCAATAACCGGGGTGGTATGAATACCCCGCCCGAGCAGCGCCAGATGCCCATCGCCGAGCAGGGCTTTACCTATCTGGTGACCGGCTGGATCAACGAGTTGGCGCCGGGTGGCAATCGCATCCGATTGCACGCGCCTGTGGTCACCGATAGTGATGCAGCCATCACCGGTGATGTGCGTTACGAAGTCAGTGTCAGCAGTTCAACAGATCGAGTGGAAATCGCCGGCAGTAATCATCTGGCTTACAGTCCGACGGACGCAGGCCTGGAGAACGCGACCCTGACGCGTCGCCAGTACCAGAGCGATGCCCGGATTCCCATCGAGCGTTCCAGTTTCGAGCTGGACCTGGAAACCGTTGCAGACAGTAATCAGCCGAAAGTCTGGCTGGAATTGGACGGTGGCTTCGAACCCGGTGTGCTCTATGAGCTCATCTATGAGGCACAGGATCCAGTGCTGTCCGGTGCCGGCATGGCGGCGATCCGGGATCTCGTGTCCCTGATTCGCTATGGCGGTGCCGGCAGTGAACAGCTGGCGCAATTTGAGCTGCCGCCAATCGATCATGCCATCGCCTATGGCTTCTCCCAGAGTGGTCGCTTGCTGCGCCAGTATGTGTACGATGGCTTCAATGCGGACAAGGCCGGGCGCATCGTCTTCGATGGCGTGGTGCCCTTTATCGCGGGGGGCGGCTACGGCATGTTTAACCTGCGCTTCGCCATGCCCACCCGCACCAACGGCCATCACTCGAACTATTTGTATCCCAACGACCTGTTCCCCTTTACCTACGGCGAGAGCACCGATCCCTACACGGGCAAGACCGACAGCCTGCTCGCCAGGGCGCGGGCAACGAATACGGTACCGAAGGTGATGCATATCCAGACCAGCAACGAATACTGGTTGCGGGCTGGTTCACTGCCCCATACCAATCCCGAGGGGACCAAAGACGCGGTGATCCCGGAGGCGGTGCGCTTCTATACCATCGGTGGGTCCCAGCATGGTTCGGGTAACGGGCGTATTCCCGACGAGGCCACGTCGGGCCAATTACCGCGTAATCCCAATATGTGGAATCCCATTGGCATGTCCCTGGTGGTGGCCATGTCTGACTGGGTGACTGACGGTGTGGAGCCACCGGCATCGGTGTATCCGAAGATTGCCGATGGTACTCTCGTGGTTTCCCACAACGATGGTCGCATCAACCGCGATGCATGGAATCCGGTGAATGGCTACAACCACCCAGGCAGTATGTATCTGCCGGCCCATGCCAGCTACGGTAATCGCTGGGAAAGCGATCGCATCATCGACAGCCACCCCACGTACTCTGACCATTTCTACCGGGCGCTGGTGCCCGCAGTGGATAACAACAATAACGATCTGGCCGCGGCTACCATCCTGCCTCCACTGACCAAGGTACCCCTTGCCACTTTTGTATCCTGGAACCTGCGCAACCCGGCTACGGGTGCCGAGCGCTCGTTGGCGCGACTGTCTGGTGGCTACCTGCCACTGGCGAAGAACACCTTCGACGCACTCGCTAACCGGGATCAGCGGAACTCTATTGAAGGCTTGTATCGTGGACCGGAGGATTACTTGCAGAAGTATGAGGCCGCCACCGATCAACTCATTGCCGATGGCTTCCTGCTCCCGGGATATAAAATAGACTACATGGAAATCGCACGAGAGAACCTGGCCGTCTTCGAATGAACTACCCTGCAGCGGCAACGATGGGCATCAATCGTCGCCGGGGCTTTGCAGGGACACCGCTTCCAGACGGGGCAGGGTGCAGGCATGGGGCGTGGTATCGAAGGAGACATCCGCTAGCTCGCCGGTGCCGTTCAGGTTCATGAAGGTCTGCTGGGGATTTTCACCCAGGCAAATCAGCTTCTCGCGGCTGCCGCCTTCCCTGACCAGGCCGCCCCACACGATACTCGGTGAGTTCTCGCCGGTCTGTGCATGCCACTTCGCCAGCAGGGCGTGGGCAGGCCTGGTGCCACCACGGATGTAGTCGTTGTCGTGGATGTAGATCTGTTCGGGGTAGGGGTCGTATTCGGGATCGTCGATTACCCGGCCACCGAGCACGAAGCTGTAGACCATGATGTGCACGCTCTCGTTGTCGGCGAACTCATTGCCGAATACCTCGATGTTGTCGTTGGCCAGTACCAGCAAGCCGGTGCCCGGTGGCACGTTGCCCACGATGGCACCTTCCGGCGCAAAGTTCTCTGTGTTGTTTTCCAGAATACGGTTGTTGAAGACCCGCGTGGCCTGTCCGCCCTGCACCTCGAGATTGGGCAGGTCAAACACCAGTATGCCGCCAGTGTTGTTGATGGCCACGTTATCGTAGACATCGGCAAACGTGGAGTTTTCGATCTCGATGCCCGCCACGTTGTATTCGGCATGGGAGTCACGCACGATGATCTGGCTGGACTGTCCCACATAGATGCCCGCATCGGCCGCACCGATGGCCACCGAGCCCTCGATCAGGATGTTGCGGGACTGTACGGGGTAGATGCCATAGGCTCCGTTGTCCGAACTGGGTCCGTTGGTCCACTCGGTGCGTACACGGCGGATAGTGACGTTGTTGCTTTCGTTTACTTTCAGGGCATCGCCCACGGTGTCTTCGATGCCGAGGTCTTCGATAGTGAAATCATTGGCGCTGACGAGCAGACCCTCAGCGCCCTGTACCTGGTTGGCGAAGGAGAGCACGGATTCATTCATGCCAGCGCCGCGGATTGTGACACCTGGCACGGTAAGGGAGAGACTGCGGCTGATGGCATGGGTGCCTGCGGGAATCTCGATCACATCACCGGGTTGGGCCTGGATCAGCTGCAGCTGCAAGCGCTCTTCGAAACTGAGTTCGTGTTCTTCCGCTGGCGCAGGCGACCCGGATTCACCGCAAGTGGTGAGCAAGGCACCGCAGCTCAGTATGAAGCCGGTCTGGATTAGTGCTCCTGTTCTTTTCTTGAGAGCTGGCATGTTGGGATACTCCTGGCCGGATAGGGCCTGAAACACCTGAATAGTGCCGCCTATAATGACACGAATCGCCCCTGCTCTACATCCTTCACCACCTTGTCGTAGTCGAAGACCTGTCCGTTCATGGTGATATACACGCCCGGAGGCAGAAACTGTACGGCGGTGATAGCGGCACCGATATTGAACATGGCATCGGAGGTCTTGAAGCGCGCGGGTTCCAGGGCACCAGTGAGCACGATGGTCTTGCCTCGCGCCAGGGCGAGTTCACCCAGCTGCTCGGCGGTCTGCACCATGGTGTCGGTGCCATGGGTGATGATGATGCGCCTGTCGCCGGTATCGCTGACCGCCTCCTTTACCCGGGCGCGGTCCAGATCATCCATGTCCAGGCTATCCTTCTGCATCAGCGGTGTCACTTCGAAGCGGGGGTTGAGTTTCAGCCCGCCAAGGATTTCGCCGATGTTGGGCGGCCCCACTTGATAGCTGCTCTTGGCGTCGAAGTAGATCTTGTCGATGGTGCCACCGACCGTGAAGATACGGATAATTTCTGATGTGTCGTTCAATTCTGGATTTCTCCTGGCTATCAGGTTTAACCGTCGATGTATTACTGCATTGACCCGGCCGCTTGACTGCTAGCCCTGGCGATACCGGTACTCGTCGAGGTATTGCCTCACCTTCTGCAAGTCCTGCGTCTGCCTGGCGATGGAGGCGGCCGGAAACCGGGCAGCGAACTCCGTAAACAAAGGAGCCGCAGAGGCTATGGCCTTGTCCCGCATGCGCCGCCCCTGCGTGGTTATGGTAACCCGTTTCTGGCGGCCGCTGCTGCCGTCGGGCTCAACCTTGATGAGGCCCTTGCTCTCGAGTTTCTTCAGGGTATTGGTCATGGCGCCGGCGGTGACCTGGAACGCGGTGGCGAGTCGACCGGGGCTTGCCTCGTCATCGACCCGCATGAACCAGTTCAGTACGCTGAACTGGGAACTGGTCAGGCCTTCCGGCAGCTTGCGCTCGAACAGGTTTCCGGCCAGTTGCGAGATGATGCCGATCTCATTGAAGTAGTCGAACAGGGCGGTATTGGCATCTGCGGTTTTCTTGCTCTGAGTCATGGTGTCTTCACGCAATTGGTAATGCGCTATTGTATTCGCAAATAATTTAAAGTTAAACTGTTTAACGTTAAAGTATCTATCGAATGACAGAGTCGACGATCGGTCGCGTATCCGGACTGGAGGGGCAAGCTATGAAATACGTACGCTGGGGAGTGAGTTTCCTGACAATTCTCATGATCGTGTTGCTGGGTGTTCAATACTTTGCATCAGAGAGAGTCGAAGTGGTTGAGCTGCATACCGAGGATGAATCGGGTGAGACGGTTACCACCCGCCTGTGGATTGTTGATGATGAAGGTTATCAGTACCTTCGGGTAGGCGTGGATGGCAGTGGCTGGTTCCAGCGCCTCGAAGCCAACGAGCATTTCGAGCTCACCCGCGATGGCGAAACCCGCAGCTATACTGCGGTATCGCGCCGTGACAAGAGTGACCGGATCAACGCCCTGATGCAGGACAAATACACCTGGGGAGATACCTTCATCGGCATCATGATTGGGAGTCGTGACAACTCGGTGCCAATAGAGCTGCACCCGTTATAGCGAACACCCGTGGGAGAGCAGGGTTCGCCTTGTAGAGGGTGCGGTCGAAAGCCTAGATTCCGATCTTGCTCAGGGTGTTAATGAGTTCCCGGATGGTCTTCTCTGCGACCGGGTGGCTCGCCGCGAAACGCGCTTCGAGGGCAATGGCATCATCCAGCATGGAGGCGCTGTCACTTTCCACGTCGGGGTCGGTGAGCTCCTCGATGTCCACATCGAGCTTCTTGGCCAGCTCCAGGGTATCCGGGTCCACGCCATCGGTGTCTTGCAGCTCGGCTATCAATGCCGACATCAGTTGCTTGAGTCGTTGCTCGCTCATCTTGCTCTCCGTGATATTGCCTGTTTGACTCATTCTGCACTGGTAGATGAATCGTTCGTTAGTGCCTCGGCCGCTACGCTGACCCTGCTGGCTACACTGTAAATGGCCAAGAGGTCCGCATCCTGACTACAGGCTCTGCGTCTGTTTAATACTGCCCTGTTTACTGCAAACGATTCAAGGCTGCGAACTGGAAAATCACGCTGCCCTTGCCTGTCTTTTTGAAGATGTTAGCGCCAGGCACCGTCTTCTTTAATCAGACTTACGCCACCAGGCCGGTGATGGCTCGGATACGATGGCTCTCACTATCAGTAATATAGACCACACCGCGATGCACGCACACGCCATGGGGACGATTGAGGCTGCAGCCCAGTGGATCGCCATCGGGGCCATCACCCCGTTCCCCTGTGCCCAGTATGGTATCGATCACGCCAGTGTCCAGGGACAGGCGCCGGATCACGTGATTCTCGGTATCCACGATATACAGGCTGTTGTCAGCGCGGGAATAGGCGATGCCTTTCGGGCCATTGAAAGTCGCCTCCAGCGCCGAACCCCCGTCGCCCGCATAACCCTGTTCGCCAGTTCCGGCGATGCGTCTTAGCCGGTTGCCGCGGATACTCAGCTGGTACACGGCATTGCCTTCCCGCAGCACCAGGTAGGCATTGCCATCGGGATCGGTGTCGATGGAGCGAGGCCCCAGCAGCGGCGTGCCTTCGAGCGGCCCCTCATCAGGGGTCGCGCTAGCCTCACCGGTTCCTGACAGGGTGGAAATAAGGCCGGATTCCCGGTCGACGATACGCAGGCGCTGGTTGCCAATGTCGCAGATCAGCAGGTTGCCGCGGGCATCGAAGGCGATGCTGTGGGGCCGGCTCAACTGTGAGAGCACGGCGGGTCGGCCATCGCCGGCGAAACCGGCTTCACCATTGCCGGCCAGGGTAGTCACCAGGCCGGTCTGGCCGTTGATCCTGCGTACCGTGTGATTGTCGCGTTCCACGATGTAGAGATTCCTGTCATCCCAGCGAATCTCATGGGGTGCGGAGAAGGGTGTCTCCATGGGTAGCCGGGATTCGGGTCGATAGCCCTGCTCGCCATTCCCGGCGATGGTGCTTAGGCGCAGGTTGCTCAGGTTAAGGCGGCGTATGTAGCCGGTGTCGACTTCACAAAAGTACAGGGCGCCATCGGGGCCGGGCACCACGCCATAGGGATTATCGACAGCCGTCTCCAGAGCCAGCACTCCCCCGCGAGGTTCGGTCTCATGCCCCCGCTCGCCGTTGCCGGCCACCGTGGAAACCTGCACTGCCTGGCCCAGGGCAATGCGAGGGAAGCCGGTGGCGACGGCAGATGTTGCACAGGCTTTTACGAACTCGCGTCGACTGATCGCCCTCATGTCTTGTCCCCGATTATTGTTCTGCTTCTACAGGTGGCTGATTGCTGTGCGCGCTGGCTAGTTCTGCAGTGTGCTCAGCACTTCTACAAGCTTTGCCTTTAATGCGTCATTAGTCAATTGGCTGCTGTCCCTGTCGAAGTTCTCATTGAAGGCAGGGATAGACAGGGGACCGCTAATATCCGCATCGGTCACCAGGGAGGTGGCTTAGCGGGCTGGTCAGTTCCAGGTAGTGGTTGCTGGATGGAAATAAGCGGTAAAGGGAGTTGAGTTTTACCGGCGATCTACATACTCTCATAATCCGGTTTACGGAATAAGAGCAACGAGCTGTAAGCGAGGACCCAACGATGTGTGATCTTGATACCCAGAAAGACGTAGAAGAATACCTGAAGGATCACCCGGACATGAGCCGGCGTGACTTCACCAAGCTGGCCGCCGGTGTCGGCGCAGGCATGATGCTGCCCACCATGGCCAATGCCCAATCCATATCCGAGCGCAATATCGACATAAGAACCCCGGATGGTGTGGCCGACTGCCACTTCGCCTATCCCTCGTCCGGCTCCCATGCCGCCGTGCTGGTATGGCCCGATATCCTGGCCCTGCGCCCGGCCTTCCGTGAGATGGGTCGCCGCCTGGCGCGTGCGGGCTATGCGGTGCTGACCGTGAACCCGTTCTACCGCGACGCCCGCTCACCGGTGGTTAAATACGGTGCCAGTTTCGGTGATCCGGACGTGCGCAATCATGTGCTGCCCATGGCGCGTAACCTCAATGAAGAAACCCATTTCACCGATGCCCGTGCCTTCCAACAATGGCTGGATCAGCAGCCGGAAGTGGATACCAGCAAGGGTATTGGCACCACCGGTTACTGCATGGGCGGCCCCATGGTGATGCGGACGGTGGCCGCGGCGCCCGATCGCTTCGCCGCCGGAGCGACTTTCCACGGTGGGGGTCTGGCGACGGCACAGCCCAATAGCCCGCACCTGCTAATTCCGGAAACCAAAGCGGCGATGCTGCACTGTGTTGCTGGCAATGACGACGAGAATGATCCCCAGGCGAAAGTGACGCTGCGGGAAGCCTATGCGGCTGCCGGTATCCCGGCCGAAATCGAAGTCTACGAAGAAACCCTGCATGGCTGGTGTGCCATCGATTCCCAGGTATATCACCAGGCTGAAGCCGAACGCGCATGGGGAAGATTGCTGAACTTGTTCGCGACTAATCTGGCTTAGTACGCTATACGCCAGACGTAAAAAAGGGCGCCCGGTTTTAGATCGGGCGCCCTTTTTTGTTCTTTGCGGGTTTCCTGTTTAAGTGCACTGGTTTGGTTTGTGTTTCATTGTATTTTAGCGGCCTCGAGCGCGACTGCGGGGCGGCAGGGTTCCCGCCCCACAGCCGCTCGTTCAATGACAGCCGAGAAATCGAAGTCTTCTTGGCGCTCGTGTATTCACACCTGTTAGATCGAAGGAGTATCCAGCCAGACAACAACGTAACGCTTTTCTGCGCTCAGAGTGTCGGGCAGGCCGGGCTTGATGCCGTTCAAGCCCAGCAGCAACTTTCGGGATTACCCTACTGGGTGTTGACCTTGTTGGTCCAGAAGATATCGATGTTGCCAAGGCTGTTGTCCTGGCGGGATGAGAACCAGGAGAAGCTATCGCCACCGGGTGGCAGGGCCGGGCACATATCGGCGGATGCCGTGTTCACCTGGGGGCCGAGATTACGCGCGGGTCCCCAGCTGTTGGGGCCTTGTTGCATGGCACCCCAGATGTCCATACCGCCGTAGCCACCTTCACGGGCCGAGGTGAAATACACCATGCCATCCGTGTCCTGGGTGAAGTGGAATTCCTCGGCAGCCGTATTGATGTTGGGGCCCTGGTTTACCGGCTCGGTCCAGCCGCCATTGCCATCGGGGCTGGAACAATAGATATCGGAGCCGCCGTAGCCGCCGGCACGGCGCGAGGCGAAGCACAGGGTTTCACCGTCTTGCAGGATGGCGGGGCAGTGCTCGTCGCCTTCAGTGGTGCTGATGGGGAATCCCACCAGTTCTGGCTCGGTCCACTGGCCATTCACCTTGCGGGTGACAAACAGGTCGTTGTTGTTGCGTGGCGATGTGGTAGCCAGGCGATCAGACTTGAAATAGATGGTATTGCCATCGGCGGTAATCCAGGGTTCGCGGTCGTCACCCTTGCGCAGTGGGTCGACGTCGGTGCGTGGCGGCTGGTTGATGGGTATGCCCATGTTGATGGGGTCACCCCAGGTGCCGGTCTCTTCGTTGAAGTAGGCGATATAGAGATCCTTGGGATCACCCTCGGCAACGGCCATGTCCTCACGCGCACTGCAGTAGACCATGGTGCCATCGGCGGCGAAGGAGAGCTCGCCCTCGGCCCACATGGTATTGATGGGGGCACCAAAATTATGGACGGCCTTGTCTACCCAGCTGTCACCCTGGGCCAGGCTCATGGAAGAGACCGTGCCGAGCAGCCCGGTGATCGCAAAAGTCAGTATCTTGGTATTCTTCATGGCGATGTCCTTGCGTGTGTTCCTGTAAAAGGTACGGTAAGAAAGGGTTGATTGCGAGAGTCGATTGCGAGTAACAACTGAGAATTCCCATGGCGAACCTGTCTGTGTTTTTCACCTAACCGCGCCAGGTGACGTGGTAGGTCCACCAGTGATCCGGTCGCACTGCATCGAGGTCAGGTATGGGATTGAATGGCCCGCCACCGTGGGTCTGCAACTTTATCACACGCGCAGCCCATGCGTGGTCCATTCTGGCCGGGTCCTGTACCCGGTTCAAGACCACGGGATAGGTAATGCCATCCAGCTTCATGACGGCGGATTCATTGGCCTCTACCTTCGAGGCCCAGTACTTGCTGTCGCAAACTGAACAGCTGAGATACATCTCGCCTTCCGGCGTGGCGAAGCAGTTGAGGTTCACGGAATGCGGGCGAATGCCAGCATAGATTTGCAGCTGGCACAGGGGCACATCGTTGGCAAAACTCCAGTCGCTGACGGGGCCTTCGGCCGCTTCGCCCAGCAGGAAGCCTCCCGGGGTACGGTCACAGGGACAGACCGAGGAATAGATGAAGAACCCCACCACGGCCACCGCCAGCAGTCCGCCGAGGCTGCCTCCAATAATCCATTTCAATCTGGCGCTTCTGCTAATTGCCTGGCTATCGTTCATGGGCCACCTCCTTCCTTTATTGATTCTTTATTGTTCTAGTTTTTTCTTTTTGTGGAACAGCAGGGTAGTGCCAAGAGACTACCGTATTTGGCAAAAAAGCAAAAATCCTCGCAGCTGTCAGGCGTCGAAAAAGGCGACGAAACGAGCTAGTTAGCGGCGCCTGGGAGACGCTCCAGTTCGCCAGTCTCCAGTTCGAAGAGTTGGCGCAGGATTCGTCGCCACTGCAGGTACTGCTCTTCCATGGTGCCAGACAGGCCATGCACGTTGCGATTGAGTTCGAGGATGGTGGGTGCCAGCTCCGTGTTGAATCCAGTGGCCAACTCGAGGAACTCCTGTTCGTAGATCTTCGCCCAGCGGTAGCGGTCGTAGCGCTGCATCAGGGTAAGGGTGGTATTGGTCGAACTGAACAGGTCCTGGTCGGCGCTTTCCCGGGTAGTGAATTCCAGTTCATTCTCCTGGTCGTAGGCATAACGCCGCCATACCAGGTAGGAAGCCTGCATCTCTGCGAACAGGGCCTGGTAGTAATCATCCACGGTATCGATGAAGAGATGATGACGGCGGCGCATCTCCAGCACCCGGTTCATCATGGGGTCCTGTTCGGCCGGCAGGGTGTTGACCGTTAGATAGCCCTGGGCATCGGTGTCGAGGGATTGGGCAAAGGAGTCGGGTGCCAGGTCCCTGGCGTAAACCAGCTCCGAAACGCGCTGCACGTTCTGCAGTTGCTCAGGGGTGCTGGCCGTCAGTGCCGCTAGCAGAGCATTGGCAATCTGGTTGTAGATATCCTGGAACGGTTCCTTCAGGTCCTCCCGTTCCAGTTGGCTGGCGGCTCGCAGGCGGGAAGAGTCCGGGTAATCTTCAGCCCGGGTATCGTCGGCGTAGGTCTTCTGCAGCCAGCGCCGGCCGGTGCTGTCGGTGGCTTCTATGGCAAGCACCAGGCGCGACCCATCGGAGTAGAGAATCGTGCCTGACAGCATCAGGTCTACCGAAGGATCTGCTTGGGGCAGTACCCGCACGGCACCCCAGTGACCGGAATTGAGCAGGGTGTCACGCAACAGGTAAGGCAGGTAATGGCGTTCGTTGTCCCGGATCTCTGTAAATATCCAGTCGCCGTAGGTTTCGGTCTCATTCTCGTGATAGGTATTGGTGAAGACGCCGATGCCAACATCCAGGTAGATGTCGCTGTCTTCCGCGCGGGTTTGCAGTGTGATCGATCCCACTGCCGGAATTTCCGGATAGTGCGTGACGGGCTCGGCAGGCCCGGCGCTGAAGCAGGCCTGCAGCAGGGCTGCGATCAGGAAGATCGTGCTGCTGCCAGCCATGTTCCGCAACTTTTTCATGTCACTGCCGCTTGTCATTGCAAAGGCGTGACCTGGCTGCACACACGACCGCGGCTCAACGTCACGATGCAGTTCAATTCATCGGCGGCGACATCGTAGCGATTGAAGGCCTGGATCAGGTTGAAGGGCGTACCACCGTTACTGTTCACGCTGGTTACCATGCGCAGCTGTTCGCGATTGGCGTCCACGCTGAAGCGGTGCTGGATGACGATGTTGCCCGGCAGGGAAATGAGAAAGACCAGTTGCTGGTTCTCCCAGCCACAGATCTCCGTGCCATGGGCGCTCTCGAAGGTGGTCTGGGCCCCGTCTTCGAGGCCACAGATCAACGGCGCTTCCCCGTTGCGTTCGATTCGCACCTGGTTACGGTCCTGGCTGATCTGCAGGGTGCTCTGGCGATTGATGTACTCAGCCAACTGCGCAAGCTGGATGAGGTTGGCGCCCCGGGACGAGTTGCTACCGATATTGAGATTGCCGAGGGATACCGCTGGCCCGGAACCGGTGCGGATGCCGGCCTGCTGCAGAGCCGCCGTTTCCTGGCGCAGCCTGAGCTGACGGTCCAGTTCATCTTCCCAGCGATCGCTGCGCGCGAAATCCTTCTCCCAGTTGCCAGAGAAATTGAGGCGCAGGGGTGTATCGAAATCCAGCACCGGCAGTGAATTCTCATCCCGGTCACGCTGGGCGCTAGCCAGGGAGAGATGACTGCCGAGCAGGGTCAGTAACAGTCCCTGGATTATGATCTGGCGCAGTCTCGGTCGGGGCATGGGTGTTAGCAGAATCTGTCTGGGTGTTTATACGCATGAGCCCGGCTGATCCTGCGCTGGATGGCAGTCTGTGCCTGACTCTGGATTGCGGTTAGAGTAAACCAAATTGCCGCGAATTGCCCTGTCTGCCGTTGCCTTCTGCCGGAATCGCTTCTATGCTGGATTTCCGGACTCCCACACAACACAAGAACAGCTGTTCAGCAGCGCTTCAGCCCTTTCAGGAGGTCACTATGTCCAGTTCCCGTCGCAGTTTTTCCTTTCTTGCTTCCCTGTTGCTCGCCGCTGGCCAGACAGCTATCGCCCAACAGGATTTCAGTAACGTGGAAATCATTCCCCATCATGTCGCAGGCAGCGTGTATTACCTGGAGGGCAGGGGCGGCAATATTGGTCTGTCAATTGGCGAAGATGGTGTGGTAATGATCGATGACCAGTTCGCGCCTCTTACAGAGCGAATCCTGACAGCCATCAGGGGGCTGAATGATGGCGAGATTCGTTTCGTCATCAATACCCATGTGCACGGCGATCACACCGGCGGCAATGAGAACCTGGGCAAGCTGGGCATCCTGATCCTGGCCCGCGACGAGGTCAGGGTGAGACTGGAAGCGCAATCGCCCAGGGACGCCCTGCCCGTGCTTACCTACAGCGATGCCATCACCATCCACCTGAACGGTGAAGAGGTGTTTGCTTTCCCGGTACCCCCGGCCCACACCGATGGCGATACCTTCATTCATTTCGTTGATTCCGATGTGATTCACTCGGGCGATGTGTTTCGTACCACAGCGTATCCGGTAATCGATACCAACAATGGTGGCACCCTCGATGGCACTCTGCAGGCCCTGGGGCTGCTCATCGGTAGCGCAGGACCGGATACCATCATCTTGCCTGGCCACGGTGTGCCATCCACCCGCATGGATGTCATGGCCTTTCGGGATATGATCCTGGATGTAAAGGGGCGGGTTGAATCCATGCTTGCGGCCGGGCGCAGCTATGATGACGTCGCCGCCGCAAACCCCACCGCAGCCTACAATGACCAGTACGGTGATCCGGATCGCTTCCTGCGAGCCGTGTATACCGAATTGGGCGGTGAACTCTGATAGCCGGTTAAGAACAAATACGAAGAAAGAATCTGTAGAGCAGGCACTAAAATGAGATATCTGACACCCTTACTCCCCGCGGCAATTTTGACAGGCTCGGTCCTGGCGGCCGCGCTCGGCCTGAGCAGTCTGGCCTGGTCACAGGACGCCACCGTGCCACAGGCGCTGGTGAACGCGCTGTGGCAGGCAAGCAGTGACGAAGAATCCGCGAGGGTGAAACAGGAGATTCTCGACACCGGCGCCAATGCCTACCGCATGTACCTGAGTCTGCGCCGGGGGCCGGAATACGAGGCCCCGGGGGAAGAGGGTGGTGCTGTGTTCTCCCGCGAGGCTGAGGGAGAGGAATTTCCCTACTATGTTTCCATCCCCGCCGATTACGATCCCGGGCAGAGTTACCCGGTGGAGTTTGCTCTGCATGGAGGGGTAGGCAGGCCCAAGCCGGCCGCGGGCGAGAATTTCTGGGAGCGCACCATCAGCAGATTGAATGCGGAAAATCGCTTCATGGTGATCCCGCTATCCTGGCAGGAAGCCTACTGGTGGGCAGATAGCCAGGCGGACAATCTCACGGCTATCCTCAAGGAGCTGAAGGGGCGATTCAATATCGACGAGAATCGGGTCTTTCTCAGTGGGGTTTCAGACGGTGGCACCGGCGCCTATTTTTTCGCGTTCAAACAACCTAGCGAGTGGGCCGCGTTCCTGCCCTACATAGGCCACCCCGGCGTGTTGCGAAATCCCAATAGTGGAGGTGGCTATCGCCTGTATTTCGAGAACCTGGCCAACAAGCCACTGTACATAGTGAATGGTGAGAATGACAGGCTCTACCCGGCGGCGTCCCTGGCTTCCTTCATGGAAATTCTGAAGCAAGCCGAAGTGGATTATACCTGGCGAGTGATCGAGGATGGCGGTCATAACACTGAGTGGATGCCCGACGAGCGAGAGGCCATCGAGGCATTCAAGGCTGCCAATCCCAGGGATCCCTTTCCGGATGAAATACAGTGGGTGGCAGACCGTACCGACCGCTACAATCGCAATCAATGGATCGTGGTGGAAGAACTTGCAGAGGAAGACCTGCCCAGCCTGCTGCGTGTGCAACGGGATGGTAACAGTTTTTCCGTGGATGCCAGGGGTGTCAGTCGCTTCACCCTGCTGTTGAATCCGGAAGAGATCAACTTTGCCGATCCGGTGCTGGTCTCAATTAACGGTCGCATTGTCCATAGCGATACTGTGAGGGAAAGTGTGGAGACGCTACTAAATTGGGCGGCCCGTGATCGGGATCGCACAATGCTCTTCACCGCTGAGTTATCTTTCGATGTAGAGGAGTGACCTGGTGGTGCCGGGTTTGATCCTGTACAAGCCACAGGATCGCGGTTAGCATCGTCATCCATTGTGGGTATGCAGCTGAACCTCGTTTTCCCTGACGAATTGGACAGACCGGAATTCTTATAGTGAAACGCAATCTTCGTCGCAGCATCGACATCGTACTCACCGGCCTCGGCATAGGCATTATTTTTTCTGCCGTGATATTGCGTGGCTCACTGGATATCACCGCCCAACTGCCTCTGGCCCTGCTGGGTGTCCTGTTTATGGAAGCCGGTGTGTGGGGACTGTCCACCAAGCTGTTTCCTAATGAGCGACGCTACAGCAAGCTGCGGCAGGAAGGCGATGCCATGATCAACCACATACGTGAGCTGAATGACGCTGCGATTGCCCATGCGGCGGGTAACGAGGACGCCAAGCGCTTTCAGGCGACTCTGCAACAGATGCATGATTCCGTAATCCGCATGTCCGAGTTGGCTGGCAAGGAAGACGGGCCGATAAACCCGATGGCCCCTCCGCGGGATAGCTGAGCACGCGCGGGCCAGCAAGCCACACCAGCCCCGTCTTCGCCCCACCACGACATCTCCCTTCTCCAATAAGCGCCATCGCAGTACACTGCGGCTATGGATACCTGGGTCAAGATTGCGGAGCTCGAGATTGCGAGCGAATTGCACGACTTCGTCGAGGGCGAATTGCTGCCGAAGCTGGGCATGCCGCCCGCGCAATTCTGGTCCTCGCTGTCCGCAATTATTACCGCGTTCACCCCCCGAAATGTTCAACTGCTCCAGCATCGGGATGCGCTTCAGGCTCGAATCGATAGCTGGCATACCGCGCGGCGGCAGGCAGCACTTCCCCATGACCACGCGGAGTACAAGGAATTTCTCCACAGTATCGGCTATCTCGGTGAGCCTGGTCCGGATTTCCGGATCGACACGACGAATGTCGATGAAGAGATAAGCCTGCAAGCCGGGCCGCAACTGGTGGTGCCGGTCAAGAATGCACGCTTCGCACTCAATGCCGCCAATGCCCGCTGGGGCAGTCTCTATGATGCGCTTTATGGTACCGATGCCATCGATGAAGAGCATGGCGCGCAGCGCGCCGGTTCCTATAATCCGCTGCGGGGCGCGAGAGTCATCAAGGTTGTGCGCGATTTCCTTGACCAGTGCTGCCCGCTGGTAGACGCGAGCCATCATGATGCCACCGCCTACCGCATCGAGTCTGGCGAACTACAGGTGCTGTGCGGAGATCGGTCTGCGGCTCTGCAGCAAGCACAACAGCTTATCGGGTTCAGGGGAAAGCAGGAAGCCCCCGAAGCCATCCTGCTGATCAACAATAGACTGCACATTGAAATCCAGATCGATCCGGAATCCGAGATCGGTGGCAGTGACAAGGCTGGGGTCAGTGATGTGGTGTTGGAGGCAGCGGTAACCACAATCCAGGATTGCGAAGACTCAGTCGCTGCCGTGGACGGTGAGGATAAGGCAGAGGTATACCGCAACTGGCTCGGGCTGATGACGGGCGAATTACAGGAAACCTTCATCAAGGCCGGCGAACCTTTGACCCGTGTATTGAATGAAGACAGGGTTTATCGGTCACTTGAGGGAGACGAATTTACCCTCCCGGGACGCAGTCTCATGCTGGTGCGCAATGTGGGACACCTGATGCGTAACCCGGCTATCCGCTACCATGGAGAAGAGGTGTTCGAGGGTATACTCGATGCAGTCATCACCGGTGCTACCGGGGCCATCGATGTGGCCGGCAAGAACTCGCTCAGTAATTCGCGACAGGGTTCGGTGTATATCGTAAAACCCAAGATGCACGGGCCAGAGGAGGTGCGTTTCACCTGTGAGTTGTTTACGGCCGTGGAATCCATGCTCGGACTGCCTGCCAACACCCTCAAGCTTGGCATCATGGATGAGGAACGGCGCACCAGCCTTTCCCTGAAGCAATGCATCGCCGAGGCGCGCTCGCGAGTGGTATTTATCAATACCGGCTTTCTCGATCGCACCGGGGACGAGATTCACACCAGCATGGAAGCCGGACCCATGGTGCCGAAGGCGGACATGAAGGCGACTCGCTGGATACAGGCCTATGAGGCTAATAACGTGGACGTGGGCCTGGCCTGTGGTTTTAGTGGCAGGGCCCAGATAGGCAAGGGCATGTGGGCCATGCCGGATCGCATGGCCGATATGCTGGCGCAGAAATCGGCGCATCCTGAGGCCGGTGCCAATACTGCCTGGGTACCGTCACCCACGGCGGCCGTTCTACATGCCATGCACTATCACCGGATCGATGTAGCGGCGGTTCAGGAGGAGTTGGCCAGGCGAGCTGCGGCCAGTATCGATGACATCCTGCAACTGCCGCTTCAGGAAGATCCCGGTAGCCTGAGTGCGGACCTCATCCAGGCTGAACTGGACAATAACGCCCAGGGTATTCTGGGATATGTGGTACGCTGGGTAGATCAGGGTATCGGTTGTTCCAAGGTACCGGACATCCACGATGTGGGCCTGATGGAAGACAGGGCGACCCTGCGAATTTCTTCACAGCATATTGCCAATTGGCTACACCACGACATCTGCAGTCCGGAGCAGGTCGTGGAAACACTATTGCGTATGGCGGCGGTCGTGGATGAGCAGAATCAGCATGATCCCCTGTACCAGGCCATGGCGGTTGATCCCGACAATTCCATAGCATTTCAAGCCGCCTGTGAGCTGGTGTTCTCCGGACGCCTGCAGCCCAATGGCTACACAGAACCGGTTCTGCACCGGGCGCGACTGGCCAGGAAGGCGGAGATTCGCGCCGCCCAAGGCTAAACCCGCGACAACGTGGCAAACGCGCTACGAACAGCAAAATTAGGCCCTCAGGCGGTATACCGCCCGCCCGTAATTTGTCATGATTGGCAGCTTCAGAAGAATAACAAGCCTACCCAGGCAGAGGTGTACCATGGGAACAGCAGCCCGTCTCCTGACATTACTAATATCTCTCGGTTCGTTGACCATCGGGTCCGCGGCCCTGGCCCAGCAGGGCAATGCGCGCGGCCGCATCGGAGAGAGCCCCTACACGATTATTTCTGGCTGGCATAAGCCCTTCCAGGAAGAGGGCTACGGCTTCGGTGGTAATTCCGGTCTGTGGGCAGAATCGGAAGATCGCATCATCGTTGCCCAGCGTGGCGAAACCGTATTGCCCTACCCACTGCCGGAAGACTTCCCCGGTTATGCGGGCTATCTGGGTATCAATGTGCTCACCGAGACTAACCGTCGAGTGTGGCAGAACTGCCTCTACACCCTGAATGCCGATGGTGAAGTCACGGAGATCTGGGATCACCTGGATTACCTGTGTGAAGACTCCGAGGGCCCCGGCCCACATCGTATCCGCATCAGCCCCTATGACCCGGAGAGCCGCATCTGGCTGGTGAATGAAACCTTCCACCAGATCTATGTCATCGCCAACGATGGCAGCGAGGTACTGGCTACCTACGGCGAGAAGCTTGTGCCAGGCGATGATGAAAGCCATTTCAACATGCCGCAGGACGTGGCGTTCCTGCCCGACGGCCGCATCCTGGTAGCCGATGGCCTGGGAAATAACCGGATCATGATCTTCGATAATGATATGAATTACCTGGGCCAATTCGGTGAGGCTGGTGACGGCCCCGGGCAGTTCAACACCATTCACTCCCTGGGCATTGGTCCCGAGGGTCGCATCTTCGTGACGGATCGTTCCGGCTTCGAGGTAAATCTGTTCCGAACCACCGACGATCCGGCCGTCATGGCGTTTGAGCGCTCTATCGGTCATCCCACCGGCATGCCACTGGACATCGTCGTCAATGAGAACGATTTCTGGATTACCGCCCTGCAACCACTGCGCTTCCTGAATTTCGATTTCGAAGGCAATCTGAAATACACCTGGCTCGTCCCCAGGGAACTGCCTGATGGCTATCTTGAAGTTCACACGTTCACGGTTGATCCGGCCGGTAACCTGATCGGCGGCGACAATCAGTACGGTCGCTCCCAGAAGTTCGTACCCAAGCCCGACGCGGATCCCGAGTTGCTGATCGAGCCTCCCTGGAGAGCCCGTTAGGTAAAAACAGAAACGAACCAGGCTCAGGCGCATGATTGCATTGATGACAAGTAACGTTCTCCGCTTGAGTCTGGCCTTATGCCTGTTACTTCCCGCCCTGCCATCCCAGGGCCAGGAAGACCCCGTCCGACTCAACACCCTGATCGATCTCCTCCAGAACGAACAGCCGGCATTCGGTGTGCTGTCCTTCGACTATTCACTGGACAATGCACGCGCCATGGCCACCTCCGGCCTCGATTTCCTGTTCATCGATATGGAACATTCCCCCTTCGACATCGAACGCCTGCGCAGTTTCCTGCTGGGCATGACGGACAAGCGCATTATCCTGGCCAAGGGAAACCTGCAACCCGATGTGGTGCCCCTGGTGCGTATACCGGCCGCCGCCGGCTCCGAAGAGTTGGTGGCCCAGGTGAAACAGGTATTGGACGTAGGGGCCTATGGTGTGTTCTTTCCGGCCATCGAAAACCGGGAGCAGGCCGAACTGGCGGTAAGGGCGACCCGTTACCCGCAATACAACGGCGCCGCTGATTTCGAGCCGGCGGGCCTCAGGGGACGCAACCCCTCCAACGCCGCCTGGTATTGGGGTATCCGCGACTATCACGAGCGTGCGGATGTGTGGCCCCTCGATCCCAATGGCGAATTGCTGGCCATCATGTTCATCGAGTCACCCGCCGGGGTGGAGAATATCGAGGACATAATCACGGTGCCGGGAGTAGGCGGAATCTTTATTGGCCCCTCTGACCTGAGCACCTCCATGGGCTATACCAGCCCGGCGGCACCGGAAGTAGAGGCCGCGATCCAGACGGTGCTCGCGTCCTGTCTGCAGCACGGTGTGCCCTGCGCCATCACCACCAATGCCCGCACCGTGGAGCAGCGCTTGCAGGAAGGTTTCAGTTTCGTCACGGTAGGCGTCGACGGTGGTCTCCCGGCCGGTGCCCGCAACGCCCTCAATCTTGGCCGCGAGGCCGCAGGCCGCCAATAATTCAGCAACAGCTCGGTTCCCGCACTTGTTATGTCACAGTGGCTTGTTAGTATGAGTCGCCATGATACAACTGCAGCACGTTCGCAAATCCTATGACGACGGCGCAAGCTGGGCCGTGGCCGACACGTCATTTACCGTGGAAGAGGGTGAGTTGCTGGGCCTCATTGGTGAGAGTGGTTGTGGCAAGACAACTACCCTGAAGATGATCAATCGCCTGGAGGAACCCAGCTCCGGCCTGATCTCTATTGCTGGCAGAGATGTCATGGCGCGCAACCCCCAGGAACTGCGCCGCAACATCGGCTACGTGTTTCAGGGCATCGGCCTGTTTCCCCATTATTCGGTGGCCGAGAATGTGGCAGCGGTACCGAGGCTCCTGCAATGGGATGAATCGCGCATCCAGCAGCGTTGCCTGGAAACTCTGGACATGGTGGGGCTGCCACTGGAGGAGTATGGTGAGCGCCTGCCTTCCCAGATGTCCGGTGGTCAGCAGCAACGGGTCGGGGTCGCCCGCGCCCTGGCGGCGCAGCCCGACGTTGTTTTAATGGATGAACCCTTTGGCGCGCTAGACCCTGTCACCCGGGCAGAGTTGCAGGAAGAATTCAAACGCATCCAGGCGAAACTGAACCTCACGGTCATCATGGTGACCCATGACATGACGGAGGCCCTGCTCATGGCGGATCGCATCGCCGTCATGAAGGGGGGCGAAGTGCTGCAGATCGGAACACCCTATGAGCTGCTGAATAATCCGGCCCACGATTACGTGCAGGAGATCGTGGAGATGCCGAGGCAGCGTGCAGACCGACTGGAAAAGCTGCTGCGCCGGTCTGCGAGTTGAACCAGTGAGCGACAATCTCCGCCAACAGCTCCTGCTACTGCCTGACTATTTTCAGGGACACCTGACCCTTACCCTAATTGCCATGTCCCTGGGTGTGGCCGTATCGATCCCCCTTGGGGTGTGGGCCGCCCAGTCCGCGCGGGTGAAGGGTCCGCTGCTCACACTCGTCAGCATCATTCAAACCATTCCCAGCGTCGCTATTCTCGCGCTGGTGGTTGCCATGCTCGGCGGTCGCATTGGTCTGGTGCCGGCCATTACCGCCCTGGTTCTGTACAGCATGCTGCCCATCGTGCGCAACACCGTGACCGGTCTGGAGTCGATTACCGACGACGTGGTGGAAGCGGCGCGGGGCATCGGCATGTCATCACGACAAATCCTGTTGCAGGTTCGTATACCCCTCGCTTTGCCCGTAATCATAGCCGGCATACGCACCGCCGCGGTGTGGACGGTGGGCCTCGCCACCCTGTCCACCCTGGTCGGTGCCACCAGCTTGGGTAATTTCATCTTCAGCGGCCTGCAGACTCGCAATCTGGTGGCGGTCACAGTGGGCAGTGTCGCGGCAGCGACCATGGCGGTGATTCTCGATGCCATTATCGGCGGTATTCAGTGGCTCGCAGAGAATCGGGTCGAGCAGGTCGATGAGAAGCGCTTTCGCCTTGTGCGCAATGCGGTGATCACTTCGCTGGTATTCTGTACGGGCTTTATTATTTCCAGCCTGCTCCCCGAGGAAGAGGTAGACTTCGTGGTCGGCGGCAAGGGTTTCACCGAGCAATATATTATCGCCGGGCTGGTTGCGGCAGAGCTGGAGGCGGCAGGGTTTACCACCGAACAGCGCCTGGGCATGGGTACAGACGTGGTGTACGAGGCCACAGCCAGCGACAGTGTCGATGTGTACCTGGAATATTCGGGTACGGTGTGGACGAACCAGATGCTGCGGGAAGACAACCCTGGTCGGGAAGCCATCATGGCGGAAGTAAGCGACTACATCGCGCGTACCGACAATCTGACCAACGGCAGCCGCCTGGGTTTTCAGAACCTCTATGCACTGGCCATGCGTCGGGATCGGGCTGCCGAGTTGGGGGTGAACAGCATCAGCGACCTGCGTCCCTATGCGGCAGACATGGTGGCGGCAGGAGACCTCGAATTCTTCAGTCGACCGGAGTGGTTTCAGTTAAGAGATACCTACAACATCGATTTCGGCGAGAAGCTCACCTTCGATACCACTCTCATGTACACCGCGGTGAACGAGGGACAGGTAGACATCATCTCGGCCTATACCACCGATGGCAGGGTGGCAGCCTTCGATCTGCTGATACTGGACGACCCGGAAGGCGCATTGCCGCCCTACGATGGATTCCTGGCGGTATCGGCAGAAGCGGCAGCGCATCCCGGGTTTATGGCCGTGGTGAGCAATCTCGAAAGAAAGATATCCGATGCCGCCATGCGTCAGGCCAACCGTTTAGTGGATGTAGACGGTCGGCCCGTATCAGAAGCGGTGGCCTACCTGCAGACCTTCCTCGACTGAGCCTGTGCGGCTCAGGGCTGAATGGTGAACGGGACGCCGTTGCTGCTGTACACGAACACGTCGCTACCGCTGATGGAATAGGCGAAGAACACGCTGACGTTAGCTGCATCGACACCGACGCTGGCCGGAATGAAATCGTCGAAGGCCGCGACCGTCTCGCTGGCATTGAGTGCGCGCGGCGAGATCCTGCCCTGCAAGGTGTCCAGGGAACCGTCCCAGTTCTGGTATGCGCCGTTGGCATCCCGGTAGAAGAAGCCTGCCCCGGCGACGGAAATCACCGCATAGGTCTGCCCTGCCTGTCCCTGGTGCTCACTGGGAATCAACAGGGTGGCGGCAACATCGATGGCATCCTGGGGCGAGAACACACTGACGTTGCTGCTGTTGTCACTGCTGCGACTGGCGCCCCCGTACATGATGAGATTGGAGGTGCCGCTGAGGCTGGTGATGGGCAGTACCCTTGAGGTTCTGCGCTTCGCCACCTGGTGGCGGGTATGGTTCAGGGTAAACACGGCATCGGCGCCCAACTCCGTGTCATTGCGAGAGACGCCGCAGGGAAGTCCGTTGCAGTCGTTGCTGTCGGGATTCGAGAACAGGGCAATCTTGCTGGCGCCAGGATAATCGGAGGGGCTCGCCATGATGGTGACGAACGAGCCATTCACCCCGTGCCCCAGTGCATAGTCGAAGGTGCCGCGGGCACCGCTCTCTCGCCGTGAATGGTTCAGGCCCAGGTTATGACCCAGCTCGTGCGCCAGCACGATGTCGCTGCAGCCACTGCCGGGGGTAAACATGGTAACGTGCAGATCCGGCGTAATGATTGTCGGATGGTAGAACTCGCCTTCGAAACCGACGCCCGGGGTCGTGCCCAGTCCACAGACTGAGGAGTTCTGCACCACGCCGTCTACCAGCACGACGATATCCGCACCCACGGCATCCCTGATGGAAGCCACCGAAGCAAATGGCGAGGCACCATTGCGCAGTGTCGAGAAGGCAGTGTTCAGGTTGTCATTGACCGCATAGCTGGTGTGTTCGTAGTAGACCGGGCGAAAACGAATCCTGGCCGCGCTGTTGGCATAGTAGCCATTGGTAATCTCCACCAGTTCGTTGATGCGCGATTCCGGCGACACGCCGCCACTGGCGCTGACGAAGCGATCGGTGTACAGGAACATCAGATCGATCTCGGCAAAGAAACCGTTGTCTATTACCGACGCCGCATTGTTGGGATCGGTATTGGTGAAGGCCTCGTTGAAGTCTGACTGGCCATCGTTGTCACTGTCCCGCAAGGTATCCTGATAAACAAACACGAAGGCGTCATTACGCACATTATTGCCAAACACATCGCCGACGAAGACGCCGCTGGCCACTTGTGGATAGGAAGCGCTTGTGAGTCGCACCGTGTACTCGATTGTCGCCGTGGCGCCAGGCTCGATGACTGGCAGGTTACAGACGAGCGAGGATTGCGCACCGGTTGAACCGGCACTGCATACACTGGAGCTGGAGACAAGCTCGGTATCATCGAGAATGAACAGGACGTTCAGGGATTCTCCCGTGATGGCGCTGGCAAGATTATTGGTGACGGCAATGGACACGGTGATTTGCTCGCCAATACCGGCATAGTCCGCAGACAGGGTCTGCACGATACTGACATCGTTGCCACTTAACGCCGAGACGTCGAACAATAACGCCTGTCCCGGGTCTTCATCGACCGCGACACCACCTTCATCTATGCGCCGACGCTGCGCCTGATCGATCTCGGTGAACAGGAAACCCGTATAGTCCTCACCCGCCTCTCGTTCGGTAATGAGTCGAAAGCTGTCATCCCCGAGATTGATGGTTCCCGACAGTTTGTTCGGATTGACGATGAGGGTCAGGGTCTGCAGCCGACCACCGGCCCGGGCTATCCCACGCCAGGCGATGTCGCCATTGATGTACTGTTGGCGCGAATTGATTTCGAAGCGGCTTGTCTGGCCTGGCAGGCTGGGGACCAGAACCTCTGTGCCAACGGCGAGCGTCGCCAGGACATCGGAATTGACGCGGACGGCACGCTGGTAGTCCACCTGCTCCGGCAACAGATGCTGTCCGTCACCCTCGTCACTTCGATCAGCGAGGAGTACCTGAGCCTGGGCTGAGGCGGCGTTAGCAATTAGCAGGCAAACTAGCAGTGAGCGCAGTGAGAGAAGAATGGGGAACCTGATTCGATGGATGTTCATGATGGGCTTGTACGTTCTGCCAGTCTGTTCTATCAGCCTATTGTAGTGAATGAATCCCGAAATAAGAGTGGAAATTCAGGAATCCAGGGAAATTCACGGAAGAAACCGGCCGAATTCGTTTAATTCGTTCCCGTTTCGCAAAAAAAGCCCGGATGAACCACTCTCATCCGGGCCTGTTGACTGGCGTGCTTGCGGTTCAACCGCTACTTGTACAGCGCTGCCCTGGCTGCCGCATGAACCTGCAGCGAATACAGGATGTCATCATTCTGGATCATGCCCACGAACGCGATGTTCTCCACCGGGTCGATCCAGAACCAGGAGCCGGCAATACCCCACCACCAGTGAGTGCCCGCCGGGGCGCCCTGGTAGGCATCCGGGTTTTCCACGATGGCGAAGTCCAGGCCGAACACATTGCCCGGGTAGAGTTGCCCGATATTGGCAACGGCATCCGGAAGCTGGTTGCTGCGCATGAGTTCGATGGCCTCTTCAGAAACGATGCGCACACCATCGAGTTCACCCTTGTTCAGGTGCATCTGCACGAACTTCATGTAGTCACTCGCAGTGGAGGTCAGGCCGCCGCCACCGGACTCGAACTTCGGTGGGCTGAGAAAATCGAAGGCCGCCAGGTTGGCCTGATCGGTGCGGCGCAGGGTGCCGTCGTTGTTCGGGGCATACTGGCGTGACAGGCGATGGGCCTTGGATTCTTCCACGTAGAAGCCGGTGTCCACCATGCCCAGCGGTTCGAACAGGCGTTGTTCGAGGAACTCGCCAAAACTCATGCCGGAGAGGCGCTCCACCAGATAGCCCTGCACATCCACGGAGATGCTGTACACCCACTGGGTGCCGGGTTGGTAGCCAAGGGGAATGTCCTTCAGTGCGGGCATGGACTCGGCGAGCGTGGCGCCAGTCAGATTCATGATGCCTGCGCCGGCATAGGCCGTGGCAACCGGACCCTGTGACAGCGGTGGTGTATACAGCAGGCCACCGGTATGGCTCATCAGTTCGCGGATCGTCATGGGATGATTGGCCGCTTCGGTTTCCCAACTGCCATCGTCATTCTGTGACACGAATACCTGCATTCCTGCCAGCTCGGGCAGGTGCTGCTCCACCGTGTCATCCAGTTGGAACTTGCCCTCATCCCACAGCATCATCAGTGCGGTGCCGGTGACAGGCTTGGTCATGGAGAAGATGCGGAAGATGGTGTCGGTTTGCATGGGCAGCTCATCTTCGACGTTCTGATAGCCGAGTGCCTCGTTCATCAACACCTTGCCGTCCTGGGCAACCATCACCACGGCACCGGAGAGTTTGCCGGCGTCGACACGCGCCTGCAGGTCGGCGGTGACCGCGGATAGCCGTGACTGGTCGATGTCCGCCCAGCTGCTCGCAGTAAAGACCAGTGCCAGGCCCATGGCCAGGCTGGTCAACATTCTGTTCCAGTTTCGAATACCCATTGTTCCCCCTGGTTCTGTGACAGGAATTCAAAGAGTGGCTATTAGAGCATCAATCGCCGGTGAATTGAATTGCAAGGCAGTACCCCATCTTCCTCGCTTCTCTGCTTATTGTTGGTATCATTGCCAAACCAGCAATTCATGCTGGTTCAAGCCCCCGGGCTTGTCGAGAAATGCGGCTCCCACGCCGCTGTAGTAGTCGAGACAAGAGTCACAATGAATACCTATCTCCTGATTAAAATAGTGCACATGAGCTGCGCCATGCTTTCCGCCGCGGGTTTCGCCCTGAGGGGTTACTGGATGGTGGCCGAATCGAGCCTGTTGCAGAGCAAGCCTGCCCGTATCCTGCCTCACATAGTGGATACCCTGTTGCTACTCAGCGCGATCTTACTGGTGGTAATGTCGGGTCAGTACCCCTTCGTGGTGGCCTGGGTGACGATCAAGATTGTACTGCTGGTGATGTATATCGTACTGGGAACGCTGGCCCTGAAAAGAGGCAAGACCAAACAGCAACGCATCGCCTTCCTGATCGCGTCCTTGCTTACCATTGCGGCGATCTTCGTGGTGGCAGCGCTTAAGCCCGGTTGGTGAGTTCGCTTTTCGCCGAGTCGGCGGCATCCAGGAAGGGACCGTCGACACACAGCCTTCTGCCATCCGGTGCATCACAGGCACCGCAGATACCGACGCCACACTTGGTCCAGTAGTCGATGGCGTTGAAGATGCGTTCCGCAGGACAATAGCGCCGTTGCAGGGCTTCTGCCGCGCGCACCATGGGGGCCGGTCCGCAGTTGTAGAACACCACGTCAGCCAATTCTTCCGCAGTCATTTGTTCCAGCCGCTGTGCCAACAGCTCGGTGACCAGGCCATGGTAGCCGGCGCTGCCATCGTCTGTTGCCACGTGCAGTTCACTGACCTTCGCACTCTCTTCCTCGAAATAGAGGCGGTCTTTCGAACGCGCACCGAAGAAGATTTCCGTGTTCCCGAAATCGCGGGCCAGCTGATAAACCGCTGCCAGCCCGGTGCCGCCGGCAACCGCCATGATCCTGGCCCCGGTGGGAGGCTGCACGGCATTGCCGTGGGGGCCGCGCACATAGGCTTCGATGCCTGGCTGGATGTCCATAAGCTCATTGGTGAACTGGCCGAGGTTGATCACCGCCAGGCGGAACGGGTCATCGCTTAGTGCCGAGAACGGTTTCTCACCCAGGCCCGGTATCCACAGGAAGATGAACTGTCCCGCCTGGATATCCAGCTTCTCCTTGAAGGCGAGAATGCAGATATCGTCTGTTACCCGTTCGTTGGAGACCAATGTCACCGGGCGGAAATCCATGTCGATGTCATAGCGCACCAGGGATTCGGCCTTGTCCGTGCCCGCATCGAGATCGGTGCTCAGGGTGCTGAAGTAGTCGGCAATCTCGTTGGTGTTCATGCCGACCAGTGCAGAGCCCACGCCAATAATGGTGGCGCCCGCCTGCTGGAAGGCCTTCACCTCGGAGGCACTGCTGATGCCTCCGCAGGCAATAATGGGGCAATCCACCGCGGCATTGATTTCCTGCACTACCTGCAGGGCCCGATCGAGGATGGCCTTGCCGGAAACGCCACCTACCTCGTTGGTGAGGATGGGGTGCCCATGGGCGTCATAGCGTTCCGGGCCCATGGTGTTGATGGCGCAGAGGCCATCGGCGCCGCCCGCCACTGCCGCCTGGGCAATCTCGGCAACGCTTTCTACATTCGGTGTGAGTTTGGCAATCACGGGAATATCCACGGCCGCCTTTACCGCGGCCACGATCTCCTGCACAAGCCTGGGGTCCTGGCCCATGGCCATGCCATAGCCCTTGGCATGGGGGCAGGACAGGTTAAGCTCCAGGCCGTCGCCGTAGGGTGCCAGTTTCTTTGCCACGTCCACGTATTCCTGCACGCTGCCGCCAAAGATGGAGATCAGCAGGAAACGGTCCTCGGGGATAGTGAGTTTTGACAGCAGCTCCGCCGAGCGGTCCGCGCCGGGATTGGTGAGGCCAACGGCGTTGCCGAAGCTGCCTGGCTTGAACTGGGTCAGGACCGGTTCGCGATAGCCGAGTCTGGGTTCAGGCCCGATGCTCTTGGTGGTGAGCACGCCCACTTCCGGCATGGTGTCGAAGACACGCTGGATGATGTTGGCAGAGCAGGTAACGATACCGGAGGGGACTGTGAAGGGGCCTGAAAGTGTCTTGCCGAGGAATTCGATTTTCAAAATGGCTCACGTCAATCGCGGGGGGTGAATGCAGGCTGCATTATACCCCCAAGCCTGCCCTGCTTCTAACGAAGCAGGGACGGAAACGCCGCGATTCTGTCCCGGCCAGGGCTACAGCAATTCCTTCAGCGCCGGCTTGGTGACCTTGCCCATGGCGTTACGGGGCAGGGCATCGACGATCTTGATGGCCTTGGGAATCTTATAGGATGACATCCTGTCGTTGCACCAGGCCTTTAGTTCCTCGTAGGTCAGCGACGCGCCAGCATTCAGGCCGATGACGGCGACGACGGCCTCTCCCCAGGTATCGTCCTCGACGCCGATCACGGCGACCTCGGCGATCGCCTCGTGGGTCAGCAATACGCCTTCGATCTCCAGAGCAGACAATTTGTAGCCACCGGACTTGATGATATCCACGGAGGAGCGGCCCATGATGCGGTAGTAACCATCTTCAACCACGGCCACATCGCCGGTGCAGAACCAGCCATCCTTGAATGACTCCTCGGTGGCCCTGGGATTGTCCCAGTACTCGAGAAACACATTGTCACCCTTGATGCGAATCTCGCCGGGCAGTGCTTCCTCCTTGATAGGTTGGTCATGCTCGTCGAACAACTGGCACTCGACGCCTGGCAAGGGCTGGCCGACACAGCCGGCGCGGCGTTCGCCGTTGTAGGGGTTGGAGATTCCCATGCCGATCTCGGTCATGCCGTAGCGCTCCAGCAATACCTGGCCGGTGAGTTGCTGCCATTGCTTGAACAGCTTGACCGGGCAGGCGGCGGAACCGGAGATGTTCAGGCGCATGTTGCGAAAGCCATCGCAGATCTTTTCTACCTGTGCATCGTCTATGGTTTCGAAATACTGGATTAGCTTCACATAGATGGTTGGCACGGCCATGAATACATTGTAGGTGCCAGCTATCACATTTTCTGTGATGCAGGGAATATCAAACTTTGCGAACAGGTGCACGGTAGCGCCCGCCCATAGCCCGCAACTCAGAATGTTGATGATGCCGTGAATATGATGCAGAGGCAGGAACAGGGGTATGACATCGTCTTCTGTCCACTCCCAGGCATCGATGAGTGTGGTGATCTGGGCCCTGATGGTCTTGTGAGTGCTCACCACGCCCTTGGGCTTGTTGGTGGTGCCACTGGTAAACAGCATCATGGCGCGGCGATTCTCGTCGATCGTGGGCAAGGGGCCTGCCGAGTCGGCCAGCACGTCGTCGACCGAAACCAGCTCTATATTCAGGCTCGCACAGAGTTCGCGTAGGGATTCCTGGTATTTTCCGTTGGCAATCATGCGGGTGACACTGGCACAGGTCAGGTAGTGTTCGAGTTCGGCTACGGCAGAGGCCACGTTCAGTGGAACCGCGATGCCGCCGGCACGCCAGACGCCATGCATTACCGTGACATAGTCCAGTGACGCGGGAATAAAGAATGCGATGCGTTCTTCCCCGAGGTCCGCCTTGCCATTGAGCAAACCGGTAGCGAAGCGATCGATGCGCGCGTTTACCTCGGCATAGCTGTATTGCTGATCGCCCTCGACCAGCGCGATCCTGGGATTGTCATTGCGAAGGTGGGGGAAAGATTCGGCACTCATAAGTATTTCCAGAAATTCATTTGATTATCAGGGCTCAAAACATTGCGCTGACGATAAAAAACAGGATGGATGGACCTAACAGGCAGCCTACGCCAGTATAGAACGTAGCGGTCATGGCGCCGTAGGGAACCAACTTCGGATCGGTGGCGGCCAGTCCGGCGGCGACGCCGCTGGTAGTGCCCATGAGTCCGCCAAACACCATGGCAGATTGGGGGTTGTCCAGTCCGATGAGCCTCGCGACCAGCGGTGTGCCAATCATCACCAGAATGGACTTCACCAGGCCTGCGGCCACGCTGAGGGTAATGACCTCGTTGCTGGCCCCGATGGCTTCACCGGTTACCGGGCCAACGATATAGGTAACCGCACCGGCGCCGATGGTGGTGATCTCTGCCGCATCCGTGTAACCGAACATCACCGCGATCGCAGCACCCACAACAAAAGACACGATGACCCCGGCAAAGATGGATATGACACCGGCCATACCGGCCTTCTTCAGTTCGCTCAGGTGCACACCGAAGGCCGTGGCGACGATGGCGAAATCCCGCATCATGCCGCCGCCCATCAGGCCGATGCCACCCAGCAGCGCAACATCGGCGACCCCGGTATTGCCGCCGGTAGCGACGCCACCGAAGTAAGCCGCCACCAGGCCAAGGGCGATGGCAATGGCGGAGCCATGAATGCGCCCATTGGTCAGCCTGTCGGCGAGGAAATAGGAGAACCACATAACCACGCCCACCGCGGCGAAGGCGACGATGAGGCTATTGCGAACGAAGACGTTTTCGATGATCTCCATCATTATGCCTCCTCGCCTTTGTTGGCAGGTGCCTTGCCCACCTTGCTGAGGACAGGGACCAGGGCGAAGCTCACCGCAACCGCCGCCACCCCGGCCAGCAAGGCCAGCACACCGCCGTCTACTGCCGCCGCCACGTTCTGGCGCGCCGCCATGGCAACCACGATAGGGATGTACATGGCCGACCAGAAATGGATGCCGGAACCGGCTGCGTCATGGGTCAGGGATTTGAAGCGATCGGAGTTACTGGCGAGCACCAGCAACAGCATGGCGATGCCGACACCACCCACGTTAGCATCGACCCCCAACATTACGCCGAGTGTGTCACCGACAACCATGCCCAGAATCAGGCACACCGAGAGCAGGGCAACTCCGTAAACAATCATGGTGAGTTTCCTTCTTTTTTATTGTGATTCGCGTGAGATTAGCGCACTGACCGCTTAACCGCCCGCAGCAGGAAGAGGGGATGATATGACGCCATGGCGGGCCAAGGCAATTTGCCCCGGTTCAGGCAAAAATCACCAGCACCATGCCGAAAACCAACACCCCGGTGGCCAATACCGCCGCATAGATAACACTGGTGAAGAAGAACAGGATCACGCTGAGGGACCAGCCTTGCTTGAAATACACTTTCAGGCTGATCAGCAGGTAGATGATCATCCACAGGGAAGCGAGATCGCTGACCCACTCAACCGCGGGAGTAGTTGCCGAAAGTCCCAATCGATTTGGGGTTGCGATGATGAAGTTTAGCAACATCATCAGAAACAGGAAGCTCTGGTTATGCACGGTGAGCACGAGATGCTCAACATAATAGCGGCCAGTAAACACCCAGAGCAGCTTCTGGATCAGCGCCAAGATTGGCATCATCAGCAACATGAAAAAGGTGATGTATTCAAGGGAATTCATGAAGAATTCCTGGGGGTCGGCGAGAATCTCGGTGAGGTTGGCTTCCAGCTGGGCAGATAAGTAGGTCTGCAAGTTCTGGTTGGCTGTGGCGGTCAGGAATGGAAGCTCAATTTTTGCCGTCAAACCAATGAGACCGTCGAAGTCTTCGATGCTCGCCGGCACCCTGTTGCCTCCTTCATCCTGGCTGGCAGCAACGGTTGACTCTTCCGTTGTCTCATTGATTGAGCCGATGGCCTCGGTAAGGGAACCCAGGGTATTGGCCACGGAAATGAGCAGGAACAGGGCAATACTGATTACCAGGAACAGGCGTAGCGGTGGTGTGTAGCGCTGGCGACGCCCATTGAAATATTCAGTAGTCAGGAAGCCCGGTCGGGTTAGCAAATAGAACACGGTCCGATAAGCACGCCCATCGAGCTCGAATACGACCCGCAAGAGCTCCTTCAGGAAGTACAGCACCGGCCGCCTCGCCTCACGCGCCAGCTGCCCGCAGCTGGCGCAGTAGGGGCCCTGCATAGGCTCCCCGCAATTGAGGCAGCTGCTGCGGCTGAGAGCCGGGCTGGAATCGGTCACAGAGCTGATTTTATCCACCATGAGTGCTCAACACGGACGAATATTCGGGGATTTACGAAAGTCTTCAGGGTTATCGTGGCCGGAGCGCAGAAGATGAGGGCCCCGGCCCGCTGCCCGGACACGCGAACCGGACAGGGGCGGGGATCTCAAGGAGGGTCTGGGCTCCATTCAAGAGGTGTGGAGGGGTGGCGCCCAGACTTAACGCAATACGACATTAGATCACTATGCTGTGTTGCGAGAGCAACATTACCACTATATATAGTGAAGCACAAGCAGTGACACGCCACCCGCCCAGCGGCCCACTTAGAGCACTTAGAGAGCACTTAGAGGACACCCATTTTATTTTTGCAGGACACCCATTTATTTGAATCCGCTTAGATTTCTCCATCACAGCCAATTAATCGGCTGTTGGGCAGCCATCTACCCGGTCCGCTGCAGCCCGGACTACCTGGAACATCCAGGCGTCGTGCTATTCTGCACAATATAATAAAGTAAATACTTTAATATTTATACGCCCAACCAGAGGTGAGTCCGAACAGGATTGGCTGAGCAAGATGTTTCGCGCTTGATGTAGATCAAAAAGCGCCAACTGCTGTTGTGGTCTTATAGCCCCATGACGCAGATGGCCACTATCCTCAATAGCCGGCTAGATGAGTCGGGTAGTTCTCAAGCAGGGATGGGGTTGCCGCTTACATACGGGCAGCCCCATTTTTTTGCCTACGGCGTTACCACAATGAAGCCGTAATCGGTGACCGCACAGTCGCCCATGATTAGATGGGTGCGTTTGCAGCTGGTACAGCAAGCAGGCTGAAGATTACTGGGACGCAACTAAGCAGGGGCTTTGTAATACGCCGAGAATTGGCTTTGCCTATCCCTGGTCTATCACCCCGGGTACACAATCCGGCACCATGCCCCTGTTCAGGGCAGCGGTTCTTGCCGCCCGCGCCTCGGGCAGCCGCGCGCGTAAATCGGCCATGCGTGATTCGGGAGACGGGTGAGTCGACAGGAATTCTGGCGGACGCGATCCACCCTGCGCCGCCATATTTTCCCACAGCGCAATACTCTGCTCCGGGTCAAAGCCGGCCTCGGCCATCAACATGATGCCGATACCGTCGGCCTCACTCTCCTGGGTGCGATTGAAGGGGAGGAATAAACCCAGCTGTGTACCGTAGTCGATGGCTTCGATGGTGACATCAGAGGCGCCCAATACCCGGGCCGCTGTTAGGCCGACATTACGCAGGGTTGATTGGCTCGCTCTCTCATTGCTGTGATTGGCCAGCACGTGGCCAACCTCATGCGCCATTACGGCGGCTAACTGGTGCTGGTTAAACGCCACATCGAGTAGCCCGTTGTATACACCAATCTTGCCACCAGGCAGGGCGAAGGCATTTGCCTGTTCATCGTCAAATACCGTGACTTCCCAGGCCATGCTGCTACGCATGGGCTCGGCCAATGCCTCGATGATGTAGTCAGCGACACATTGCACGTACACCGACTCACTGCTGTTAGGCGTGACCGGTATTTCGGACTGTATCTGACGGTATGCCTGCTCACCCTGAAGAGCCATCTCCGCATCGGAGTAGAGCACGACCTGGCGGCGGTCGAGGGGGGAGGTAGCACACTGAGCGAGGACCAGTAGAAACGGAAACAGGAATCTCAATCTACACATAAGCTTACAGTGCTCTTCGGTGACTATTCCGGTCTGGAAAGGTAAGAGATACACCATGATAACTTATTTTTTCAAGTGGTCGGGAGTCAGGCTAGGCAGCGCGTACTGGTGTGGCAGACGCCAAGAGCAGACGGTGGTGGTCCTCAGCATGAGGGGGTTCCAAGTAATCTCCAGTTAAAACGTTTAACTGCGCGGTCACTTGTTTTGTGAGGCTGACCTGATTATTCGCCCTCTTGATGATGGCCCAGTTTTTCAAAGAACGTCTACTTCTATTGGATTGAATCGCTGATAGAAATCGCGTTTTCAAACAGTCGATGGTCTGTTTAGAAATCACAATGACCAGGATCGACCTCCTTCCTCAATTCACCTCCTGTGCTGGTGCGCGAGATTTCATAACAATTTCCCTGCAGATCCCTTAGTAAGCGTCGATTGCTGCTCGGGGCGCGTGTGACGTTTCGGCGATTGATGGCGGCTTGGCGGGTACGCGGAGTGCTGCGATACGCTACCTGCCCGGTGTCGCTCGATTGATAACTATTGCTCAATAGCGAACCAAGGACCAAACCGCCTAGAAAATCTCCTGCAGCATGACGTTGATAGCCGCGACCACGGTAAGCTCCAAGGGACCAGGGGCTGCTGCCGTAAGAGATGCTCACAAAGCTGCCGCGGCGATAGGGGCCGAAGTCATTGTAGTACCGGCCGCTGTGGTAGCGATCGTTGTAGAAGCGGAACCGATTATAATCAGCTCCACTATGGCGATAAGATGCTGTCCCCCAGCGCTCGTAGCTCCGTGAATGGTGTCGACCATCGGCAAAGGCAGATTGACTCAAAAGGACAGCAGCGCCGAGCGTCAGGGCTATGAGTAGTCTTTTCATTCGATTCACCTGTTAGTTCTGAATGGATTGTTCAGCACATGTCATGGAGTGTTTGGCGCTGAAGCTCAAAAGTTCTACATAGAGGAGATGGCGCCCTTTTATTTTGACTATAAACTGACCGACTGAATAGAAGCTGAATGGGCATGTCGAACGCCTCAGGTACGAATTCCCCTGGGAAGTCCCATAATCCCGAACAGAGTTTTGTATTGCGGGTAGGGAGCTTCCCTGTGGCCTGCTTTTTATCATCGCCGCCCTGAAGCATGATATCCTGAACGCGATTTTGCTGCCGCAGTTACCCTGCTTCGGGCGACCATATAAAATTGTCTAGTAGCTCTCATTTGAAGCTTTAACTGGCCGGAGGAGCCACCTTGGCTAAACAAACCCGTACTCTCGAAGAAGTCCTGCAAGCCCAGTCTGCCAGTGATGGCGCCGGGGTAAAACTCAAGCGTGTCTTCGGTGGTAACGACCTCGATCGATTCGACCCGTTCCTGATGCTCGATGAATTCGGCTCCGATGAGGCTGCCGACTACATCGGCGGTTTCCCGTCACACCCCCATCGGGGTTTCGAGACGGTTACCTACATGCTGGAAGGCTACATGGAGCACCGTGATCACATGGAGAACGTCGGCAAATTGGGTCCGGGTGATGTGCAATGGATGAAGGCAGGGTCAGGTGTCATTCATTCTGAGATGCCGCAGCAGGAGGAGGGTCGCATGCGCGGCTTCCAACTGTGGGTCAATCTTCCCGCCGAGGAGAAGATGACTCCCGCTACCTACAACGACATCTCTGCGGTCGACATTCCGGGTTATGAAATTGGTGACGTGACAGTGAAGGCAATAGCGGGTGACCTGGCCGTGAACGGGACTCGAGTCCCTGGCAAGGTTCGCGGCTTGAGCACCGAGCCAGCTTACCTGGATATTTCTGTGAAAAGCGAGCAGACACTTGGCGTGGCGATACCCGATGGCCACAATACGCTCGTCTATGTGTATGAAGGCGAGCTGCGGGTCGCGGGCACTGATTATCCGTTGCGAGCCGGCATGCTCGGTCGCCTGTCCCATTCCGGCGTGCTGGAACTCAATGTGAGTTCCGATACCCGCCTGCTGGTAATCAGCGGCAAGCCCATTGGCGAGCCAATCGTGCACTACGGACCCTTCGTGATGAATTCTGTGGAGGAGATTCAGCAAGCGATCCAGGATTACCAGTCTGGACGCCTGGTGAGCCAGGCGGGCAGGTAGCCAACTAGATGGTATCTTCCGAGGAGGTTGGCTTGCTGAACCTAGAGCGGTAGCCGTATTCCTTCCCGCGCAATATTGAAGCCTTCCCGGGTCACGAACAGACTGGCTTCGCTGGCAGCATCGAGCAGCGGGTTGGTGTGGTTGAAGTGGATGAACCAGACCTTCTGCCGCTGTTCAGCGCTGAAGCCCTGGAAACGCGCCATGGATTCGCTGACGAAGGGGTGGGGGATCTGTGACATGTCCCGATTACCCAGTTCGCCATCGGCGTAGAAGGTGGCATCGAGCAATGCATAGTCTACTTGCAGCACCAACTCGGCAATATCCACCTCCCAGTCTGACCATTTGTTGATATCGGGAATAAAGAGCGCCGATCGATTCGGTCCCTGAATATGGTAGCCAACGGTTTCCGAGTACTCGTCGCGATGGGGCACCAGGAAGGGAGTCACGGTGATCTCACCTGCGTTCACCGGCCGTTGTTCGGAGATCGGGAACAAGCGGATGTTGTCGAGAGTGATCAACTGTTCCCAGGGGCCATTGCTACTGAGAAACGCGGTCATGCGCGGCATGGCATAGACGGGAATGCCACTGGCACCCATGGCCTCGCGACCAAAAAACATGAGCCCGGCATAGTGGCCGATATGGGCATGGGTGAGGAAGACACCTGCCAGCGGGTAGTCTGCCTGCTCGCGCAGGTCGAAGAGCTGCGCCGGCAGGTTTGGCGTCGCCTCGAAGAGGAAATTGCGTCGAGAGGCAGGGTCGACCAGCGCCACCGAGGTTGCGCCACGCCGTAGTGCGGGATCTTCCCAGCCCGGCAGGCAATGGGGCCCATAACAGCCTGCCTGTGGGTAGCCTGCATCCTGGACCACGCCGAGGATGAACAGGTAGGGATCGGTGTCCTGCGCCTGCACGCCCGCCGAGGTCAGAAGCAGCATGACGAAACCGAGATTCCACAGCGCATCCAGACACTGCACTTTCCTGACTAATGGCCGCATCAGTTCACCGGTGGTTCCGTGACCTTGCTATCGAGGGCGGGGTCCAGCACCTGCTGGAACTCTTCGATATGCACCTCGGCCGATGCCGGCTTCCTCATCTTAGCCACATGGAACAGGGCTTCACCTTCGTTCACCAGCGGTAGATTGGTCTTGCCGATCACGATGCCTTCATAGGGTGCAACCACCTGTTGCTCCTGTTCACCAAAGGGGTCGGCGATTAACCCAAGGGTCTCATTTTCTGTGACACGTGACCCCAATGGCTTGATCAGGCGCACGATGCCGCTCTGTGGAGCGCGTACCCAGATGCTGTCCGAGGCTACGGAAGAGGCGAGGGGCTTCAATTCACTCTTCTTCTTGCTGACCGAAGCAGGCAGCATGCCCAGTTCGCGCATCACAGCGATGACGCCTTTCACGCCGGCGCGAATCGCCACTTCATTGAAACGCAGCGCTTCCCCGGCTTCATACACGAGGATATTGATGCCCAGTGCCTCAACGGACTTGCGCAAAGAGCCCTCGATGATCTCGCTATTCAGTATGACCGGGGATCCGAATGCCCTCGCCATGCGTTTTGTCTCATCGTCATCGAGCACCGCTCGCACATGGGGAAAGTTTTCCCGGTGCACCGCGGCAGTGTGCAGGTCAATTCCGTGGGTGCACTTGGACACAATCTCGGTAAGGAACACATTGGCGAGACGGGAAGCCAGCGAGCCTTTCTCGGACCCGGGAAATGAACGGTTCAGGTCACGCCGGTCGGGCAGGTAGCGAGACTGGTTGATGAAACCGAAGATGTTGACCACGGGAATCGCGATCAGGGTGCCCCGCAGGCGTCTAAGCAGCTGTTGATTGAGCACGCGGCGAATGATTTCCACACCATTGATCTCGTCGCCGTGAATAGCCGCAGACACAAACATGATCGGTCCTGGCTTCTTGCCCCGAATAACCTGTACCGGCATCTCAAGCTGGGTGTGGGTGTAGAGGCTTGGAACTGGTATCTCCAGGATTTTCCTGTCCCCAGGCCTGATCTCATTACCAAGGATTGAAAGAATGTCTGCCATATAGCTCGTTTGCGTCCAGGAATAAGCAATGTCCAAGTGTATAGCGTAGCGATAGATGTATCTAATAAAAACGAGTAATCTTGGGCTAACAGCCCGTCGCCCTGTTTGATGCCATTCAAATAATTTCCGGTGCTGTGGCGATGGCCGGAGCAGTCCTATGATTGATATTCAACGCTGGCAGGAAGCTATCGCGCTTTCGTTTCAGCAATTCGCTGACCAACTCGCTATTTACCTGCCACAGCTAATCTCTGGTGTGGTAGTCCTTATCCTGGGTTGGTTCGTCGCCCATCTTCTCAGCCGCCTGTCCCGGCGCTTGCTACAGGGGCTGGATTTCATCTTCAACCGCCTCACCCGGGCCGACTCCGCCACCGGCGAACTGTTGAAGAATTCCTATATCCTGATCGCCGAAAAGGTGGTGTTCTGGGTCACCATATTGTTCTTCGTGGCGGTGAGTGCCAATGTGCTCGGTTGGTCCCTGTTCTCGCGCTGGATGGACAGCATCGTCAACTACTTGCCGGGACTGCTGACCGGCATACTCATCATCATGGCAGGTTTCGTGGTGGGCAACCTGACCAAGTCCGCCATCATGACGGCCTCGCTGCGTGCCGGTGTGGAACAGAGTGCGTTGATGGCCCGCGCCTCACAGATCATCGTGATCTTCAGCTCCATCATTATCGGTGTGGAGCAGATCGGGCTGAATGTCGATTTCCTCAGCAGCCTGATCGTGGTCACGGTGGGTGTGCTGTTTGCCGGTGCGTCCCTGGCGTTCAGTTTCGGCTCGAAGACTCTGGTCGCCAATCTGCTGGGAGCGCAGCACGCACGCAAACATTGCCGTATCGGTGAGACCATCAGCATCGGTGGCACTACGGGTGAGGTGCTGGAAATCACCCAGCAGGCGCTGGTGCTGGATACGGGAAAGGGCAGGGCCATCATTCCCGCCCGCCTGTTTAACGAAGAGATCAGTCAGCACCGACCCGCCGGTCAGGGCACAGGCGAACAGCAAGCATCAGCGAGAGTAGAGCAGCCTTGAGCGCAGATAAGATAGCCTTGAGTGCAGCGGACCTTAGTCTGATAGCAAGCTTCGCCAGCCTGTACCCGGACGAAGCCGCGCGCACCCTGGAGAGGCATGACCCACGGGCCAGTGCCGAGTTGTTCAGCAAACATTTTGCCGCGGTGCCCCCGGATCTGATTTCGCGACTGGTGCCCACCTATGTAAGCAAGATGGCCAGCCACATGAAGGCGGCACGTGTCGGTGAGATTCTGGGGTCCACCGATGCCAGCTTCATAGCTGCTGTTCTACGTACCCTGCCGGTGTCCCAACGCAACAGCATTCTCGGATACCTGCCGGCGCCCCGACGTGCAGCCTGCCAGCTATTGCTGAATTTCGCGGAAGATTCCGTGGGCGGCTGGATGAATCCCAATGCCGTTAGTCTGCCGATCGATAGCGACATCGAGTCCGCGCGCTCCCTCATCAAGGTCGCCGACCAGGAGCCGGATGGAGACCGCCTGTTTGTCGTGTCCAGGGACAGGCTGTTGGCTGGCTATATAAGCCATGCGGAACTCACCCGCAGCAAGAGGAAGGACAGTCTGCGCAGCCTGCTGCACCGGGATGATCGGGCCTTGCTGTCGCGCATGACGATCGCGGCAGCCGGTCAGCATCCATCCTGGGCCGAGGCAGACATCATGCCCGTGGTGAATCGCAATCAACACTTCGTGGGTGTTATTCGGCACGTTGACCTGCGGGTTGCCAGCGACCGCCTCAGTCAATCCCTGCAGAAGAAATCCGACGACAGCGCGGTTACCAATCTCGTTGAAGCCTACGGTAGCACCTACCTCGCCCTGTTCAATTCAGTGGAAGAAATCATAAAAGATCAAAACCGGCAAAAGGGGAACTAATCATGTCCACAGCCGCAGCCGGCCTATCGGATCCGGTATTCAGTCTCAATCGCGAATTCCTGCGCAGCCACCCGGTCGAGGCGGCGCGTTCACTGGAGGGCCTGAAGCTGGAGGAGGCGGCAAAACTTCTCGCCCCTCAGAAGCCAGGCGTGATCGCCAATGTTATTGAGAAACTGAATCCAGGCACAGCCGAGGGGCTGTTCAGGCTGTTGCCGGCAGAGACTCTGCCTGCCGTACTGGAGCTTCTGGGAGCCAGGACCAGTATCAACATCCTGAGTCGCTACGCCGAGGAGGAAGTGGAGGAATTGCTTGCTGCCGTGCCTGAAGGGCTGCGCAAGGAATTGCTGGCACTACTGGAATACCCGGAAGAGAGCGCTGGCCGGCTCATGAATCCACGCGTCGCCGTGGTCAACGAGAAGGCGGACGTAAAAACAGTTCTTCAGCAGATGAAACGGGGACACCTGCCCCGGTCGCGCATCGTCTACCTGGTCAACGACAATCTGCAACTACAATCCCAACTGCGTTCATTCGACCTGCTGTTTGCCGATAATGACCGGCCACTGCGTGAACTCGCCAAGCCTGTTACCCAGTTCCTGCTGGATATGGACCCGCGGGATGAGGTGCTGGCTAAACTGGAGACCAGCAGAAGTGAATTCCTGCCAGTGCTCAATGCTGACTATCAGGTCGTGGGCATGTTCGAGGGGCTGGGACTGATCGACGCCTTGAAACAGGATATTGCCCTGGACATGCAGACCATGGTGGGTGTGAGCAAAGAGGAGCGAGCCCTGTCGCCTTTCACCTTCGCTGTACGCAAGCGCTTGCCCTGGCTGCAAATCAATCTGCTCACCGCATTCTTTGCCGCTTCGGTGGTCAGCATGTTCGAGGCGACCATTGCCCAGGTGACAGCCTTGGCGGTGTTGATGCCCATCGCCGCGGGACAGTCCGGTAATACCGGCGCCCAGGCGCTGGCGGTGACCATGCGTGGTCTCACCTTGCGGGAGATATCCTTGCGCCATTGGTTTCAGGTCGTGCGCAAGGAATTCGGTGCCGGGCTCATCAACGGCATTGGTGTGGCTGTGGTCTGTAGTGCCGGGGTTTACATCTGGAGCCGGAGTGTGGGGCTGGCCCTGGTGATGGGAATGGCCATGGTTATTTCCATGGTAATCGCAGGCGTGTCGGGTGCCGTGGTACCGATGCTGCTGAAACGCTTCGGCCTGGACCCGGCCCAGTCTTCCTCGATCGTGCTGACGACGATTACCGACATTGCAGGATTCATGTCTTTCCTGGGCATTGCCACAATCCTGTCATCGATGCTCTAGATCATGGGCCGTAAAACCGGCTAGGTCGCTTTCTTCAGTTTGCGCGTTCTCTTACCCACCAGGTATGACTTTGAGGAATCCACCAGGGCCCTGGCCTTGATGGCGTTTCTTCCCAGCAGCATCCTGAACAGCATGTCATCGCGGCTGGTGAGTGTCATCTCGATGGGCCAGCTATGGGGCCCGATGTTGAGCATGGTTGAAATCACCAGGCGATCTTCGCGATGCCCACCGGAATCTGTCACCGTGCGCTGATCGATCACGGGGGCCGTGCAGACCAGGATGGTATCGGAATCTCGCTGATTGGGATGAAGGTGGAACTTGACTTGCTGTTTGCCGTCTTCTTCAAACGGTTCGATCTTGAATGCATGCAGTGCGGAGGTGCGGGCGCCGGTGTCGACCTTGGCCTTTATTCTTTGCACTCCCAGATCAGGAAGGCTCACCCATTCACGCCAACCAAATGTGAGCAATTCTGACAAACCCCGATACTCCCTTGTTTTTTGTCAACTAGCGCTGATAGTCGATTCTCGTTTTTGGAAATTCTGAATTTTTTTCAGGATGAGAGTAGACTATAACAGTACTCATAGTACAAGTAGTCATTAACCTGAGGTTCGTTATACATGAAGCTGGCAATACTTTCCTGTGCACCCAACGCATACAGCACGCGTCGCTTGAAGGAAGCCGCTTTACAACGTGGGCACAAGGTAAAGATTCTGAATACCTTGAAATTCGCCATCGACCTGCGCAAGGGCGAACCGGACCTCTATTATCGACAAAAACCATTGAGTGCCTACGATGCCGTGCTGCCGAGGATAGGCACATCGATCACGTATTACGGCACGGCGGTGGTCAGGCAGTTCCAGCAGATGGATGTGTTCTGCGCGAACCCGGCTCACGGCATCGTGAACTCGCGGGACAAACTACGAAGCCTGCAGATACTTAGCCGACACCACATCGGCATTCCCATGACCACCTTCGTGAAAGACAAGAAGGATGTGATTCCCGCGATTGAACGGGTCGGCGGCGCACCAGTTGTCATCAAGCTCATCGAGGGCACCCAGGGCATCGGCGTGCTGCTGGCAGAATCGAGAAAGGCGGCGGAATCCATCATCGAGTTGCTGCAGAGCCAGAAACAGAACGTGCTGGTGCAAAAGTTTGTGGCCGAGAGCAAGGGCAAGGATATACGTGCCTTCGTCGTCGGCGACCGCGTGGTGGCAGCGATGCGCCGGGTAGCGCAGGGCCAGGAGTTCCGCAGCAATGTGCACCGCGGCGGGGTTGCCGAGCGGGTGGAGCTGGACGACCAATACGTGGAAACCGCGGTGCGGGCAGCGCAGATTCTCGGTCTGCGGGTTGCGGGTGTCGACATGCTGGAAGGCAAGGACGGCCCTCAGATCATGGAGGTAAACTCCTCGCCGGGACTCGAAGGCATCGAGACCTGCACTGAGCTGGACATCGCCGGCGCCGTTATCGACTATATCGCGGCACAGGTGGATTTCCCCGAGATCGATCTTCGCCAGCGACTGACGGTGAGCAAGGGCTACGGGGTAACCGAAATCTACGTGCCCGAGGGTTCCGATTTTGTTGGTATGGCAATCAAGGATACCCAACTGGAAGACCTGGATATCAACGTGCTGACACTCTACCGCGGCAAGAAAGTGGTGCCGAACCCCCGCGGCAGCAGGGTACTGGAGCCCGATGACAAGCTGCTGTGTTTTGGCAAGATGGAAGCCATGCGTGGAATGGTGCCGAAGAAGGCGCGTCGCAGACGTACGCCGGAGGTCAAAGAGCTGGTAACCGATGAGCTCGATAACTACCCGCCCAAGGAATACAAAGACGACAGGGACGACTAGGAAAAGTCATTCTCGTTGCGGGTATAACCCGCACGATCAACAGTAATCAGCTGCCAAATGACTGGAACGAATCGCTCATACCTCGAGCTGATCGCTGGTGCGAGATTCAGTGACGAGGGATTCGTCTGCAGCGCAGATCGTATCACCGGGCCTGACAGTTCCCGACTCCACGATGATTGCCCGCAGACCGGCTGACAGCGCCAACTCGGTCAACACGGCCCTGTGAATGATGCGCGCCAGCTGGCTGCAGGGTTCACAGAGCTCGACGCCATAACACAGGGCATCTCCCACCCGGAAGTAGTGCCCCACCAGCGCATTGAGATCGATGTCCCGGGTAATGACGCTGCGTCTGAAGTCGCCGTAGTCTACCTGTAACCCACGCCGCGTAATAAACGCGTCGAGTTTCTCCCGCTCCACGAGACTGATGTGATTGGCAGGCACTGGCATGTCTTTCTCCAGGTACTGCAGGGCCAGTCCATGATAGCGGTCACCGACGATGCCGGTGCCCGCTTCCAGTTCGGCAGACTCGATTCGCTGCACGGCTCGCCGCTTGCCGGGCGCGATATAGATGCGCTCAATGCTTCCCATTAATTATTGGCCTCACACCTTCCTGCTACCTAGCCTGAAAGTAGCGCCATCACGGCACCGGCTGGATCCTGTATGACACAGAAGTTGGAACCGCCCATGCGGCGCGGGCCGTCCAGCACCTTGCCGCCGCGCTTCTCGCATTCGGCGGCACTCTCCTTCACGTCGGCGACCCGCACATAGACGAGCCACTGGGCCGGGATGTTGGCATTCATGCCCCGGGCATGACAGATGCCGGCGACGGTGTCGCCGGTCTCGGGCAGGTTGATATTGAAATCCGCATACGACCCCATGTCCACATCGGCACTCTTCCAGCCAATGACATTGCAGTAGAAATTCTTGATGCGGGTGGCATCGCCTACCGTCAGGTCCAGCCACTCGATGCGGCCGATGTTGGATGGCGCCTGTTGCTGCGGCTCCTCGCCAGCGCCGGCTTCATCCGCTGTCTTCTTGTCGAGCTCACTCATGCTGATTAATCCGGCAGCGAGAACACGTAGATGGCATTGCCCCAGCGTGGGTAGTTGATCTCCGTTGCGATGACACCTGGCACGGTGCGGGGACTGGTACCGCCGAGGGCAGCCGTCACCGCGATGTATTGTTTGCCGTCGATGGCGAAGCTCACCGGGTGGCCCTGCACCGAGGTGCCCAGGCGGGTTTCCCAGAGAACTTCACCGGTGTCCACGTCGAAGGCTTTGAAGCGGCGATCCAGGTCGCCCACGAACACCAGCCCACCGCCCGTGGAGATTGTGCCGGTATGCAGGGAGGCCCGTTGCTGGTAGCTCCATACTTCTTCCATGGTATCCACGTTATAGGCACCCACCTTGCCGAGATTGCCATCGGTGCCCGGCATCTCGAAGAACTTGCGGCTGGCCGCGAGGCCACCACCGCCTTGCACCAGCGCCACTTCACGGGCCGCATTTTCCAGGCAGGTCTGGCTCAGGGGCGCGATCATCAGGCCGGAGGGCGGGTGATAGGTCATCGAATGCCAGTCCTTGCCGCCGGCACTGGATGGACAGGCCGAGGTCCATTCATTGAGCTGGGCATTCTGGATATCTTCCCGGTAGGTTACCTCACCGGTGACGGGGTCGATATTGGTGAAGGCATTCTGGAACACGGTCTCAACGTGGCCCTTGAACTGGCCGCTCACCCGGTCGTTCTTCCACAGGATGCCGTATTTGCCCAGCGAGAAGACCAGTTTCTCGTCACCGCGATTAACCAGCACCCGTTCGAATACCTCATCCAGGTCCAGTGCCTCTGCCGGTACGTGCTGGAAATACCAGTCCAGCTCGCCGGTATCCACATTCACCGCCACCGTCGAATTGGTATACAGGCCCACATCGTTGATGGTCATGTGACGCGACACGGGCACCCAGGGTTTCTGTTGAGCGGTGCCCCAGTAAGTCAGGCGCAGGTCAGGGTCGTAGGAACCGGTAATCCAGGTCTCGCCCCCGGCGCGGAACAGGTCGTCCAGTCCACCCCAGGTATCGCCACCCGGTTGTCCCATCTCGGCGATGGTCTCGAACTGCCACAGCAGTTCACCGTTATCTGCATCATAGGCACTGATGTAACAGTCTTCCGGAATGTAACGGGCACATCCAGCCAGACCCAGAATCACCATCCCATCGGCGACGATGGGACCGGATGAGTTGGAGAAGCCCTTGCTGCTATCGGCAACCACCGTTTCCCAGACCTGCTGGCCGGTGCGGGCGTCCAGTGCCACCAGGCGGGCATCGGTAGTGGCCTGGATGATCTTGTCTTCATACATGGCGATGTTGCGCATGTCCTGGCGATTGGCCGGGCCGGTCCGGTGTTCCCAGATCAGCTCGCCGGTCTTGCCATCCAGCGCCTGCACCACATTGCCCGGATTGATCAGGTAGACGATGCCGTTGTACACCAGCGGTGCTGGTTCGGAATCGCCCTCGTGCATATTCCACACCCACTCCAGCGCCAGGTTGCTCACATTCTCCTTGTTGATCTGATCCAGGGGGCTGTAGCTATGGGCATAGAAGTTACGACGATGCATGGGCCAGTCGTTGGGCGAGGGATCGCGCAGCATCTCGGCGGTCAGTGGCACGAAGGGCACGAAGTCCTCGGTGTTGCCTGCCACGGTGAGGCCCTGTGGGGGTGGCGGCTCGGCCCGTTGCTGGCGTTCGACGATGGCAGAGATATTCTCGGCAATCGTGAAATCGGTGCTGGCGGTCAGTGCGTCGTTGACGCCGTCCACACCGTTCACGGTCAGGATGTGGGCAACGATGTTGAGGTAATCCTCATCGCTCAGGTTCTCGTTGCCACCGGGAGGCATATTGGCCTGGATATTGCCCAGCAGCAGGGCGGGTGTCTGCTGTCCCCAGCTCTGCACGAAACTGCTGCCGGAAAGCAGTGGACCCAGTGTCGTGCCTTCCAGGTTGGCTCCATGGCAGGCGGCACAGTTGGTCGCGAACAGCTCGGCACCGGCCGTCGCCTGCGCGTCAAAACTCACAACGGCGGCGCTGGCATTGGGTGCGGTCGCTACGGGAATTTCAGTGGAACTGGAACCGCCGCTGCCGCTGTCGTCACAGGCGGCCAGGCCGGCCAGCATCATCAGCCCCAGGCTGATCGTCTTGGATTGAGTGGTCAGAAATTTCATGGGCTTGCCTCGTTGGCGATGTCTTGGTGATCGCCGCAAAAAAGGGTGTTCTTATAAATTGTCGAAGTGGCTGCGCAGGAATATCCATCCCCGCAGTTCGCCGGGCGCATTGTTCTGGCTATGCACCTGTATATACAGTGAGTTGTTGCGCAGCGCAGCGACCTGTTCGTCGGTCAGTTCCAGTGTGGCGCTGATGCTGCCACCGGTCGCCTGGTCAATCTCCAGGGTGTGTACCACCGGGCCTGGCTGTGCCGGTGGCCCATTGTGCAGGTGTGCTCCCGTGGCCATTGAACTCATGCCGGCAAATTCTCCTTCGACCGTGAGCGTATTGCCGTTCAGGGTGAGGATGACTTCGCCTTCACCGAGAATTTCATTCACGGTCTGCGGCGTGGTGGGCATGGGTGACAGTCTGGCCCGGTACACTTCCTGGGCCTGGGCCAGGGATGTGAGCATCAGGCTCGCTATCAGGAGTGCGGTGGGGGCTTTTATTTGGCATAGGCGGCCGAGTTTCATAAACACCTCTGGGCTCTGGTTTTATTCAGTCTCCGACTGGTTCGGAGCCTGTTGAAACTATCAGTAAAACCGGGGCTTTTGCAATGTGGGGCTGGCTTCGAAGGTTTTGCCGTGTTGGCGTCTTGCCGCGTGCTTATGCGCCCCGACCGCGAGGGGTGCCAATTCAGAGCGCGTCGAACAGACCGTGATACTTCTCTGTAAGGCCAATGTTCGAAGTCGCGGGATTGGCGTTCGCCCCACTAGTGCCAGGCTTGGGGATCGTGAGCGAATCGGTGCCGAAGGCTGGCGTATCAGCCAGCCCGATGCACAGCTTGTTTCGGTACCCGGCTCAGCAGGAACTATTCACACCGAAAATTTTCAGCACGCCAGTTGGCAGGGTTATCCGCGCCACCGGCGGGGCCGATGTAGCGCGCCTGCTGCGGGTAAGTGCACAGGGGGCGCTCGTTATCCACCTGGCCATTAGTGCTGTGGGTGGCGGTGATGCGATCCGGTACGACGCCATTCTCGACCCAGTCCACCAGCGGCAGCAACTTGTCCCAGGTGTTCGGACCATTGCCACCGCTGCAGTGACCCATGCCGGGGGCGAGGTGCAGGCGGGCTGACTGCTGCGCGTCACTCATGCTGCCGTTGAACGTGGTGTTCACCATGTCGTTGTAGTAGTTGATGGTGTCGGTGGCGACGATCAGGGTATCCACGAGGCCGTGGTAGATGAGCATCTTGCCACCCTCGTCGATGAGGAAGCGGGACAGGTCCGGGTCGTTGGCGTCGGTGATGGACTTCATCAGGTCGCCCTTGCCGGAGAAGAAATCGTTGATGTCCCAGTCGATCCAGTGGAACTCGGGAATGACCGCAGTGGTGTTGGCTTGGTAGAGGATGTCACGGACATCGGGCACCGCCATGCCGGGGTCTTCCTCATAGAACAGGTAGTTCATGTGATCCCCCGCCACGCCGGTGAGCTTGGAGGGACCCATGTTATTGCCTTCCCAGGGGATGTAGTAACCCGGCCAGCGCAGCTCGGAGCCAAACATCTTGCCGGGATAGATCTGCCGGCCCTGGCCATCGCTGGGTCCGCTGTACAGATCCTGGATGGTCTGTAGCTGGGCGCTGGTGAAGCAGCTATCGCTGCTGCTGCCGGCGGGACACATGACATCGGCCAGTTGCAGGGAGGGGTCAAAGTTGCAGCTGAGCGGATCGCTCACCACACCATCACGGACACCGTCGTTGGCATCGCAGGCCTGCAGGACTTTCTCATGCAGCAGGTAGACGAGATTGAGGCTGTCCATCTTGCCATCGTTATTGGTATCCACAGCGAGGTTGCCGGCGAGGTTGTCGCGGAATACCCGTTGCAGGTTCCAGGTGCCCGCGGCATTGAGGCCCTGGTAGTTGAACGCCGGTGCGCCCGCCACGATGCCGTCGAAGTCTCCGGGAAAGCGCTGGGCCGACATGAAGCCCTGGCGCCCGCCCTGGGAACAGCCTTCGAAGTAGGCATAGTCCTGGGCGCGACCGTAATACTCGCGCACCAGTCGCTTGCCGGCGGCCACGGTGAGGTGTACCGCGCGGTAACCGAAATCGATCTCCGCCTGGCGATTGTTGAAGGCGAAAGACGCACCGGGCTCGACGCCGTTGTCATGGCCCATGTTGCTGTTGGTCACGGCATAGCCTTCCGCCACCCGGTGATCGGCGAAGTCGAGATCGCCATCCTTGCCACCGTCGCCCCACTGCAGGAAGCGGCCGTTCCAGTTTCCCGGCAAGGGCAGCTGTGCGTGGAAATGAATTGCCGGACTGATGATGCCCCGCACGTAGCAATAGGAAGAGCCATCCTGCTGGTTCTCGCGGATTCCGGCGCGGGTGATGGTGAGGTTGCGCAGGTCCAGCAGATTCTCGCAGGCGGCCACGTCGCTGGCGGACTGGGCGGCAGCCGAATTCGAGAGCAAGACCAGCAGGAAGGATGAGCAGAGGGCGATGAGCTTTTTCATGGGCTTCTCTTTTTGTTCTTGTCGACATATAAAGAAGGAGGATTTGGACTTTACTACCCCCCAAGTGACAAAAGCAATGTGCGGACGCTTCAACCTGATAGACAGCCCCGAGATTCAGTGGCTCTGCGAGACACTGGGTATCAGCCTGCATGGCTCGCCGGCAGGCTCTATCGATCACTTCGCCCGGGGTGATATCGCACCCGGCAGTCACATCGGCATCATCCACGAGACCGTGGGTGAACGCCGGGTATCGGAAGCGATCTGGTGGTTGTTCCTGGACCCCGAGTCCCTCAAGCCCAACTACAAGTACGCCAGTTTCAATTCCCGCTCCGACAAGCTGGATAACAAGCGCGGCATCTCCTACCGGCCCTACCGGGAATCGCGCTGCATCATTCCCGCCAGCGCCTTCGTCGAGGGCCTGGGAGACAAGAAGACCTATCACATGATTGAGCTGGCAGACTCGGCCATCGCCTTCGGTGGCCTGTACAAGGAACACCTGAACCAGGCGACTGGCGAGATGGTGTACTCAGCCTCCATCATCACCTTGCCGCCCCTCTCTCCGCAGTGGGATGCGATTCATCCCAAGTCCATGCCCCTGATGCTGGATTTCGAAAACAAGGAACTGGTGGACAAGTGGCTGGATTCTGAGTTTCATGACGTGGAAGAATTTGCCGAGCTGCTGCAGCCGAAGGTGCAGAAGACCATGAAGGTGACCCGGATCGGCAAGCCCAGCAAGTGGGACCCGATTGAGGATTCGTTCCTCATAGTCGCCTAAGATGGATGTTCCTTAAGATGAATGTCGCTTAAGCTGAGCGGCCCGAGAGTAACCGCGCGTGTCGGCAAAAAGGAAGTTGATAAAAATAAAGAGGGAATAAAATGAATAACGAAGAAATCGCCGCAGTCCTGTTCAATGCCTTCGAATCCGGTGAGTTGGATACCGTGCGCAGTCTCTGCGCTTCCGATTTTCGCGCCCGGCAAAACCTGAATCCCGAATTCGATGTCGAAACCCTGATGAAATTCTCCCAGGCAGTGTCTGCCGTGCTGCCGGATTTTCGCTACGAGGAAATCCGGCGTGCCGCCACCGCCACCGGCTTCGTGGAGGAACACATGGTGCGGGGCACGCTGGCAGATGGTACTAAGATCAACATCGCCGCCTGCGTAGTCGCCGATATCGAAGACGGCAAGATCCGCTATCTCAGGGAATACCTCGACAGCGCCGCCGCGGTGGAACTGCTCAAGGCCCTGGCCTGATTGCCTGCGCCGGGACTGAATCGAATCTGAACAACAATCGGCGATCGGTTCACTCCCGATTCAGTTATGCCGCGCAATAATCCTCCCTACAGTGAACAACGGTAATGAACAAACGGAGGAAACCACCATGAAAACAGCACTCTTGGGAATATTAACAGTCTCATTGTTGATGTTCGCTACTGTGCCTGCACAGGCGGATGATCGTGGCTTTCGCGGCCACGATGGGAATGCTGGCTGGCGCCTCGGCGAACGCACCCGGGACGGTTATGCCATCTACCGTCGTGATCGCGGTAACTGGTACCGTGTACCCGGTGCAGCCATCGCGGTGGCAGACGGCTGGGTGCTGGGTGCGCAGCGCGAGAGCGGTGGTCATGCCATCTACCGATGGAACGGTTATGGCTGGGACCAGGCGCCGGGTGGTGCCGTAGAGATCGGCGGCAGCTACGCCCGGCCCTGGGTTGTGAACAACCGCGGCGAACGGTTTAACTGGAACGGCTATGACTGGAATCGGGCCGGCTATGTGGGCCGCCCCGCCAGCAGCTTCAAGGGCAATGCCTTCGGCCGGGACAGGAATCGGGACCGCTATGACCGGGGTCGTGACAGGGATCGCTTCCCTGACTTCGGACGCCGCGATCGGGAATGGGATCCCTATCGCTATGACAGCGAGCGTCGCCATAACGAACGCTACAGGAGATGGTAAGGCCTGAGCCTGAATTCTCTGGATCCCCACCTCTAGTCTGATGCTGGTAGCACGGCCCTCCCCGGGCACGGTTACCAGCATTTTTTTTCGGCACGCGTCATTCGTCTTTCTGACGGAAGCTGTCTACAATAGGCGCTCTATGCAGTACAGAAGCACCTGAGACGAAACGCCGTCGGCCAGGACAACGTAGAACAACTGTACGCTAAACAGGAAGCAACGCCCGTGCCCCTGGAACAACTCTCCAGCAACAAGTCGTTTGGCGGAACCCAGGTTCGGGTCAAGCACTTCTCCACCAGTACCATCTGCGAAATGCGCTTCTCGGTATTCCTGCCGGAGCAGCTGGCGACCGGTGCCGATGTCAAACTGCCCGTGGTCTATTTCCTGTCCGGCCTTACCTGTACCGATGAGAATTTCGTGCAGAAGGCCGGTGCACAGCGCATTGCCTCGGAACTGGGTTTGATCCTGGTGGCGCCGGATACCAGCCCGCGGGGCGACGACGTGCCAGATGATCCGGAGGGTGCCTACGACTTCGGGCTTGGGGCCGGTTTCTACGTGGATGCTACCCAGGAGCCCTGGGCCAAACACTACAATATGTACAGCTATGTGGTGGACGAATTGCCGGAGCTGGTGGCACGCAACTTTCCCATCGACATCAACAAGCAGAGCATCATGGGGCATTCCATGGGGGGTCACGGCGCGCTGACCATCGCCCTGAAGAATACGGACAAATATCACTCCGTGTCGGCCTTCGCGCCCATCTGCTCGCCCATGAATTGCCCGTGGGGAAGCAAAGCCTTGAAGCACTATTTAGGTGACGATCAAAGCGCCTGGGCGGCTTACGACGCGGTGCAACTGGTGAGGAGCGCCACCCGCCCCATCCCCATGCTGGTAGACCAGGGCGCGGACGACGAATTCCTGAAGGAGCAGCTAAAGCCGCAACTGCTGGTCGAGGCCTGCAGCAGTGCCGGTATGCCGCTGGGCTATAACCAGCGGGAAGGCTACGACCACAGCTACTTCTTCATCGCCAGCTACATCGAGAACCACCTGCGCTTTCATCACGGCATTCTCAGCATGCTGCCCTAGGTCTCAGCTGCAGACCGCTGCGGCAGCACCCTGCTGATCAGGGATCTGTCAGATGGCCAGCCACAACACGACAAACATCAACCCCGTGAGTACCTGGCTCGGCAGGTCGCTGACCGCGAACAGCAGCGGGTCATGGTGCAGCTTTCCCGCTATGGCGCGCTGCCACAGCCGCAGCAACAGGATCAGCAGCAACACACACACTCCCCACAGGATCGCCGGTGCGCTGTACAGCGCGGTGGTTTCCGGCGCATAGATGTAGAAGGCGAACACCAGCATCGCAGCGAAATTTGCCGACACGCCGGTGATGGTCAGCATGGAGCGGTGGGACGGCCTGTAGGCCCGTCCCGGTACGCTGTCTTCTCCCGCGGCGTCCTGCACCTCGGTCACCCGCTTCACCAGGGCCAGGCCGAGAAACAGGCACAGGGAAAATGCCAGCAGCCAGGGCGAGGCGACGACGCTGACCGCGGCCGCGCCGGCGATCAGGCGCTGGGTATACAGCAGCGCCAGGGTCACCACGTCCAGCAGGAACACCGATTTCAAGTAGAGGCTGTACAGCAGGGTGAGCAGCCAGTACGCGAACAGGGCCTGCAGGAAGGCAATGGGGAGCAGGGCGGTCAGGGCGAAGGCCAGCAGCAGCAACAGCGGCGCCGCCAGCAGGGCAGTGGCCAGGGGCAGGCTGCTGGCGGCGAGTGGGCGTTTACACTTCGACTCATGACGCCGGTCACTGTCCAGATCCAGCAGGTCATTCAGCAGGTACACGCTGGAGGCGCACAGGCTGAAACTGAAGAATGCCAGCAAGGCATCGAAGGCCAGCGGCAGCTCATTGACGCGATGGGCCAGCACGAGGGGCACGAAGATCAGCCCATTCTTCAACCACTGGTGGGGGCGTATGGCGCGCCACAGTTGCGGCAGCCAGGGCGCGGGTGCATCGAATTGCAGTTCGCTCTGGGTCGACTCGTTCGCACGGTACAGCCCGGCGTTACAGTTCACCTTGATCACTTCCGTCGCCGCCTGCCACAGCGGAATGTCCGCCGCCGAATTACCCGCATAGGCGAAGGGCTCCTTGCCCAGGCGCGCCTCGATATGGGCCAGTTTATGTCTGCCCTTCATGTTATAGCTGTCGGAACTACCGATGCTCTCGGTGAACAGATCGGATTCGCTGGCAACGGCATCCACGTATTTCTGGTTGGACGCCGAGATCAATGTGAGTGACCTGCCCCGTTCCTTCTGTTGCCTGAGATAAGCCGCGAAGTCCTGGTTCAGTGCCATCCGGCTGGTGTCCAGATCGATGCGCTCGGCGATCCTGGATTTAAGATAGGCGAGGCCCTTCATCAACCACAGCGGCAGTACGAACAGGTAGAGAGGATTGCGCTTCAACAGCAACAACAGGGACTCGACGCTGAGGTCTGACTTGATCAGGGTGCCGTCGAGGTCGACGAACAGGGGAGGCTGGTTATGCGCGGAGGACAAGGCTGAGAGTAATCCAGGATCGGGGCCTAAAACTTGAGGCGTTTGAAAATCACATCCGGGATCGAACGCACGATGGCCATGATGATGCGCCAGTAACCCGGGGTGTACACCGTATGGCGCTTCTGGTCGATGGCCCTGACGATCTTGGCGGCGACCAGTTCGGGTGTCGACCACAGCACGCCCTTCTCGAAGCGGGCGGTCATGGGCGAATCCACGAGGCCGGGACGAATGTCGACCACATGCACGCCGTGGGGGAGCAGCTTCCCGCGCAGGCCCTGCAGGTAGGTGGACACCATGGACTTGGCCGCGCCGTACACGAAGTTGGGCTGGCGACCACGATCACCGGCCACCGAGGTGACTACCGCCAGGGTGCCATCGCCCTGTTCCTTCATGACGGCGGAGAGTTCGGTAAGCAGGGAGATGACCGACAGGCCGTTGACGTCCAGCTCGCGCCGGGCGGCGGCGAAGTCTGTCTCCGTAATCGCCTGGTCAGGGAGGGAGCCGTGGCAGATCAGCGCGATGTCGATGGATTCGAGAAAGCGGCGCGCCGCATCCACTGCCGCCCCGTGCTGGTCATGATCCAGCACGTCCAGAGTGTGCTGGCCGACCCGGGCCGCGCCCCTGACTGTGAGATCCTGGGCCAGCTCCGCCAGCCGCGCCTCGTTTCTGGCCACCAGGAACAGGCTGCAACCCCGCGCGGCATAGTGCCGGGCAGTGGCTACTGCGATTGCCGATCCGGCACCGATGATGAGCACGTTCAAGGGTCAGACTCCCTGTTCCTGTTGGCCGCAGTTGCGGGTGTTAAACCCAGTCGCTGGGACTGCAGGGAGGCGAATCGATTGCCCGGGTCCACGTCCGCCTTCACCTGCATGAATTCTTGCCAGCGAGGATACCCAGTTTTAAAACTGCTTTCACTGAGTCGCGCGTCCTTGGCCAGGTAGTGGCGGCCGCCGCAGTCCAGAACCAGTGCATCCAGTTCGTCCAGCAGGGGAAACAGGGATGGCCGCCAGCGAAAATCCAGGGTCAGGGTGTAGCCGGCACTGGGGAAGGACAGCAGATTGTTATTGGCCTTGCCGAATCGCTTTAGCACCGAGAGGAAAGAGCCCTGGCCGGAATCGGCTACCCGGCTGATGATTTGGGTCAGCGTCTCCCTGGCATCTTCCGGTACGACGATCTGGTACTGCAGGAAGCCCCGGCGCCCGTACAGGCGATTCCAGTGACCGATGCTGTCCAGAGGAAAGAAGAACTGCTCGTACGTCTGCACCGTGGTTTCGCCTTGGCCCTTTTTCCAGTGGGCATAGAGCGCATTGAACTGACGCATGGTGAAACGATTGAGCAGGAAGCCCGGTGTATGAAACGGCACCGACAGGCCACGACGCTTCACCCCTTGCAGATTGCCATCGTCGGCGTGATCCCCCACGTAGACGATCCCGCGCCCCAGACTCTCGTCCTGTTGCAGGCAATCGAGCCAGGCCACCACGTACCTCGCCTCGTTGTGGGCATCCAGCAGCTCGAGACAGTGCTGCAGGTTTCGCGCCGAGAAGCTGCGGTTATTAATAGAGACACTTGCTACCTTGTTAAGGCGCAGGGTGGCATCGAGAATGATCCCGGTGAGCCCCATGCCGCCGCAGCTGGCGTGGAACAGTGCGGCATTCTCCGTGGGAGAACAGCGCCGGATGCTGCCGTCGGCTAACAACAGGGTGAGCGATTCGAGGTGATCGCAGAAGCTGCCTTCTAGGTGGTGGTTCTTGCCGTGAATGTCGGCGGCGATGGCGCCGCCGATGCTGACGTGTTTGGTGCCCGGCAGAACCGGTGGAAACAGTCCACGGGGAATCACCAGCTCCAGCAATTGCCCGAGACTCACCCCGCTGCCACAGCGCACGGTGGCGGCGGCTTCATCAATGTCCAGGAAGTGATCCAGATAGCGACTGCTCAGCACCCGGGCGTTGAGGGCGCTGTCGCCATAGCTGCGGCCGCCACCGCGGCAGATCAGCGGTGAGGAGGCGTCGGATTGGGCGAGCAGGGATTGCAGTTCGGCCGCACTGGCCGGCGCCAGGACATCGGCCTGTACAGCGGGGTAGTTACCCCAGCCACTGAGTTGCATCAGGGGTTCTCTTGGATGAAGACGTAGCGTTTATCGAGCTGATACTTTACAACATATCCAATGGCGAGTCCGATGGCGGCGCCGGTGTAGCGCGCGGTCTTGGTGCCATACAGGTATTCGGCAAACAACTCGAAGCCCCAGAACAGCACGGTGGTGAAAAACCCGGTGGCCGTGTACTGAATAAACTTGCGTCGGTCATGGGCCGATGACGTTGTGGAATAGGCGAAGATGAAATTCTTGTCCAACTGGTACTTGCAGACCAGGCCAGACAGGGTGCCGAGGAGAATGGAAAAGAACATGGAGTTCCTGCCCTGGTACACACTCACCACCACTTCCTGCGCACCCAGATTGACCAGGGTGGCGATGGTGGCAAACAGCGAATACTTCAGGACCAGGATCGTAGCTCTTTTCACCTTGAGTTTATCGGCACCAGCAGGCAGTCTCTGAGCCAGGCACTACGGGATTCCATTTACCGGACACCCATTTTTCCATTTCGCCCCAGCCCAGCAACCACGCCGCCTGCAGCGATCCGCAGGGGAACCGACCCCGCGGCCGGGACGATGAATTCAGGGACAGGCTGCCGCACATGTTGAAGAAATTCAGGCAAATTCAGAGATTCAGAGCCCAGCTATTTTTCAGCCCTTCTTATCCGCCCTTACCCAGGAACCAGGATCGAAGCCCCTGAAATCCAAACAGACAAGGACAGCCAGACATGCACAGCAAGACCGACCTACTGCAATTCGCCATGGAAATCGCCCGGCAGGCGGGGAACCTCATCGTCCACGAGCGCGAGGTCGCCGGCCTCCAGCACGACTACAAGGGTGGCAATGAACTGGTCACCCAGGCCGACCTCAAGGCCGATGAACTGATCTGCACGGTGATCAAGGCCAGCTACCCCAATCACGCGATCCTCTCGGAAGAATCCTCGCCGGAGGCGGGCAGGATCTGGGAACGGGAGCAACATGTGTGGATCGTGGACCCGATCGACGGCACCGTAAACTATGCCCACGGCCACAACCAGTCTGCCATCTCCATGGCCTGCACCGTGGGCGGCGATGTCGCGGTTGCCGTGGTCTTCAACCCCTTCACCGATGAGATGTTCCATGCCATCAAGGGCGAAGGGGCCTTCCGCAATGGCCAGCCCATCGCCGTGGCGCGGGAGACCGAGCTGTCCCGCGCCCTCATCGCCACGGGCTTTCCCTATATCAAGGAGGGCCTGGGCCCCATGGCGAGACGGCTTGAGTCAGTAATCACTCACTGTGCCGACATCCGCCGCCTGGGTTCGGCGGCGCTGGACATCTGCTTCGTCGCCATGGGGCGACTGGATGGCTACTACGAGAGCCTCAGTGTCTGGGACTTCGCCGCCGCCCGCCTCATCGCGCTGGAAGCCGGTGCCGAATGTGGCCATTTCAGTGCGCTGCCCGAGGGCGCCGACCCCCAATTCCACAACAAGGATCTGCTGATCGCCAATCCTGACCTCTACCCCCAATTACGGGCGCTGCTGGTGGCCGCCAACCCGCCCTGAAGACTCCGACAAGTCACGCTAATTACAGGGCGAGACGAAACCACGATTATTGACCCCAACCCCCATAGCTCTTAGTCTGTAGCGTTGGAAAAGGGGAACTGGAGGTCATCCGGGCACAGCGCCCGAGCCTGCCTTTCCTGTCCGAACAGACCCTGCTTTGTGGAGATTGAGGAGATAACTGTGAGCACATTCAGCCGCGTAATGATTTCATCCCTGGCCCTGTTAACGGTGTCAGGCAGCCTGGCGGCTCAGGAGAGAGTGGGGGACTTCTCTCTGCTGGACCATAAAGGCTACCACCATGGCATGAGCTGGTATGACGACCATGCCGCCGTCGCCCTGCTGGTGCAGGCCAACGACAGCGCCGCCACGACCGCCGCCGTCGCCGGCTTCGATGCCCTGAAGTCGAAGTACGATGAGCAAGGCATCGAGTTCTTCATGATCAATCCCATGGGGCGCTATAACCGCGACGCGGTAGGCGAGAAGGTGGCCGAATACGGTGTCGACATCCCCGTGCTGATGGATGACGCGCGCATGATCTCCGAGTCCCTGGGCATCACCCACGCGGGCCAGGTGCTGCTGTTCGATCCTGACCGATTCGTGGTGACCTACCGTGGCAACGTGGACGGTGCCGACAAGGCCATCGCCGAGATTCTCGATGGCAATGCAGTGAGCACACCCGAAGTCGCGGTGAACGGCGACCCAATCACCTTCCCCGCGCGCTCCGTGCCGTCCTATGTGGCAGACATCGCGCCGGTACTGGCCGCCCAATGCGCCGAATGCCACCGTGAAGGCGGGGTTGCCCCCTTCGCCATGGACAGCCATGCCATGGTACAGGGCTGGTCCCCCATGATTCGCGAAGTGCTGATGACTCGTCGCATGCCACCGGGCGCCATCGATGGCCACATCGGTGAGTTCATGAATGACCGCCTGGTCTCCGACGAGGACATCCGCAACATCATCGCCTGGACCGAAGCCGGTGCGCCCCGTGATGGCACCGAAGACCCCTTGATGAACCTGCAATGGCCAGAGTCCAAGTGGGCCTACGGCGAGCCAGACATGATCCTGGATATTCCACCCACCACTGTGCCGGCCACAGGCAACGGCGTCTTCGTGAACGTGGAAGTTCATTTCGATATGCCAACTGATCGCTGGATGAAAGCCAGCCAGATCATCGCCGGCGACCGCGCGGTGCTGCACCATACGGTGAACCGCCTGGATTTCCCCGGTGAAGACGGACGCGGTTTCCTGGGCGGTCCAAGCCACCCGGACAAGGCCAACATCGCGGCCTATATCCCCGGCTTCGTACAGGAAATGAATCCGGAAGACACCGGCGGCCTGATCAAGGCAGGTTCCATCCTGCACCTGAACATGCACTACACACCTTACGGCAAGGAAACTACCGACCGCAGCCAGGTCGGCGTATGGTTCTACCCGGAAGACCAGCCACCCGCGGAGAGAATGTCCGGCAAATGCGCCTGCATCTTCCCCAACACCTGGACCACGATTCCACCCCACGATCCACAGTTTGAGCAGACCTCACAGATCACCATCGCCAGGGACGCGCACCTGTACAGCTTCACGCCGCACATGCACTTCCGCGGCAAGTACATGCGCTTCTATGCGGATTACCCCGATGGTTCACGCGAGGAGCTGATCAACATCGCCAAGTACAACTACAACTGGCAGCTGGCTTATCAGTATGAAGAGCCGAAGTTTGTGCCGGCTGGTACGGTGATTACGGCGGTTGGCGCTTTCGATAACTCTGCGCAGAATCCTGCTAATCCTGATCCTGATCGGGCGGTGAATTGGGGGAATGAGAGCTGGGACGAGATGTTCTTCGGCGCGGTGAACTACAAGTTTGCGAATCAGGGAGGCGATGACTAAGAAAGCGAAGCTTTCAAGTCCTCTTGACAGATTTAAAGCCGGGTTTATGACCCGGCTTTTTTATGTCCAGTATGCAGCACCTGTCTCAGGCCACTGCGTTGTTGCAAATTGTTTGCGTACATTGCTTACTTAACACGAGCCTCCCCGTAGATGCTTCTAACTCCCAGGTCTGAAGTCATGCGCCGGCTGCTCCGGGCCGATAGATGAGATCCCGAGTAGCGCCCTGCAATAGAGAGTGATGGCACGAACTCCATCTCCTGATAGAGTCGTTATAGGCTGTTCGTTTGGCGACTATTACGACCTTAACGCGCTCGCTTCTAGCTTGCTGTGTCGACTGCAATCTTGCGATCGAAGCGCTTGAGAATGGTCGGCAGATAGACCAGGTCCAGCACCAGCGCCACCACCACGATGGGAACCAGCAGCTTCGCCGATTGCTGGAAGTACAGGGTGTTGGCGAAGATCAGGATGGTAGTCCCCAGGGCCAGTACCATGGTGGTAATGGACAGCGCCGGGCCGGCAATCCTGATGGCATGGGAGATGGCCTTATCCTGTGAGGCGCCGCTGCGCCGACTCTCCAGGTAATGGCTCAGGATGTGCACGGTATCGTCCACTACCAGACCGATGCTGATACTGAACAGCATCATCACGAAGGGATCCAGTTGTCCCACAAACAGTGCCCAGAAACCGAATACCATGGTGGCCGGCAACAGATTGGGAATCACGCTGAGCACGCCGAAGTAGAATGACCCCAGCCCGAATACAAGGGTGATGGTGATCAGCAACAGGCTTACCGAGTAACCCTGCAACAACTCCGTGGTGACCAGCTCATCCATGCGGGAGAACACCAGCAGGCCGCTGCCGTGGATGAGTTCGGCGGACTCGAAGTAATTGCCAAACTCCTCGGTGATGCGCAGGTCCAGGTCGATTAACTCCTGATTGGAGATGCGGGTGGCGTTGATGAGCAGGGTGATGGCGGAGAAGTCTTTGTTAATAAAGTCGCCGATGGGAAACTCCAGGCTGTTCACCATGGCGAAGGCTTCCAGATAATTCTCCACATTGGTGTCGGTCTCTGGCAGCAGGAAGTAGTCCGGGTCGCCATCGTTGAGAAACTGGTGGATGGTTTTCAGCACCTCCACTACGCTGGCGTGGGACTCGATCTGCGGCTGGCTGTCCAGCCATTCCCCGAAGCACTCCACCCGCCGCAGGAATTCCAGGCTCATGGCGCCGTTCTCGACGCCGCTGTCGATAGCATAGGTGAGGGCGGGGCCGCGGTTCATGCGCTCGCCCACCACGTCATAGTACTGGCGAATATCGTCCTCGTTGGCAATGAAATCCAGGCGATTAAAATCGGTTTCATTCAGGGGTAGCAGGCTCACCGTGAAGACCGCCAGCAAGGTGCAGGCCCAGAATATGGGCTCGTCCCGGCGCTGGGTAAAGCTGACCAGGGTTTGCAGTTGGGACTGCAGGAACAGTTTCTGCGCCGGGTTCCTGTCCCAGGAAAAGCTGAGCCACACCATGATGGCAGGCAGCATGGTGAAGGTGAGCACGTAGGCGAACAGGATACCGATGGCCACGATCTGGCCAAATTCCTGGATGGCCGGGGACGAGGTCATGTTCAGGGACGAGAAGCCGATGGCCGTGGTAACGGCCGCGAGGCTTACCGGTTGCAGGTTATGGCTGAGGCTGTGGCGCATGGCGTCCAGCTTGTCGTCGCCCCGCTGCAGGGCTTGCTTGTAGATGGAGATGATATGCACGCTGTTGGCGACTGCGATGATGATTACTACCAGCGGTGCGATAACGGAAATATTGTTAAAGGAATAGCCCAGGTAGTTCACGGTGCCGATGTTACACACGGCTGTCACCACCTGGTGAATCAGGATACAGGCACCGAGGGAGATGGAGCGGAAGCAGTAGCAGATCACCAGCACGCAGATGATGATCACGATGGGCAGCAGGCTGGTGAGGTCGGCGATCATGGAGTCCTGGCTGGACTGCTCCAGGATCAGGTCGGATCCGGCATACAGCCTGGCTTCGGGATGACGCTCCCGGATCTCGTCACGGACCTGTTGGATGGCGGCAGCGATTTCCATACGCTCGGCCGTGCTGGCATTGCGCGCGTTCAGGCTCAGGTTGGCGAAGGTGATGCCGCCGTCTCCGGCCAGCAGGTTGGCCGTGAGCAGTTGATCGCCCGCCGCCTCGGCCGCCACGGCGGCCAGTTCACTGTCGCTGTATTCGGCGATGGGCTTCACGAACAGCCGACGCTGGGTCTCCGGTGAGAGCCAGTCGATGATGGTAGACAGGTAACTGGCGCGGGGAATCTCCAGGTATGCCTGGCGCAGGTCATCCAGGGCATCGAGTGTGGTCCTGTTGAAGACCGAGTCGCCTTCGGGCGCGACAAAGATGAAGGCCGCCTCGGTAGGAATAGGGAACTCTTCATCCATGCGCGCAAGATCATCGAGATAGGGATCGCTCTCGGTGAGCAAGGCATTGAAGGTTCCGTCGAACTGGATGATCAGCAGTCCGCTGGCCAGGGCCAGAGTGGTGAATACGCTGGCAATAAAGAGTGACAAGCGACGCGTTACGCACCAGCTTGCTATCCTGGAAGACAGGGCAGGGGTATCCAACTTCATATATTCAGGCAACCACGCCACTCATATTGCTTTCATTCACCACACTGCATGCTGCGTACCCGGGGCAGGCCGTTCAGCTGCGGCGGCAATGCTCCATCCAGCTGCTTACCCCCGCGCCACGGTATTTCTGGCCATGGAGAATAAAGTAGAACTTGCGCCGCCAGTTTCGGTGGGGCGCCGCCAATGGTACCAGCGATCCACGCCTGAAGGCTTCCTGCAAGGTAAGCGAAGACAGGCAACCCACACCGAGGCCGGCCTCCACCGCGCGCTTGATGCCCTCGGTGTGCTGCAATTCCAGCCGCAGCTTGAGGTTGGGCAGTATGCCAGTCATGGCCCGGTCGAAGGCCTGCCGGGTACCTGAACCCTGCTCCCTGACGATCCACTCTGCCTGCAGCAGGTCTGCTTCATCCAGTAGGCCTTTGCCAGCGAGCGGATGGTCCGGCGCGCAAAATGGGGTCAGTTCGTCGTCGCGCCAGTAGATCACTTCGAGATCGGGATCCTGCAGCTCACCCTCGATAAGTCCTACGTCCAATTCGAAGTTCCGGACCTTGTTGGCGATGGCGGCGGTGTTCTCCACGGTCAGCTGGACCCGGGCGCCGGGATGCTCATTCATGAAGCCTGCCATGATGCCAATGGCGAGGTAGTTACCGATGGTGAGGGTGGCACCCACCTTCAGTTCCCCGATGCCGGCGTGCTTGCGCAGTTCGTCCTCCAGCTCCTGGGCCTGGGACAGCAGCGCCATGACCCGGGGGCGCACCAGCTGGCCCTGCTCGTTCAGCTGCAGACGCTTGCCCACGCGGTCGAACAGGCGGGTATCGAAACGCTGTTCCAGCTCCTTGAGTGCGGTACTGGCGGCGGACTGGGACATGGCCAGTTCCCCTGCCGCCTGGCTCACGTTCTCGTGGTTGGCCACGGCGAGGAAGACCTGCAGCTGTTTGAGGGTGTAGTGGAGGGTGTAATGCATGCCGGAAGTATAGGGGTTTCGGGCTCTTATATCTATTTTATAGATAAGTAATATAAATATAATCAATTTCACAGATATAAAGCCGGCCGCTAGACTTGCCGCCACTTTAAGCTTGCATGCACCTCGCCCGGTGCCCCCAGGAGTTCAGCTTGGCCAGTATTTCCACCCAGAACGTCACCGATGTCCGACACTGGAATGAGTCCCTGTTCAGTTTTCGCACGACCCGGGACAAGTCACTGCGTTTCGAGAATGGCCACTTCGTGATGCTGGGCATGCAGGTGGAAGGCAAGCCCCTGATGCGTGCCTACAGCATCGCCAGTCCCAACTATGAGGAAGAACTGGAGTTCTTCAGTATCAAGGTGCCGGATGGCCCGCTGACTTCCCGTTTACAGAATATCCAGATTGGTGACCAGCTACTGGTGAGCAGCAAGCCCACCGGCACACTGGTCGTCGATCACTTATTACCCGGTCGCAATCTCTATCTGATCAGCACCGGCACAGGCCTCGCTCCTTTCATCAGCATCGTGCAGGACCCGGAAGTGTATGAACGCTTCGATCATGTCATCGTCACCCACGGCGTGCGCTATGTGAGCGAGTTGGCCTATCAAAGTTTGCTCAGGGACGAGCTACCTAACAACGAGTTCTTCGGCGAAGAGGTTCGCGAGAAGTTGTTGTACTACCCCTCGGTGACTCGTGAAGAGTTTCGTAACCAGGGGCGCCTTACCCACCTCATGACTTCTGGCAAGCTATTCGATGATTTGAATTTGCCAAAGCCAGATCCCGCCCAGGATCGATTCATGATCTGTGGTAGTCCCAGCATGTTGAAAGACTGCTGTGAAATTCTTGATGGCTGGAAATTTGAGGAGTCCCGCCAGGGCATCAAGGCGCACTATGTGATCGAAAGAGCCTTCGTGGAGTAATACTGGCGTTGCACACCTGACTCCCGGTGTTCACGCAAACGCAAGCCGAAGAAAGCCGCAGGCGCTAAAGCGCATGCGGCTTTTTTTTTTGGAATTTTCTGGAGGATTACTGACGCTTGTCGATTTCCTGCGCCATCAACTCGGAGAAGCTGTTTACAGCGAGCTTCTTCAGCACGTTACTGCGGTGGAACTCCACGGTACTGGTGGTGATGCTTAGCTCTTCGGCAATGCGTTTGATGGAGTAGCCCTTGATGCCGAATTCATAGATCTCTCGTTCCCGGGAGGTGAGGGCATCGAGCTTGGCGTTTGCTGTGTGCAGGGCGGCCAGCTTTTCCAGTTTCTCGTTGTGAACCGCGAGCGCCTCGGCGAGCACAGACTGGAACTTCTCCATGGAGAAGGGCTTTTCAAGAAAGGTAATTGCACCGCTCTTCACCGCATCCACGATATCCTGGTAGCCGCTTTCGCCGCTCATGAAAATAATGGGCAGCTCCACGCCGCGCTTGATCATTTCCTGTTGCGCCTGCAGGCCCGAAAGACCGGGCAAGTGATTGTCCAGCACGACGCAGGCAACCTCGGCATAGTCATCGAATGCCAGAAACTCTTCACTGCTGTGAAACCGCACTGGCGAGTAGCCGATGCGCCTGAGGAAGATCGCCAGGGCCTCCGAAAGTTCGGGATCGTCGTCTACCAGGTAGACGGGTATTGGCGCTTGAGAGAGATCCACTGCAGGTTTTCCATTACCGCTATTTTTACGGTGCGCAGACCGTACCATGGGTGACTGCCCCTCTGTACTCGTGAAATCCCTAGGATAAGCGAGCTAATCGATTCCGTGCTCAATTCCCGCAAATTTCAGGATTGCAACAACCAGTGCCGGGGCAGGGTGAAAGGCTCGTAAGTTACACAGTCAATAGAGTAAGGGTAGTTGGAATTCCGATGCACGTTTAATTGTGAGCCGTCAGGCGAATGGATTCTGCGACCGGTCCGGGCTTGATGCCTGACCACCGGCCAATAAAAAGGGGAGACCAGGTCTCCCCTTTTTATTGTCTGTTGCCGCTTACTGAATGCTCAGGTCTGCGTGATCAGGTATCGAAGATTGCAACCAGGCAACCCTTGGAGTCCGGGATGTCATCCATGTTGACCACGCCACCCGCCAGCACGGTATTGAGTGCATCCTTGAGGTAGTGGGCACTGGCCTCATTGCGCTGTGTCTCGTAGCCAAGCTGGTCATTGATGGGGCCGCGGAACAGCACTTCCTGGGTACGGGGATTCACCACGAATACCTCAGCGGTGCGCTCGACCCCCAGGGCCTTGGCCAGTTTCTGCCCCTCGTCTTTCATGATTGGAAAGTCGATGCCGAACTCGTTCGCTTCCCGGGAGATGCGGGCCAGGTTGTCCTGGATGTTGGAGTTGAACATGGTGAAGCTGACGTTCTTGCCAGAGAATTCATCGCGCACTTCGCGGAAATTGGGCACGGCGATGCGGGCGATCGGGCAGCCGACACCCTGCACGTAGAATACGGCGTAGTCGTAGTCCTTGTAGTCGTCCAGGGTATGGACCTTGCCGTTCTGGTCAGTCAGTTCAAAATCGGGAATAGAGCGCAGCCACTCATCGGCCAGCGCGGAAACGGCTGTAAACAATGCAGCGGTGGTAATGAGTACCTTGCCTAATGACTTCATCAATGGACTCCTTGCTTCGTTTCTCTTTCTATCGGGCCCTAGCGGGCGATTAACAGGTCTATGGGTACTGCTTATGTAGGTACTGCATTGCGCTGTTCCAACTCATTGTCGGGCACAGTGGGTGAACCCGACTGCCGGGCCAGGTTCTCATCAGCCCTGGTTGACCAGCGCCACAGGCCTGACCCTGTTACCCATAGCACACAATAATGGTAGCAATATTCACCCAGGTGGCCCACAGCGGTATTGATCGAAATCACAGAATGTTGCACCGGCGAAAACCCGCTGAGGGATGGGTTTTCGATGCGCATTGCAACATAAATAACGCTTTTAATTCAAAAAGATAGCGATCGCGCATGCGCTTCCCAAAAGGTAGTAACTGATTTAATCGGCTGATCGCGCGTGGGCGGTGGGTCGGCGTCCCCCGGATTGAGCATCAGCGGCAATCGGAGTAAGCTTTTTTGCAGGAATAGTCGGTGCCGGGCCCCCCATGGCAAGGCGCCGAATCACATGGCGTCAGCGCGTAACACGGGAGAACCCCCATGGGTCCAGTAGCACTTCAACGAGCATCCTGCACAGGCATCGTGCTGTCCCTGCTGTTGGGCCTGGCGGCGAGCAGCAGCGCAGCCCAGGAATGGACGATGCCGAGAACGGCAGACGGCAGGCCGGATCTGCAGGGCATCTGGACCAATGCGACCCAGACTCCCCTGCAACGTCCACGGGATCTGGGCAATAAGGGCTTCTTTACCGCAGACGAGGCGGCAGCCCAGGAAGAGAGCTGGCGCCGCTACATCGAGAATCGATCGACGGACTCCGATCCGGACCGCGCGCCACCCACGGACGGCAATACCGACCTGGGCTACAACAATTTCTGGGTCGATCGTGGCACCAATGTCATCGAGATCAACGGTGAGTACCGCACGTCCATCGTGGTGGACCCGGAAGACGGACGTATTCCCATGGTGGAAGGGTTCAGCAGCCACTCCCTGATTAGCCAGTTTCGTAACCGACCCGGTGTAGAGAGTTATGACAGCTACGAATTGCGGCCGCTGGGCGAGCGCTGCCTGCTGTCATTTGGCTCCAGTTCCGGCCCACCCATGTTGCCGGTGATGTACAACAACAACTACCAGATCGTGCAGACCAGCGATTACGTCGTGATCCTGGTGGAGATGGTGCACGATGCCCGCATCATTCCCCTGGGCAAGGATCATCCCGACACCGACTTCAATAAGTGGATGGGGGATTCGGTGGGTTACTGGGAGGGCGATACCCTGGTGGTGAAGACACGCGACTTCCATCCCCTGCAGAGTTTCCGGGGCAGCTCCGACCAGACCGTGGTGACGGAGCGATTCGAACTGATCGGGCCGGACAAGATCAGGTACGGGTTCACCATTGAGGATCCAGCCAGTTTCACCCGGCCCTGGTCCGGCGAGATCGCCATGAATCGCCGTCCTGCGGGAGAGCCCATCTATGAATATGCCTGCCACGAGGGTAACTATGCCTTCACTGGAATCCTGGCGGGTGCACGTCGCCTGGAAGTGGATCCGCCGGATTCTCCCTGAATCGCGGTGACCCGGTTGCCTGCTTCAGTGCCGACGAGCCGCGAATCCTGCATCGTCGGCGACCCCGCGGTGTCATCGAAAACCGCCGGGAAAACGCGTATAGTGAGCGCCTCCTAATTTGACCCTGCTTTAGATAGTCATGTCGTCTTCTCCTACTGCTCGTCTGTACAGCCAACTGGTCTTCGGCAAGCCTGTACTGGTCATAGCCAGCCTGCTGCTGGTGGTCGCATTCTTTGCCTACCATGCCCAGAACTTCCGTCTCGATGCCTCGGCGGATTCCCTGTTGCTGGAGAATGATCCTGACCTGGAATTCTCGCGGGAAATCAATGTGCGCTATGGCAGCCGTGATTCAGTAATCGTTGCCTACACACCCCACGGTGAATTGTTTGATCGCGCAGAGTTGGCGAAGCTGGCGCAACTGCGGGAAGAGCTCCTGGCCATTGAGCAAGTGGAATCCGTCGACAGCATACTCAACGTGCCAATATTCGGGGATACCCCACTCACGGGTATCTCCGAGGACTATCTGACCCTGCTCGATGAAGAAGTCGATTTCGATGCCGCCCGCGAAGAGATCATGACCAGCCCGGTGTTTCGGAATGCGCTGCTGAGTCCTGACGGTGAGACTGCGGGCATGCAGGTTGGGTTTAAAATCGATGAAACGGCGCGGGGACTCATCACGCGTCGCACCGAACTGCGCAATCTCGAGGCAAGCGGTGAGATCTCGCCGGAACAGCAGGCCGAGCTGTTGTCCATCGAAGAAGAGTACGCCGAATACAGTGTGCTGGCGGGGGACCGTCAACACCAGACCATCGCCGAGATACGCGGCATCCTGGATCGCTACCGGGACGGAGCGCAGATTTACCTGGGCGGTGCCCCCATGATTGCCGATGACCTGGTGACCTTCGTGGAAGGCGACCTGAATAATTTCAGTATCGCCGTGGTGTTGCTGATCATCGTTGCGCTGGGACTGATCTTTCGGCGACTGCGCTGGGTCGCCATACCGCTCATCTGCTGTGCGGTGGCGGGCACTATCATGGTTGGCCTGTTGGGGCTCATGGACTGGCGCGTGACCGTGGTGTCATCCAACTTCATTTCCCTGCTGTTGATTATCACCATTTCCCTGACCGTGCACCTCACAGTGCGCTATCGGGAGTTGCGCGCCAAGCGGCACTACAGTGATCACGACAAACTGCTGCGCCACTCCGTGCTCAGCATGTTCCGCCCCTGTCTGTACACGGCACTGACCACGGCGGTCGCCTTTGGCTCACTGCTGGTGAGTGGCATTCTTCCTATCATCACGTTTGGCTGGATGATGATGATGGGTGTGGTCACCGCGATGGTCGTGGCGTTCACCCTGTTCCCGTCCATCATGAGCATGTTGAAGAAGGATGAGGCCGAGTACTCCAGTAATCTGAAACTGAACCTCACTGGCATGCTGGCCAGTGTCACCGACAAACTGAAGATTAACGTGCTGGTGATCTACACGCTGGTACTGGCGTTCAGCGTGATCGGGCTAAGCAAGCTCAGGGTCGAGAACAGCTTCATCGACTATTTCCGCGAGAGCACCGAGATCTACCAGGGCATGCGCCTGTTTGACGACAAGCTGGGTGGTACCCTGTCTTTCGATGTGATCGTCGATCTGGAGGCCGGGGTAGCCGCCGATGATGGCTTCGACGACGGCTTTGCCGACGACTTCGATGATGGCTTCGACGACGGTTTCGACGATGGCTTTGGTGATAGCGGCAACGATGACGCTTACTGGTTTACCGCACCGAAGATGGAGCAGATCAAGGCCATACATGAGTACCTGGACAACGACAGCCAGACTGGCAAGGTACTGTCCTTCGGCGCCATCGTGCAACTGGCGGAGAAACTCAATGGTAACGAGACCATCGATGGTTTCCTCTGGGCCATTCTCTATAACCGCATCCCGGAAACCCTGAAAGACACGGTGCTCACACCTTTCATATCCATCGACGACAACCAGGCGCGTTTCAACGTGCGGGTGATTGAGTCGGCACCTGACCTGAATCGCAATGAGTTGCTACAGCGCATCGAAGCCGGTGTCGAAGAAGAGTTCGGATTCACGGACGAGCAGGTTCGGCTCACGGGTATCCTGGTGATGTACAACAACGTGTTGCAGAGCCTGTTCCAGTCGCAGATCCTCACCTTGGGTGTGGTGATGCTCGCCATCATGCTGATGTTCCTCACCCTGTTCCGCTCATTGGCGGTTGCCATTCTGTGCATCATTCCCAATGCCATCGCGGCGGCCTTTGTGTTGGGTATCATGGGTTGGCTGAATATCCCACTCGATATCATGACCATCACCATCGCCGCCATTTCTGTTGGTATCGGTGTGGACAACACGATTCATTACATGCATCGCTTCAAGCGGGAGTTTCCACGGTTGGGCAACTATCGCGAGACCATGTACTTCTGTCACAACAGCATCGGTCGTGCCATGTACTTTACGTCCATGACTATCGTCGCCGGATTCTCTATCCTGGCGCTGTCCAATTTCATACCCACCATCGTGTTCGGCCTGCTTACCTCACTCGCTATGCTGGTGGCCCTGACCGGTTCGTTGACCCTGCTCCCGCAGCTATTGATCACCTTCAAACCCCTGGGAGCAGAGCACAGTAGTGACACTGAAACAGCGGCGGCCGGTGGTTGATTAGGCTCGCGTTTGTGATTAATCTGCCCCCCAGCGATCATCGGTCGGGTACTCACTTGCGATAACAGTCAGCGGCTGCTTCAGCGCTGTTCAGGATTCAGAGGCTAGGGGCTGTAGTAATGCATCGTTCACTCTTTGCGGTTGCGTGCGCGCATGGTTTCAGGCTAAGTCTCCTGCTTTGTGCTTTACTGAGTCTATTGGCTGCCTGCAGTGAGCCGGAGGTGCCGCAGGAAGTGCAGGGTGTGCTCGGCACTTACCTGCAGGATGAAGAAGCCCTCATCAGGGGGCGCCTGTTATTCGAGGGCAGTTGCGCGAACTTCTGCCATGGCGATGAGCCGGAACCCGGCGAGGATGTCGACCTGTTCGATTGCCACTGGAAATACGGTGGCAGTAACGAGGATATTTTTACTATCGTTACTACCGGCATTCCGAGCACGCGCATGGTAGGGTTTGGTAATAATTTCCCGGGTGGACAGGATGACCTGTGGAAGATAATTGCCTACTTGCGGACCGAGCAACAGGACTGCAGTCCGCAGCCGTGACTGGGGTCAAAGTACGGGCAGCGAGCTGTTAACACAAGCTAACTACAGAATTGAATTAGTGATATTTGAGGAAACAAAGGTGAAAGTTTTTCAGGATGATGAGAAGAATGAACCCAAGGGCTCCGGCAAGTCGAGCTTTCTTGAGGAGAAGCTGTTCAAGTCTCGCGCCATTACCATCTTCGGTAGTATCGATGACAAGCTGGCCCGCTCGATAACCGAGAAACTGCTTGCGCTTGCGGCTGATAACGACGATCCGATCACGATCTACATAAGTTCACCGGGTGGACACGTGGAATCCGGTGATGTGATCTACGACATGATCAAGTTCATCAAACCCCAGGTTAAAGTTGTGGGTACCGGATGGGTGGCTAGTGCGGCTACGACAATATTCCTGGCCGCCGACAAAGACCAGCGCTTCTGCTTGCCTAACACACGTTTTCTGGTACACCAGCCACTGGGTGGCGCACGTGGTGATGCCACGGATATCGCGATTCAGGCAGAGCAGATTATCAAGATGCGGGCACGCATCAACCAGCTGATTGCCAACGAGACAGGTCAGTCACTGGAGAGAGTGGCGCAGGACACCGACAGGGATTACTGGATGACCACGGACGAGGCCATCGAATACGGCATCGTTGGTAAGGTGGTGAAGTCGGCCAGCGAAATCTAGGCATGGGCATCGGTTCCCGGTTGTGGGAACCGCCGTTCTGACATCATGAATTCGGATCACTGTTGTTCCGATCTTCCCTATTCTGACACCTTGCGAAAGACTGCCTGGCGGTCTTTCGACAGGGCGCACACCACCATGAATTCAGGCAGGCAGCTTGCCGCGAACGCGACCGCCGTCTCGCTGTCTACCAATTCCGCCTGGATAATGCCGCTGGCGCCGGCGTAGTCCACCTTCACGCGTACTACATTGCCGTCTACTTCGCCGTCCTCGTTGGTCCAGATCTGACCCATGGATTCGATCTGGGTTACCTGCATGAGGTTGTTCTCAACCACCACAGCAATCCGGAACAGGGTTCCCTCGGCGACCCATTCGCCATCCCAGGGCAGGGTTGTTGCGGTCTGGGCGTGGGAAGCAGGCGCTACTGCGAGCAGGGTGCAAGTGGTAACAAGCGCCAATAGGGTTTGAATGCTGGTGCGTGTGCTCTGTTGCTTATCCGGTTTCATCATTCTGTCAGTCATTGGTGGATGTTGGTGCCTGGTCGGTTTCGAGCCGGCGTGCTGGATTCTGTAAATAACAGCATTGCATCAGACGAAACTCAAGCCCACGCCAAACAGCTGGCCGTGAAATATGGCGACAGCCGCATACAGTATCAGACCAGCGACAAGCGCGATTCCGTCCCAGAGGATGGAGGCCTTCCCTTGGGCCGGTCCCTGGCGCATGCCCATGGCAACAAACTTGAATCCGCTCCACAGGGTAAAACTGCCAAACAGCAGCATGGAGGCCAGGTCGCCGTTGGACCACAGGTGCGCGAGTCCCCACAGGCAGGTGCCGAGCATCATGGGGTTGCGCAGACTCTTGCGCAGGTTCGAGAGTGGGGTGTTACCGGCTACGATGAGGATGAAAACCGGAATCATGATGACATGACTGATAAAGCGCAACTCGAAACGCGGCTCCCAGATCATCACGAACTCCGAGCGTCCCTTGCCCACCACGATCAGCACCAGGCCGGCCAGGGCCAGAAGGGAATACAGCCCCCTGTAAGCCCCCTCGGAAGGCAGCTTCTGCAGCAACAGGTCCCGCACGCCAATTTCACGAAACAGGTGCGGCACAAAAAACAGGATCAAGCCAACAACAAGCAGAGCCACAACAAACGCCCAAAATCCAGCAGGCCCGCAGTGTAGCACGACCCTACCGGGCCAAACTTCCCGGGACACCCATTTTTCCTCGCCCAACACTTTAAAGCACTTTAAAGAGCATTTTAAAGGACACCCATTTAAATTTTAAATGGGTGTCCACAGAATGGGTTGGCTGCAGGGCTTGTGCTGCGCGGGTTCTGGCTGGGTGAGGGGTGCGGGTGTGGCTTGACATGAATATTAATTAAATGTTTAATTAATTTTGTTTTTGGCTCCGGGAATCAGAAGTGGGTATGCAGCGCAGGAAGAATGCTGGTCGGCCAGCGAGGAATGAGGGGGAGAAGGTCAAGGCGGACCTCATGGACGCGGCCCGGCGGCATTTCCTGCAGCGTGAATTCAAGGCCGTGTCGGTGCGTGAGATCGCGGAGTCGGCGGGCGTGAATGGCGCCATGGTGAACTACTACTTCGGCAGCAAGCAGGGTCTGTACTTGGCCATGGTGGATGAACTGCTCAGTTCACTGGAAGCCAGTCTCGCGGAGCTGGGAGGTGATGAGGCGTTGAGTGTCACGGAGTTCAGCCGCGCGTATACGCAAGTCCTTCTCGAGAACCCCTGGTGGCCCAACTTTCTCCTGCGCGAGGTACTGATGAAAGAGGGTGAATCCCGTAACGCCATGGTAGCGCGCTTCGCCGGCGCGTTCGCGCCGCGCCTGATGGCGTCCATTTCATTCAAGATTCGCGATGGCCAGTATCGCGATGATCTCGACCCCGGTCTCACCATGCTATCCATGATCGCGCTCACGGTGTTTCCTTTTCTGGCGAAGCCGGTCATGGAGACTGTCCTGGGCCGGGACATGAACGAAGAGGCGGCGGCAAGGCTGGTCGAACACAACATCGCGCTGTTCCACTGCGGTGTCTTGCATGCGGCAGCGAATAAGGAGGGAGACGAACATGCAGACTAGAGTCTTTGTCCCACTCTGCCTTGGCCTGTTTCTCGCGGCCTGCGAAGAACAGCCCCTGGTTGCCGTGGGGCAACTGGAATCCGATCGGGTAGAAATCATCACCGAGAGCAATGAGCCAATCACGGGCATCGTTGCAGTGGAGGGCGACTCGCTACAGCGGGGTGAGACCATACTGCGACAGGACGCGGCGCGCCTGCAGCTGCGCATTGACGAGGCACAGGCCAGCATCAAGCGTATAGAGGCCCAGTTGCAGGAGCAGTTAAACGGACCGCGTGAGGAAACTATCACGGCGACCCGGGCGAGCCTGCAAGAAGCCATCGTGGAAAGGGAGTTCAGAACAAGGGACCTGCAGCGACTGGCTGGACTGGGTGAGCGCAATCTTACCTCCGCGGAAAGCATCGACAATGCGCAGCGCCAGCTTGATGCGGCGCGCGCGCGGGTCGAACGGGTCACTGCGGAGCTGGCAGAGCTGGCAGCCGGGACCCGTCAGGAACAGATCGATCAGACCCAGGCTGCCTTGGAGCAGGCGAAAGTCCAACTACAGAGCCTGCAGTTCGACCGCGACCGCCTGACCACGGTGGCGCCCATGGCCGGCCTGCTTGATTCGTTGCCCTTCGAAATGGGAGAACGCCCAAGGTCTGGAGACATCGTCGCCGTCATGCTCACCGGTGAGCAGGCCTACGCCCGCATCTATATCCCCGAACCGTTGCGGGTAGGGCTGAACGTCGGCAGTGAATTGCAGGTGCATATCGATGGCATCGAGGCCCCGATGACCGGACGCATTCGGCGCATCGCCATGGAGCCAGTCTTCACGCCCTATTTCGCCCTGACAGAGAGAGACAGATCCAGGCTCGCCTACCTCGCCGAAGTCACGCTGCCGGGCACGAACCCGCGCCTGCCAGAGGGCTTGCCGGTTCAGGTCTACTTGGAGTGAACCATGGCTGACTTCGACTACGCCATCCAGGCGAGAGGCCTGACCAAACAGTTCGGTTCCCTGGTGGCAGTAAACAATGTGGACCTGGAAGTCCCTACAGGGAAGATCTACGGCTTCCTTGGACCCAATGGCTGCGGTAAATCCACCACCATCCGCATGCTCTGTGGCCTGCTCACGCCGACTTCCGGGTCGGCCACGGTACTGGGACTGGATACGCGCAAAGACGCCGAGGCCCTCAAGCAGAAGATCGGCTACATGACCCAGAAGTTCTCCCTGTTTGAAGACCTCACGGTAAGAGAAAACCTGGAGTTCGTGAGCACCATCTACACACTGGATGGTCCGACCCGCAAGGTGCGGGTTGCTGAATTGCTCGCCGAATTTGATCTCGCCGACCGCAGTAAGCAATTTGCGGGCACCCTCAGCGGCGGCCAGAAGCAACGACTGGCACTGGCGGCGGCTACCCTGCACCGTCCCAGTATCCTGTTTCTCGACGAGCCAACCAGCGCCGTCGATCCGCAGAACAGGAGGGACTTCTGGGAGACGCTGTTCGAGCTGGCCGATCAGGGCGCCACGATACTGGTTTCAACTCATTACATGGATGAAGCCGCCAGGTGTCACAATTTAGCGATTCTTGACCAGGGCGTGAAGGTTGCAGATGGGTCTCCGAAACAGCTGGGTGAGGAGATCAGCTCCCAGGTTATCGAGGTCGTCGCCCAGGATCCCAACGCTGCCCGCAACAGCCTGTGCAATGAACCTGCGATCACGAGTATCACCCAACTGGGAATCCGTCTGCGGGTCCTGATGCCCAAGCGGCAGAGCAATGCTGTGCAGCTGGTTCAGAACAAACTGGCCGAGTCGGGCATCGAGGCCGAAGTGGAAGCGGTATTCCCGGATCTGGAAGACGTGTTCGTGGCCGTCACCGAACTGCGCCGGCTTGAAGAAGCGGGGCGACAGAAGCAGCGAGGCGCAACGGCGTGAAGTCCCTGCTAAGAATCTTCGCCATCATGCGCAAGGAATTTCTGCAACTGAGCAGGGATCGCCTCACCTTCGGCATGATCGTGGGCATACCGCTAATCCAGTTGCTGATGTTTGGCTACGCGATCAACACCGACGTGCGGAATCTGTCCGCCGCCTACGTCGATGAGGCCGAAACCCATCTCTCTCGCCAGTTTGTGAGTGAGCTCACGGCCACCCAGGTGATCGATCTCCAACACAGAGCGGCCAGCTTGCAGGAGCTCAATGCTCTGATGGATGCCGGGCGCATCTCCATCGGCATATTCATTCCTGATGACTTCGACCGGCGGCTGATCAGTCGCAGCAGGGAAATTGCCCAATTGCTCGTGGACGGCACGGATCCGATCATCCTCGGTGTCGCGCAGCAGCTCACGGCGGCTCCCATCGCCTTCGACAGTCAGCAACAGGCGAATCAGCAGAGCAGAATCCTGGTACGCAACTACTACAATCCGGAGCGCCGTTCCGCCGTGAATATCGTGCCAGGCCTGGTTGGTGTAATACTCACCATGACCATGGTGTTGTTCACCGCGGTGGCGATCGTACGGGAGCGGGAGCGGGGCAACCTGGAGTTCCTCATTAACACGCCGGTGAAAACCCCCGAACTCATGCTGGGGAAAATCTTTCCCTACATTGTCATTGGTTTGTTGCAGCTGATTATTATCCTGTCTCTGGGGCGCTATTTCTTCGAGGTGCCCATTCGAGGCGAATATCTGCACATCCTTCTGGCGTCACTGCTGTTCATCGCCACCAACCTGTCACTAGGGCTGTTGATGTCCACCCTGGCCACGACCCAGTTCCAGGCCATGCAGATGACGTTCTTCATCCTGTTGCCTTCGATCCTGTTGTCGGGATTCATGTTTCCCTTCGATGGCATGCCGCCCCTGGCGCAGGCCATAGCCGAGGTGCTGCCACTTACCCATTTCAATCGGCTGATTCGCGGCATCATATTGCGCGGTGCGGATATTCTCACCATGTGGGATGAATTGGTGGCACTGGGGGTGTTTATGGTTGTGGCGCTGGTATTGTCGATCGCCAGATTCAGCAAGCGCCTCGATTGATTTGCCAGCAACGGCTGCCAATGCTTTGGCGAAGATTGCTGAAGAGTCTGAAGAAACTTAAGTGAGACGTTGGAAGCAATCAAAGCGCGCAATAAAAAAGGGGAGGCAGATTTCTCTGCCTCCCCTTCATGTCCAGCTGTACCAGTCTAAACCGATGCCAGTGACGGGCTGGGGTTCAGCTTGTGCTTCCTGATAGGCAGCTCGCGAACACGTTGCCCGGTAAGGATATAAATGGCATTGGTAACCGCCGCTGCGATCGGTGGCGTAGCGGGCTCACCCAGACCACCCAGCGCCTCGCCGGATTCGATGATATGTACATCGATCTCGGGTGAGGTCGCCATTCGCACCATCTCGTAGTCCGGGAAGTTATTCTGTGCCACCCGACCATTCTCGATGGAGATTTCACCATACAGGGCCGCAGACAATCCGAAGATGATGCCGCTCTCAACCTGTGACTCCACGCCATCGGGATTCACGGCCCAGCCACAATCGATAGCGGCGGTGACCTTGTGCACCCGTGGCTGGCCATTGGCTTCGATAGACACTTCCGCAACCTGGGCGCAGATACTGCCAAAGCTCTCCTGGATCGACAGGCCCAGGGCATGACCTTCAGGCAGGTTCTGTCCATAGCCCGCGGCTTCGGCTGCCGTGCGCAATACACGCTGATGACGGGGGTGGTCATTCAGCAGATCCATGCGGAACTGGTAAGGGTTCTTGCCGGCACGGTGGGCCAGTTCATCCATGAAAGACTCGATGAAGAAGGTCTGCTGTGAATGGTCCACACTCCGCCAGGCGGCGATAGGCACATGGGTCTCGCCGTCCACCACGCGAATGGATTGATTGGCGATGGCATAGGGAATGTGTGATGCACCCGGCACCTGGATAGGCCCGGTGAAGCGGTTATGCCATGTGGTGACATTGCCGCTGGCATCCAGGCCGCCGCGGAAATTGGAGAACACCGCCGGGCGGTAGTAATCCTGTTGCATGTCATCTTCCCGACTGAACACGGTCTTCACCGGCACATCGAATTCCATGGCGATCTTCGTAGCATGATCGATGACGTTCCAGTTGAAGGGCAGGCGACGACCGAAGCCACCACCGCAATAGCTTGGATGATGGGTCACATTGTCTTCGCTGAGCCCGGCCACCGACGCCACCCGACCACGCATGGATAAGGGATCCTGGGTTGAGGTCCACAGATCTGCCCGGCCATCGTGAATATGCACGGTGCAGTTCATGGGTTCCATGGGGGCGTGCGCCAGGTAGGGCACACGGTAGCTTGCCTCGATGACATCGGCGGCCGCTTCCAGTCCGGCATCGGCATCACCCTGCTCGAAGTCCTTGTCGCCATCGCTACTGGCCAGTTCGGTATCGAATCTTGCTGCAATGTCTGCGCTGGAAATGTTGTCGTTTTCGGAAGATTCGAACTCTGACTTGACCAGCTTCAGGGCTTCCTTGGCGCGCCAGTAGTTGTCGGCGACCACGGCGACGGAATCTTCCAGTTCGATGACCCGTTTAACGCCGCGGCGCTGCAAGGCCTCAGTGGCGTCTACGGACACCAGCTTGGTGCCGAAGACAGGCGCAAGACGAATGGCGGCATACAGCATGTCATCGCTGTGGTGATCGAGGCCGAATTCGGCCGTGCCGTCCACCTTGGCAGGAATATCCACGCGGGAGATTGCCTTGCCCATGATGTTGAACTGGGAGCGATCCTTCAGCACAGGATCACTGGGTGGTTCCAACTCGGCGGCGGCCGCGGTGAGTTCGCCGTAGCTCAGGGAACGGCCACTGGCGTTGTGGTGTACGTGGCTCAGCTCGGTTGTGCATTCGCTGGCCGCTACGCCCCATTGCTCGGCGGCGCACTGGATCAACATTTCACGCGCGGCGGCGCCGGCATAACGCATGCCGTGTTGGCCCGTGTAACGAATCGATGCGCTGCCGCCGGTAATCTGCAGGTTGGCCATACCCGCGATGGCAGGAGACAGGGCTTCTACCATGCCCTTGAGGAAGTTGGGCAGGCCGTATTCTTCGGCGAAGCCATTGATCATGTCATTGGCGGCATACAGGTCGAGGGCAGGGGCCTGTTCGACCCGCACATCTTCCCAGTTGGCATCCAGCTCATCGGCTGCCATCTGGGCGAGCGAGGTGTGAATACCCTGACCCATCTCCGAATGCAGCACGTAGATGGTGATCTCGTTGTCCGGATCGATCTTGATGAAATTGGTAACGAACTTCTCGTCACCGCTGGCCAGGGTGTTGTTGGCGACCCGGTGCTTGCTCGGGCGGGTCGCGGCGTAACCTACCAGCAGGCCACCTCCGGCAACCGCGGAAGCAAGAATGAAACGACGTCGTGAAATCTTCATGGTCTTGCCTCCTTAAGCGGTGATTGAGCGAATGGCGCGTCGTACGCGGGGATAGGACCCGCAACGGCACACATTATTGATGCTGGCGTCGATCTCCGCATCAGAGGGATTGGGGTTGCTGGCCAGCAGTGAAGAGACCGCCATGATCATGCCTGACTGGCAATAGCCACATTGAGGTACCTGGTGGTCGATCCAGGCCTGCTGCACCGCCGACAACTGCGACGTTGGGGTAAATGTACCCACAGCCGTCGATGCAGTGCGCGCCTGCTGCGCCAGCCCTTCGATGGTGGTGATGTCCTGCCCTTCGACAGCCGACACCGGCAGCACGCAGCTACGCACTGCACTGCCGTTCACATGCACGGTGCACGCCCCACAGGACGCGATGCCACAGCCGAATTTGGTTCCTGTCATGCCCAGCTCATCGCGAAGCACCCACAGCAGAGGCATATCGGCTTCCACATCAACCGTATGCTCTACGCCATTTACCTTAAAAGTTGCCATATCTCGCGCCCCCCACAGGCGTTGGAATTCGTACGGATTAGTGATAACCCCTCATTGTAACCCCGAGTCCTGCACTTGGCGATGACAGCGGCCCCCGCCCCTAGGTGAAAGCGGTCGTTCCAGCGTAAACTCACACCCACGCAAAGCCTCCAAAGTCTCAGGACACCCAACTAAAATTTTTAGGACACCCATTTTTCCTGATGGAGTTAACACGCTGATTAGCATAGAAAAACTGGCATTATTAGCGAAAATACCCGGCAAGAATGGCCACAGCCATGGAATTCAAATACACCACACTGGAGCGGGTCATCACCGCCGCCGACAGCGTCGAAACCCTGCCCCGAATCATGCGAGAAGTGGGCGCGAGTCGGGCGCTGCTGGTGGCTTCTGCCAGCCTCGCCTCGCTCACCGATGACTTCGCGGAATTGCGGTCTGCGCTGGGCGATAGCTGCATGGGCCTGTGCACCGCGATTCGTGCCCACACCCCGCGTGAGGATGTTCTGGCCGTGGCCCAGCTGGCGCGCGAGAAAGATGCAGACCTGCTGATCGCAGTGGGCGGTGGCTCCATCATCGATGCCTGCAAGGCCATACAACTCATCATCGACCAGGATTTGCAGAGCGCGGAAGACCTGTTGCAATACGCTCAGCGAGCAGATGGTACCCGGGGTCCGCGGGCCGCGGATGACAGCCTGTTTGGCAATGCGCCTCGCATTCGCCAGATCGCGATCCCCACCACGCTCTCCGGGGCTGAGCACAGCAACAATGCCGGTGTACTGGACACCGCGCGTTCGGCGAAGGAAGGCTATCGGGCGCCGAATCTCTGTCCACAGCTCATCATCTATGATCCGGCGCTGTGTTCGCACACCCCCGAGTGGCTGTGGCTGTCCACAGCAATCCGCTCGCTGGATCACGCCATCGAGGGCTACAGTTCCCCGCAGTCGACGCCCTACCTCGATGGTAATTTCCTGCATGCCATGCGCCTGTTCAAGCAGTCGCTGCCAGCCATTCACGCAAATCCAGACGATCTCGCAGCCAGAGACCTGAACCAGCAAGCTGTCTGGCTGGCCTGCTGTGGCCTCGGCACCGTGGCACACGGCGCCAGTCATGGCATCGGCTATATCCTCGGCAGCTACTGTGGTGTCCCTCACGGTCACACTTCCTGTGTTATGCTGCCGGCGGTCCTGGCCTGGAATGCGAGCATGCTTTCTGAACGCCAGGGCGGGATTGCCGAGGCTCTGGGAATGCCAGGGTCTTCTGCCAGCACAGCGGTGGCTACCCTGATTACCGAACTGGGCTTACCCACGAGCCTCTCTCAGGTGGGGGTGAAGCAAGCGCAACTCGACGCTATAGCCAGTCGAGCGATCACCCACCCGGTTGTGAGGAAGAATCCTCGACCTCTGGAGAACGCAGCGCAGGTCCGGGAGATTCTCGAGCTGGCCTGGCAAGGTCCGGCCGGCCAGGCCAGCCGCTAGAAACTTTTTCAGTCACTGTTGGCTAACAGTGGCAAGGGGAATGAAGACAGCCGCGATGAAGACCAACATAGTGACGGCAGAATTTCTGGGCACCTTCCTGCTCGTGTTTGTGGGCTGTGGAGCTATTGTCGTTAACGATCTCTACGCAGGTGCGCTGGGCCATATCGGTGTCATCGCCGTCTTCGGACTGGTGGTGATGGCGATCATTTATGCCCTCGGCAATGTCTCCGGCGCGCACACCAATCCTGCGGTGACTATCGGTTTCTATTTCGCTGGTCGTATCAGCGCCAGGGAAATACCAGCCTATGTCGTGGCCCAGGTCGGTGGCGCGGCGGTGGCTGGTGTTGTGCTGCTTATCCTATTCCCGGAACACGGCAACTACGGCGCAACGATGCCCGCGACTGATGTGCCGCGGGCTTTCCTCATGGAAGTCCTGATTTCTTTCAGCCTCATGTTCATCATTCTCAACGTATCCACTGGTCATCAGGAGAAGGGCATCATGGCAGGAGCTGCCGTGGGTGGCATGGTGGCCTTGCTGGCCTTATTTGCCGGCCCGGTCACAGGAGCCTCGATGAATCCGGCTCGATCCATCGGCCCGGCGCTCGCAGCCATGAAATTTGAGTATCTTTGGATCTATATTATTGCTCCGGTAGTGGGCATGTGGATGGTAAGCGCGTTCTGTCGACTGACCCAGGGCGCGGATTGCTGCCCACCGGACAAACTGCAAAGAGCCATGTCTAACTGATAGCCATCGGCGGGCACAGTTGTATCGGGCGAGGACCTCAGTAGGCCGTCACTGCAATGAATTCCTCATGCTTGTAAGTAGACATCGGAGAGTAATCGCGCAATGAGGTTCTCTACTGCCACTTCTGGCCTGCTGATATTTCTTGTCTGGGCCAGTCTCGCAGATGCCCAGGAAGCGGGCTTTGTACGCTTTGTGGATGGCCCGGGCGAATGGCAGGGACAGTTACAAACCGCGATTAACAGCTACCGCAACGACGAAGGCAAGGAAGTCAATCTGGTCGCGGCGATCCATATCGCCGATACCGCGTACTACGCCATGCTCAACGAATTCTTCACCACACAGGATCTCGTGCTCTATGAGATGGTGGCAGAACCCGATCAGAGGCCAGGTCCGAATAGCGCCGCCGCGGGTGCCTCACCCCTCAGCATGATCCAGAACCTCGTTGCCCGGTTACTCAATGTAGAATTCCAGTTGCAGGAAATCGATTACACGCCTGCCAACTTTCGCCATGCTGATCTGAGTCCCGCACAACTGGGAAATATCATGGCAGAGAAAGATGAGAGCTTCTTCTCCATGATCTTCGATGTGGCAATAGCGCAGCAGGCGAGCGCACAATCCCGCGCGCTGGAGCCGGGAGACTTCAGCGTCAGCAGCCTGCTGATGGCACTGTCCATGGAGAATCAGTCGCTGGTGCTGAAGTATCTGTTAGCCAGGGAACTGGCGCGGGCGGATGGTCTGTTGCTGGATCCACAACTGGAGGACAGCCTCACCCTGCTTGGCGATCGCAATCGCGTTGCAATGGCCCGACTGGAAAGTGCTTTGAAGGAAGCTGACAAGCAAACCATCAGTTTGTTTTATGGCGCAGCCCACATGCCGGGTCTTGAGCGTGCCCTAAAAGCCATGGGGTTTCAGGACACGGGACGGTCATGGCTCACAGCCTGGGCTATTGAGTAATTGTTTTAATCGTGCCGCCAAGCGCCCCTTATTTCCGACAGGCGGTGGGGATTGCCCGGTCTTCGAGGTTGACTGGAAGCCATTTAGCAGGACAATAGGCGAACCGTTTTCAATTGAGGCAACTCCACGAAGAAGGGGGTGGGGGTTGAGATGGCCAACGGCTGCTCCAGACGGTAACTCCGGGCTTCTGTTGTAGGACTGAAGTTGAGCAAATTCAAAGCTAATAGCAAATAAGCTAATAAAAGAAAGGTAGATCTACATGAAAAAGTTAATGAGCGGATTGTTGGTACTTAGCCTGGCTGTTCTGGTTGGATGCGCTGCATCTGCACCTCCCGGCATTGGCGTGTGGGACGTGGAAATGAATACTCCTCTGGGTGCTCTGCCTGCGCGACTGACACTGAATGCCGATGGCACTGGCCTGATGGGTTCCGATCAACTGGGTGAAACACCAATCGGTGGTATTACCTACGATGGCAACAGCATTGCATTCGATGCTGAAGTAGATGCCCAGGGCCAGACTCTTGTCCTGGAATTTTCTGGCCAGGTCGATGGTGATTCCCTGAGCGGCGAATTCGGAAGCGACTTCGGTGCTTTCGCTGTTACTGGTTCTCGTTCCCAGTAAGAGACACGCTTCGAAATATAAAGGGTTGCCACGGCAACCCTTTTTTTATGCCTGCTTGTCCTGCGCGGGAATCTGCTTGAGTCACCGAGCTTGGCAGGCTAGCAGGATATTCAGATCAGGTCGCGCTGCAGTCGCTCGATGACGTAGCGCAAATTCTCCTGGGCATTCGGGCTGTTGGGATGTACCTCGATCAGGTTTTCAAATGCCTCGCGCGCCTTTTGTAGCTCTCCCTGCTGCAGATACACCAGACCCAGTCCAGACAGGGCGCCGAAGTGGCGCGGTTCCAGGGCCAGTGTGGTCTCGATGTCTTCGATGGATGCCTCGAAGTTACCCAGCATGTAGAACAGGGTCGCCCGCTTATTCCATGCTTCGGCAAAATCCGGAACGCTCTCCACCAGTTGATTGAAGATTAGCAAGGCCTCGGGGTATTGCTGCGTGTTCATGCGTTCGGTACCCATCACCAGCAGGCGCTCGACATCGGGATTGGCATGTTGCAGCCAGATCTCCCATATCTGGTTTTCGGTCGCGCGTATTCTCCCGATGTCGGCGCTGTCGCCCAGGTCGGCGAACAGGGAGTTCAAGCGCTCATCCGTCTGATCGGCATGAACCGGCACTACAGGGGCGAGCGTCAGGAGGCCTGCCAGCAGCAAGCCGGGCAGGAAAACGGGGCTTGTGGTGTGAGTAGTAGCCATACCAGCAGTATAGCGCCGGTTTGCCGGATGAGACCACCGTGACCCGCCCGCTCGGCGAACACTGGAGCAGGACGTCAATCGAGCCCGCGAAACAGGCGGTTCGCCCGGGCAGCCGCCCGACTAGAATCTGCTGGTAGTTGCCCTGGCCCAGTCTGCACTGTAATCCGATGGTATGTCGGCGGTCAGGAGCTGACCCGCTGCCAACGGCACATAGACCTGGGTGTAGCTTCGGGTGTATTCATCGCACCGAAGCAGCAGGTCATCGGGCTCCAGATCATCGGGATGACTGATACCCATGGCACCGCAGAGCTCAAGGAAGGCCTTGACGGTGGAGTTGTGATAGCGCTTCACACGCAGGGATTTATCTTCGATATCCACAGCCCGGGAGCGGAATGGGTCCTGGGTAGCGATGCCTGTAGGGCAATTATTGGTATTGCAGCTACGGGCCTGGATACAGCCCAGCGCCAGCATCATGGAGCGTGCGGCGTTGACAGTGTTGGCGCCGATGGCAATCTTCTCCAGCATATCGAAGCCGGTGGCGGTAATGCCTGATGACACAATACGGATCGACTCCCTCAGCCCCGCGCCGATCAGCACCTGGTTCACATAGTAGGTCGCCTCCAGGCAGGGCACGCCCAGGCGATTGGTGAATTCGGCCGGTGCGGCACCTGTGCCCCCCTCGGAGCCATCGATGGTAATGAAGTCGGGCAGGATTCCGGTTTCCAGCATGGCTTTCACAATGGCGAGGAACTCGTGCCGGCGCCCGATACACAGCTTGAAGCCGACAGGCTTGCCGCCGCTCTTCTCCCTGACCCGCTGGACAAATTCCAGCAGCCCGGTCGGTGTTGAAAATTCCGGGTGATTGGCCGGCGAGTTCACCGTCTTGCCCACTTCAACCAGGCGAATGTCGGCGATCTCCTGGGTGACCTTCGCGCCGGGCAACACGCCACCATGAGACGGCTTCGCACCCTGGGAGATCTTTATCTCGGTCATCTTCACGGCATCGTTGGCTGCACGTTCTGCGAAGGCACCGTCGTCAAACATGCCCTTGTTAGTGCGGCAGCCAAAATAGGCTGTACCCAGTTGCCAAATCAAATCGCCACCATGTTTCAAGTGATAGGGGCTGAGTCCGCCCTCTCCGGTATTGTGGGCGAAGCCGCCCATTTTGGCCCCCTTGTTAAGGGCTTCAATAGCGCTGGAACTGAGAGCACCAAAACTCATGGCAGAGATATTAAGCCGGGATGCGCTATAGGGTTTGCTGCATTGCGGCCCGCCGAAGTCGACTCGGGCCTCACTGTCGTCGATGTGCACGGCATTGATGGAATGCAACAGGCTGCGATAGCCATCCGCCATGATGTCCTGCTCGGTGCCGAAGGGGATCGTGTCATTCAGTCCCTTGGAGCGACGATAGATGAGGTTGCGCCGCTCTCGGCTGAATGGCTTTTCCTCGAGATTATTGGAGATGAAGTACTGTTGAATCTCCGGCCGAAAGCGCTCGAGGAAGTAGCGAATATTAGCCACCACCGGGTAATTGCGCCGCAGGTTGCTGACGCTGAACAGGATGTCCCAGGCACCGCTGATGGCCCACAGGCCGAATACCAGGGTGAAGAAGGCAGCCAGGGGACTGCCAGCGAGCGCATTCGCCGAATAGGCACCGCCGGTGCTGAGGTAAAGCCACAGCAAGCTCAAGGGCAAGAAAAAGAGGGTGATGAGCCAGTACAGGCGGACAACAGGTGTCATGAATATTCCTCGGTGTTGATGACGAACCGAGGGTTGCAGCATGAACGGGGGAAAGGCCGGGCAGTCTGCTTGAACGCTTGCTGCCCGGCTGGTAAACCTAGTAGAAATTCATAACGAACGTTATGGCTGTTTCGGTGTCGGTCTTTTCCCGGTTTCGCGGCACTTCGGTCTGGTGCTTAATGTTAAACGAAAACCTGAGTGAAAGGTTATCCAGTATACGGGTCTCGATGCTGGACTCGGAACGGAAAATACTGGTCTTGTCACCGGATTCGGCACTCAGGGTCTGACCGAAGGTGGCAGATTCCGAAATATTCCATTCATAGTCGCCGGCCAGACGCAGAATCGCCTCACTGAACATGCCGTCTTCGCTCTTGCTGCGACGAGCACCCGCACCGACATTGAGGGTAAGGGCCATGTTCTCCCTGGCCGTCAGCAGGTTGCGGCCGTAGCTGACCGAGAAATCCGACTGGTAGTCGTAGCCGCTGAATTCGTCATCCTCATGCGCCAGCCGGGTGAGAATAAAGCTGTCTTCATTCAAATGAAACTCAGCATCGGCGACATAGTACATGCGATTGGCCGTCAACCTGTCTTCCTGGGAAGAACGAAAGCCATCGATCAGGAAGCCGTATTCCCAGCTACCATCCCGCCAGTCTACCTCGCCGCGGAAGTTCAGATTCTCGTTTTCGGTATTTCCTGTGGTGACCACCGCACCCAGTTCAACTTCGCTACTGATACCATCTTCTTCCTGGGCAAGCACGCTGCCTGCCCACAGGCTGCTTATGATAATGGTGGTGGTGATTCTGCGTGTGAACATCAAATAACTCCTGGAATTTCTATCGGCACTTCCAAACCGGGCGCCAAGTCGCGCGGAAAAGGCCGATTTTTACACTAGTGCATAGGGTATCGTCGGCACACCGACTTTTCTGGAGTTGAGATTGAGATTGCGGTATAAGGCTGCAAGATAGACCTGTAGGTGGCTTCGGGTATACCGAGCCGCTCGCCCACCCCCGGCAATGAAATGAAAACGCTCTATTTACTGCGCCACGCAAAATCCAGTTGGGACGACCCGGAACTCAAAGACTTTGAGCGACCGCTCAGCGAGCGTGGTTTCCACGATGCGCCCATCATGGGCGCGCGGTTCAAGCAACGCGGCGTGAAGCCCTGCCGGATTATTTCCAGCCCGGCACTGCGGGCCAAGACCACGGCGAAGCTGATCGCCGAGGCCATCGACTTCCCGGTAGATGACATCACCAGTAACCCGGAGCTGTACTTCGCCGGCACAGGCATGTTCCTGAAGGCGGCCAGCCTCGTGGACGAGTCCTGTGATGCGGCGATGCTGGTGGGCCACAATCCCGCCATTACCGAATTTGCCAACGTGATGGCAAACACAGACATCGACAATATCCCGACCTGCGGCCTGGTGGAGATTTCATTGGACATCGATAGCTGGTCAGACATCGAGATTGGCATCGGCACCCTGGTGGAATTTGACTACCCCAAGAAGTAGGCTATTCCCATGCAAGTACCAAGCAAGACAGGACTGGGCCTGATCATGGCTGTGCTATTCGCCTGCAGCGGCGAAGACAGCGGCGAGCGTGGCGGCAGTGCTCAGGTCGATCCCCAAACCCAGCGCTGGTATGGGCGGCAACAGGTGGAGACGGGACGTCAGGTCTTCGCCGAGCATTGTGCAGTGTGTCATGGCGATGCAGCACAGGGCTTGCATGAAGACTGGCGCCAGCGCCTGGCCGATGGCTCCTTTCCACCACCCCCGCTGAATGGCAGTGCCCATGCCTGGCATCACCCCCTGTCGGTGCTGATGCAAGTTATTAATGAAGGCGGTGTCCCTCTGGGTGGTCAGATGCCCGGCTTTGCCGATCGACTCAATGACGAGCAGAAGCTGGCAGCTATCGCCTATTTTCAGTATTTCTGGAGTGATGAGATCTATGCCAACTGGCAGCAAATGGGTGGCACCAATTAACAGGTTGGCAATTCTGGCGGCTTCGGTTCTGCTGTTGGCGGCGTGTGCGCAATCGGGCAGTGTTGCGCAGTCCGGCGAGAGGGACTGGCAGACCGAGCTGTTGCGCGATCATCCCCTGGTTGGGCGAATCTGGAACAGCCATGAGGCGCGCTTCGTCAGTGAGACGGAGTTGTGGAGTGCGGTAGACGACGCCAGGTATCTTTTATTGGGAGAGAAGCACGACAACCCGGACCATCACGCCTTGCAGCTGCAACTGCTGGCAGGACTGCTGCAAGCGAATGCCGTCGCGGGAGTCGTGTTTGAAATGCTGGACCGGGAATCCGATGCGGCGCTGGCGACACTGAACCAGCAGGAATTCGATTCCAGCGAAGAGATTCGCGACTACTTGCAGTGGGATGTCGAGGGCTGGGACTGGAAATTCTATGGCCCATTGGTAGACGCCGCCTACTCTCGCCGTGTGCCCATATTTTCCGGAAACATCAGTGGCGCGGACGTCGGGCAAATTTACGGCGCCGATCCGGCGGAGTACCCCCACCTCGCCTCGGTTTTCGATGCCCCAACCATGGCGCAGCTAAACCGGGATATCGATGAGAGTCACTGCGGCATGCTGCCTGAGTCCCAGTTTCCGGCCATGTTGCGGGTGCAGCAGCAGCGGGACTTTACGATGGCGTCTGCCATGCGGGACGCGGCTACCGATGAGGCTGTTGTGTTGATCGCCGGCAACTACCATGTGCGCCAGGACCTGGGTGTGCCGAATTACTTGTTGCAGGGAGATCAATCACTGACCCGGGGTGACATCCTGTCGCTGGCCTTCCTGGAAGTGCAGGAGGGCATCGTCGATGCCGAGGAATATCTGCAGCGCGTCAGTGATATTCCCGCCTACGATTACATCTGGTTCACGCCGGCGCTGACCAGCGAGGACTACTGCGCCTCACTGCGTGGGGCCCAGGCTTCGCTTCCTGTGAATGTGCAGGCAAGGGATTGAGCCAGGGTAAACCGACCACATGCACTTCCCTGTGACATGACTGCTGGTCGGCTTGCTCGTTCGACTATCTGTGGGCTGGTGACTGACCAGGCGCAGTAACAGCTGACGAAACCCCGAATCTCTAAACTCAGTGTAGGCAAGATTCAGAAAAAGCAAAGCGTGATTTTGGAGTTTTTCTGGACAGGCGGGCGAATTCGATTGCTTGAAACTTCAGGCGAAAGTGGCGACACTTGATTGCCAGTTGATTCAGGAACCTTTTGATGCGCCGCAGTCCGGGGAATGTCACCCGCTTTTCACTCACCATCGCCTTGCTGCTGGTGTCCGGGGCACTTACCGCCCAGGTGTATCCCCAGATCGCGGGCAGCGAGGACGAGATCTACGATCTCGGCTATGACGAGGGCGGCGAGTTCAATTTCGTTCGAGTGCAGTTCGACGCCTACTACGGTGGAGGCTTCGGTTACGGCACCTGGTCCATCGATTTTCCCGATGCCGACATGAATTTCCTGCGTGGCGTGTCTCGCCTGACCAATATCCGGGTGATGAGCGATCCTATCGTTCTGCGCTTCGACGATGAGAAGATCTTCGACTACCCCTTTCTCTACATGCTGGAAGTCGGTCAGAACGGCGGCATACTCCTCAGCCCGAGGGAAACCGAAAACCTGCGCGAGTATTTGTTGCGCGGTGGTTTCCTGTTGATCGATGATTTCTGGGGGCAGCGGCAGTGGGATAATTTCTACGCCGCCTTCAGCCAGGTGTTTCCCGACCGGGAGATCGTCGAACTGCAAGCCGATCATGAAATTTTCCATGTCTATTACGACATCGATGGTCCCCAGATGATACCCGCGCTGTATCGCAGCGATGAGTACGGGGAGCAGGGAATCGACTTCGCCAGCAATCACGCCATCCTCGATGATGATGGCAGGGTCATGGTGTTGATCAACTGGAATTCCGATATGGGTGATGGCTGGGAACACACCTACCATCCCGCCTATCCGACTCGCTATGCGAACTCGGCCTACCGCTTGGGCATCAACTACCTGATGTATTCCCTGACACATTGAACCGCGCATAGCGCAAGCGGATTAATGCTGTGTCGGATCCGCCTTGTCGGGATCGATAGCCAGGGACCCGCAGGCCTTCCTGAACGCAGACCTGGTGATCTTCTTCGCCCGTAGCAATCCCACCAGTGCCGTGTGGCAGACATGGTCGGCGCTAATTTCGAAATACTCACGCAAGGCTGGCCGCGTCTCGCTGCGGCCGTAGCCGTCGGTGCCCAGTATCAGGTAATTTTCCGGCATCCAGGGCGCGATGCTGCGGGGCAGGCTCTTCATGTAGTCGCTTACCGCGACGTAGCAGCCCTGGGTGTCGCGGAACAACTCGCTGACATAGGGGCTTCGTGGTTCGGCCTCTGGATGCAGGCGATTGTAGCGTTCGCAGGCTTCCGCTTCGCGATATAACTCGTTGTAACTGGTGACGCTCCACACACTGACCGCGAAACCAAGGTCTTCCAGTTTGTCCCTGGCCTGCAATACCTGTTGCATGATGGAACCGCTGCCCAGCAAGTGTATCTGCGAAGACGCTTTATCCTCACTGGCAGCGAAATGATAGGCACCGGCGATGATGCCTTCTGCCGTAGCCGGATCATGCGACATCGCAGGCATGATGTAGTTCTCGTTGTAGGCGGTCAGGTAATAGAAGATATTTTCCTGCTCGTCGTACATGCGGCGTATGCCTTCGCGCACGATGACCACCAACTCATAGGCGAAGGCGGGATCGTAACTCTTCAGGTTGGGATAGGTGCTGGCGATGATCTGGGAATGACCGTCCTGGTGCTGGATGCCCTCGCCATTCAGCGTGGTTCGCCCAGCGGTGCCGCCGATGAGGAAGCCGCGGCATAACATATCACCACAGGTCCAGATCATGTCACCGACGCGCTGGAAACCGAAGATGGAATAGAAGAAGTAGAAGGGTATGGTGGGCACGCCATGGACGGAGTACGCTGTGCCTGCCGCAAGAAACGATGCCAGCGCCCCGGTCTCGCAGATGCCTTCCTGCAGGATCTGTCCGTCTTCCGCTTCCCGATAGGCAACCAGGGTGTCTGCATCCACCGGCGTGTAGTTCTGCCCCTGCAGGGAGAAGATACCGGCGATCTTGAACAGGGCTTCGAGGCCAAAGGTGCGCGCCTCATCGGGTACGATGGGCACGATGTAGCGGCTGATGTCTTTCTCCCGCATCAGAATGGAGAGGATGCGCACCAGTGCCATGGTGGTGGACTGGCTGCGCTCCCCGGGATTCGCAGTTAGAGAATCGAATTTCTCCAGTGCGGGCGCCTTGAGTTTCACGCATTCGGACTGTCGTTTGGGAATCTGTCCTCCCAGCTGTCGACGCCGGGATTTGAGGTAGAGTACTTCTGCGCTGTCGGCGGGTGGTTTGTAGAACTGCGCCGCCTTGATCGCTTCATCGTCCAGTGGGATACCGAAGTTGCGGGCGATCGCCAGACGCTGCTCGCCATCGAAATTCTTTTTCTGATGTACGGTATTGCTGCCCGCTGCATCCACGAGGCCATCGCCCTTAACCGTCTTGATGAGAATGACGGTAGGCTTACCCTTGCTTCTTACTGCCCTGGCATAGGCGGCGTAAATTTTTTCTGCATCCTGCCCGCCACGTTTGATCTGCTTGACGTCCTCATCGCTGAGGTCATTCATCATGCTGCGGAGTTCGGCATTGTCACCCACCCAGTGTTCACGCTGCATGTTACCGGGCAGCACCGAGTAGCGCTGGTAGTCACCGTCGACACAGTCTTCCATGCGGCGGCGCAGGCTTGCGTTGGCATCAATCTCCAGCAGCTTGTCCCAGCCGCCACCCCAGATCACCTTGATGACATTCCAGCCACCGCCGATGAACGAGGCTTCCAGTTCCTGGATGATCTTGCCATTGCCCCGTACCGGACCGTCCAGTCGTTGCAGGTTGCAGTTGACCACCAGGATCAGGTTGTCGAGCCCTTCCCGCGAGGCGATATTGATGGTGCCCAGTACTTCGGGTTCATCCGCCTCGCCGTCGCCGATGAAGCACCACACCTTGCCGCCGAGTTTTGGTTTCAGTCCGCGGTTCTCCAGGTAGCGGGCGAAGCGTGCCTGGTAGATTGCCGTGGGTGTAGAGAGTCCCATGGAGGCATTGGGCACTTGCCAGTAGTCCGGCATGGAGCGGGGGTGCGGGTAGGACGTCAGGCCACCGTCGGGCTGTAGTTCACGCCGGTAATTGTGGAGCTGTGCATCGCTGAGGACACCCTCGAGCCAGGAACGGGCGTAGATGCCGGGGGAAGCATGGGGCTGGGGTATGACCAGGTCGCCGCCATAGTCTTCACTCTTGCAGCGGAAGAAATGATTGAAACCCACCTCCATCAGCTTCGCCGCGGAGGCATAGGTGGCGATGTGGCCGCCGACACCGGTTCCGGCATCCTGGCCTTGCAGCACCATGGCCATGGCATTCCAGCGCAGGATGTTCTCGAGTTTCTGTTCCAGTTCCAGATCGCCGGGATAGGCGGGTTGCTCGGTGCGGGAAATGGTGTTGAGGTAGGGAGTGTTGACGGTGACCTTGTTGACGTCGATCTGGCGTTCACCGCACCAGGTAGAGAGGCAGTTAAGAATTTCCTGCACGCCCTCGGGGCCATAGGCATCGAGTATGTCCTGCAGTGCCTGCTTCCATTCAGCCTTGTCCTGTTCGATCGCCGGGTCTGGTCGCAGTTGTTTATTCATGGTGTGGAGGAATTCTCTCGCGGCTGCCTGTTATTGATGTCGAAAGTCGTCCAGTCGCCGACCCTGTCATCGGTCGCTAATGGCAGGGAATTCACATAACGGCTTATCAGCCTTGAAGCCTGTTCGACGCAACCGCTGCTGTTGTTAAACATGAATTTAGCAGTCTGCTCTTCGATGCCCCTGGCCTTGGCGATCGCCAGCTTGAAATTCCCGATATCCAGGGGCGACAGGCCCCGGTTGCGATAGAAATCTGTCAATAGCTGCAATTCACTGCTGGTGAAATGCTGGGCCAGGATCTCGGCGATGCCGCTGCTGAATCTGTCCCAGGCGTAGGCGTGTTGATAGCAGGTCTCGATTTCCCGGGTGATGTGCCTGGGGAGTTCGACATTGGCCGATTGGGCTACGATGCCGGAGTAAACGCGCAGCAGGTCACTGGTCTGCTTGCGGGCGGCGAACTGAAAATGACGCTCAGTCTCGCTCACCCGAAGCAATCGTTCGGCATCGGCAATAGCATCTGCCTGGCTGAACTGGGCACCCAGGCCCAGCAGAATGGACAGGATGATTGCAGCGTGTCTAGTTTTGGGTCTGGTTCTCGCTGACAATTTCGAACACCACCGTCACGGACGTCTGGTATTCTACTTCATTAAAACTGGGGGCAACAGCAGTGGCAGCACTCACCGCGGCGGTCGATCGTCCACCCACCGCATCCATCGCCATTTCTTCCATGGCCAGGGTGGCAGGCATGGCGCGGGCCATCTGCCGGATGCCGCCATAAAAGAAATTAATGGCGCGCAGCTCCAGTCCCAGGGTGTCTTCGTAGAAGGCTTTCTGCTCCATCACGTCCTGTAAGGCCAGTTCCCGCACTTCGTCCTCGAAGGCTTCCTCCTCGCTGTGTTCGAACTCCACCGTTTCGAATTCCACTTCATCGTATTCGTCCGCCGCGCCGGCCAGCAGCTGCAGTGCCTCTTCGCTTGACACTTCCACGTCCAGTCGTGCGCTCACCTCGTAGGACGAGGGATTACGCCCGAACAGCCCGTACTGGGGAGAACTGGCGAATCGGGAGTTGTTGATGTCGGCCGCTGGAATGCCCGCCGCAGTGAACTGGGTGATGAGATCCCCGCGTAGTTCCTGATTGAGAGACATGGCCTGGTTGAGGACGCGCGCCTCGGTGGTGACCAGCAGGCTGACTCTGGCGATGTCCTTGTAGGCGTTGAGCTCGGCCTCGCCGCTGATATTTACGGTGTTCGCGCGGGGGTAGAGAAAGCCCCTGAGTTCATCCGGGGTGCCGCTCAACTGGGGCTGCGCAAGGACGGGAGTGGCAAGGCCGGTGGCAATCAATAGTGCGGCGCCGAGAGTGCCCGTGAGTATCAATCCGTTTCGCTGTTTTCGCATAAGGTCATTCCTGATTTTGGGGTGCCTGGGCAGTGGCGGGCTGCGGGTGAGATTTCTGGTGACTAACTCCAAGCTAGTTACCGGGTTCTTATTCAAGACGCAGCTCGGCGGCTTTTAGTTTGTTTGCGCAGTTCGTTTGACCTTGCAGGCTGGTAATGACAACATGCTGCCAGAGACCTTGCAGATTCAGTGTTACGCGACACTGTTCCTTGCCTGCAGTGCCAGACGAACACCGTGGCAGGCAAGGGTCGCTGGTCAATAATTTCATCTTTTTGTCTGAACATGGGTAAAGAAGAAGGCTCAAGAGTGCATTCTCCGAAACGCGTACTATTTCTCGACCTTGTATTGTCGCTTTTCCGGCTTAATGGATTGCTGATCTCCGAGGGTGACGCCATGACCGAGAAGCTCGGTCTGACTCATGCCCGCTGGAAGGTCATCGGTGCCATCGCCTTGTCGAATTCCGGTCTCACCGTGCCGGGAATAGCCAGGGTGTTGGGCCAGTCCCGGCAGGCGGTGCAACGCATCACCGATGTCATGGTGGAGGATGGGATTCTCGCCTATGTGCCGAATCCAAAACACAAACGTTCCTTGCTGGTGACCCTGACAGAGAAGGGTATTGATACCTACAATATGTTGCGTGAGGTCCAGGATCCCTGGGCTATCGAAAATACCGAAGACATTCCAATCGAAGAACTGGAAACGGCCCTGCGTCTCGTGCGCCGTTTGATCAAGAAGTTTAACTAGCGAACATGGCTGAGCTCAGCGCCAGACTACCCCGCGCGCTCTATCAGGCTGCACAGGTGCAGCAGCTTGATCGGGTAGCTATCGATGATTTCCAGATCGAGGGATTCACCCTGATGCGTCGGGCGGGACTGGTCAGTTTTCAGGCGCTGCTGGACCGCTGGGCCGAGGTGCGTCGCGTGGTCTGTTTCTGTGGTGCCGGCAATAATGGCGGCGACGGCTATATCGTCGCCGGACTGGCCAGGGAGCAGGGTTTGTCCGCGCAGGTGGTCGCAGTGGGTGATCCGGCAGTGCTCAAGGGAGACGCACGCCGTGCCTGGGAATGGGCGGTGGAGAAGGGTGTTTCCGTAATGTCTCTACAGGAGCTGGATGAGGACTGGCATGCTCTGGGCAACACCGTTGTTGTCGATGCACTGCTGGGAACGGGCCTCGACCGGGAAGTGGAGGGTCACTACCGCGGGGCCATCGATCTGATTAATGACAGTGGGCTTCCCGTGCTCGCGCTGGATATACCGTCTGGACTATCCGCCAATACCGGCATGCCGCTGGGCGCCGCGGTGCGGGCGCAGCTAACCGGCACCTTCATCGGCATGAAGCAGGGGTTGCTCACCGGTGAGGCTGCCAACTTTACCGGCGCGCTGTTCTATTCTGACCTGGATGTTCCTGTGGAAGTCTTCGATCATGAGCACGCCCCGATTGCGCCGGTTCAGCGCATCGACATCAATGATGTCATCCGTTTCTTTCCACCCCGTAAACCAGCCAGCCACAAGGGTGATTACGGTCATGTGCTGGTAATCGGCGGCGATCAGGGCATGGGGGGTGCGGTGCTGATGGCAGCCGAAGCGGCACTGCGCGGCGGTGCCGGCCTGGTCAGCGTGCTGACCCGCAGTGCGCTTCGTCCAGCCTTGCTGGCCCGACGTCCGGAACTGATGGTGCTGGGTACAGAAGATGAAGGCCTTGCCGAGGAAGCAATTGCTGCGCTGCTTGGTCGCGCCACTGCTATCGTGGTCGGTCCAGGGCTGGGCAAGAGCGACTGGTCGCGGCAACAATTACAGCGCACCTTGTCCATGCAAGTTGCCAGGGATGTGCCGTTGGTGGTCGATGCCGATGGCCTGAACCTGTTGAGTGAGAAGGACAACGGACAGACCGTGTTAAAGAGGGACAACTGGATACTAACGCCACACCCTGGTGAGGCGGCAACGCTGCTGGGAGTGAGTAAGGACGATGTGCAAGCCGACCGCTTTGCGGCCGTCGCCAGGCTGCAAGAGAAATGGGGTGGTGTTTGCCTGCTCAAGGGTTTTGGCAGCCTCATCTGTGGCGGCCATGGCGCGCAGGAATTCCTGTTAAGCACTGAGGGCAACGCCGGTATGGCCAGCGGTGGTATGGGAGATGTGCTGGCCGGGCTCACCGGCAGCTTTCTGGCCCAGGGACTGCCGCTGTTGGCCGCCTTGCAGGCCGCGGTCTGTATCCATGGCGAGGCCGCCGATGTCGCTGCGGCCGCGGGACAGCGCGGCTTGCTGGCCACCGATCTGTTGACCCAGATCAGGACGCTGGTCAATCCTCCCGCCGTTTAGCCTCAGAGAATCTGTCCAGCAGGATGAATACACTGTACAAACTGGAACTGGAGAATGAAGCCGCTACCCTCAGGTTTGGTCAATGGCTGGCCCGCGCATTCTTCGTCGATCCGGACTACGAACTGGAGTCAGGCTCAGCCGAGTTGGGCGCGCCCATCGTGGGGGGTGTAATACACCTCACCGGGGATCTCGGGGCCGGCAAGACCACACTCACCCGCGGCATCATGCGCGGTTTTGGCTTTACTGGCGCGGTGAAGAGCCCGACCTATACCCTGGTGGAACCCTACGAGTTGCTCCACTGCAAGATCTACCACTTCGATCTCTACCGCCTTGGCGACCCGGAAGAAGTCGCCTTCCTCGGTATCGATGAATACTTCAAACCTCAGAACCTGTGTATCGTGGAATGGGCCAATCGCGGCAAGGGACTGATCCCGGGCGCCGATCTCGTGCTGAATCTCTCCGGCACCGGAACAGCCCGCACCGTGAGCTGTCAAACCCTCACGGAAAAAGGCGATTCCCTGGCCAAAAGATTGTGGGCTTAAGGCCGAAACCTATAGACAATGCGAACTATGGGCAAAATTCGGCAAAACCCGCACTATATAAGGGCTTTTTAGAGGACACCCATTTGAATTCCGGACCAAATTTGGAGGAAATTCGGGCCTGTCTTCAGGGACTATCGCCAAGGTATTTGTAGAAAGTAGTTAAAGAGTAGTTAAAGGACACCCATTTTAATTTCGGGCACGGTTTTTCGTAGATGACCATCAAACGCTGCTTACAGTTAATTTGTCTGTATGGGTCGGCATCGCTGCTGACAGTGTCTGCTATGGCCGCGGAAGTGGAAGACCTGCGCATGTGGCGGGCGCCTGATCACACGCGCCTGGTGTTCGATCTCAGTGCCAGCGCCCGCTATCAATTGTTCTCCCTGGAAAACCCCTTTCGCATTGTCATCGACGTGGAAGACTCCAGCACGCGCAACGAATTCAATGGCCTGGATTTCACGGACAGCCCGATTGCCGCCGTGCGCAGTGGCGTTCGCAACGGAGATGATCTGCGCATCGTGCTGGATATGAAGCTACAGGTGCGGCCCTCCAGTTTTACCCTGGAGCCCAACAGTGAATTCGGGAATCGGCTCGTCGTCGATCTCTATGACCTGGAGTCCACTGCCGCGACAGCCGGTAATAGCAGCCGTCCAGCCCCAGCACAGATAGCGCCAGACCTTTCCAATCAGAAGCGTGACATCGTGGTGGCCATCTCGGCCGGGCATGGTGGAGAAGACCCGGGGTCAATCGCACATGATGGGAGACTCAAAGAGAAGACGGTAACCCTGGCAATATCCAAGGCGCTCTACAACCGGCTCGACAGCATGCCCGGATACAAGCCAGTGATGATTCGCGAGGGCGACTATTACGTCAAACTGGAGCGGCGCCCCGAGATCGCCCGCCAACATCGCGCCGACCTGTTCGTGGCCATTCATGCCGACTGGTATCGCAACAGCCAGGCGAAAGGGGTGACCATCTATGCCCTGTCTGGTGATCGGGCAGACCGAGAGAACTCGGCCAGAGTGGCGGCCAAGGAAAATAGTTCGGACTTGCTGGGAGGCGTCGGTGGTGACCTGGCCCTGGGCAACCTGGACGACGATGTGGCCCTGACCCTGGTTTCATTGCAGATGGCCTGGAGCATGGAGCAGAGTCTGATCGCCGGCACTCGCATCCTCGAAAGCCTCGACGGCATCACCACGATCCGCCGTGACAAGGTGCAGCAGGCGTCGCTGCAAGTATTGAACTCGCCAGACATCCCGTCGATTCTCATCGAGACTGGCTACCTGACGAATCCAGATGAAGCCCGCAAGCTCAACACGCCGGGCTTTCAGGAACGCATGGCCGCCGCCATGGCGCAAGGCATCATGAATTACTTCTATGATGCGCCACCGGAGGGCTCCCTGGTGGCGTGGCAGAAAGCCAACGGCATTGTGCCCGGCAGCTATACCGTGAGCCGGGGGGATAGTCTTTCTGTCATCGCCCAGCGCTTTGGCGTGTCGCTCAGCGAACTCAAGCGCATGAACAACCTCAACAGCAATACCATCCATATTGGGCAGGTATTGGCTATACCTGGCGGCGCCACCTCCACCAGCGCGGAACATACGATTCGTCGGGGAGAGACCCTGTCTGAAATCGCCCAGTTGTACCGGGTGAGCCTGAGCAGCCTGCGCGAAGTCAATGCCCTGCGTGGTGATCGTATCATGGTCGGGCAGGTCCTCAAGATACCGTCCCTGTAGCGAGCCAATTTACTGCCGTTGGCGAGCCACCGCAGTGGCAGCTTAGTGCTACAATGGTCTCTTATTCGCACCCGACCTGAATTCTTCCCTCTATCTCCCATGCAGCGTATCAATCTTCTCAGCCAGCGGCTCGCCAACCAGATTGCGGCCGGTGAAGTGGTTGAGCGTCCAGCGTCGGTAATCAAGGAGTTGCTGGAGAATAGCCTGGATGCCGGCGCCAGCCGCCTCGACATCGATGTGGAGCAGGGCGGAGTCAAGCTGATGAAAGTAAAAGACAACGGCAGTGGCATCGTCAAAGACGACCTTGCCCTGGCCTTGTCGCGGCATGCCACCAGCAAGATCGTCGAACTCGATGACCTGGAACGCATTGGCAGTCTGGGGTTTCGCGGTGAGGCACTGGCCAGCATCAGCTCTGTTTCCCATCTGGTGATGCAGTCGAAGGCCGTTGCCGAACCGGATTCCACTGGCTGGCAGGTGCAGAACGATGGCCAGGATATGAAGGCCAGCATCAAACCGGTCGCCCATCCCCAGGGCACAACGGTGGAAGTGCGGGATCTGTTTTTCAATACACCCGCGCGCAAGAAATTCCTCAAGACCGAGAAGACAGAATATAGCCGCATCGACGAAGTCGTGAAGCGCCTGGCGCTCAGCCGTTTCGATGTGCAATTTAATCTCAGCCACAATAATCGCGCCGTGCACCAGCTGCTGGCGGCGAATTCAGATGCCGAGAAACAGCGCAGGGTCGGCCTGGTTTGTGGACCGGCATTTATCGAAAACGCCGTGGCTATCGACGTGGAACGTGCGGGGCTGCGTCTGTGGGGATGGGTGAGTCTGCCCACGTTCTCGCGGAGCCAAGCTGATCTGCAGTATTTCTATGTGAATGGACGCACAATCAGGGACAAGCTGGTAGCCCACGCCATCAAGCAGGCCTATCGCGATGTGCTATTTCACGGCCGTCACCCGGCCTATGTGCTGTATCTGGAGCTGGATCCTGCAGCCGTGGATGTGAATGTGCATCCAACAAAGCACGAGGTTCGATTCAGGGACAGTCGACTGGTGCACGACTTCCTGTTCAGTGCCCTGCATAAAGCGCTGGCGGAAGTACGACCGACTATCGATTCGGCAAGTAGTCATGACCGCGAGGGATACGAAGAATCGGCTGCGAATTCTCCATACGCGCAGGCGTTCAATAGTGAAAGCAGCCAGGCGCCGCTCAGATTGCAGGAATCATACAATCTGGATTCTTCGCTATCAGAGCCACGTGTCACAAATTACTATCAGGGTGATCGCGGTGCTGTGTCATCAGGACAGATTCAGGCACAGATGGCTGCACTGGGAAAACTCAGTGAACAGGATGAGGAAGTACCACCGCTCGGATACGCGATCGCTCAGCTACACGGCATCTATATCCTGGCCCAGAACAAGGAAGGTCTGATCGTGGTTGACATGCATGCCGCCCACGAAAGGATCACCTACGAGCGCATGAAGCTGGCCTGCATGAATGAAGAGTTGAAGATGCAACCCCTGCTGGTGCCGGTGTCTCTGGCGGTGAGCCAGTCGGAAGCGGACTGTGTCGAAGAGCATCATGAGACGCTGCTGCAATATGGCGTGGAACTGGAGCGCGTAGCCAGCGAGTCGATTGTGGTGCGACAGGTGCCCTCCATCCTGAAAGACTCCAACGTGGAGCAACTGGTGCGTGATGTCATATCTGACCTGCTGGAATATGGCACCAGCGAGCGCATACTCGCCCACCAGGATGAGTTGCTCTCGACCATGGCCTGCCACGGTTCGGTGCGAGCCAATCGCCACCTTACCATCCCGGAAATGAATGCCCTGCTGCGTGACATGGAAGCGACAGAGCGTAGCGGCCAATGCAATCACGGCCGCCCCACCTGGATCTACCAGAGCCTGAATGACCTCGACAAACTCTTCCTCCGCGGCCAGTGAGCCTGCACTTAAAGCACTTAAAGGAAGCACTTAACGGACACCCACTTAACTTTTGCAGGACACCCAAAAAGAACTTTTAGGACACCCATTTATTTTTTCCAGGACATCCAACTAACGCTCAGAGAAAAACTCGATCAAACTCAATAACTTCCAATTACTCCGGCAAACAAGACCTACCCAACGACAAGAAACTCCCATGGACCATGACAGCCCGCAAACGGGCCAGCAAAGCGCCCCAACCGACGTGATCTGCATCATGGGCCCCACCGCCTGCGGCAAAACCGCGTTGGCGATGGAACTCTATCCCGAGCGAGACTTCCAGCTCATCAGCGTCGACTCAGCCCAGGTCTATCGCGGCATGGATATCGGCACCGGAAAACCGGATCCCGAGACTCTTGCACAGTACCCGCACCAGTTAATCGACATCCGCGATCCAGCCGAAGCCTATAGCGCTTCAGACTTTCGCAGGGATGCAACCACTGCAATTCACGCTACCCGTGACGCTGGCAAAATCCCGCTGCTGGTAGGCGGCACTATGCTGTACTTCAAGGTGCTCAGGGACGGGCTGGCAGATATGCCCCATGCCAACCCGGAAGTCAGGCTCCAGATAGAGACGCTGGCTGCCAATGAAGGTTGGGAGCAGGTGCACGCGCGCCTGGCGGAGGTAGATCCAGTGGCTGCCGAACGTATCCATCCCAATGACCCGCAGCGGCTGCAACGAGCCCTGGAGGTCTACCTCGTGTCAGGGCGATCCATGACCGAACACCACCAGCAGGAGCAGCAATCTCTGAAAGAGACACGGCCAGCGTCGCCGTTCAGGCTGCATTTCTTCGCAATCCAGCCCGCTGACCGGGCGCAACTGCATGCGCGGATCGCCAACCGGTTTCACGGAATGCTGGAACAGGGCCTGGTGGATGAGGTGTCCCGCCTGCATGAGCGAGAAGACCTTCACGAAATACTTCCCTCAATAAAATCAGTAGGTTACAGGCAAGTTTGGCAATATCTGGAAGGCGATTTGGACTATGACGGGATGGTGGAAAGGAGTATCATTGCCACCCGGCAGCTAGCGAAGCGCCAATTGACCTGGCTTCGCAGTTGGCCCGACTTACTCACACTCAGCGAGTCGCCTGCTATATCCATCGATAAACTCTTGAAATACATGGATTCGATCTCAATATAGAACTTTATTGAGACTTCCGTCGTTACACAGGTGTGCCTTTCAGGATTCGTGGCCCCCAAGCGCTGGATTCTGGAATATTTAGAAAAGTTAAGGAGAAGAACAATGTCCAAAGGACATACTCTGCAAGACCCCTTCCTGAATGTGCTACGGAAAGAGCGCATTCCGGTTTCCATTTATCTAGTGAGCGGAATCAAGCTCCAGGGTCAGATCGAATCCTTCGACCAGTTTGTCATCCTGTTGAAGAATGCAGTGAGCCAGATGGTTTACAAGCACGCCATCTCAACAGTGGTTCCCGCCCGCATGGTGAAAATCCCAATGCAGGGTCAGGGCGACGGTGGCGATGAAGGAGTCGGCGAACCCGGTAATTCATAATCCGAGGTTTTGATTGTTTTTTGACAGGCCAGACACTGGCGAAGTATCAATTCTCGTACATCTCACGATCGATTCTGAATCTGAACGTGACGACCCCGTTGAATTTGAAGAGTTAGCACTCTCAGCAGGCCTGATGCCGGTGGATCTGATCACCGGCTCCCGCCGTCAACCCGCACCCAACTATTTTGTAGGCTCCGGCAAGCTGGAAGAGATCCAGGCAGCAGTACAGGCCCATAAGGCTGAACTGGTGCTGTTTAACCATGCCCTTTCGCCGAGCCAGGAACGCAACCTGGAGAAGCAACTGAAGTGCCGGGTCCTGGATCGTACAGGCTTGATTCTCGATATCTTCGCGCAGCGCGCTCGCAGCCATGAAGGCAAGTTGCAGGTTGAACTCGCCCAGTTACAACATCTCAGCACGCGCCTTAAGCGGGGCTGGACCCACCTTGACAGGCAGAAGGGGGGTATCGGTATGCGCGGCGCCGGTGAGAAACAGCTCGAGCTGGACCAACGCATGATCGGCCAGCGCATCAAGGCTATCCACAAGAGCCTGGACAAGGTGCGAGCGCAACGCGAGCAGGGGCGCCGGTCCCGGCGCCGCGCCGATGTGCCCACCGTGTCACTGGTCGGTTACACCAACGCGGGCAAGTCCACACTCTTTAACACCCTTACCCAGGCTGGAACCTACGCTGCGGACCAGCTGTTTGCCACCCTCGACTCCACGCTGCGGCGCATCGATCTGCCCAATTTCGGCAACGCCATCGTGGCGGATACGGTTGGCTTTATCAGTCACCTGCCGCACCAGCTGGTCGAGGCATTTCGCGCCACACTAGAAGAAACGGCGGAGGCCAATCTGCTTCTGCATGTGGTCGATGCGGCCAATGAAGACCACCAGCACCTGATGGATGAGGTGAATTCCGTGCTGCTGGAAATTGAGGCCGATACCGTCCCGCAACTGCAGGTGTTCAACAAGATCGACCTGATAAAGGGATTTGAACCGCGCCTGGATCGTGACGGGGAAGGTAGGCCGAAACGGGTCTGGCTGTCTGCCAGGACAGGGGCCGGCATCGAGTTGCTGGTGGCGGCTATCAGTGAGCTATTGGCAGGTTCGCTGGTCTGCGAAACGGTGCGACTTGAACCACATCAGGCTCGTTTGCGTAGCCAGTTGTATGAGAAAGATTTCATAGAGCAGGAATCGGTTGATGAGAACGGTGCCTACGTATTGAGCTTGCGCCTGCCAGAATCTGAATTTTCGCGCTTGCGGGAACAGGGCGTCATGGTCCTGCCAAAATCGGAGTCCACTGCCCAGGCGCAGTCCGAATGGCCCGAATCCCGTGCAGGAACGGCGCCAACAGTTGCCGGATCAGTGGGTTAGAACCCCCAAAATACTGTGTTAATCACCAATAATTCGATAGAATCACGCTTCTGCGTCCAAGAAAGCTGTGGAGAAACCAATGGCTTGGAATGAACCTGGAAACAATGGCAAAGACAACGATCCATGGGGTGGTGGTCGAGGTAGTGGAGACCAGGGTCCACCGGATATCGACGAAGTCATCAAGAACCTGACCAAGAAGATCAATGGTCTCTTTGGTGGTGCCGGAGGCGGTAGCACCGGATCAGGCGGATCGGCCCAACCACCATCAGGTATGTCTGCCGGGCTGCTGGCCGGCATGGTCGTGGTCGCGGCTGTAATCTGGGGCTTCCTCGGATTTTATATCGTCGACGAAGCAGAGCGGGGTGTTGTGCTCCGATTCGGCAAGGTTCTGGATGATGTCGTGCAGCCAGGATTGCACTGGAATCCACCAATTGTGGACGAGGTAAATCTGGTTAACGTTTCTGAGTTGAATGCCAAGACCTATCAGAACCGCGCCATGTTGACCACCGACGAAAATATTATCGACATCGCGGTCACCGTCCAGTATCGCATTGAAGATCCGGTTGACTATGTCATCGCTGTACAAGATCCCGAGAGAAGTCTCGATAACGCAGCCGAGTCTGCTATCCGCCACGAGGTTGGCAGCAATTTCATGGATCAGATTCTCACCACGGGTCGTGAGCAAATGGCAGCGGCGGTTCAGGATCGACTGCAAGAATATATGGATGCCTACACCACGGGTATTCGTGTGGCGCGGGTAAACGTAGTTGACACCCAGCCACCCGATGCGGTGCGTCCAGCCTTCGATGACGTGATTCGAGCGCGGGAAGACGAGCAACGGGCACAGAATCAGGCTCAGCAGTATGCGAACCAGCGAATCCCTGAGGCTCGCGGTGAAGCGCAACGTCAGATTGAACAGGCGAATGCATATAAAGAGCAGGTGATTGCCAAGGCTGAAGGTGAGGCATCCCGTTTTGAACAGCTCCTGATTGAATATCAAAAGGCGCCGCAGGTCACACGTCAGCGTATGTATATTGAAGCCATACAGGATGTGATGACTGCGAGCAGCAAGATCATGATCGACGTGGAAGGTGGTAATAACATGCTGTATGTACCACTGGACAAGATACTGGAGAACAGCGGAACTTCACCAGGTCGACTGGCATCCGGATCTACCCAGGAACTGCGCGACCTGGCCAACCAGCTGGCACCTTATCTGCCAGCACCTTCGACCACCAATACTGTCGACAGGTCACGATTAGGCAGCGGCCGAGGAGGAAATCAGTAGTGAAGAATTTCTTTTTGGTAGGTTCATTATTTTTGGTGCTGCTGTTAGTAGCCAACTCCCTGTTCGTAGTGAAAGAAACCGAACGTGCAGTGATGCTGCAGTTTGGTGAACTGGTGAATGCCGACATCGAGCCAGGCCTGCATGTGAAGATTCCCTGGGTGAATACGGTGCGCAAATTTGACGCACGTATCCAGACCGAGGACTCAACCTCAGAGCGCTTCCTCACCCTCGAGCAGAAAGCCCTCGAAGTAGACTCCTATGCGAAGTGGCGCATTGTTGACGTTGGTCAGTTCTATGTATCAACTCGCGGAAATGTTGCCACTGCCGGTGCACTGCTCGCAGAGCGAATCAACGATGGTCTGCGTGACCAGATCGGTGCGCGAACCCTTATAGAAGTGGTATCTGGTGAGCGTGATCAACTGATGATTGCGCTCACGGAAGAGTTGAACGAGACCACCGCCTCCGACATAGGAATCGAAGTTATCGATGTGCGGGTTAAGCGCATCGATCTCCCCGATGATGTCCGTTCCTCTGTGTATGAACGAATGATTACCGAGCGAAATCGAGAAGCGCAGGAGCTGCGTTCACGCGGTGAAGAGCTCGCGATCGGTATTCGCGCTGATGCAGACCGCCAGGCAGTGATCTTCGAGGCTGAAGCCTATCGTGACGCGGAACGCATTCGGGGTGAAGGCGATGCCGAGGCAACGGGTATCTACGCCAGTGCCTATAACAGAGACACGGAGTTCTTCGCATTCCTGCGCAGTCTGAACGCTTACCGGGAAACTTTTAGCTCGAAGAACGATGTTCTGCTGCTTGATCCGGACAGTGATTATTTCAAATACCTGAAAGATGGAGTTCCGACTCAATAGTGGCATCTGCAGCACTACAATCGCTGCTATCAGACAAATCACAAACTAATTGCATCTACAGACAACCTGAATCGCATTGCGCGATTCAGGTTTTATTTTGGGTCAAAAAATTTGTCAGGCTTGGGCCGAAGAAGAACAAATACGACGCCCGGAAGAAAGCACAGAGGATAAACGTTTCAATAAGAAGTGAGTACGATGTGGCATGACCTGGCCGTTGCCTTCTGCCTGATGTTGGTAATCGAAGGAATCCTCCCGTTCATCGCGCCTGATCGCTGGCGCAGGATGTTGATGATGTTGGACCAGATAGACAACACCACGATGCGTGGTATTGGCCTCGCCAGTATGCTCACTGGAACAATACTGCTACTGATAATCAATTAAACTGGATAGTAAAGACGCGGATATCATGACTTCTGCAAAGAGATGGCTGTTGCCCGACGGTGTTGAAGAAATACTGCCGGCTGAAGCACACAAACTGGAATCACTGCGCCGTCGCGTGCTGGATCTCTATTCGTCCTGGGGCTACAGGTTGGTTATTACACCACTCATCGAGTTCCTCGATTCTTTGCTGGTGGGCACATCTCATGATCTCGACATTCACACGTTCAAGATCACTGACCAATTGAGCGGTCGCATGATGGGTATAAGAGCCGACATGACACCGCAGGCGGCTCGCATCGACGCCCATTGCCTCAATCAGGATGGCCTGGTTCGACTCTGTTATGCAGACAATGCCCTGCACACCAAGCCCCGAGGCATTATGACCTCAAGGGCGCCGATTCTGATCGGTGCGGAGCTGTATGGTTATTCCGGAGTGGCTTGCGATGTGGAACTGGTTTGCCTGATGCATGAGACCTTGCAGGCGGTAGGCATCGAGAAGCAGCTCGTGGTGCTAGGCCATGTCGGTATCTTCCGCTCGCTGCTGAGTGAAACGGATTTGGATGAGGCCACCCGGCAGCGGCTCTTCGATGCAGTGCAGCGCAAGGCCTACGATGAGATTGACGAGGTTCTGGATGCCGCAGTTATAGATGTCGAGCTACGAGGACAGCTGGCCAAGCTCACACGCATGAGCGGCGGCAGTTCCGTGCTTGAGCAGGCGAGGGAGGCCTTCGCTGAAAGCTCGGCCGATGTCAGCGCGGAACTGGACGAACTCATTGCCGTCGCCGAAGGCGTGCGCAAACGCATTCCCGATGTAGAGCTCGGCTTCGACCTGTGTGAGTTGCGCGGTTATGAGTATCACACCGGTATTGTCTTCGCCTCCTATACAGAAGGTTATGGCAGGGCAGTGGCCAAGGGTGGCCGCTATGATCACATTGGTGAAGTATTTGGCCGAGCCCGGCCCGCATCGGGTTTCGATACCGATCTTAAGACCCTGGCGAAACTGACAAGGGCCGAATTCCCATTACCCCTCGGCATTCTCGCGCCAGAGTCCGATGATGAGGCGCTGTTGGCGCGAATACGTGAGCTAAGACAGACCGGAGAGATGGTGATCACCAATCTGGGTGCGGAAGATATCAGCGACCAGCTGTGCGAAGCGCAACAATGCGATCGCAAACTGGTGTTGGTCAATGGTAGCTGGGAAGTCCAGAAAGTTGGTAGTTGACACAGGTTTTTCAATTAACCGGGTGCTAATCGCCTGGTAAAGCAAACACAAAAGTACAGCAAGAGAGACAGCAGAGCATGGCGAAGTCAGTAGTAGTACTGGGTACCCAGTGGGGCGATGAAGGCAAGGGCAAGATTGTAGACTTGCTTACCGACCAGGCCAGCGTGGTAGCACGCTTCCAGGGTGGTCACAATGCCGGACACACACTGGTAATCGGTGGCGAGAAGACCATCCTGCATCTCATACCATCGGGCATTCTGCGTGAAAACGTCCGTTGCGTGATCGGCAATGGTGTGGTGCTAAGTCTGGACGCCTTGATGAGCGAGATTGCGGAACTGGAAGAGCGAGATATTCCGGTTCGCGAGCGATTGAGCATCAGTGGTGCCTGCGCATTGATTCTGCCTTCTCATGTAATGCTGGATCAGGCGCGAGAACTCCAGAAGGGCAGTAACAAGATTGGGACCACCGGTCGTGGCATCGGTCCTGCCTATGAAGACAAGGTTGCGCGCCGGGGACTGCGTCTGGCGGAAACCCTTAACCCGGCCTTGTTCAAGGAGAAATTGAGCGAGCTACTGGAATACCATAATTTCTGGCTGACCGAATATTTCAAAACAGATGCTGTGGACTTTCAACAGACTTATGACGGATGCATGGCATTGGCCGAAGAGGTCAAGCCCATGATTGCCGACACCGTGGACATGTTGCATCGCCATCGCAAGGCCGGTGACAACATCATGTTCGAGGGCGCACAGGGCTCTTTGCTGGACATCGACCATGGGACATATCCTTTCGTAACCTCATCCAACACAACTGCCGGTGGTACAGCTACCGGTAGCGGCTATGGACCGCTTTATCTGGACTATGTGCTGGGGATTACAAAGGCGTATACGACCCGCGTTGGCTCCGGTCCGTTTCCTACCGAGTTATTCGATGATGTCGGCAAACACCTGGCTACCAAGGGACACGAGAAAGGTGCTACCACGGGCCGAGATCGACGCTGTGGCTGGTTTGATGCGGCGGCGGTGAGACTGGCTATAAGGATTAATAGCGTATCGGGAATCTGTTTGACGAAACTGGATGTGCTGGACGGACTGCAAACTGTTAAGGTGTGTACAGGCTACAAGGGAGAAGAATCCACGTCCAGCAGCTTGATGGACTGTGCCAACTTCGGCGCCCTCGAGCCGATCTACGAAGAGCTACCCGGCTGGAGTGAATCCACCTTGGGCGCCAGGACCCTGGACGACCTGCCCCAAAACGCCCGCGCCTACATTAAATTCATAGAGGATGCCATCGAGGCCCCGGTAGACGTCATCTCTACCGGCCCGGATAGAGACGATACCATCATACTCCGCCACCCCTTTGGCAGCTAAGCCCACAAGCCCACCGGTGTCCTGTCTATTTTAAGGACACCCACTTTTCTGGAAGGAAAGCGGTTAGGAGTTCCTGAAAGCTTTTTAGAGCTATTTAGGACACCCATTTTTTTAGTAGAGCTTTTCAGGAAGAATTTTTCAGGGAGGAAGAGCTTTTCAGGACAGCCATTTTTCCAGCGGAACGTGGGGAGGTCGTGATAAAAGCTTCCAATCAGACGCAGATACCAGGTTCCAAATAGTTGCCCCGTGTCACTGTCACTTAGTTTGTTTCTCTCATTCTTGCATAGCGCGATAAACCTTCTACAATCGACGGTCCTCTTGAAACAATATGGAGCTACCTGCGGGTAGTAGATCTGCTTTGGCTTTGCCTCGCGCACAACAAGTGTCATTGGAAGACACCCCCTACTATCACTGTATTGCCCGCTGTGTTCGGCGCGCCTATTTGTGTGGTGAAGATTCAGTGACAGGTAGAAACTTTGACCACCGAAAGAAATGGCTGGTACTGAGGATCAAGCAGCTGGCATCTATATTCGCAATCGATGTTTGCGCTTACGCAGTGATGAGCAATCACTATCATCTGGTGCTGCATGTTGATCAGGAAAAGGCAAAGCAATGGAGTGACGAGGATGTCATCAAGAATTGGACATCCCTGTTTCCGGCGAACGGAAAATTAATCGAGACAATTTACCTGAATCGCCATTCCAAGGCGGCACAGAAACAGCTGGACCGTAAATTGGCCGAATGGCGTGAGCGTCTTACCGATCTTAGTTGGTTCATGAGATGTCTGAACGAGAGCATCGCCCGGCAGGCGAATCGGGAAGATGAGTGCACTGGGCGGTTTTGGGAAGGGCGCTTCAAGAGTCAGGCGCTGCTGGATGAAAAAGCACTGGTTACCTGCATGGCTTATGTAGATCTCAATCCGGTGCGAGCTGGTATCAGTGAGACCTTGGAAAACAGTGATTTCACTTCGATTCAGGAGCGACTGATTCAGCACGCAAAGCGAGTCAAAAATCGTAACTATCGTCAACACCGCCTGCTAACCAGGCGCTCGGCCAAGCATTTGATAGGAAGACAATCAGCGGGCAAGCGAGCAGAGTTACAACCGCTATCCCAAATGGGAGGTCTGGCTGAAAACCCTCTGCCAATTGACTATCAATCCTATGTAGAGCTCCTGGAAACAACGTGCAAAATAATCGGACTGGAAAAAGTGGAGCGTAAGAAGGCTCTCTCGTCTATCGAAGATAAAGAAAGCCCACTTAAAGCGCTCGGCATAAGCCCTCAGGCCTGGATTAGGGGAGCCACAAAATTTCATCGATTCAGTGGCAACGCTGCTGGCGGTGCCGATTCCCTCATAGCCTTTCAGCAACATCGCATACGAGCGGGAGTAAAGCTCAAATATCCCGATAAATGGATTCGAGGAATCCGTCCTGCTCAAAATTTGTCCAATACCTAGCGCTAGTTCTTCTACTTGCGCTAACTAGTGCCCGCAAGCTCAAATCGGCAGTGTTTACTGTCTGCACTCGCTCAAAAATTGTTCATTTCAAGACGTCATTGTCGCTTCGCATCATAGAAATTGCGCGAAGCATGGCTGCTTCTGCGTATTGAAAACTATCATGCATTTAAAGTGCATTTAAAGAACACCCATTTAAAATTAAAATGGGTGTCCTTTAAATATAAATATCAATTCGAGAATAGCGACTTGTAAGTGATTGGTTTGTCGATGGTTATTTGAGTCCGCTTGCCCGAAGCACATTCCAGGAATGTGAAGGAGAGGTAGCGTAAACTACATATTGTTTGACTTTATAGGGTCTACACTATATGTTGCGCTGCATACGCCGACTCTGCAGTGACACAAAAAAATAAGAGAGCTTACTTCGGATTCGACACGTAGTTTCGATCCGATAGATGCAGTGTTTGCGACAAGCAAGAAGTCTCGTTTTGGCTTCCATGAGCTACACGAACAACAACTAAAAGATCCTATTCCCCGCCGGGGATTGCGAAGACACGAGCCGGAGTTATCAAAAGAATGGCAAAACCCGCTGAAGCAGTAGTCGAGAATCAAACCACTGACTCCTTGCCAGATGAAGGAGTTGACGGCGATAAGCTTTTTCTTCGTCAGTTAAAAGAAGAAGAAATTCGGGCCAAACTGGATGAATTCGCCAAAGAACTGGCCAGGGTCAAAGCAGCCAGAGACGCTCACTAGATACTGCTCTTTTCCACAGTGATTGCCGGGCTAACCGATTGTCCGGCAGGCCTTCCTCCCTCCAATTTCTCCTGTAACACCAACTAATCGCGCCTAAAGGCTCATCTTGAGTGCCAGGTTGAGACTCCTAAAGTGGGTGTCCAATAAATTCTTTCAGTAAATTCTCATAAGGATGCCCTCGGCGAACTCAGAAGCGCTATCCAAAAGTTAGCAAAACTTGACCTGGCAAACGCATACCAGACAAAAATGGGTGTCCTAAAGATGGGCCATCCGCGGTAAAATGGTGGGTGTCCTCTAAAGGAGTGTTCCGTGAAGCCATTTTTTCAGCTGGTCTTAGTCTCGATTCTTGCCGTATTTGCCCTGGGCTTTGCCTCTTCCCCTGAATATTCGCCGTTGATTGGTTCAGAGCCTGAGCTTGGCGCGAGTCTGTCGCGTGCTCCAAGAACGCTGCGTCTTTACTACAACGCCTTGCCTGATGTGTCCCGCAGCAGCCTGCGATTGATCGGTCCTGACGGCGAGCTCCAGCTCCGTGGACTGCATACAATGGCGGCCGATGATTTGATGATAGAGATCCTGGATCCGGTGACCACAGGCACCTACACCGTGGAATGGACTACCGTTGTCGGAGACGACCCTGCAGTGTATTCCGGCAGCTTCGACTTCTCCGTTATTGGCAATTGAAAGAGAATCAGTTTTTAGTAAGGCGTGCGACTTCATTGAGCCAAATCAACTTGATTGGCGCGTCAAACTTTATACTCTGTAGCAGTTGTCATATACCGGACAACTTTATTCACCAGACTATGCCCCCAGATACAGGCGCCGGGAAACTACCGCAGTGAGCTCTACCATTAATCTCGCCTTCTTGCTGAAGTCACTCTATCAGCCAGTCGAGGCATTCGAAGCACTTGCCAAAGCCGACCCTTCTCCCGGGCGCGTCTTCTTTCGTTATTCCCTGTGGCTGCTTATTCTGCCGCCTCTGTTTTCGCTGATAGGTGCCTCCAATTTTGGCTGGCGAATCGGGGCGGAAGATCCTCTGATGATGGAGATCAATTCACTGGCCGTGGTCAGCCTTGGCTACTTTGTCGTATTGAGCTTCGGCCTGTTCAGCACTGCAATCATTTCCAGGTGGATGGCCTCTACCTACGGCGCCAGCACGTCCCTGGGCAAACATGTGGCACTGATTACTATCGTCGGTTCCCCATTGGCCATGGCCAGCATCGCCCACCTCTTCCCGGATGTCCTGGTAAACGTACTCGTACTGATCCCAACCATGATCTGGAGTATGTATCTGCTCTACTAGGGCATTCCTATCGTCCTGGACACACCGCCAGAGCGCGGCATGTTAATGGCGTCTTCCCTGGTAGGGTGGTTGTTGGTAGCGGCAGTGAGTCTGCTCGGCATCAGCATGGGTCTCTGGACCATGGGTGTTGGTCCCTTATTGGGTGTTTAGAATTGGCTTTTAGAGTGGCCGCAGAATCAAAAATTATGCATATGAACAGCAGTAAAGGTATTGCTCACGATGAGTGATCAGGTTTACCACGACAATATTGCGCTCCGATTGATCCAGTTTGCAGTCATCTGGGCAATCGCCGCCATGGCGGCAGGTGTCTACATCGCGGCTGAGCTGGTTTGGCCTACCATAGACTTCGGTCAATTCTGGTTGTCCTTCGGCAGACTCCGCCCCTTGCACACCAACGGCATTATCTTCGGCTTTGGTGTGTCGGCATTGATGGCGACAGCCTTCTACAGTGTTCAGCGCACCTGCCACACGCCTTTATTCGCACCCAGACTTGCCTGGTTTTGTTGCTATGCCTGGCAACTGCTGGTGCTCACGGGAGGTCTGTCTCTACTGGCCGGATTAACAACTTCAAAAGAATATGCTGAACTGGAATGGCCATGGGACATCGCGATCGCCGTGATCTGGGTGTGCTTCGGCATCGTGTTTTTCGGCACCATCGCGCAGCGCAAGATCAAGCCCATTTACATCTCTAACTGGTTCTATGGTGCTCTGATCATCGTTATCGCCATGCTCCACATCATCAATAACCTGGCGATCCCCGTCACAATCGGCAAGTCCTATTCTCTCTATGCCGGGGCACAGGACGCCGTCGTGCAATGGTGGTACGGACACAACGCGTTAGGCTTCCTGCTGACAGGGGTTTCCTGGGCATGCTCTATTACTTCCTGCCCAAGCATGCGGAGCGACCCATCTGGAGCTACCGGCTTTCCGTGGTCGCGTTCTGGGCATTCGTCTACAGCTATATCTGGGCAGGCCCTCATCATCTTCATTACAACTCCGTGCCTGAATGGCTTGTAGTGGTTCAATAAATCCGGACACCCACTTAGGTGGTAATCTTACTACCCTGAATGAGGTGTTCCATGGCAAGACAACGACGTTCGTTTTCAACAGAGTTTAAAGCTGAAGCTGCCAATCTGGTGGTGAAGCAGGGTTATTCGGTCAGCGAGGCAAGCCGCTCACTCGG
>Ga0181583_10000001_pt1 | contig 176446 bp, 170 predicted proteins | sample 071ome_31_FD_132461 | JGI IMG/M metagenome (GOLD analysis project Ga0181583, IMG submission 132461) | Coastal salt marsh microbial communities from the Groves Creek Marsh, Skidaway Island, Georgia - 071405CT metaG (megahit assembly) | ecosystem: Environmental > Aquatic > Marine > Intertidal... | reverse complement strand
GGGGAATTCGACCTCCTGCCAGCCAATGGTGACCTGGTGGCCGCCGAGGTGGAACTGATTAATGCGGACAACAAAGAGATCAGGCTGCGCTCGATCATCGAGGCCGTCCGGGCTCGCTACGACTTCATCGTCATAGATTGCCCGCCGTCTCTCAATATGCTGACGATCAATGCGCTGGTGGCCGCCGATGGTGTGGTCATTCCCATGCAATGCGAGTACTACGCACTCGAAGGGCTTTCTGCCCTGATGGACACCATTCGGGTAATCCAGGAGAGGATCAATCCATCCCTCAAGATTGAGGGTATTCTCCGCACCATGTATGACCCGCGGAACAAACTCACCTCAGAGGTCAATGGACAACTCTTTAATTATTTCGGTGACGCTGTTTATCGTACCGTTGTTCCAAGAAATGTACGTCTGGCCGAAGCCCCCAGCTACGGCAAACCAGTAATCAAATATGATCGCCAATCTCGGGGGGCTATAGCCTACCTGGCCCTGGCCGGAGAATTGTTGCGTCGTCATGACGAGGCCTCGAGAGTGATGAATTAGCGTGGCGGTCTTACGCCCAATAATTTTAAGCGATCCGGGGTTAATAAATACTTACAAACATGAACGATAAGAAAAAACTGGGAAAGGGTCTGGATGCCTTGCTGTCCTCAGGCAGCAGTCAGACCATGGCAAGCCTGTTGGCGGGGAAACCGCGAGAGGCGGAGCATTCAGCAACTTCTGCTGGCACTTCAAGCGCAACAAGAGCCTCGGACAAGGACGGAGACCTCAGGAATATCCCGGTGGATCTGATACAGCGGGGTAAATACCAGCCGCGTACTGATATGCATCAGGAGGCCCTCGAGGAGCTCGCCGCCTCCATCAAGACACAGGGCGTAATGCAGCCCATCGTCGTGCGGCCAATATCTTCGGATAAATACGAGATCATTGCCGGTGAGCGTCGTTGGCGGGCTACCCAAATGGCAGGCCTGGACAGTATTCCAGCCATCATCAAGCCGGTGGGTGATGAGGCGGCTATTGCCATGTCGCTCATCGAGAATATCCAGCGGGAAAACCTCAACCCTATAGAGGAAGCCATGGCTCTCAAACGCTTGCAGGATGAGTTCGAACTCACCCAGCAGGAAGTAGCCGATGCTGTGGGCAAGTCTCGTGTCACTGTAACAAACCTCATGCGCCTGATGGGCTTGCATATCGATGTGCGTCGCATGCTGGAAAACGGTGATCTGGAAATGGGGCATGCGAGAGCCTTGCTCGGTCTGGAAGACTTACAGCAGCCAGAAGCTGCCCGTGCCGTTGTGGGGCGGGGGCTGTCGGTTCGGCAGACCGAGGCTCTGGTTCGCCGTCTTCAGGCGGGTGGTGGCGGCAAGAAAGCCTCGAAAATTCTTGATCCAGACATCAAGAATCTACAGGACAACCTGGAAGAGAAACTGGGCTCCAAGGTGGTGATACAGCACACCGCTAAAGGAAAGGGAAAGTTAGTGGTCAAATACAACAGTCTGGATGAGCTGGACGGAATTCTCGCCCATATAAAATAGTGCGGATATAACGGATCCGGGCGCCATTCAAAACAGCCCAAAGCCGCTCCAGGTCTGGCTAATTCATCACGAGGAAAATCCCCCGAAAACCCTGTATTTCCGGGCTTAAATAGGTAATGGGACGTAGTTGCGATACCCCCTTAAAGCCCCTATAATGCGCCTGCTTTTGGTGATCACCGTTGCAACAACAGATGTTTGTTTCGGCTGTCGTTGGGGATCTTGAACTCGACCATCAAGCACAATATGTGTCGAATTTTTGAACAATGAGAACCCCACCAGTCCATAAAGTGATAGTCGCGCAACTACTCGCGACCGCTTTTATCGCCGCTACCTCACTGTTATTGTCAGGCACCATCACTGCCTACTCTATAATGATAGGCGGATTGATAAGCGCATTGCCTAACAGCTACTTCGCATTCAAGGCATTCCGTTACCAGGGTGCCACAAAAGCGGATTTGGTTGTTAAAAGCTTTGTAAGAGGGGAGCTGGGCAAAATCGGCATAACCTTGGTGCTGTTTGCACTGAGTTTTACCCTGATAACGAATTTGAATGAGCTCGCGCTGATACTTGGATTCATATCGATCCATTTTACCGGCGTGATGGCTTCGGCGTTTATAGATTACCGCCCTAGCCGCAACTAATACTGCATTTTCTGTTGCACAACACTGCAGAGAATCCGAACCCGACGGAATCGGGGTTTAGATAGAGTAATTAGAGAGAATCGATGGCAGAGCTAGCCGACGCAGCCCACGCTGCAGCCGAACATGGCGCTGAACTCACAGTTCAAGAATACATTACTCATCACCTGTCTTTCTTTACCTTTGGCCGCATCGATGGTCATTGGGGTTTTGCCCACACTCCGGAAGAAGCCGCAGAAATGGGCTTCTGGGCAATCAATGTGGATACCATGGGTTGGTCCCTGTTTCTGGGAGCAGCATTTCTCCTGTTCTTCCGCCGTGTTGCCGTCAACGCGTCTGTCGATAATCCTTCCGGTGTTCAGAACTTTGTCGAGTCTGTAGTTGAGTTCGTTGATGCCCGCGTTTCCGAAGCCTTCAACTACAAGAATGAATTGATTGGGCCTCTGTGCTTGCTGCTCTTTTTCTGGATCCTGTTGATGAACACCATGGATCTGGTCCCGGTTGACCTGTTAACAACATTTGGCTTTGAGCCAATGCTGCATACCGTTTTCCACATTGAAAACTCGCCATTCAAGGTCGTACCTACAACCGACCCAAATATCACTATGGGCATGTCCACCATGGTGTTCCTGATGATCATCTACTACAGCATCAAGAATAAGGGGTTGGGCGGTTTCCTGGGCGAGCTGGCATTTCATCCGTTCGGCAAGTGGATGATGCCCTTTAACCTTATCATTGAGGTCCCTACTCTGTTCGCTAAGCCAATCTCTCTCGGCCTGCGACTGTTCGGCAACCTCTACGCAGGCGAACTGTTGTTTCTACTTATCGCGTCAATGTTGGGTGTCTGGCAATTGCCGGCCCACTTTGTCTGGGCGGCATTCCACTTGTTGGTAATTCCCCTGCAAGCATTCGTATTCATGATGCTGACTATTGTTTATCTCAATGCAGCGCATGAAGTACCACATCACTAATTTCTTGAACTACATCTGAACTGAAGAAAATCTGGAGGAAGAAATGGAGTTAATTTTGGCAAACACGGTACTGGGCGTTCTGCTGGTACTAGGCTTGGGCGCAGCAGGTACTGCGATCGGCTTTGGTATTTTGGGCGGCAAGTTCCTGGAAGGTTCAGCCCGTCAGCCAGAACTGGCACCCAAGTTACAGGGTTCCATGTTCCTGGTAGCCGGTTTGATCGACGCGGTAACCATGATCGGTATTGGTATCGGCATGTGGTTTACCTTTGCTAACCCATTCACAGCGGCACTGGGCGGTTAAGAATTTAACGTAACGGGTATTGAGCCCTTAAAAGGGAGCAATACAGTTAACGGGCAATGACCTTAACAGGAGAGCACCGTGAATATTAATGCAACTTTTCTAGGCCAAATGATCGCCATGGCGTTCTTTCTGTGGTTTTGCAGTAAGTACGTCTGGCCGCCATTTATGGCCATCATGGAAGAGCGCAAGAAGAGGATCGCCGATGGTCTGGAAGCAGCAGCCAGGGCTGAAAAAGACCTGGAGCTTGCGCAGGCTAAATCCACAGAGCAACTGAAAGAAGCCAAGGAAGAAGCGGCCGGCATTATCGATCAGGCAAACAAGCGTGCAGCGCAAATCGTTGATGAGGCGAAGCAGCATGCCAGGACTGAGGGCCAGCGAATTATCGATGGTGCACAGGCCGAGATCGAGCAGGAAGTGAACCGGGCACGAGAGGCCTTACGCGCGAGGGTCTCTGAAATTGCAGTGGCTGGTGCAGAAAAGATTCTTGAAGGATCAATCGACCAGGCTGCGAACGAAGAGATGCTGAACAAGCTGGCATCAGAACTGTAAATCACAACTGCGAAAACTTAGCACCAGAGCAAACACGAGAAGCAGATGGCAGAACTAACAACCTTGGCACGACCCTACGCAAAAGCAGCCTTTCAGGTAGCGCTGGATGAAGGTGCTCTGGATACCTGGTCGAAGATGCTGGGTGTGGCTGCTTCCGTGACGAGCCACGGATCAGTGCGAGCACTGCTTATCAACCCTGCGCTGTCCTCAGAGCAGGCTGCCCAGGCATTTATCGATATATGCGGTGACGAGCTCAATGAAAAAGGACAGAACTTTGTCCGCTTACTGGCAGAGAACAAGCGAATAGGTTTACTGCCGGAAGTTTCAATGTTGTTCGACAGCCTGAAGGCGATTCAGGAGCGTTCCGTTGATGTTGAGATAACCACAGCTTTTGAAATCAGTTCAGATATTGCACAAAAGCTGGCGAACGCTCTGAAACAGCGCTTGCAACGAGAGATCAAGCTGGCCACCAGTGTGGACAGCGCGCTCATTGGCGGTGCTGTAATTCGTGCTGGAGACACTGTCATCGATAGCTCTGTACGTGGAAAGCTGACCAAACTAGCAGAATCATTGAATTCCTGAGCGGGCCACATAGCAGCCCAGGCGGGAGAATAGGAAACAAAGATGCAACAACTGAATCCATCTGAAATCAGTGAAATTATCAAGCAGCGCATAGACAAGCTGGATGTGTCTGTGCAGGCCAAGAACGAAGGCACCATCGTGAGTGTCTCCGACGGCATTATCCGAATCCATGGTCTCGCCGACGTGATGTACGGTGAGATGATCGAGTTCGAAGGCGGCCTTTACGGTATGGCCCTCAACCTCGAAAGGGATTCAGTGGGTGCTGTGGTTCTCGGTGATTACCTGGGACTGAAGGAAGGCCAGAGCTGTAAATGTACTGGCCGTATTCTTGAAGTACCTATTGGTCCTGAGCTGGAAGGGCGTGTTGTCGATGCCCTGGGTCACCCGATTGATGGTAAGGGTCCAGTTGAAGCCAAGCTCAGTGATGCGATCGAGAAGGTTGCGCCAGGTGTTATTGCCCGTAAATCTGTATCTCAACCAGTACAAACCGGATTGAAGTCAATTGACGCCATGACCCCAATTGGTCGGGGCCAGCGAGAGCTGATCATCGGTGACCGTGAGGTGGGTAAGACAGCAGTTGCGATCGATACGATCATCAACCAGAAAGGTAAAGGCGTTAAGTGTGTCTATGTGGCCATTGGCCAGAAAGCGTCGTCTATTGCCAACGTGGTACAAAAACTGGAAGAACACGGTGCGATGGAATACACCGTTGTGGTTGCAGCTTCCGCGTCCGATCCGGCTGCCATGCAGTTCATTGCACCTTACTCTGGTTGCACCATGGGCGAGTACTACCGTGACCGTGGTCAGGATGCGCTGATTATTTACGATGATTTGACCAAGCAGGCATGGGCCTATCGACAGATCTCCCTGCTGCTGCGTCGCCCACCCGGCCGAGAAGCCTATCCCGGTGACGTGTTCTACTTGCACTCACGCCTGCTGGAGCGTGCAGCGCGAGTGAGTGCAAACTACGTTGAACAATTCACCAACGGTGAGGTGAAGGGACAGACTGGTTCCCTGACGGCATTGCCAGTGATTGAGACACAGGCCGGTGACGTATCCGCCTTCGTACCTACGAACGTAATTTCCATTACAGACGGCCAGATCTTCCTGGAAACGGACCTGTTTAACTCCGGTATCCGTCCGGCGATGAACCCTGGTATTTCTGTATCCCGTGTGGGTGGTGCTGCCCAGACCACCATCATCAAGAAATTGGGTGGTGGTATTCGTATCGCCCTGGCCCAGTACCGTGAGCTTGCGGCATTCGCAGCCTTCGCCTCGGATCTTGATGATGCGACCCGCTCGCAACTGGAGCACGGTCAGCGCGTTACAGAGCTCATGAAGCAGAAGCAGTATTCACCGCTACAAATTTCGGAGATGGCCCTGTCACTGTACGCAGCGAACGAGGGGTACCTGAAAGAGGTAGAGCTGAAGAAGGTGCTGGACTTCGAATCATCATTGCTTTCCTTTGCGCACTCCGAATACGGGGATCTGTTGAAGCAGATCAACGAGACAGGCGACTGGAATGATGAAATCCAGGGCAAGTTTAAAGAGATTATGGAGAAGTTTGTTTCTACACAGACTTACTAATCCAAGCGTGGATGGGTGTCTCTAGCAGGGCCATCCCTTCGCATTACATTGTCTTACCGCTCGCTTAAACGTCGAGCACTAAGACTCTAAGCAATTAGAAAAGGTATTTAGCTAAGATGGCTGGCGGCAAAGAAATACGCACCAAGATCTCGAGTATCAAGAATACTCAAAAGATCACCAAGGCTATGGAAATGGTCTCGGCAAGCAAGATGCGCAAAGCCCAGGATCGCATGAAGCTGGGTAAGCCCTACGCGCATCGTATTCGCACCGTGATTGGCCACATCGCAAACTCATCACCGGAATACCGACACCAGTATTTCGATACGCGCCCAGTTAAACGCGTCGGTTACATTGTGGTCTCTACCGACCGCGGACTTTGCGGTGGACTGAATATAAACGCCTTTAAAGCCACCATTGCCTCCATGAAAGAGTGGGCAGACAAGAATGTAGATATCGATATCTGCACTATCGGTGGTCGTGCGGCAACGTTCTTTAATAACTTTGGCGGCAAGGTAGTAGCCTCGGTCAGAGATATTGGGGACAACGCTGCCATATCCGACGTTATCGGTGCAGTGAAGATCATGCTGGACAAGTTTGATAATGGTGAGATCGACCAGTTAATGCTGGTCAGCAACGATTTCGTTAACACCATGACCCACGTCCCTGAAGTCAACCAGTTGCTGCCATTACTTCCATCTGAGGAAGAAGAGCTCAAGCATCACTGGGATTATCTGTATGAGCCCGATGCAAAAGAGCTTCTCGATGGTCTGCTGTTACGATTCATCGAGTCACAGGTCTACCAGGCAGTGGTAGAAAACAATGCCTGTGAGCAGGCTGCCCGCATGATGGCAATGAAGAACGCTTCGGACAATGCCGGCGAACTCATTGAGGAACTGGGTCTGGTTTATAACAAGGCCCGACAGGCAGCGATCACCCAGGAATTGTCTGAAATCGCCGGTGGTGCGGCAGCGGTGTAGTTAGAGCTACAGCGAACGAATACAGTTTATTTGAATATTTGATTTAGAAAGTTTGAGGAATCGGAAATGAGCAGCGGTCGAATCGTACAAATCATCGGCGCCGTTATCGACGTAGAATTTGATCGGGACAGCATCCCGCAGGTATACGATGCGTTAACAGTCGACGACAGAGAGATTACCCTGGAAGTCCAGCAGCAGCTGGGCGATGGCATTGTTAGAACAATTGCCCTGGGTAGTACCGAAGGATTGAGCCGTGGCTTGACTGTACAGGACACAGGCGCGCCGGTATCTGTGCCAGTTGGTACCGAAACACTTGGTCGCATCATGGACGTGTTGGGACGCCCGATCGACGAACGCGGCCCCATTGGTGAAAAGGAAAAAATGCCTATTCACCGTAAAGCACCTACCTATGAAGAGCTTTCCACCTCAAACGAACTGCTCGAAACAGGGATCAAGGTTATCGATCTGGTATGTCCTTTCGCGAAGGGCGGCAAGGTTGGTCTGTTCGGGGGTGCGGGTGTAGGCAAGACCGTAAACATGATGGAGTTGATTAACAACATCGCTACCGAACACTCAGGCTTGTCAGTATTTGCCGGAGTGGGTGAACGTACTCGTGAAGGTAATGACTTCTATCACGAGATGCAGGAATCTGGCGTAATCAACCTCGAAGGCGAGTCCAAGGTATCCATGGTATACGGCCAGATGAATGAGCCCCCGGGTAACCGTCTGCGTGTTGCGCTGTCCGGATTGACCATGGCTGAAAAGTTCCGCGATGAAGGTCGTGACGTGCTTCTCTTCATCGACAATATTTATCGTTATACGCTGGCGGGTACTGAAGTATCTGCACTGCTGGGTCGTATGCCTTCTGCGGTGGGCTATCAGCCAACACTGGCGGAAGAGATGGGAGCCCTGCAGGAGCGTATTACTTCAACCAAGACAGGCTCCATTACGTCTATCCAGGCGGTATACGTACCGGCGGATGACTTGACTGACCCGTCTCCAGCAACGACCTTCGCTCACCTTGACGCGAAAGTAGTACTGTCTCGTGACATCGCTGCCCTGGGTATTTACCCTGCGGTGGATCCTCTCGACTCCAGCTCTCGTCAGCTCGACCCACTGGTCGTAGGTCAAGAACACTACGATGTGGCGAACGGTGTGCAGACAGTATTGCAGCGCTATAAAGAACTAAAAGACATCATCGCGATTCTGGGTATGGACGAGCTGTCTGACGAAGACAAGCAGACGGTGGCACGGGCACGTCGTATTTCCCAGTTCCTGTCACAGCCATTTACCGTTGCTGAGGTATTTACCAACGCGCCAGGTAAATACGTATCGCTGAAAGATACAATTGCAGGCTTTAAAGGCATTCTGGATGGTGAATATGACCACCTGCCTGAACAAGCCTTCAGCATGGTGGGTTCCATCGAAGAAGCAGTCGAGAAGGCTAAGAAGCTGAAGTAATACCCTCGTGTTTGTGAAAACACAGGCTACGAAGGCACCAAGCAAAAGGCCGGAAGGAGATTTTTTATGTCAATGACAATGCACTGCGATATCGTTAGCGCCGAAAAGAGTATTTTCTCTGGACGCGTAGAGATGGTTGTCGCCGCGGGTTCATTGGGAGACCTCGGTATTGGGCCAGGCCACGCACCCCTGATCACTTCCCTGATCCCGGGCCCGGTTCGGCTGGTCAAGGACGGCGGTGAAGAAGAAGTCTTCTATGTCTCAGGTGGATTCCTTGAAGTTACCCGCAACGTGGTTACATTGCTCACCGACACGGCCTTGCGTGCGGATGACGTCGATGAGGCTGCGGCTGAAGCTGCCATGCAGGAAGCCGAGAGAGCCATGCAGGACGCCAGCGCTGAGCTGGATTATGGCACGGCAGCGGCCCAGCTGGCCGAAGCAGCGGCACAGCTAAGAGCCTTGAGGCAACTGAAGAATCGGGCACAGTAAGCCATTTACGAATCCAGGGAAAAGGTAGCGAGAGCTACCTTTTTTTTTGGTAATCTATTGGTAATTCCGCTGTATGCGACGGCGAATCAATTGCGAGAGTTCTAAATGGAAGTAGTAATACTGGCGGCCGGTAAGGGCACCAGAATGCAATCAGATACGCCGAAGGTAATGCACGAGGTCGGGGGCCAGCCTATGCTCGCGCATGTACTCTCAACGGCCAGGGCACTACAAGCAAACCGGATTCATGTGGTAATAGGTCACGGGGCCGAGCGCATTAAGCAGGCGTTCGATGGTGGCAATACCGGACCAGAGCTGGTCTGGGCCCTGCAAGCCGAACAACTGGGCACGGGGCATGCTGTGCAACAGGCTATATCGGCGGTGGATACCTGCGCTTCAGCGAACCCGGTTCTGGTGCTGTTTGGCGATGTGCCGCTGGTAACTATCGACACCCTGAATTCGGTAATCTCACACTGTAGCGAGAACAGCCTGTCTCTACTCACCGTCAATGCCGCAAATCCTAAGGGTTTGGGGAGGATTCTGCGAGACGAGGAAGGCAACATTCTTGGCATAGTGGAAGAAAGAGATGCAACAGCGGAACAAAAGCGCATAACTGAAGTCAACAGTGGAATCATGGCGATTCCCGCCAATCGATTGGGGGGCTGGCTTGACGCACTAAGAAGCGACAATGAGCAGAACGAATACTACCTGACCGACATCGTGGCCCTCGCCAGAAAAGATGGTTGCAATGTGCGGAGCAGTATCGCCAAATCTGAAATGGAAGTAATGGGCGTGAACAACAAATCACAACTAGCCCAGGTGGAGCGCTATTTTCAAATGACACAAGTCGAGCAATATCTACTGGCAGGGTTGACCCTAAGAGACCCGTCACGTTTCGATGTGCGTGGCGAGTTCCTGTTTGGCGCCGATTGCACTGTGGATTGCAATGTGATCCTGGAGGGGCGTGTGTCTCTGGGCAACGGCGTTAGTATTGGCGCGAACTGCATCATCAAGAACGCTAGAATAGGTGATGGTGCAAATATCCAGCCTGGCACAATTATTGAAGATGCAGAAATCGGGGAGCATGCCAGTGTAGGGCCCATGGCGAGAATTCGACCAGGATCTGTGCTGGGTGTAGAATGCAAAATAGGTAATTTTGTTGAAACCAAAAATGCAAAGATTGGCAAGGGTTCGAAAGCCAGCCATCTGGCCTATCTTGGTGATGTGGAAATTGGGGAAGGTTGCAATATCGGTGCAGGTACCATTGTGTGTAACTACGACGGGATAAATAAACACAAAACCCGTCTTGGAAATAATGTTTTTGTTGGATCGAACAGCGTATTAGTCGCACCACTGGATTTGGCAGACAATGCCTTTGTCGCCGCTGGCTCCGCAATCAATACAGACGTCCCCCCCGATAACCTCGCGGTGGGCAGGGCAAAACAACGCAATATTGCAGGCTGGAAACGACCAGTCAAAAAGCTGTAGAAAGCAGTACTCGTAAAACATAAATTATCAAGAGAACTCTATAAGCAATTAATCATGTGTGGAATCGTTGGCGCAGTAACAGAGCGAAATGTCTCTGGTATTTTATTGGAAGGGTTAAAGCGACTCGAGTATAGAGGCTACGATTCAGCGGGCCTCGCTCTGATTCAAGATAATTCTGACAAGATCAAATTTGTCAAAACAGTAGGCAAAGTAGACTCGCTGGTTAAGGCGGTGAATAGCGCCAAGGCCGTCGGGCATATTGGCATTGCGCATACTCGCTGGGCAACGCACGGTAAACCCTCGGTAACCAACGCTCACCCTCACAATTCGGATAGCGAAATCGCAATCGTTCACAACGGAATCATTGAAAACTACGAAGTAATCAAGAAGCACCTTGAGCAGAGTGGCTATGCCTTCAAGACACAGACGGACAGCGAAGTTATCGCCCATCTGATACACCAGGCCAGGAAAGGCGGGAAAGTAAGCCTGCTCGATGCTGTAAGGCGCATAATTAAAAAGCTACACGGCGCCTATGGAATTTGTGTAATAGACAGTAGCAATCCGGACCAGATCGTTGTGGCCCGCTCCGGAAGCCCATTGGTAATCGGTTTGGGAATGGGTGAGAATTTCGTCGCCTCTGATCCGCTGGCGCTTGGCCAGGTTACCGACAGGTTTATCTATCTGGAGGAAGGGGATGTAGCCAGGGTAGAGCTGAATAGTATCGAGATCTGGAATGGCGACAAGAAGGTCAGCCGAGCCGAATCAAAAGTACTTAACCATACCAAGGACAGCGAGCGGGGCGAGTACAAACATTTTATGCTCAAGGAAATTTATGAGCAGCCCCAGGTGATACGCGACACGCTGGATGGAAGAATCAGTGATGTACATGTTCTGGAAGAGGCTTTTGGCGTCAATGCGAAGAAAATATTTGATAAGGTAAAAGCCATACAGATCGTCGCCTGCGGGACCAGTTTCCATGCCGGGCTCGTTGCGAAATACTGGCTGGAATCCATATCCCGCGTTCCCTGCTCAGTTGATATCGCGAGCGACTACCGCTACAGGGATATCATTGTCCAGCCCAATACACTGTTTGTCACCATCTCCCAGTCTGGCGAGACGGCCGACACTCTTGCCGCATTACAGTACTCGAAAGGGAAGGGCTATGTTGCCTCACTAACGATTTGTAATGTGGCTACCAGCTCTTTGGTGCGGGAGTCTGATTTCTGCATGCTGACCAAGGCTGGACAGGAAATCGGGGTGGCATCCACCAAGGCGTTTACTACCCAGCTGACAGTACTACTCCTGTTGGCGATCGTCATGGGGCGTCGCAACGGCTTGAAGCCCACCCAGGAAACCCGCCTCGTAAAAGAGTTGAATACCCTGCCAGCCATCGTGGAAAAAACTCTGGAGTTGAACAAGCCGATCAAGAAAATTTCCAGACAGTTCACGAACAAGCACCATAGTCTGTTCCTTGGCAGAGGAATTCACTACCCGATTGCCAAGGAAGGGGCACTCAAGCTCAAGGAAATCTCCTATATCCATGCCGAAGCCTATCCATCGGGAGAGTTGAAGCATGGCCCGCTGGCACTGGTAGACAATAAGATGCCGGTTATCGCGGTTGCGCCCGATAATGATCTACTGGGAAAGCTGAAGGCAAACCTCGCCGAGGTAGCCGCCAGGGGCGGCAAGCTTTATGTGTTCGCTGACGCCAATGTATTGCTCGAGTCAGACAAGAACAGCAAAGTGATTCATGTGCCGCCCTCGCCAGAAGCGCTGGACCCCATCGTATTTACCATTCCGCTACAGCTGTTGGCTTACCACGTGGCGGTAATGAAGGGCACTGATGTTGACCGACCACGTAACCTCGCCAAGTCGGTAACGGTGGAGTAAATAGAACTGTCTAAATAATTTGATTAAAAATATTAAAAATACTGGTAGTTGGATTGGTGTTGGAACAGCAATAGGGGCAGCAGTTTTTGCAGCAACAAATGAACCAACTTGGATTGCGGTAGGTATTACAGTCGGTGCAGCGTTTAGTTGGAAAAATCCAATTAATAAAAAATAAGAAGCATCTTTAATTTTTAATAAAGTTTTACAAACCTGAAAGTATACAGCTAAATATAATGAATGACTGTTGACTAGTGCGCCGAGATACGGGTGCCTGGCCGCGTAAACCAGATAGCCTCAATCCCGGCTCGGGTTCTGGGTGCGCAGGGCATTCTGGCTCTTCTCGAGTTTCTTTATATGCTCTTTCAGGAACGGTTTGCGGTGGATTGCCACGCCCGTGGCTAACACATCGATAACCACCAGGTGTGCAATACGCGATGAAACGGGTGTCGCAGCCTGCAGATCTTCTTCCATATTGACAGGTATGGAGATACTGCAGAGCTTGGCCAATGGTGTGCCTTCCGGTGCCAGGCCGATCACTGTCGCGCCAGCCTCTATCGCCAGGCTCACACTCTCCAGCAGGGCGCTGGTTCTACCCGATTGTGATATGGCCACAACCACATCGTCGGTGCCCAGGGCGATGGCAGACATATGCTGGATGTGAGGGTCTGTGTAGGCACTGGTGGAAAGTTGCAGGCGGAAAAACTTGTGCTGGGCATCGGTGGCGACCGAACTGGACGCACCAAAACCATAAAACTCGACGCGCCGTGCATTGTTGATGGTGTGGATTGCCTGTTCGAGAATCACGGGGTCCAGTTCATCTCGAACAGTCAGCAACGAGCCTATCGTTGTATCAAAAACCTTGTTCCGCAAGTCTTCTACGGTGTCACTGTCGTCGACGGCAAATTGGGTGAAGACACTGCCCAGACCCATTTGCTGAGCCAGCTGCAACTTGAAGGCCTGGAAGCCATTAAAGCCAATGGCCCGGCAGAAACGAATCACGGTAGGCTCGCTGACTTCCGTAGAGGAGGCGAGGTCCACGATGCGCATATTGATCACGTCATTGGCATTGGCAAGCACGAAGTCTGCCACCTTGGCTTCCGACTTGCGTAAGTCGGGCCTGCTCTCGGTAATTCGTCGAATCAGATTAGGTGATCGCACGGCTGGTCTGTAGAATGATTACTGTCTGGCAATGCTACCTAATAAGTCCTGGATAGTCACAGAGAAGCAACGCTTTCCATGAATACCGTCACGCTTGCGCCTTCGCTCCGCTTTGTCTCGAGCATTGAGGAAATCGGCCGCGAGCGCTGGAATGCTCTCACAGGCACCTCGAACCCCTTTACTCGCTATGAGTTTCTCCACGCTCTCGAAACAACAGGCTGTACCACTGCACAGTCGGGGTGGCAGCCCTATCACGCCGTCGTCTATGGCGGCACTGAGGGCAACGAGGGTACAGGGGAAAGCAATGAGGATTTCCCGCCAGTTCTGGCGGTGATGCCCCTTTACCTCAAGACCAACAGTTGGGGAGAGTATGTATTCGACTGGTCCTGGGCCAACGCCTACCAGAGCTACGGTTTCGACTACTACCCAAAGTTTGTAACCGCTGTGCCTTTCACGCCGAGCTTCGGACGACGAATATTCATTGCCCAATCCCAGGGCCAGGCTGCCCTGCTCAACCTTATTGTAGAAAAAACCCGGGAGAAAGCCGAAGTCCTTGGGGCTTCCTCCTGGCATGTCCTGTTTCCGCTGGAAGAGGAATATGAATCCCTGTCAGAGCTGGGCTTGTTGACTCGAATCGCAACCCAGTTTCATTGGCAGAATCGCGGCTATGGTAACTTCGATGACTTTCTGAATGACCTGAATTCCCGTAAGCGGAAGTCAATCCGCAAGGAGCGCAAGCAGGTCAGTGAACAGGGTATCCGTTTCAGGGTCACCGAAGGAGATGCGATCAGCGATGAACAATGGGCGGATTTCTATCTCTATTACCAGACAACGTATCTGACCCGTGGCATGCAGGGCTATCTGAAGCGAACCTTCTTCAAGACCATTGCGAAGACGATGCCAGAGCAACTCTTTCTGGTCAATGCGGTAAAGGACGGCAGGGACATAGCAGCGGCGCTGTTCTTCAAGAATGAGGAAAAGCTGTTTGGTCGCTACTGGGGTTGCCGTAATGAGTACCAGTTTCTGCATTTTGAAACCTGCTACTACCAGGGATTGGATTATGCTATCGAGCACGGCTTGCAAATATTCGATGCGGGCGCCCAGGGCGAGCACAAAATCCAACGAGGTTTCCGGCCGGTGACCACCTATTCAAATCACTGGATCGGCAATCCAGGATTTTCTGACGCGATAGCAAACTTTCTCAGGGAAGAACGTCCGCATATCCTTGGCTATCAGCGGGATGCAAGCTCACTACTCCCTTTCAGAAACAGTAATCAAGGCTAGAGAACAAGAGCGTCGACTCCCATCACCAGGAAAGCCAGCGCAACTACCCAGGTTGCACAGGCCAGACCATCGATAATCGAATAGCGCAGTCTTGGATAGGCCGAGACTCCCACTACAGCCGGTAGAATGCTGCGCAGGGCAGGGATAAACCGGCCTATGAAAATCGCCATGCCCCCGAACCGGCGGACCATGGCCTCAGCGCGCAGGAGTTGGTCGCGATAGCGTCGCCCCACGGTCGAATCCATCAGTCGTGGTCCAAGCAGGTAACCGGTGTAATAGCCGAAATGATCGCCCACAGCAGCCCCAATAAAGGCAAGAGCCGCGATGGTTTCCACGCTTCCTACCTCATTGCTATAAAGAAAAACTGCCAGCGCAAATAGCAGTGCACCGGACACAAAGATGCCAATACCAATACAGGCTTCGGCAAAGGCAAGTACGGGTACCAGTAGCAGCGTGGCCTGTCCGTACTGGTCAAGCCACTGATTGAGCTGGTCTTCTATGGGAATGCTCCTTGCCGGGAAAATCCTGTCTACGTCTGTCTGGAACTACTATACGAAAAAACAGGAGTTCCGGCTCACCCGGCTTTAGAATGATAGCGGATTACAAGAATTCACCTCTGCACCTATAAAAATGTGCCCAGAAAGGAGGCTCAAATGAATCGACCCGCCCCAGGCTGCTGGCCTTTTTCAATAAAGACGCTTTTCTCTGCTTTGCGAGTTGGTACCCTGGCCCTGCTTGCGATAGCTGTGTCTGCGCAAGCGCAGCAACAAGATACCTACGACTATTGGCAACATCAAAGAGAAATGATTCGCCGTGGGCAACAAGCCGTCTTCATGTGCAATGGCCTCTTCACCTCAGGTCGCAGCCTTGAGGAAGTCTATGCCAGGGAACTGGCTTTCTTGCCTGACCCCATTGGAACGCCAGAAGGTGGCGACTATAACGTGAATTGGGAGTTGCGGGCGGTGGAGATTGGCAGCGCAGGCGCAGTTCCCACCATGCGAGCAGCCTTTCGTGAAGGCATTGGCTGCATCGTGTTACCACCAGACCAGACGCTGGCCGATGTCGATCGACTGCCGGAACTGACACTCCCCTATCCTCCAGGTAACCCGGCACAGATTCCATGGCCAGACGGCGATCTCGTAGAAGACAAACCACTTCCTTCCAACATAGACCAGGCTGCGCTGCTCGCCGTCTCAGACTGGGCCTTTGACAGGGGGACGCCGGAGCAAGCGACTATTAGCCTGCTAGTTGTATACGAGGGCGAAATCATTCATGAGCGCTATGCACCCGGTTTCGATATGACGACTCGCACTCGCACTTGGTCCACGGCCAAGAGCATGGCGTCCACATTAATCGGTATGCTCGTCGACCAGGGCCGCATGGATCTGGATGAGCCTCTGGGCTTCGAATGGTACCCGGAGGCACGATCACCGGAAACGGATCCAAGAAATGAAATTACTCTGCGCCATGTACTGAACATGTCCAGCGGCCTTGAGAGCATCGACAACAACCGGCTCGAATATGCAACGGGCTCCGGGCTTTCCTATTGGGCCGGTGCCAGTTCCGTAACCGGTGCCAGAAACAGGGCGCTCATCAGGGAACCCGGTACCCGTTTCGACTATGAGAACTACGATACCCTGCTGGCCGTGTATGCCATGAAACTCGCGCTGGGTGGTGAGAAAGAATATGCAGAGTTTCCACGCAAGGCACTGCTGGACAGGATCGGCATGCGGAACACCCTGGTAAGCACTGACCGTTTCGGAGATTTCATTCTCAGTAGTCAGGTATATACCAATGCGAGGGACCTGGCACGTTTCGGGTTACTGTATCTCAACGAAGGTGTCTGGAATGGAGAAAGACTGCTGTCCAAAGAGTGGATAGATTTTGTCAGGACACCTGCCCCATCAACCAGAGAAATTGGCAGCATGTATGGTGGGCAATGGTGGCTGGTTCCGGATAACCGCAACGATGTGCCCAAAGACGCGTACTCCACGGCTGGTAATCGGGGCCAATTCACTATCGTCGTGCCCAGCCATGATCTGGTTATAGTGCGCCGGGGACTCGATTATGGCAGGCAGGGATTCGATCGTTGGGATCTTACCCGGGAGGTCTTGAAGGCCATTAACCAGTAGAGGCCACGCACCTGCTGTGATTGATGTAAAAAGATTTTACAGATGCAAAAGGGGCCACAACGGCCCCTTTTTTGCGTGATTTTTTGGGGGGGATGGAGATCAGAATGCCCGGTAGATTTCTCCAAAGACATTGGTCACCCTGGGCAGGCCATCGGGTCCGACGCTGATATCGAGACCGTCTCCATAAACCCTGTCCCAGCTCACACCATTCCAGCGATAGATGCCTTTCAGGGCATCCCAGTCATCATCGGCGGTACCAACGACCCATACCGAGCCATCTGCCCCTACGCCGATATCACCGGCTTCACCGGGTAATTCCACCCAGCCTGTATCCGTCAATGTGTAGATGTGATCACTGAACCCAACCACCCAGGGCTGGCCGTCGGGGCCGACATCAATACGGCTGCCAGAACCGCCGAAACTATCCCAGTACGATCCATTCCAGCGGTACACACCCTCAAAGGACGCGACCCAGACTGAGCCATCCGCGCCGATGCCAATATCCAGTGCTTCACCCGGAACTCGCTCCCAGAAGCCGAAATCATCAAGGCGGTAGATCTCGTGATCGAAGTTAACCACCCAGGGCTTGCCGTCTGGCGCCACATCGATCCTCAGGGCGCCACCGTCAGCCCTGTAGGCGCCGGGGCCACCCAGGCGGTAGATTCCGTAGCCACCGGGTCGCGGGTCTGTACCGATCACCCAGGTATCCTCATTTGCGCCAACAGCGATGTCGTAGGCAAACCCGTGCATGAGGCGCCAGTCCGGGAAGGGTGTAAACGGCCGCGGATGCTGGGGTGGAGGAGGCTGGTGTTGGCCGTAATTAACCAGCACAAAACGATTATCTCCCCGGCTCTCGAGCTCCAACCAATACGATGAGCCCCCAACTGATGCTTGAGGTATGGTTAGTAAGTCTTCACTAAATGTTGCAGCTAACAGACTGCCACTGGGATCAACGGGTGACGAGGCCACCAGTATAAGCTCCACCTGGTCGCCACGATCCACGACCTCAAACTCGGCGTGAAAGGCACCTCCGGCGGACGTGATTTCCGGGACCAGCAGGATGTTGTCCTGTAACTCGGCGCTCTGCGCGAGGGCGCTGGTCGCTTGCAGTACAGCCGTGAAGGCTAGAACAATACGAAGTCTGAGGGCTTTGCCTGAATACATGCCATGCAATGTACGGGCTACAGGCTGAATGAATTCTTAATAGCGGTAGCAGCAATAGCTGTTATCTACTCCACACCAGCATCTGATTGTTGGCGGGCATGGCATTGTTTTCGAGGAGGGTGAATCCGGCGCGTTCCGCCAGACCCCCGACCCATTCGAAATCCCGTAGTCCGCTTGCCGGGTCACGGTCTTTTAACCACAGGTCAAAATGGGCATTGGACTCTGTAGTGAACTCACCCCCGTATTTGAACGGGCCATAGATAAGCAGCTTGCCGCCAGGATCCACATGTTGGCCTACGGCCTTGAAGAAGTTTTCCACCGAGGCTGCGGACATGATATGCAGGCTATTTGCCGTGAACACTGCAGAATAACGGCTATGCGGCCATGGCTGATGGTCTACATCCAGAGCGAGTGGCGGTGCCAGGTTGGGAAGGTCAGCCGCGACGATTCTCTGCCTGACAGTATCGATGGCAGCGGGAATATCCGTTGCCTGCCAGACCAATCTCGGAAAATGGGCGGCAAAATACACCGCGTGTTGTGCCGTGCCACTACCGATTTCCAACAGGGAGTCGGCACCCTGCAGGTGACGATCCAGAACTTCCCGAATAGGGATTTTGTTGTTCTCAGCCGCCTGGCTGAAAGGGAGCGCGTCAGGCATAGTCAGGAACTATCAGTTACTCGGAACGATTACAGGGCGGTGGTGAACACCGTGTTCACGGCTTCTGTTTGCGCTTGAATACCAGCTTCCTGTCTGTTGATTCAGACTCATCGAAACGATACCCCTCAACATCGAAGTCTTTCAACCGGGCAGGATCTTTCAGTCGGTTCTTTACGATATAGGAAACCATCTGCCCGCGCGCCTTCTTGGCGAAGAAACTCAGCACCCGAAACTGACCATTCGACCAATCCTTGAATTGAGGCGTGATCACTTGTCCGACAAGCTCTTTACCCTGGATCGAGTTGAAATACTCATTGGACGCCAGGTTTATCAGTATTCGCTTGTCTTCGGGGTAGGCGGCCAACTCAGTATTCAGTTTGTCTGTCAGCCTGGAGCCCCAGAACTCGTAGAGGTCTTTGGCCTTGCCGCTGGCGAACTTGCGACCCATCTCCAATCGGTAGGGCTGCATGAGATCCAGGGGGCGCAAGAGTCCGTACAGACCAGAGAGGATGCGCAAGTGCTTCTGGGCAAAGTCGAGATCAGCAGCGCTGTAATCCTCGGCTCGCAGGCCGAGATATACATCACCCTTGAACGCAAAGAGCGCCTGCCGGGCATTCTTCAGATCGAATGGTGTATGCCAGTTCAGGTAACGCTGAAAATTCTCTTCAGCTAGCGATGAGGAGATATTCATCAATTCAGCCAGGTCATCCGGCTGTAATTTCTTAAGGCCTTTTACAAGCTGTTGGGATTCAGCGAGGAAGTCCGGCTGACTGTGCTTGCGGGTTTTTACCTTGGATTCGTAGTCCAGCGATTTGGCTGGGGAAACCACCATTAACATACTCTATTCCTGTGTATCGAATTCCAGCCACCATTGCAGTGGGGTTACGCCATCTTCTGGATCATAGACATTGCCATAATACCAAACCGTACCCGGGCAGGCTGCACAGGCGGCATCGAGATGTTCTTCAATAGTCTTGAAGCCCAGTGACACATGCACACTGTAGACCAGGCCCCGGTCACTGACCAAATCGCGCGCACCGCCCAGCTTTTCAAGGCGGGGGGTGAGAAAGTCATCAACCTCATCTATGCCTCGTTTACGAAAAATACGCACACACAGATTACCGCTGCGCCGCTCGAGCTCATACTGAGCGATTGCGGGATTGATCAGGCTTACGGTATCGCCGCTGGCCAAATTGCGGGCAAACAGGGGAGAGCGGAGTAAACGCACTCGCCTGGGGTCGTCCTCGAGATACTCTGCCTGTATTGTCTCGAATACGGGAGCGCCGTCTGGTCCGAGTCCGGCCAGAAATGGGAGTTCCACTGATTTTGAGTTTTCCATTGCCCGAATAGCCTGTGCAGGGGTCATGCCTTTATGATGGGGGGCTATGATAGAGAGACTGCATCGAATTGCCACCCTGTTGAGCCGATATAGACCGGTCTTGCTGATATTGGCTGCGCTGGGCTTCATCCTGGTGCTGGGCAGCCTCGTTGGCAATCCCTGGCTGGCCTCGGATGAGTGGCTCATGCCGGCCCTGGCTTTGTTTCTGTGGGCGCTACTGCTCTACAGCCTTAGCTGGCTATTCCTCACAATCCCAGGTCCGGAACAGTCGGGCATGGCCTGGCGACAGCGAATAGCCCGTCGCTTTCGGCGCGCCTTGCTGTGGGTGGCAGCTGCGCTATTCCTGGCCTTGAGCGCGGCGGTACTATTCCTCAGTTATCAGCTGCTGCGGGTGTCGTTGCTCTGACCCAGGCTTGCCGGAGCCCCCTGATATGTCGCTTTATCGGTGCCAAACTGGGGATTTGTGGCATTATAGGGCGTCTCGAAATCACTGCTGGTATCCCCACACAAGATGGAAACACTCGTACGCTACATAGACGCCGTGTCCGAGCGGCTTGGCCGCTCAGCCGCATGGCTCTCGCTTCTGATGGTGCTGGTGATGGGACTGATAGTTCTGTTGCGCTATGTATTTCAGTACGGCTCTATCGCCCTCCAGGAATCGGTTATGTACATCAATGCGCTGATCTTCACTTTCGGCGTAGGATACACATTAAAAGTGCAGGGCCATGTTCGCGTGGATGTGTTCTACAACCGACTAGGTGGCAGGTGGAGACACCTGGTGGACTGCATCGGCGTGGTCGCATTCCTGTTCATTAGCGTGGGCTTCGTCATCTGGGCGAGCTGGGATTACGTGGCTGTGTCCTGGCGTATTCGAGAGGGGTCTCCCGAGTCCAGCGGGCTACCCTTCGTCTACCTGCTCAAGACTTGCCTGCTACTGCTGCCCGCATTGCTGGCCCTGCAGGGAATCGCCGAACTGTGGAAATCTGTGTCTTCGCTACGAGCGAGCACCGAAGGCCTGCGGACAAACGAACAGCTGGATTAACGTGGTCGAACTCTTACCCATCATCCTGTTCCTCACGGTGTGCCTGTTTCTCATGGCAGGTTATCCAGTGGCACTTACCTTGTCCGGGGTATCACTACTCTTCGCGGGTCTTGGGCAATTGGCAGGGGTCTTTGACCCCGCCTTCATCTCCCTGATACCCAATCGTCTGTTCGGCATATTTTCAAATCAGAATCTGTTTGCCGTACCGCTGTTTGTGTTCATGGGGTCAATGCTGGAGAAGTCCCGCATCGCTGAAGACCTGCTAAAGAACATGGAGCTGGTGTTCGCACGCCTGCCGGGAGGTCTGGGAATCTCGGTGATTCTTGTGGGCATGCTGCTCGCGGCCAGCACCGGGATAGTAGGCGCCACGGTCGTTACCATGGGCCTGCTATCCCTGCCGTCCATGTTGAAAGCAGATTACCGCCCATCACTGGCCTGTGGCACCCTGTGCGCTACCGGCACGCTTGGGCAAATCATTCCGCCTTCGATTTGCCTGGTACTCCTGGGCGAAGTGATCGCCAACGCCTATCAGCAGTCTCAGTTAAATGCCGGCGTATTTGCGCCGGATTTTGTGTCGATCGGGGATATGTTCGCCGGGGCCATCATCCCCGGACTAATTCTGGTTTTGGCCTACGCTGCCTATGTATTGTTTATAGCCGTGACGCAACCGCAGGCAGCGCCGTCGGCAAAAATCGCTGAGGGTGTCGACAAACGACAACTCCTTGTAGCACTGGTAAAAGGCCTTTTTCCGCCAGTGCTGCTGATGATCGCCGTTTTGGGTTCCATACTGCTAGGGATCGCAACACCGACAGAGGCCGCCTCGGTAGGTGCAATAGGCGCCATGTTGCTCGCATTGAGTCGCGGCAAGCTGAATATCGCTATTCTGCACGGGGTCTCACTCGAGACACTGCGCATCACCTCGATGGTTTACCTGATACTCCTCGGCGCGACGATATTTTCGTCCATTTTCAGAGGTTTCGGTGGGGAAGAATTGATAGAGGGATTCTTCACTGCCATGCCAGGCGGTGTCGTCTCTGCCACTATTGTGGTGATGCTGGTGATCTTTCTGTTGGGATTTATCCTGGACTTTATCGAGATCACTTTCATGGTTGTGCCCCTGATTGGTCCCGTGTTGTTGGGCATGGGCCTGGATCCCATATGGCTGGGGGTGATGATTGCTGTGAACCTGCAAACCTCATTTCTCACACCCCCCTTCGGTTTTTCACTGTTCTATCTGCGCAGCGTGGCACCGGATAGTGTAGCGACCACCGATATTTACAGAGGCGTCATTCCTTTTGTCGTATTGCAATTATTACTGTTGCTGCTGCTGGCCTATCAACCGGGTCTAGTGACCTGGTTGCCTTCAATTTTGAACTGATCCGGAGAACTACATGTCTTCAACAGAGGCAGAGAAACCCGATATCCAGGGTGAGCTGGCTTTACAAACCCTGGCCATGCCGAAAGACACAAATGCCAACGGCGACATTTTCGGCGGCTGGCTCGTGTCACAGATGGACCTCGCCGCCGGCATTATCAGCAAGCAAGTAACCAAGGGCCGATCCGCTACCGTGGCTATCGAAAACGTCTCATTTCTGAAGCCAGTGAGCGTGGGTTCAACAGTGAGTTGCTATGGCAGAGTGACCCGGCGTGGGCGGACATCCGTGCATATTGCGGTGGATGTCTGGACCTGGCACATGCTCACCGATACCGACGGTGTCAAAGTGGCGGAGGGTCTATTCGTCTTTGTAGCCATCGATGACAACGGCAAGCCGCGCCCGCTACCCACCTTGGAATGAAACTGGATCCGGTAAGATTCGTCGGCCCCTTGATCAGCTTCGGCCTGGTTTCCGCTGCAGCGTTCATCTATTTCACATTTCATGGTTTGCCCTGGAATATTCAAACCGACGAATCAGATTTCACAATTGTCCAGCTCGCCGAATTCAGCGAAATGCTCGAAGAGTCTTCCGCCCTGGCCCAATATGGTGGGCTGCTGTGGACACTCAATGACAGTGGTGCCGATGCTGTGGTGCATAGCCTGGACCCCGATGGCGGTGAACAGCAAGCTATCCCGATAGCAGCTGCCGAGAATGTGGACTGGGAATCCATGGCTCACGATAGCCAGTTTCTCTATGTAGCCGATACCGGCAACAACGCCAATACGCGGGATGTATTCACTGTCTACCGAATCGCCTGGTCAGGACTGTTGCAGGGTGAGGGGACCGCAGAAAAAATCGAACTGCGCTATAACGACTACCAGTCCGGAAGGCGAACAGCCCATAACTTTGATGCAGAAGGTCTGGCTGTACGAGGCGATGAGCTGTGGCTGTTCACCAAGAACCGGGGTGATCGCCAGACCAATCTGTACAGATTTCCCAAGCTACCTGGTAGTTATTCACCAGACCCCTATCAACAATTACCGGTGGATGCCCTGGTGACAGCAGCCGATATCCATCCGGAAACGGGTGAACTGGCTTTGCTGGGTGTACGCCGTAACAGGCAAACCTACCTGTGGAGAGCACCGACGAGCAATGAGGGTGTAGATTGGTCCAGAATGGTGGAGACAGAAATCCAGCCAGCGGATCAATGGGAAGCCGTATTGTGGGACAGCAGCGAGCAACGGCTCCTGCTCACCCACGAAAATAACACGCGCGGCTTCGCCGGTCTCGCCGAGCTGAAACCCTAGTTGGCTTCCAGTCTTCGTGCTTCGATGAGGGCCTCTTCGGCGATGGCGTTATAGTTCATAACCCCTTCACGAAAACTGCTCCAGGACTCATAGATACGGCGAGTCGTTTCATCGGTCGCTGCCAATTCCCGCACAACGTCATCGGACAGGCGGCGTAATTCGAGTAGTACATCATCCGGAAGGCGGCGTAACTCGACCCCTTCTTCTTCAACCAGAGTCCGCAAGGCCTCATTGTTCTTTGCCATCAGCTCATCCAGCAGAGTCTGGTTCATCACCTCGGCTCCGGTCATCAGGATAGCCTGCAAGTCTTCCGGTAGCGCCTCGAAGCGCTCCTTGTTGAAGATTGTTTCCAGCGTGGAGCCGGGCTCATGCCAGCCAGGATAGTAGTAATAGTCGGCCACGGTATGATAGCCGGCGGCAAGATCGTTATAGGGGCTCACAAACTCAGTTGCATCTAGGGCCCCTGTCTGCAGTGCCGTGAATACTTCGCTTACCTGCATGGTAACCGGAACGCCACCGGCTCTCCTGAACACTTCACCACCAAGACTGGGTATGCGCATCTTCAAGCCCTGCAAATCTGCGAGGGAGTTAATCTCCTTGTTAAACCAGCCAAACATCTGGGTACCCGAGTTGCCACCACGCACTGGAATCAAATTGAAGGGCGCATAGATTTCCCGCCACAATTCATTGCCGCCACCGAATCGCAACCAGGCGTCCTGCTCGTAGCTGGTCATACCAAAAGGAATTGATGAGAAGAATGGTGTACCAGGAATCTTGCCCTGCCAGTAGTAAGCGCCGGTGTGGCCAATCTCCGCGACCCCCTGAGATACCGCATCGAATACCTCAAGGCCACCTACTAACTCATTGGCACCGTAGACACGAATACGCATGCGTCCGTTACTCATGGTTTCTACGAGGTCTGCGAAATACTCTGGTGAGGTACCCAGCGCAGGAAGATTTTTAGGCCAGGATGTAATCATCTTCCATTCGTATACTTGCTGCTCAACTGCGGCGCTGTTTCCATTCGCTGGGGCAGTTTGCTGTTGCTCACCACAAGCTACTAACAGCCCACAGAGAAGTGAAAGCAACAAAACCTGATAATTTTTCTTTTTCACTAAGCCATAACCTCTCGTAGCTTCATCACCGAACGTGATCCGCTACCGATTTAATTATCCCAATACTTCCAAATTCGCGTAGGAGAGCACCAGCCACTTGCTACCCACTGCGTCAAAGTTTACTTGTACCCGTGCATTGCTGCCCTGACCTTCATAGTTTAAAACCACACCCTCACCGAATTTTCCGTGAGCAACCCGCTGGCCAAGGCTGATTTCTGTATTTGGCACCGCAACGTCATTTCGCAGGCTCTTCCCGCCTCCGAGGCTACTGCCATTGCTCCGGCCTGCAGAGAAGCCCCTGTTAATCGTCGTCTTGAGGCGAATCTCCTCGACGAGTTCCTGGGGTATCTCTTTTATGAATCTCGACGGGCGACACAGGTTAACGTCACCGTGCAGACGCCGTGATTCCGCATAGCACATGTAGAGCTTGCTCTTGGCACGTGTTATACCCACGTAACAGAGCCGCCTCTCTTCTTCCAGGCCCACCAGGTTGTCCATAGACATTTTGTGAGGGAAAAGCCCTTCTTCCATCCCTGCGAGAAAAACCAGCTGGAACTCGAGTCCTTTCGCCGAATGCAGAGTCATCAACTGCACTGCATCTTCCGTATCGGCCGCCTGTGTATCCCCGGCATCCAGCGATGCCTGATCGAGGAAAGCGGCCAACAGTGAAGTAGACTTGAGGTCTATTTCTTCTTCTCCCATATCTGGGTCGTCGAAACTGCTAGCGGCGGTTATCAGCTCTTCAAGGTTTTCAATGCGGGCTCGGGCCTTTTCACCGCCTTCCTTCTCATGGTGTTTAATGAGTCCGGAGTTTTGCACGATGTATTCTGCTTTCTCATGCAGCTCCAATGACTCGCAGGCTTTTGCCATATCATCAATCAATTGCAGGAAGCCGTGCACGGCATTGGCAGCTCGAGAGCTGAGTAGGGATTGGTTGATACACTCCACACAGGCTTGCCATAGCGAACAGTTATGCTCGCGCGCGACCTGGCGGACGGTTTCCACGGTTCTTCCACCTATACCCCGAGTAGGGACATTGATGACCCGTTCCACCGATGTATCGTCGTGGCGATTTATCAGGAGTCTCAGATAGGCGAGGGCGTTCTTGATTTCGAGACGCTCATAGAAGCGATGTCCACCGTAGATGCGGTAGGGCATCCCAACCCGCAGAAGCGCGTCCTCCAATTCCCGCGACTGGGCATTGGAGCGATAGAGCACGGCCGCGTCGGCCCGCTGGTTGCCACCGTTGCTCCAGTCCTGCAAGCGATCCACGATGAAGCGAGCCTCATCCTGTTCGTTGAAGGCCTCGTAGATATAGATCGGTTCCCCTTCAGCCCCATCGGTCCACAGGTTCTTCCCGAGCCGGCCCTGGTTGTGGGCAATCAGCTTGTTAGCCGCATTTAGAATATTGGCGGTGGAGCGATAATTCTGCTCGAGCCTGACCGTTTCTGTATCGGGGAAATCCTTGCTGAACTGCTGGATGTTTTCGATGCGAGCGCCGCGCCAGCCATAGATCGACTGGTCATCATCGCCCACTACCATCAGCTGGTTGTCCTGGCCGGCGAGTACACGGAGCCAGGCATATTGGATCGTGTTCGTATCCTGGAACTCATCGACCAGTATGTATTGAAAGCGCTTCTGATAGTGCTGCAGGATCTGCGGATTGTTCAACCACAACTCATGGGCACGCAGCAGAATCTCACCGAAGTCGATCATGCCGCCCCGTTCGCAGGCCTCTTCGTAGGCCTTGTAGATCTGCAACATGGTCTTGGTGTAGTCGTCATCGAAGTGTTCGATGTTGTCAGCACGCAGACCCTCATCCTTCTGGGCATTGATGTACCACTGGCACTGGCGGGCGGGCCAGCGCTCCTCGTCAATACGCAGCGATTGATTGAGTCGCTTGATGAGCCTCAATTGGTCATCGGCATCGAGAATCTGGAAATCCTCGGCCAGACCGGCTTCCTGCCAGTGGCTCCGCAACAGGCGATGGGCCAGACCGTGGAAGGTGCCGACCCACATGCCGCCAAATGACATGCCAGCCAGCTCTTCGATGCGGCCACGCATTTCCCGAGCCGCCTTGTTGGTGAAGGTTACCGCCAGAATGGCAAAGGGAGACACGCCTTCCGCCTGCATCAGCCAGGCAATACGGTGCACCAGCACCCGGGTCTTGCCGCTGCCGGCACCAGCCAGGACCAGTAAGTTCCGGGCGGGACTTGCTACTGCATTGCGTTGTTCGTCGTTCAGAGAATCGAGTAAGTGGGATACATCCATAGGGGAAGCATTTTAGCGCCTCTGCCGCCAATGTTCCCTGACTTTCTGCATCCCGAAGACAGCGGATCGCGTCGAGTCACCAGCGCATATTTGCTAGAATGCGCGCTCGCCGCCCTGTTGGCGTGCCACTGTTTAAACAGGCCCTGATACCGTGGGATCAGGCCAGAAACCCCAGGAGACAACTATGTCGGTTAGACAAGACGACGCGCCATTCAACTGGCAGGATCCATTTTTGTTGGAAGAGCAGCTGACCGAAGAGGAGCGCATGGTACGGGACACTGCCCGCCAGTATGCCCAGAACAAGTTGCTGCCAAGAGTGCGTGAAGCCTACCGCAATGAGGAGACCGATCCCGCCATATTCCGTGAAATGGGAGAGTTGGGTCTGCTGGGCCCAATGATCGAAGGCTACGACTGCGCTGGCATGAATTACGTTTGCTACGGGCTCATCGCCAGAGAAGTGGAAGCCGTGGATTCCGGCTACCGCTCCATGATGTCAGTGCAATCCAGCCTGGTGATGCACCCAATCAACACATTCGGTAGCGAGGAACAGAAGCAGAAATACCTGCCGAAACTCGCCAGCGGTGAATATATCGGCTGTTTTGGACTCACCGAGCCCGACCATGGGTCGGATCCGGCCGGCATGAAAACCCGCGCCCGATCCGTGAGCGGAGGCTATAGCCTGTCCGGCGCCAAGAACTGGATCAGTAACTCACCAATCTCCGATGTCTTCGTGGTATGGGCAAAGGACGATGACGGTGTCATCCGCGGTTTCATCCTGGATAAGGGCATGGAAGGCCTTAGTGCCCCCAAGATCGAAGGCAAACTGGCACTCCGTGCCTCCATTACTGGTGAAATCGTCATGGACGAGGTCTTTGTCCCCGAAGAAAACAGATTGCCGCTGGCCCAGGGTCTCGGTGGCCCATTCAGCTGCCTCAACTCAGCCCGCCTGGGTATCGCCTGGGGCGCATTGGGTGCCGCCGAAACCTGTTGGCATGAAGCCCGCCAATACACTCTGGACCGAAGCCAGTTTGGCCGCCCACTGGCGGCGAATCAACTCATCCAGAAGAAACTGGCCCAGATGCAGACCGACATCTCCCTCGGCCTGCAGGGCTGCCTGCAGGCATCCCGCCTGCGCGACCAGGGCAAGCTGGCCCCACCACTGATCTCCCTGCTCAAGCGCAATTCCTGCCTCAAGGCACTCGACGCCGCACGGGAAGCCAGGGACATGCTGGGTGGCAATGGTATTTCCGACGAATACCCGGTAATGCGCCACGCGCAGAACCTTGAAGTGGTAAATACCTACGAAGGCACCCAAGACATCCATGCCCTGATACTCGGCAGGGCGCAGACAGGCATACAGGCTTTCACCGGCTAGCAAGTAACAAACGTACCTGATCGCGGCATGCCGCGATCAGGCTCCCCTTCCCCATATCCCTCGTCGATGAGGGTGTGGACAATCACCTGCCGAGTAACATCTATTGGCTACTTTTCGTTCAATTGGTTCATGAATTCAACGGAATAGTTGAATATGGATGGTAGGGCGACCATGTGCGGTGGCCCTCGATCAACAGCAGATGAAGGGATTCGATATCTCGCTCACAGGTAGTTGAGCAGCACACCAACAAAGATCACGGCCCCAACCCAATTATTGTTGAGAAAGGCCCGAAAACAATGGCCTGGCGCCCGATCACGGATCAGGTACTGTTGGTAGGCAAGTAAGCCGGCAGCAATAAGCAGAGAGACAAAGTAGGGCCCTTCCATTTCGAAGCGGCGCCCAGCCAACCACATGGCGACGATGAACATGACTTGCAGCATCCCGATCATCATCTTGTCCGCTTCGCCGAACAGTATAGCCGTAGACTTGACCCCTATTTCCTTGTCGAATTCCCTGTCGACCATGGCATACTCCGTATCATAGGCCACCGTCCACAAGGCATTGGCAACAAATAACAGAAACGCAGCAGAAGGCAGAGCATTGGTTTGTGCCGTAAACGCCATGAGAATTCCCCAGGAGAAGGCGACACCCAATACCAGTTGAGGCAGGTTGGTAAATCGTTTCATGAAGGGATAGAGGGCGACGACTATAATCGCGCCGAAGGACAGCATTACCGTGAACTCATTGGTGAGTAGTACCAGACCAAACCCGATAACTGACAGTACAATAAAACAGTAAAGCGCGTCCTGCCGGGTTAAGGCGCCCCTCGCCAGCGGCCGCTTCTCCGTCCGGCTTACCTTGCCGTCGATGTTGTAGTCGGCAAAGTCATTCACGCAACAGCCAGCGGCACGCATGACTGTAGTACCGGCGATAAAGATTAACAGCAGGTCAATATCCGGAAATCCCGCTGCGGCGATCCAGAGTGCAGTCAGCGTAGGCCACAACAAAAGGAAAATACCGATGGGACGGTCGAAGCGGGTCAACTCCACGTAGGCCGGCAGTTTGGCAGAAAATTCTGGAAACCGGGCACGGAACTTGATGCGTAAACTGGACCAGATTGAGTCCGATTGTGACATGGGGGCTCACTGCGGAAATTGCATAGCAAGCGCGTAGCATAAAGATTTTATGGCGCTGTCACAACGCAGTTTTGTCGATGTCCGGGCTCGAGCTTTCGCATGTTGGAGCCGGGTGCGCAGGATGTGCTAGTCAGCGAAATTGCGAGCAATTGCCTCGATTTCTTCCCTCGAATCCACCACTTCCTGGGTCACTTCCAGGACCCGATCAATATCGAGCTCGTAACGATCAAAAAGATGCTCGGGAATATCTTCGCAGAGAGCGTCACCAATGCCGTGCTGACGCAATAAGCGCAGGGCGATGAAGATCAGGTTTGGATACGCGCAGTGAGGGCCGCTGTAGTTCGGGTCGTGCTGGTACTGAATTGCCGTGCCAATCTCTTCGGGCATATTCCACAGGTCCATGAGCCAGACACAAATCTGCTCCCGGGTAATTTGCAGCAAGTGATGCTCGATCACCATGTGGCTGACAGAAGGATTGGCTTCCATGTAGCGGCAGATCTGGGAGAAGTGGGGGGGAAAATATGACCCAGCACCAGGTAGCCGAAATTGTGCAGAAGGCCAGATAGGTAGGTGAGGCCTTTCCCCGGTTTGAGTTCAGCGGGCACCTGCTTCACGATCGCTTCCACCAGGGTGGAGCAGAAGATGGATTGGGTCCAGTAAGGAGTGATCCCATCAGCCTTGTCCTTGGGCATGGCGAGGGTCTTGCCGAGGGCCAATCCCAGGGCCAGGTTGCCAACCAGATCGAAGCCGAGTACACGCACGATGGCGTCCTGAACCGAGCGAATCTTCCCGGGGATCGCATAGTAGGGAGAGGCTGCCCAACTGACCACCTGTGCGGCAAGGCTCGGATCAGATTCCACGATCTCTGCCAGATCGCTGATTACCGCATTGGGGTCGGCGCGGAGCTGGATGATGCGTTGCGCAGTCTGGGGCAGGGTCGGAATTTCCAGTGTATCTTCCAATCTCTGCTTGATGCGGCGGGAAGCGAAATTTTTCACCGATGCCACAATCTGCTCCTGATCAGCGTCACGATCCGGTTTGTGATAGTAGAGTTCTGAAGCCGGCACAGCGATCCGCATTTCGAGCAAATCGTGCTCATGCTCCAATAGAGCCGCCTGCAAATCTTGCCTGTTAAATGTCGTTGACTCTGGGCTGTCATCTGAGCAGCTTCCATGCCTATTCCTTGTTATTTGTCTCTGCATTTCAATGCATGTGTTCGTTCCCTCTGCGTTAAGCATCGGGGTCTACTATCAGTATAGGAGTAGCTGGGGAGATCAGCAGGGCGAATTAGAAATTTTTTGCCCTAAACCTGTGGTGGCTTAGACGTTGACGAAATGAATTCGCTCGCCGATCCAGCGCCGAATGAGTGGATCTATTATTTCGGGGTAATTGCGCGTAATGCTCTCTGAGGCAGCCTTGACAGGATCAAGCAAGGAAGCATCCCTGCCAATATCGGCTACCCGGAATGTCATCAAACCCGTTTGCTGCGTGCCGAGGACCTGGCCTGGCCCTCTCAGCTCGAGGTCCTTCTCCGCAATATAAAAACCATCCGTACTCTCCCGCATTACTGTGAGACGTTTCTTACCATTATTTGACAGGGGAGTCTGATAGAGCAGCAGGCAGTGGCTCTGGGTAGAGCCGCGACCAACCCGGCCTCGTAGCTGGTGCAACTGGGCAAGGCCGAGTCGCTCCGGGTTTTCAATTACCATAAGACTGGCGTTAGGCACATCTACACCTACTTCAATCACGGTAGTGGCAACCAGCAGTTGTAGTTGGCCCTGCTTGAAGGCCTGCATGACGGACTGCTTTTCTTTCGCTTTCATACGCCCATGCACGAGGCCAACCTGGAGAGAAGCCAACTGCTTACCGAGTTGTTCGAATGTGGCCTCTGCCGCCTGCGCCTGCAGGGACCCAGACTCCTCGATCAGGGTACACACCCAATAAGCCTGACTACCGCCGCGGCAGGCTTGCTCAATGCGAGCTACTACATCATCACGACGCTCATTCGATATCAAAACCGTGTTAACCGGCGTGCGACCCGGAGGCAGCTCATTAATGATGGAACTATCCAGATCGGCGTAGGCGCTCATGGCCAGGGTGCGCGGAATGGGAGTGGCGGTCATGACCAACTGGTGGGGATGGATATCGGCGTTGCTCGCCTTGTCCCGCAGGGCTAGTCGTTGATGCACACCGAATCGATGTTGTTCATCGATGATGACCAGGCCGAGTCTGGCGAATTCCACGTCATCCTGAAACAAGGCATGGGTACCGATTAACAGCTTGATCTGCCCGCTTGCCAGCTCACCCAGAAGTTGTTGTCTCGCTTTGCCCTTGCTCTTGCCACTTAGCCAGCCAGGTTCGATACCCAGGGGCGAAAACCACTGGCTGAAATTATTGAGGTGCTGCTCCGCCAGGATCTCTGTGGGCGCCATGATGGCCACCTGGTAGCCACTGGTAATTGCCACCAGCGCTGTCATGGCGGCGACCACCGTCTTACCGGAGCCCACATCGCCCTGCAGCAGACGCAACATGGGGAAGGGCCGTCCCAGGTCGGCCTGTATTTCATCGATGGCAGTTTGCTGTGCCTTCGTGAGCTGGAAGGGCAGCGAATCCAGGAACGCGCCGGCGAGTTCCTTATCCATTCGCAAGCTGGGAGCGAGTTGTGCCTCACTACGTTGTTTGAACTGGCGCATGCAGAGCCGATGGGCGAGCAACTCCTCGAAAGCCAGACGCCGCTGGCCGGGATGACCACCGGTTTCGGACCAATCCATATTGGCATCTAGTGGCGGCGCATGAATTAACTGAATCGACTCCATGAGTGAGGGCAGCCCATATTCTTCGACAAGGGATGTTGGCAGATAGTCACTGAGATCCTTTGCCTGTTCGAGCAACTTCAGCGCCTGGCCGATGACATTTCTCAGGCGACCCTGCTGAATTCCCTCGGTGGTGGGGTAGATGGGAGTGAGGGAATCGGCAACCGGCTCTTCCCTGCCTGGCTCCAGTACCTTGTATTCAGGGTGGTAGATTTCCAATCCGGCGCGGCCTCTACGCACCTCGCCATAGCATCGAATGCGAGTGCCAGGCGCGAGGGCATCTTTCTGTGCCGCGGTAAAATGAAAGAATCGAAGGCTGATCAGGCCCTTGCCGTCGGTGAGTACGCAATGCAGGCTGCGTCGGCGGCCAAACTGGATCGTGTTGCTGGCGATCTCTCCCTCCAGCTGAACCGTCATTCCCAGCCGGGCGGTATTAACGGGACTGATCCTGGTTCGGTCTTCGTAGCGCAGTGGCAGATGAAACAGCAAGTCCTGGACATTGATAATCCCCAGCTGTTGAAACTTTTTTTGGAGGGCGGGACCAACACCCTTGAGCCGCGTCAAAGGCATTCGATCCAGTTGCAGACTAGCCATTGCTTAAAACTGAATTATGAGTATCGCGACTACTGACAGTAGCCGAATCTGCGGCGAAGTAGAAGAAATGTGTGAAATAAGGGGAAAGAAACTGGACCGAGCCTTAAAGGGACAGCACAGCTTCGACTTCAACCAGTGCTCCCTTGGGTAGGGCTGACACCTCAATCGTTGCCCGGGCCGGATAAGGCTCATTAAAGTAGCCAGCCATGATCTCATTCACCTGCGCAAATTCCCCGAGGTCGGTGAGGAAGATTGTGAGCTTGACCGCGTTGTCGAGACTACCGCCCGCAGCCGCTGCCACAGCCTTGAGATTGAGGAATACCTGGTGAGCTTGCTCTGCGACGCCGCCATTAACGATTTCCATGGTGACAGGATCCAGCGGAATCTGCCCCGAACAGAATACCAACGAGCCGACACGTACAGCCTGCGAATAGGGCCCGATTGCGGCTGGCGCGTTTGTGGTCTGTATTACGTCTACATCCTTGCTCATTGCAATGGGTCTCCGAGAGTGCGTTTTATCACCTTTCGAACCTTCCGGCTCTTCACCCGGCTGACCGTCGAAACGGCCTTGATAGCACGTACCCTGCGCATGACTCGCGCCAGGTGAACACGATTCTTCACATTAATGGACAGGTTAACAATACTGAAACGGGCATCCCGCTCGACGGTGCTGATCTTCTCGATATTTGCCTCGGCACCGGTAATGGTCGTTGCCAGTGTGGCAATAATGCCGCGTTCGTTCTCCAACTCTACCCGCAGCTCTACGGAGAACTCTCCTTCCACGTTGGGGTCCCAGCTGACAGCAACACATTTTTCCGGATTGTCGCGAATCTCAGCAATGTTATTACAGCTATCGGTGTGAATAACCATGCCACGACCGGAGCTGATGTGACCGACGATGGGATCGCCAGGAATCGGGTGACAGCACTTCGCATAGTTCATCACCATGCCTTCAGAACCGCGGATTGCAAGTGTGCCTTTTTCTTCTTTCTGTACGGGCTGATCCTCTTCCGCGCCCTGATGGGCGGTAAGTCGCTGTGCGATCATATAGGACATGCGATTGCCCAGGCCGATGTCTTCCAGCAGGTCGTCCAGGGACTGCAGCTGGGTCTGTGCCAGAACTGCGTCGATGTTTTCCTGCGGAACAGAATCCAGCTGACTGTCGAAACTGGCCAGCGCCTTGTTCAGCAAGCGTCGACCAAGGGCTACCGATTCAGAATGCTTCTGGTTCTTCAGGTAATGGCGAATATTGCTTCTTGCCTTACCGGTGGAAACGAAGCTGAGCCAGGCCGGATTTGGTTGGGTGCCTGGCGCCGTAATGATTTCCACGGTCTGTCCGCTTTGCAGCGGTTCACTCAGTGGCGCAAGCCGGCGATTGATGCGGCAGGCGACACAGGAATTACCGACGTCGGTGTGAACCGCATAGGCAAAGTCCACTGCGGTAGAGCCAGTGGGTAATTCCAGGATCATGCCCTTAGGGGTAAACACGTAAATCTCATCCGGGAACAGGTCGATCTTGACATGTTCGATGAATTCCAGGGAATTTCCCGCATGCTTTTGCATTTCCAGGAGACCACTCACCCACTCTCGCGCTCTCAGATGCGCGTTGGTTGGGAGGTCGTCACTGGACTTGTATAGCCAGTGCGCAGCGATGCCGTTGTTTGCCATCGCCTCCATCTCCTCGGTGCGAATCTGGATCTCAATAGGAACGCCGTGCATGCCAAACAAGGTGGTATGCAATGACTGATAGCCATTGGCCTTGGGAATAGCTATGTAGTCCTTGAATCGACCCGGGACGGGTTTATAAAGATTATGCACAGCTCCTAACACTCGATAGCAGGTATCGACGGAGTCCACAATAATACGGAACGCATATACGTCCATGATTTCAGAAAAGGATTTGCGCTTGCTGCGCATCTTCTCGTAAATGCTATAGAGATGCTTTTCACGACCAATGGTTCGCCCTGGCAGTCCTTCCCGTTCCAGACAGGCCTCCAGCGAGGTCTGGATCTGAGAAACAATCTCTTTTCGATTACCGCGAATCTGTTTGACTGCCGCAGCGATGCGCCGGGCGCGCATGGGATAGAGTGCTGCAAATCCCAGGTCTTCAAATTCAATCCGCACATTGTTCATACCAAGGCGATTGGCAATCGGGGCATAGATATCCAGTGTTTCGCGAGCGATGCGGCGGCGTTTCTCCGGTGTCAGTACATCCAGAGTCCGCATGTTGTGAAGGCGGTCCGCTATCTTCACCAGGATCACGCGCAGGTCTTTGGCCATCGCCATGGCCATCTTCTGGAAATTCTCTGCCTGTGCCTCGGCGCGGCTGCTGAAGGTTATCTTATTGAGTTTGCTGACACCGTCGACGAGGTCTGCGACGTTGTTACCAAATTGGGATTTGATCGCTGTCTTGGTGATGCCCGTGTCTTCGATTACGTCATGCAGCATGGCAGCCATGATTGACTGTGGATCCATGTGCATCTCACCGAGAATGCCGGCTACGGCTAGCGGGTGGGTGATATAGGGGTCGCCACTACGGCGGAACTGGCCATCATGGGCCTGCTCCGCGTAGTAATAAGCTCGGCGTACATTGTTTATCTGCTCGTGGGGCAGATATCCGGAAAGGCTGTCCGCGAGTGAATCAATGTTTCCAGCGACTGCTTGCAAGATTCAACTCCTGGAATCATTTCATTGTGGACACTTGTTGCGGGTCTAGATTTCGGTAGTTGGCTTGTCTTCCTGTTGTTCGGCGACTGCCTCAGCCATTTCCTCTTCAATTTCTTCCAGCTCCACGACGGGCTTTTCAACGAGGATACTGGCGTTCACGTGATTTTCTGCGATTTCCCGCAGAGCGATTACGGTCGGCTTGTCGTTGTCGACGCTAACGTAGGGGTCCTTGCCACCTGTCTGAATCTGGCGGGCGCGCTTGCTGGCCACCATGACCAGTTCAAAGCGGTTATCTACCTTGTCCAGACAGTCTTCAACTGTGATTCGTGCCATCTTAATACCTATTTATATGTGCCCGGAGCCGAATTCCAATGGTCTAGGCGGGAAATCGGAGGACCGGGGATTTTACTGGATTCTGCCGGAAAATGCATAGTTTTCCGCCAATTGCCGCCTCTAGTCGCTGGTAAGTGACCGCAGCAGCCCTGCCAGGTTCTCCTGCTGGGCGCTGGCCTTGAGGGAAGTGCTGCGGATGATGGCGTGCATATCCGCAAGCGCGGTATCGAAATCATCGTTAACCACGATGTAGTCGGCCTCACAGACATGCTGTATCACGCTGCGGGCCTGTTTCATGCGCTCAGCGATGGTCTCCTCACTGTCCTGGGCTCTTTCCTGCAGGCGCTGGGTGAGGGTTTCCAGTGAGGGCGGCAGAATAAAGATCGAGTAGGAGCCTGGATGCAGGTTCCTTACCTGGGCAGCACCCTGCCAATCGATCTCAAGGATAACGTGGCGCCCGCTATTCAGCTGCTCATTCACCCAGTGCTGGGATGTGCCATAGCGGTGACCATAGACTTCTGCACTCTCCAGGAAGGCGCCCTCGTGGAGCATGTTAAGGAAGCTGGCCTCATCGACGAAGTGGTAGTTGACTCCGTCAACTTCCTTGGGACGCCTGGGGCGCGTGGTGTGGGATACAGAGACACAAAGCGACCTGTCGCTGTCCAGCAGAGCCTTGACCAGAGTCGTCTTGCCTGCACCAGACGGTGCCGTGACGATAAAGAGCTTACCTTTCTTCATATGCCTGAATTTGCAACCTTGCCAGCTTTCGCTATTATTCGATGTTTTGAATCTGTTCGCGCATCTGTTCGATCAGGACCTTGAGCTCCACGGCGCCGCGAGTTGTCTCTGCCACGATAGACTTGGACGACAGCGTGTTGGCCTCCCGGTTCAGTTCCTGCATGAGGAAATCCAGGCGCCTGCCTTTCTGACCGGATGCCCGCAGCACTCTTTCCACCTCTGAGAGGTGCGAGTCGAGCCGATCCAACTCCTCGTCCACGTCTGCCTTCTGTGCCAACAGGGCCACTTCCTGTTCGAGACGTGTTGGCTCCAGTTCGGCCTTGAGCTCTTGTAGCCGGTCGAGCAGGTTCTGCCGTTGCGCGGCCAGGATTTCCGGCATCTTCTCTCGTGTGTCAGCGACCACAACTCGAATACTATCAATGCGTTGCTGCAGGAAGCCTTGCAGGTCACTGCCTTCCCGCTTGCGCGTGGCTACCAGGTCATCCAGAGCAGCGATGAACAGAGTGTGGGCTTCTTCTTCAATCCTGCCAAGGTCAACCTGACGATCGGCGATAACGCCAGGCCAGCGCAGCACATCCATGCTGTTGATGGCATTCTCACTGCCAAGCTGTGCCTGTATGTCGCGATTCGCCTGCAACAATTGCTCAACCAGATCACGGTTAATGGCGATGTCTACATTGCTGCTCTCGGCTGACTGAAACCTGAGTTGGCATTCGACCTTGCCTCGCGACAGACGCTTCCTGACCGCTTCACGAATCCGGTTTTCCAGGCCACGGAAAGTATCCGGCAGGCGGACGCTGGTCTCGAGGTACCGGTGATTAACGGAACGGATTTCCCATATCAGTGAGCCCCATTCCTGTTCTGTTTGCTGCCTGGTGAAGGCAGTCATGCTTGCTGTCATTGAGGTGGCCTGAAAAAAAGGAGCTATTCTATCCCATCATTACTGCAAAGACAGGTTCCCCGGCCTCGGAAAGACCAAGAAAACCCACACGACTCGCACTGTGCAGGTAATTCCCGCATAATTCTGCCTCCCACACATCCAGGAAAAATGACGAATTAAATGAGTAACAGGCCCAGTAAACGCGCAACGAATGAATTACGCGAGATCAAGCTCACCAGGAATTACACCAAGCACGCGGAGGGCGCAGTGCTCGTGGAATTCGGTGACACCAGAGTTTTGTGTACGGCAAGTGTAGAAGATTCGGTTCCACGCTTTCTCAAGGGCAGCGGCCAGGGCTGGGTAACGGCAGAATATGGCATGCTGCCCAGATCAACGGGTAGCCGTATGGACAGGGAGGCCGCTCGCGGCAGGCAATCCGGGCGTACTCAGGAAATTCAACGCCTGATAGGCCGTTCCCTTCGTGCTGCTGTCGACCTCAAGTTACTGGGTGAAAATACCATCAAGATCGATTGCGATGTGATCCAGGCGGACGGAGGAACACGCACGGCATCCATAACCGGAGGCTGTGTCGCCCTGGTGGATGCGCTTCGCCACCTGCAGGAAACCAGGAAAATCAATACCGACCCCCTTGTGCAAATGGTAGCTTCTGTCTCTGTGGGCATCTACCAGGGGCAGCCCATCCTGGATCTGGATTATGCCGAGGACTCGAGTGCTGAGACCGACATGAACATCGTGATGACCAGCAAGGGTGGTTTCATTGAGGTTCAAGGTACTGGTGAGGACGGTGAGTTTAGCCGCGAACAGCTGAATCAGATGATTGAGTTGGCCGAGCATGGAATATCAGAATTAATTGAACAGCAACTGGCAAGTCTCAATTGAATTTCGCGCAGGAACCGTTGGGGGCATGACTAACTTTTATTATTTTAGCGGACAGTAATTACGGTGCAAGAATTTCAAAAAGCATTCCTGGAATTTGTTATCGACAACAATATTCTACGATTCGGCGAATTTACACTAAAGTCGGGGCGCATCAGCCCCTACTTCTTCAATGCAGGACTGTTTAATACGGGCAAGAAACTGGGCTTTCTGGCACGCAGTTACGCGGCTGCAATTGCCTCGTCAGGTATCGAATTTGATGTACTCTTCGGACCGGCCTACAAGGGAATCCCACTCGCCGCGGCCACAGTACTCAGGCTGGACAGCGATCAGCAGATCGATAAGCCTTATTGCTTTAACCGTAAGGAGGCCAAGGATCACGGGGAGGGCGGCTCCATTGTAGGGGCGGAATTGGCGGGCAAGGTCATGATTATCGATGACGTCATCACCGCAGGAACGGCGATACGGGAAGCAGTAGATATTATTCACGGTAATAATGCCTCGCTGGCGGGTATTACCGTTGCCATGGATCGGCAGGAGCGCGGTACCGGCACGACTTCTGCAATTCAGGAAATCGAACAGAGTTACGGCGTTGAAGTCGTCAGCATCATCACCTTACAGAACATCATCGACTACCTGCAATTGGTCGATGACCCATCCCTGCAGTCGAATTTGCCCGCCGTGCAAAAATATCGGGAACAGTATGGCGTCTAGTTGCCGCTGGGAGTCGTTGGAGCAGCGTAAGGCGTGAGCAGATTGCTGCTGAGGTACTGCCACTGCAGTTCCCAGTGTTCCAGGGGAGAGTCTTCGAATTCGCTGCGCACGAATTGCAGGAGCCGACCCTCGCAGGTGGCGAGCAGCAGGTTTGCCAATGATATTGCCGAAATGCTCGGCTTCATGTTTTCCCGGATCTGGGCTTCTCTTAACACCTGCTTAAGTTGTGCTTCGAAGCGATCGTAGAACTGCGCGATTCGCTCCCGTAAGCGCTCGGTCTCTCCGGCCAGGGCATCACCGGTAAGAAGTCGCGTCATGCCCGGATTCTTGTCTGCAAAAGTCAGGAGCAGGGTAAGTATCTTGTGACATCGTTCGTGAGCGTTCTCTTCCTCTTTCAGGATACGGCTGATGCGCTGAAACAGCGTGTCCTCAATGAACTTGATGAGACCTTCGAACATGCGAGCCTTGCTGGGGAAGTGTCGATACAGCGCCGCCTCTGAAACCCCAACTTCCTTGGCCAGGGCGGCTGTAGTGATGCGTTCACCAGGCGAGGCTTCCAGCATGCGAGCCAATGACTGCAGAATCTGCTCTTTACGGGAAATCTTGTGACTATTGGGGTTTTCCATTCTTGGATTCCGATCGCGTCAGGGCGCTCGCTTCTGTGGTTTCTTTGCCGTTTTCTTCGCCGTGCCGGTCTTCCGCGCCGCGCCAGTCTTGCGCGATCTGCCTGGAGTGAGGCCAGCCTTGGTGATCAAGGTGCCTACACCTTCATCGGTGAAGATTTCCAGGAGCACTGCGTGTTCAAGCCGTCCATCAATAATATGGGCGCTGTTTACACCACCCTTGACCGCGTTCAATGCGCACTCGACCTTGGGCAACATGCCTCCTTGTAAGGTCTTATCGGCAATTAACTTGGCAACTTGCCTCACACTGAGGCCCGTCAGCACCTTGCCCTTCTTGTCCTGCACACCCGCGACATTGGTGAGCAGGATCAGCTTCTCTGCACCCAGCACGCGGGCAATTTCGCCAGCCACGGAATCGGCATTGATGTTGTAGCTGGCGCCGTCTTCACCCGTGCCGATAGGAGCAATGACGGGGATAAAGTCACTGTCCTTCATGACTTCGAGCACCTTGGTGTTGATACTCTCCACTTCGCCCACCTGACCGATATCTACGATATCTGCCTTGGCGGTAGACCCTTTGCGCTTGAGCTGAAGCTTTTTGGCCCGAATGAGGTTTCCATCCTTGCCTGAAATCCCGATGGCATTGCCCCTGTTTCTGTTCAGCAGATTGACGATTTCCTTATTAACCAGGCCACCGAGGACCATTTCCACGACATCCATGGTTTGGCTGTCGGTGACCCGCAAGCCATCCACGAAGCTGGATTTGATGTTGAGCTTCTCCAGCAGGTTGCCGATTTGCGGCCCACCGCCATGAACCACAATAGGGTTTATACCAACCAGCTTCATCAGCACGATGTCACGGGCAAAGCTTTGCTTCAGCGCATTGTCGACCATGGCGTTACCACCGTATTTCACTACGACAGTCTTACCGGTGAATTTCTGGATATAGGGCAGGGACTCGGTGAGAACCTGGGCGATATTTTTTGCGCTGTTTATTGTGAGAGACATGTTACTGAACCTGACTTTTCCTGTGCTAGAAGTTCAACACTAAGCTGTTATCTGCTTTGCTTATCAAAGCTTTAAAGCGGTTTTTGATACGCTCCAGGCTCTTCTCTGACTGTGCCTCAAACCGCAACAACAGGGCGGGACTGGTATTGGATGCGCGTACCAGCCCCCAGCCATCTGCGAACTCGGCCCTGACACCATCCAGGGTGATCAGCCTGGCGTCTTCGAAGTCTGCAAGGTCTTCGATTCTGTGCATAAGAGCAAATTTTTCCTGCTCATCCACCGCCAGCTTTATTTCGGCAGTGCCAATAGTGCTTTCAAATGCGGAAAATATTTCCGAGCAGGACTTGTCTGACTGCGAGAGCACTTCCGCGATTCTTGCGGCGGTGTAGATTCCGTCATCGAAGCCATACCACCTGTCCTTGATGAAGACATGGGCAGCGAATTCTCCACCCACAGGCGCACCGGTTTCCTGCATCTTCTGTTTCATGAAGGAGTGACCACTGCGATGCATAACGGGCCGCATACCAAGTTCAGAAATCAGTTTCGGCAGGCTGGCGCTGCATTTTACATCGAATACGACCGCTTCCCCGGGATAGCGGTCGGCCATGGACTGCACCAGCAACATAAGCAGCTTGTCGGCATCAACGCTGGCACCCTGCTCTGTGACAATGCCCAACCTGTCGCCGTCGCCATCGAATGCGACTCCCAGGTCTGCTTTCTCGGCAATAACCGTTTCCGCCAGTTGTTCCAGGTTGCTGACGAGTGTGGGGTCAGGGTGGTGATTCGGGAAGTGGCCATCGAGTTCCCCAAAAAGCGTTATCACTTCACAGCCCAGCCCTTCGAACAGGCGTGGCGCAATGACGGCGGGTACGGCATTGCCACAATCCACTACGACTTTTAGCGGCCTGGCCAGATTGACGCCGCTACATACTTTTTCGACATAGGAGTCGCGGATATCCAGTTCGCTTATCGCACCCTTGCCATGCAACAGCCTGCCATCGAGGATGCGCTGGCGTATGGCCGCAATCTGGTTATCAGCCAGACATGCCTTGTTGAACACGATCTTCAGGCCGTTGTAGTTAGCCGGGTTGTGGCTGGCCGTTAACATGACCCCTGAATCGAATGCAGTCGTATGGGTTGCAAAGTACAGCAACGGTGTAGGGACGAGGCCAAGAACAACCACGTTGCAGCCGCTACTGGATATGCCCAGGATAAGCGCCTTGGATAATTCAGGGCTGGATAGTCGGCCATCGAAAGCGAGCAGCAAGTTGTCGATGCCCTGATCGAGAGCCTCACTTCCAACGGCCTGTCCGATTAGCTGGATCGAATTGGTACTTAATTGCTCTTCATATATTCCGCGAATGTCATACGCGCGGAAAATACTCTCCGGCAAAACCGCCGCAAGATTTTCAGCGGTAACTGGCTCGTCCATGTCTCTACCCGCGTGATCGTCAAATGCTGCCATGATAGCTAACCTCAGGCCGCGTGGCCCTTCTGCTTGCTATTGAGTATCTCGGCAATTCTGTTAAGCATGGTCCTCGCGACAACTTCCTTCCTACCTTCCGGCAAGCTGTCTTCGCCATTAGCGGTGATAGCAGTGACAGCTACCGTGTCGCTATTAAAGGTGTCAGTCGCATGATTGGCGAACAGTAAATCGAGATTCTTCTTTGTCAGCTTCTTCTTGCCATTGGCGACGACATCTTCAGTCTCTGCAGCAAAACCCACGACGAGGGGCCGGTGCGTGAGCCGCGCTACTTCGCTGATGATGTCAGGGTTTTTTACCAGTGTGAGTTGTAGTTCATCACTGGATTTCTTGATCTTCTCCGGCGCTACCTCAGCGGGCCGATAATCGGCAACTGCCGCCACGCCGATAAATACATCTGCCCCGGAAATCCGGGAAAGTACCGCCTCCAGCATCTGCTGGGCAGATTCCACGTCGATGCGTTGAACCCTGTCCGGGGTATTCAGGTTTACCGGGCCACTGATCAGTACGACCTCGGCTCCCGCGGCGGCCGCTTCGCCGGCAAGCGCATAGGCCATCTTTCCTGAGCTGTGATTGGAAATGAAGCGCACGGGGTCAATGGCTTCCCGGGTTGGCCCACCGGTAATGATGAGCTTGCGACCAGCCAAGGTACCGCTTTCCCAGAGGCCGGCACAGTGGGTAGCCAGCTCGGCGGCTTCCAGCATTCGTCCAGGGCCCACATCGCCGCAAGCCTGATCGCCACTCGCCGGACCCCAGATCAGGAAGTCCCGATGCCGCAGAAGCTCAAGATTTGCTTGTGTTGCCGGATCCGACCACATGACCTGATTCATTGCAGGGGCAATTGCTACCCTGGCATTGGTGGCCAGTAACAGGGTGCTGAGCAGGTCATCCGCCTTGCCGTGGGCGGCACGGGAGATGAAGTCGGCGGTGGCAGGTGCTACCAGGACGAGGTCAGCCCAGCGCGCCAGTTCAATATGGCCCATGGCCGCCTCCGCCTCGACATCCAGCAGATCGAGGTGGACACGATTGCCGGACAGGGCCTGCAGGGTCAGCGGCGTAATGAATTCCGTTGCTGCCCTCGTCATGACCACACGCACCTCGGCGCCGGCCTTGCTCAGGAGTCGGGTCAGCTCTGCACACTTATAGGCGGCGATGCCGCCGGTAATGCCCAGCAAAATGCGCTTGTTAGTGAGGCTTAACATGGGAACCCAGATGTCAGGGGCGTTTCGGGTCGCCAGAGAACAGGAAGGCTAGCCTAGCAGGTCAAATAGTCAGGTGCAATTTGCCCTAAATGCGGCATATGCCCCGGCCTGGGCTAAGCTGGAAGCTGTGTTATTGATGGCGGGATACCCGGGAGGACAGCGATGAGTCTGGCAGCATGGCCTACGGCGGAGCAACCGCGGGAAAAGCTCATGGCGTCCGGTGCCGATGCACTCAGCGACACGGAATTGCTGGCCATACTCATCCATTCGGGCATTCGGGGCAGGTCGGCCCTGCAGATCTCCCGGGAATTGTTGCAGAAATTCGGCGGCCTGGGCGGTTTGATGGCGGTGGACCGGCAGACACTGTGTGCGGAACCAGGCCTGGGCCCGGCCCGGATAGCCCGCCTGAAAGCCGCGCAGGAACTGGCCCAGCGGCAATTACTGGAAGAAGTGAAGGCCGGCGATGTACTGACCAGCTCAGCCGCTACCAGGCGTTACCTGCTGGCGAGATACAGGCACTACGATCATGAGGTGTTCAGCTGTGTGTTTCTCAACAATCAGCACCATGTTGTCAAGTTCGAGGAGATGTTTCGCGGCACCATAGATGGTGCGGCAGTCTATCCCCGCGAAGTGGTAAAGCGCAGCCTGCACCATAACGCCGCCGCTGTGATCTTTGCCCATAACCACCCATCCGGGGTTGCTGAGCCGAGTCAGGCGGACCTGGCCATCACCTCACGCTTGCAACAGGCGCTGGGAACCGTGGATATCCGGGTGCTCGATCACCTGGTAATCGGTGCCGGCACGGTGGTTTCCCTGGCCGAGAGGAACCTGCTGTAAACTCGCCATACCCCGGCTTAGCACCACCGAGGCTGTGTCACTGAAACATTCTTGGGCCGCCAACGCCCAAACTAATGAAAAACCGAATATTTCTTGCTATCTAAAAGGTGTTTTGGTATAAAACGCAGCTCTTTTTTGCCCCCCAAAAGTGTCAAGAGGCTTGGGGCGGCAAACAACCTGATTTTTCATAGTTTATTTGCGACGAGGCAGTCCGATGTCCAGGGTTTGCATGGTAACGGGTAAGAAACCGGTTACAGGAAATAATGTGTCACATGCACACAACAAGACCAGACGCCGATTCTCACCGAATCTGCACACACACCGTTTTTGGGTGGAATCTGAGAAGCGCTTTGTGAAGCTGAAAGTATCAGCCAAGGGCATGCGCATCATTGATAAATTGGGCATCGACAGCGTTCTCGCTGATGTGCGCAATAAAGGCTTTCAGGTCTAATCGAAACGAGGTATTGAGAAATGAGAGACAAGATCAAACTGGTTTCGAGTGCAGGCACTGGCCACTACTACACCACCGACAAGAACAAGCGCAACATGCCTGACAAGATGGAGATCAAGAAATTTGATCCCGTGGTTCGCAAGCATGTGATCTACAAGGAAGCGAAGATCAAATAGGCTGTCCTGCGAATCGTCAGACAGCGCGGCCACTCATCGAGTCGCCCAATAAAAAGCCGGCATCATGCCGGCTTTTTTGTTTCTTGCCCAAGCAATTTTACTTTCCTTTGCTCAAGCGCTTGGCCAGTTTCTCGGTTCTGGCGAGCAATTTAGGGTCTTCTACGAACTCAGCCTTAAGCTTGCCCACGGTAGTGGATACCGTGCCGTAGCGCTTGAGCCTGAATAATTTAGCGATGGCTTGCAATGTCACGGCCGACAGCTCCTGGCACAGGTACATGGCGACCCAACGTGGAACGTTTTTGGAACCGGGTCCCCGGGCTGCCTTGTAGATGCTGGGTTCACTGACCTTGAACTCCTTGGCTACGGCAGTGATGATCTGTTTGCAGGACGGACGCCATTTGGCGTTCACACCCTTTGACACACCTCGGGCACTGGTAGCAGAGCGCTTGCGCTGTACAGCTGAGCGGAATTTCGCATCGCCCATAATGGACGAGAGGTTCTTCTTCCCATAAAAATGGGCCATCTCCTCGTCCACGCCTTCAGCCACATATTTCTTGTAGGCGGTAGGACGCTTCGCTGCCGCAACGTGAAGCTGTTTCAGTGTCTCATCACGATTGAACCATGCCGGCGGTTTGGCCTTTCGGGTGAACAGGCTAAAGCTGCTGTATTTGTAGCTGTTGCGTTCGGCAGGTTTAATCATGCAATGCAGATAGCGGGACAGAGGTAACAGGTAGTTATCTGCCTGAACCAGAACGGCCTTGTATCGTCCGCGGAATAGCGATCCATCCGATCCCTTCAGTCGCTGATAATTTTGCGTGTAAAGGCCATCGACCTGGCGCATAAAACGGCTCAGGTTCCCTTCAGGAGTTTTGATTACCAGGTGATACTGGTCCCGCAACAGGCAGAAGGCATGTACTTCTACATTCAGGCGTGAGCAGGTTTCTTCCAGGCCTTCCAGGAAGGCGTCAAAATACTTCGCCGATGGGAAGACGCGTTGGCCGTCCAGTCCAAAATTGGAAACATGATATACGGCGTCCGGATATTCAATTCGCAGCGGTCTGGCCATGATTTATCTCTGTATCTTGTTGTTGATTGATTTGCTGATTTATTCGGCATTCGAATAGAGCGGATAGAGTTAGAGCTGACCCTATGAGAACCACGCTTATAGTTATCGCAATTGCTACGGAGCGTCAATAGAATTTCGAGTTATGCCGGGATTAAGCGAGAGAATATGGAAAAACAACGATGGATCGCTGCTGTGTCACTGCAATTGCAAACTTCAGTTACAAGGAGAAGAGCGCTGCATTTTCTTTAAAGCGAGGCTTGACCCCTTTTGGGAATATCAGGAACCGGGCTTGTCACAAACAACAACGACTCGCCTGGGGGCTGGGTAGCCCTCTATAGTTCGCTCCAGCTTCTCCCCGGAGAGTGCGCCTGCCAGTGAGTCATATGGCATCCATGGAGTCTGCCGCTGCTCGTGAGTCGTCGTGAGTGATTCATCGACTACTTCGATATTCACAAAACCGGTCTTCTCCAGCCACCGGATCAGGCTGGATACACTGGGAATAAACCAGACATTGTTCATGCGAGCGTAGCGGTCTCTGGGAACCAGTGAATAACCGTCTCCACCATCGACATAGATTGTCTCCATGACCAACTGGCCACCCGTTCTTAGCTGACCGAATAACTGCAGCAGGTGATCGAGAGGGGATCGCCGGTGGTAGAGGACTCCCATGGAAAAAACCGTGTCAAAGCCCTCAAGCGACTCGGGCACCTGTTCCATAGCCAGGGGTAGCACATGAACCGGGGTGTCTGGCGCATAGTGCTTGATGGCACAGAATTGTCCGTAATAGGGTATATGCGGTTCCAGGCCGATGACCAGGCTGGCGCCGGCGCCGAACATTCTGAAACTGGAATAGCCGTTACCGCTGCCAACGTCCAATACACGGCGGCCATTCAGGGGCGCGATCCGATTCGCCAGTCGCGCCCACTTGAGCTGGGACTGCCATTCGCTGTCTATGTGGATACCAAACAGCTCGAATGGACCTTTGCGCCACGGTATGAGCTCACGCAGTGATGATTCCAGGTCTGCCAGCTGCTCGGGTTCACCATCCGTCCGCGTGCCAATACCTACAGTTTCCCCAATGCGCAGTTCACTGGCCTGCAGTGAGGGCAGGTTGGCGACGAGCCTGCGCCAGCGATAGTGGTCGCCGTGGCGAATACCATCGAGGAAGTCATCCGCAATGAAGGGCAGCAGTGCTTGCAGCTGCGTACCTGCGAGGCTGTCTTTTAGTTTGGTGAAATCCATGTCAACAGACTGCTATTTGAAGGCCACCATGGAGGCGAAATTGAAGCATTGAAACCAGACATCGAAGGCGCGGAACCCCGCCTCCTGCAGCCGCGCCCTGTGCGCATCGAGAGTTTCCGGAATGAGTACATTCTCCAGGGCATTGCGTTTGCGACTAATCTCGAGGCGGCTGTAGCCCATACTTTCCTTGAAGTCATGGTAAAGCTCGATCATGAGTTCATTGATTCCGGGATCCGGCAGAACGATTTTCTCCGAGACCACGAGTATGCCTCCAGGCCGCAACCCGGCATAGATCTGTTGCATCAGGGCTCGTCTGTGATCCGGGGGAATGAACTGCAGTGTGAAATTGAGCACCACAACGGAGGCGTTCTCCAACCGGGATTCCAGGATGTCTTCGCAACGACAATGGATTGAATCCATCCCGGCCTGCTGCAATCTGGCCCTGAGCCTCGAGATCATGGCCGCTGAATTATCGATGGCCTGGATGTCCAGGGCCCCGGTGTTGATCTGGGAGGCCATAGCCAGGCTGGCTCCCCCCAGGCTACAACCCAGATCATAGATGGTGGACCCTTCCTGATAGTAACGACCGGCCAGTACGCCAATCATGGAGAGAATGGTCCGGTACCCAGGCACCGAGCGGTTAATCATGTCTTCAAAAACCGCAGCGACTTTCTCGTCAAATACGAAGTCCTGGGGCGCCAGTTCTTCAGCAAACAAGCGGTCTTTCTCGCCTTTTCTTTCTTGCTCCGCCATGTGCGTGTCACATACCTGTTGTTGCGAATCCGGCATAGCGGATTTGCCATGCCCCGAATCGGCAAAAATCGTCACTGGAAACATTGTGCCCAGCAGTCGATTCACTTATTTTACGCACTGCTGTACAGCGCGTCCGTTTGGCTATTATCCGATTATCCATGACACATTCAAACGCCACTGTTTCCCCGTTGGTGGCCGAGAACCTGTCACTGCTCACCGCACTGCCGGCTGAGTACGGTGTTCTGGATCTGGCCTGCGGCAGCGGACGCAATGGGTTACATCTGGTCAGGAATAACATCGCCGTCACATTCGCCGATCATAATGCGGCGGCCTTGGCAGCGATAGAAAGCAGCCTGCCATCCGGCAGTGGTCTGGTTAAGACCTGGTTGGTAGATCTGGAAGCAGGGCAGTCGGATCCACTGGCGGGGAAGCAATTTGATGCCATACTGGTATTCAACTATTTGCACCGGCCACTAATGAATGCCATGGGTCGGGCGATAAAATCTGGCGGGCTGGTGTTCTATGAAACGTTTACCACAGCCCAGCGAGAGTTTGGCAGGCCGAGTAATCCGGATTTTCTGCTCAGGCCAGGTGAACTGCAGGAATATTTTGTTGATTGGGAAATAGTGCAGTATTTCGAAGGCGAGCGCGAGAATCCGCAGCGTGCAGTTGCCAGCCTGATTGCAAGAAAACCAGGGCCCCAGGCCGGATAGACGATGGCAAAATCCAAGTCCAAAGTTGTTCCACTGAATATCGGCGGCATCGAGCGCCAGCACGTACTTCCGTACCAGTGTGAAGTGGAGCGTAGCCGCCGCAAAACCCTGGCTCTCTATGTCAAACACCGCACGGTAATCGTCCGCTGCCCCTGGCAGGCTTCCCGCAGGGAGGTAAACGAATTTATTGCCAGCAACCAGCAATGGATCGAACAACGGCTTCTCGAAGAGGCCCAGCGTGAGCGGGAGATGCTGCGTATCGAGCGTGGAGCGAAGATCTTCTACCGGGCCAGGGAACTCACCATCGTGTTCAGGGAAGGCCGCAAGGAACGGGTATTGGTGAACGGTAACCAGTTCATTATTCAGGGTTACAAACTCAACCCTTCCAAGGCGCGAATACTGGTAGAAGACTATCTGATCGACAAGGCCAGTGAATACATCATTCCCCGGGCCCATGGCCTGGCACGTCATCTCGGGGTAGATCACAAGATCAGGGAGATCAAGCTACGCAAGACCAAATCGAAATGGGGCCACTGTACCTCTCAGGGAATCCTGCAGTACAACTGGCTCATTATGCTGGCACCCTATAGCATCATCGACTACATGATCACCCATGAGGTCTGTCACCTCATCCACATGGACCACTCCCGGCGCTACTGGGAGCTGGTGCAGTCCATCTGTCCCAACTACGACCACTACGTGGATTGGCTAAAACAGCACGAGCACCGATTCTGGTTCTAGGAAGAGCTGCCCCGGGATTAGCCGGGCAAGCCTGAATTACAGGCCAGAATTTTCTACTTTTCGATAGAGCAGATCCCAGACACCGTGGCCCAGTCGTTCCCCGCGGCGCTCAAACTTTGTCTGCGGGCGGTCTGGATCCAGCCAGAACTTGCCCTTGCCGTTGGCATTGACCAGGGCTGGCTCGTTCTCAAGAACCTCTACCATGTGTTCTGCATACTGTTCCCAGTCCGTAGCGAGATGCAGGCTGCCGCCGGGCCGCAGCCGGCTTGCCAGCAGGGATGCGAATTCGGGCTGGATAATGCGGCGCTTGTGGTGCCGCTTCTTGTGCCACGGGTCGGGAAAGAAGATCAGCACTCGCGCCAGCGAGCCGCTAGCAAAACAGTGTTCCATCACTTCGATGGCGTCATGACAGATCACCTTCAGGTTAGTCAGCCCTCTCGCTTCTGCACCATGCATCAATTTGCCAACCCCGGGGCGATGAACTTCAATTCCCAGGAAGTTCTGGGCGGGGTTGTCTTCGGCCATCTGCACCAGGGAATCACCCATGCCGAATCCAATCTCCACGGTCAGCGGAGCGTCCTGGGGAAAAACACGACGCAACTCAAGCAAGTCGGGCTGGTACGCGATGACGTAATCGTCCCAATGCTGCTCCAGCGCCTTGCGCTGGGACTCCGTCGTGCGACCGGAGCGAATGACATAGCTGCGAATAGGGCGTTTTTTGGTTTCAGAGTCCGACATCAGGGGTATGGAATCAGGGGTGAATTGGGTTCGGGCAAGCGTGCAGGGCTGGTTTGGAACGGCCTTCCGCTGTCAGTGGCTACACATCCTTAACTGATGGTGCCATCCAGAGGAGAAGATGCACTGGCGTAAAGTCGTCGCGGCATACGGCCAGCAAGGAAAGCCTCGCGTCCCGACTCCACGGCCTTCTTCATGGCGGATGCCATCAGCACCGGCTGCTTTGCCTCCGCAATTGCCGTGTTCATCAATACGCCATGGCAGCCGAGCTCCATGGCGATACTGGCATCTGATGCCGTACCGACGCCGGCATCCACGATGATGGGCACCGATGCATTCTCCAGTATCAGGCGGATATTGTAGGGGTTGCGAATGCCCAGACCGGAGCCGATGGGCGCGCCTAGCGGCATAACCGCCACACAGCCAATCTCTTCCAGTCGCTTGGCGATCAAGGGATCGTCACTGGTATAGACCATTACATCGAAGCCGTCCGCCACCAGCTGTTCCGCAGCGACAACGGTTTCGGTGACATTGGGGTAGAGGGTCTTCTGGTCACCCAGCACCTCGAGTTTTACCAACTTGTGTCCATCCAGCAGCTCTCTTGCCAGGCGACAGGTACGCACCGCGTCCTCAGCCGTATAACAGCCTGCGGTATTCGGCAGGATGGTGTAGCTCTCCGGTGAGATGACATCGAGTAAATTGGGCTCGTCGGGGTTTTGGCCAAGATTCACCCGGCGGATGGCGACGGTGATCATCTCGGCGCCACTCGCTTCGAGGGCGGCCAGGTTTTCTTCAAAGGATTTGTATTTGCCACTGCCGATGATCAATCGAGACTGGTAATCGACACCGGCGATACGGAGAGCTTGGTCTTGCATAGCGTTCATAATGAGATTTTTCTGAAGTATTGGTACCGGGTGGTTTGTGGCCCGGATTGAATAATTGCTGGCACGGCTAGGCTCAACCACCGCCAATAGCGCGCACGATTTCGACGGCGTCATTGTCCCGCAGCACATAGTCATGGTGCTGACTCTTGGGCACTATCTCCCCATTCACTTCCACCGCAAAGCGCCCTTCGGTGACGGCTAATTGCTGCAGGAGCGAGGCCAGGGTATTCCCACCTTCGAGCTGATGCTGTTTGCCGTTAACCACAAGTTCCACGACCGGGACCTATCGGGTGAGACCATGGCTCAGGCCAAGCCATGCGAGGCTCCCCCAGCCGACGAGAAATGCCACGCCGCCCAGCGGGGTAATGGCGCCCAGCCAGCGAATCCCGGTCACGCTCAGTATGTACAGGCTGCCTGAAAATAGCAGTATGCCAGCCACGAATGACCAGCCGGCGACGTTCAACAGGCGAGCAGGATCAGACTGGGTGGACAGGATGGCGACACCGAACAGGGCCAGGCTGTGATAGAAGTGGTACTGCACTCCAGTTTGGTAGGTGCGCATGCTGTCAGGGCTCAGAACCGATTCCAGGCCATGGGCTCCGAAGGCACCGATCGCCACGGCAAGAAAGCCACTGCAGGCAGCCAGGGTGAGAAACAGATTAGTCATAGCGCGTGCATTGTGGAGGCAAGCAAACCTTGATTGCAAGCCGGAATAGGGCCTTGTTTCAGAAGGTACGCAGGAAACAGAAATCGGTGGGCAGAAAAAAGCCGCGATAAATCGCGGCTTTCAATTTCGTTCAAATCGCACAAGGCGACATCTCAGGGAGTGATCAGGCCTCCATCCTTGCCTTGATCTTATTCATGGCGTTCTTTTCCAGCTGTCTGATGCGTTCGGCGGATACGCCATATTTGTCCGCCAAATCATGCAGAGTCGATTTCTCATCGCTAAACCAACGGGCTCGCAGGATGTCCTGGCTGCGCTCATCGAGTTCGCCAAGGGCCAGGTGCAGGCTGTTGTTGGTGACCTCTTCCCACTCGGCGTCTTCGAGATTGACTGCCACGTCGGAACTCTGGTCTTCCAGATAGTAAGCCGGCGCCCGATAGACACTATCGTCATCACTATCAGGCTCAGCGTCGAAAGAGGTGTCGTAGGCGCTCATGCGACCTTCCATCTGGCGAACCACTTTCGGGTCCACGCCGAGGTCCTGCGCGACTGCTTCCGCTTCTTCGTTGTTCAACCAGCCCAGCTTTTTCTTGGAGCTGCGCAGGTTGAAGAATAATTTCCGCTGCGCCTTGGTGGTCGCAACTTTGACGATGCGCCAGTTACGCAGGATGTATTCGTGCATCTCTGCCTTGATCCAATGCACCGCAAAGGACACCAGGCGTACACCCACTTCCGGGTTGAAACGCTTGACCGCCTTCATGAGTCCGACATTGCCTTCCTGGATGAGGTCGGCAAGTGGCAGGCCATAACCGTTGTAGGTCTTGGCCATGTGCACAACAAATCGCAGGTGAGCCATAACCAGTTGGCGGGCAGCTTCCACGTTGTCTTCGTAGTAGTACTGCTGGGCCAGCTCAAGCTCCTGCTCAGGCGTTAACACCGCGATGCTGTTCACGGAGGCCATATAAGCAGTCAAATCGCGACCCGGGGATGCCGGATCGATAACTTGTAAACCCTTACCTGTGTTCATTCGTCAGTTAATCTCTTAATTAAGCAAAACAGATGTCGTTGCTGATTAGACCCAATCTTAGCAAAAAAAGTTCTTTTACACACGCTGTGGGAGTCTTGCCGGGCCTGTGGTCATGGACAGTACAACCAGCCCATTTTCCTATTTTCCCACGCTTCCAAGACAGAGATCTTGATTCAGGCGACTGTAGTAATTGAGGTCGAAATGCAGAATTTCAAGGCCGGCACAGATAAAATTGCATCAAACCCTTCTCGTGTCGACAAAATTCATTAAATGTCGCTAAATATTGCTTATCATGGGTCAATCGCGGCGATATTTCGATAACTGGAAATCAGTGCCGACACCCATCCCGTGCCGCCCCCCAACAGCACCAGGCCGAGTGTCGATAACGGGGACAGGCTGCTTAATTCAAAACCGCTGTTGTACAGCGCAGCAAGTTCCCGGCTGCTTGCACCGAGCAGCAACCAGAGCATAAGCAGTAGCAGGCAGGCCGTAACTCCCCCTGCGCTCCCCAACAAGAATCCGGTGTACAGGAAGGGCCTGGCAATATACCCATCTGTGGCCCCCACCAACTTCTGTACCCTGATTTCCTGCCGGCGGTTCTCAATCGCCAGTCGAATGGTATTGCCTATAATGGCAAATAAACCCAGCAGCACGAATATCAGCAGGGCCTGTCCCAGCACGTTTACGGCGTTTCTAATGGCTTGCAGGCGCGCAATCCACGCGCGATCCAGCTCTACTACCGCCACTTCCGGGAGGGCTTCCAGCTCCGCCTGTAAGGCTTCGAGCTGCTGTAAATCGGCGGAGTCAGGAACCAGAAGCAAGGTCGCCGGCAACGGGTTTTCGGCCAGGGATGCCAGCACCTCGCCCAGGCCGGCGTTCTCGGAGAACGCCGCCAGCGCCTGGGAGCTGCTAATCAATTCCACAGATAATAGCCCATCCCAGGTTTGTAAGTGGTTGCCAACTTCCTGTGCTTCCGCATCACTCAGGCCTGCTTCCAGATAGACCGAGATCCTTGCACTGCGATCGAGCTCGGCGATGCCACTGCCCAGGTTCTGTTGAAACAGTAGCAGCAGCGCAGGCAGCAGCAGCGCGATCGCAATCACCGCCACCGTGACCGCGGTGGCAAGCGGGCTGCGGAGCAGGCGCTGCAGACTATCTCTGGCGACCACCCGGTGTTGCCAGAACAGTTTCTCCAGAGCGGAAGTCTGGGGCCGCTTCTGCCTGGAATGCCCCTGGGAAGTTCGCGTCATGATCGGCCATCCCTGATCAGCTTGCCCTCGGACAAGGTGAGCGTGCGGTACTTCAACTGCTTTACCAGGGAGAGATCGTGGCTCGCCAGCACCAGGCTGACCCCGACACTCTTGAACTGTTCGAATACTTTCATGACATCGGCAGACAATTCCGGGTCGAGGTTGCCAGTAGGCTCGTCTGCCAGGATTATCTGCGGCCGATTGACCACGGCCCGGGCGATGCCGACCCGCTGCTGCTCGCCGCCTGACAATCGTTCCGGGAACAGCTTCTCCTTGTTGAGCAGGCCCACCTTGTCCAGGGCGGCACGCACCCTGCGACGGGTTTCCTGTGGGTGAAAACCCGCAATCTGCAGGGGCAGGGCCACGTTGTCGGCCACGCTACGGTCGAACAGGAGCTGATGATCCTGGAATACGGCACCGATATCGCGGCGGTGGTAGGGAATCTTTTTTCGAGGCAGCCGGTTGAGATTACTGCCATTCACAAGGACCTGGCCGGCACTGCTTTTTTCCATAGCCAGGATCAGTTTGAGCAGCGTGCTCTTGCCTGCCCCGGAATGCCCGGTGACGAATACCATTTCACCCCTGGCGATTTCAAAGCTCACCCGGCTCAGCGCGGCCTGACCACCAGCGTAATGCTTGCTGACATCGTCAAATTTAATCATCTGACCCTGGGAGCGGAATAGGGGTAATTAGGGCCGAACCATCATGCGCCTGATTCGGTGTTGTCGGCGGCAAACAGGGCATCTACGAATTGCTGGGCATCAAAAGGTCGCAAGTCATCGACCTGCTCACCCACACCGATGAAGCGGATAGGCAAGGCAAACTTTTTCGCCAGGGCAAATACAACGCCACCCTTCGCTGTCCCGTCCAGTTTGGTGAGGGAGATGCCAGTGACCTGGGAGGCGGCCTGGAAACTCTCCGCCTGGTTGATTGCATTCTGTCCGGTTGTCGCATCCAGCACCAACATGACTTCATGGGGTAGCTCGGCATCCTGCTTTTTTAACACACGGACAATTTTCTCAAGCTCGTTCATCAAATTGTCTTTGGTATGCAGGCGGCCTGCCGAGTCCGCGATCAGGACATCCACATTGCGGGCTTTTGCGGCCTGCAATGCATCGAAGATAACGGATGCACTGTCGGCACCGGTATGCTGGGCTATCACCGGCACCTGGTTTCTTTCTCCCCATACCTTGAGTTGCTCTACAGCCGCGGCCCGGAATGTGTCACCCGCCGCCAACATGACCGACAGGCCCTCGCCCTGGAAACGCTTCGTGAGCTTGCCGATAGTGGTGGTCTTGCCAACACCATTCACGCCGACAATGAGAATCACATAGGGACGTTTATTACGGTCGATGACCAGTGGCTGGGTGCAGGGGGTGAGAATCTCCTGCAGTTCCGACTTCAGTGCTGCCATGAACGCATCGGCATCGGCGAGCTGTTTACGGTCGAGTTTCTGCCGCAGGTTTTCGACGATTTGATCGGTGGCTTCGAGGCCAACATCGGCGGATAGGAGCTGGGTCTCAATGTCATCCAGCACATTGCTGTCGATGGTCTTCTCACCCAGGACCAGGGACTGCAAGCCTTCCGTAAATCGGCCCCGGGTTCTACTCAGCCCATTCCTGAGTCGTCCGAAGAACCCGACATCGGAGGATTCACTTTGAGAAGTCTCTGCAAGCCGGGTGGAATCACCGGCCGCTTCGGGTTTTTCCTCACCCTGGGGTTTTTTGTCTTTACCAAATCCAAACATGAGCGGAAAGAAAAATATATAAAACAGTAGCTAGGCGTCTGTGGCCGACAAGAAAGCCTGTGAAGGACCGATGCGGCGACAGCGGGGACGCTATGCTATCACTACCCATGGCAGGCTTGTACTGCATTGCTTATTATCTGCACCCAGCATGAGCAAGTCTGATAAATCGAAAAACAAAGTCAGGATCATCGCGGGCAGCCACCGCAGCCGCCTGATCAGCTTTTCCGACCGCCCGGGGTTAAGGCCGACTGGCGATCGCGTAAGGGAGACCCTGTTCAATTGGCTGCAGCTGGATATCGCTGGAGCGCGTTGCCTGGATCTGTTTGCCGGAAGCGGCATCCTTGGCATAGAGTCCCTGTCCAGAGGTGCGAGCTGGGTTGATTTTGTCGATGCGGACCGCCGTGTTTGCCAGGATGTCGACTCGAATCTGAAACTATTGGGTATCACCAATGCCAGTATTGTGTGCAGCGATGCCCTCAGCTGGCTTGCGTCCCATACTGCCTCAGACGCATACGATGTGGTGTTTCTGGATCCGCCATTCGACAGCGAGCAGCTGGAAAAAATAATGGATGCTCTCAAGCACACAGACTCCCTCAGCGAACACTGCAAGATTTATGTGGAGTGCAACCGACAGCAGGATGCCAGTGTTGTGGAAAGCGCTACAGCGGCAAATTGGCAACAACTGAAACTCAAGCGCGCAGGTGAAGTGAGCTTCATGCTCTATCAACGCGATAAATAAAATGACATCCGACCTGTTATTGAAAACTGAAGACTCCATGTTTCGGCCAGCCTGGTGGTTGCCCAACGGGCATTCCCAAACCCTGTGGCGGAAAGTAGCCGGGTCAAGGCCGGTCACCCACCGTCGGCAACGTGTAGAGCTGAGTGACGGTGACTTTATTGATCTGGATTGGTGTGACGAAGTTGATGTAGCTGATTCGGAGACTATCGTACTGGTAGTGCATGGCCTCTGTGGCTGCTCCGAATCTTCTTACGTATTGGCCCTGCAGAGCCTGCTCGCTTCCTGCGAAGTGGCCAGTGTCGCCATGAACTTGCGTGGATGCAGTGGCGAGGTGAATCGCAAGGCTCGAACCTATCACTCAGGGGTATCCGACGATCTGGCTGAAGTAATCGCTGCCCTGCATGCTCAATACGAGAACAGGAATCTCATGGTGGTTGCCTATTCACTTGGCGCCAATGTGTTGCTCAAGTGGCTGGGAGAATCTGGCAGGCAATCCGCAGTAGAGCGGGCGGTTGCAGTGTCTACCCCATTTACCTTGCGCCTGTGTTCACAGTCCCTGATGTCTGGCTTTTCACGACTCTATGGGCGCTATTTCACCCGTCGGCTGGTGAGCGATCTGCAGAAAAAGATTGCACACTTCGAACGGATTGGAGATGGCGAGCAGCTGGAACAACTGCTGGCGCTTGGCGATAGCAGCACGATCAATACAGTTTGGGAATTTGATGAGCGAGTTACGGCACCACTGCACGGCTTCTCGGATGCCGAGGACTATTATGGTCAATGCAGCTCGATTGGATTTCTGGGTGCTATTGAAACGCCGACTCTGCTGATCCAAAGCAGCGATGATCCGATGATTCCACCGGCAGCCTTGCCAAAGGGCACACAACTCTCGCCGGCACTGGAGTTCGAGTTGCTGGGCAAGGGAGGTCATGTTGGATTCGTCAACGCCGAGCGCAATCCCTGGCTGGAGCACCGGATCTTGCGCTACGTCCTGGCGGATTGAGCCCCTCAGGGCAATTCGCTAGAATGCACGCTGCACACGGGGTGAGCCATGAAAACAGCAGTCTATCCGGGAACATTCAATCCCATTACCAACGGTCACACCGATCTCGTGGAAAGAGCCGCCAGGCTGTTCGACAAGGTTATCGTAGCAGTCGGCTCCAATAGGCAGAAAGACACCAGCGTGGCGGTCGAACAGCGCGTTGACCTGGCCCGCACTGTGCTGGCCCATATCGAAAACGTCGAAGTGCGGTCTTTTGACACCCTGCTGACCGAATTCGTGAAGTCCACCGGAGCCAATATTATTCTGCGTGGTTTACGCACGGTTGCTGACTTTGAATACGAATTTCAGCTGGTAGGCATGAATCGCGTTCTGGAGCCAGAAATCGAGACCGTGTTCCTGGCACCCGCAGAGCACCTTTCCTACATATCCTCTACCCTGGTGCGGGAAATTGCTTCCTACGGGGGTGATATTTCCAAGTTTGTACATCCTGCAGTAGAGGCAGCCATGATCAAGGAAATGCAGTCCTGAATCGGTTACACCGCTATTTCTGACAATTAACGCAATACACTGTGCTGCGTTGTCCGAGGCGTATCTCCTTCAGTACTTCACCGCACACCCGGCAAGCCTGTCCCCCGCGACCGTAAACCTGTAAAGACTGCTTGAAATAGCCTGGGTCACCATTGCTGTTCGTGAAGTCGCGCAAGGTAGTACCACCCACTTCGATGGCGCGTGCCAGCACGGTCTTTACAGATTCGACCAGGGCAGCATAGCGTAGCCTCGAAATATTCGCGGCCTTGCGTCTCGGGCTTATGCCGGCCATGAACAGCGCCTCGTTCGCGTAGATATTTCCCACGCCCACGACGATATGGCTGTCCATAATGAAGGTCTTGACTGGCGCTGAGCGCCCCCGACTGCGTTGCCACAGGTAGTCTGGTGTGAAATCCTTGTCCAGAGGTTCCGGCCCGAGGGATGCCAGCAAAGGATGCTGTTGCGGGTCGCCTGCCTGCCAGAGCCAGCACCCGAAGCGGCGGGGGTCGGTGTAGCGAAGAAGCTGGTTATTCTGCAGCAGCAGATCCACATGGTCGTGTTTTCCCGGCTCGATTTCGCTGCTCAATACGCGCAGGCTACCGGACATGCCAAGATGAATGATCAGTGTTCCCTGCCTGGAGCCAAGCAGCAAATATTTGCCTCGCCGCTGAACATCAATAATCTTCTCGCCAGGTAGTATTGCCGAGAGTTCCTCAGGTATCGGCCATCGCAGTTTTGCCTGGCGCACGATCAGTTGCTTGACCTTGCGACCTTTAATATGGGGTTCAATGCCGCGACGGGTGGTTTCAACTTCAGGCAATTCCGGCAAAATTGTAATCCCTGTGGTATAGGCGAACGGGCGAGCGGCCTGGTAGAAGATAGTGCTTTATAATCGTTCCGCCTAATTTAGTGAAGTGGTGAAGTCGTGCACGACAATCTGACAATACTCGGGATAGATGCTGGAGGTACCTTCACCGATTTCGTTTGTCTCGAATTTACCCCAGAACCCAGTCTGTCAATTCACAAGACACTCTCCACTCCGGCTGCGCCGGAACAGGCGATACTCAATGGCATAAGGCAGATGGGGGTACTGGATAAACTCAAACGGGGCGGGTTGCACATTATTCACGGTAGCACGGTAGCCACCAATGCCGCGCTTGAGGGAAATACCGCTCGTACTGCATTCATTACAAACTATGGTTTTGGTGACATGCTGACCCTCGCTCGCCAGACCCGACCGAAACTGTATGCGCTGGAATTTCCTCCGCAAGAAGCACCGGTTCCGGCTGAATTGTGCCTCGAGACGGGCGGGCGTCTGGCCGCAGATGGCAGCCTGCTGGAATCCCTCTCCCCGGAGGAACTGGAGCAACTGATCGATCGCTTGCGCACGCTCAAACCCGAGGCGGTTGCCATCAACCTGCTGTTTTCTTTTCTGGATAGTCACTGTGAAGAGACCATCGCCAATGCAATTTCAGCAGCCGGGCTGCCGGTTCTGGTGAGTCGTTCGTCAGAAGTGCTGCCGGTCTACCGGGAATATGAGCGTGGAATAGCAACCTGGCTCAATGCCTCATTGGGGCCAGTAATACAGGGTTACCTGTCCCGCTTACAGGAAGGGCTGGGGGATTGTTCGCTGCAAATCATGCAATCCAGCGGCGAGACTATCGCGGCCAGCAAGGCGGCAAAGTCGGCAGTGCATCTATTGCTCTCGGGGCCTGCCGGTGGCCTCACTGCGATGCAATACCTGGGTGAACAATTATCAACTCCGAAAATCATTAGCTTCGATATGGGGGGGACATCCACCGATGTAGCTTTGCTCAATGGCGACATCGCAACGACCACGGAAGGCAGGATTGGCCCCTATCCCGTCGGCGTGCCAATGGTCGATATGCATACCATCGGCGCGGGTGGCGGCTCCATAGCTTACGTTGATAGTGGCGGTATGCTGCAGGTAGGTCCATGTTCGGCGGGTGCACAGCCCGGTCCTGCCTGCTACGGGCAAGGTGGCACCGAAGCAACGGTCACTGATGCCAACCTGGTGCTCGGTCGTCTGGTTGCCGATGTTTCGCTGGCAGGCGACTTGCAGCTCGATCGCGAGCTCGCCATCAAGGCGGTTGCAAAGATCGCCGACCAGATTGGCTTGTCGGTAGAAGAAACCGCATTGGGCATCGTTTCTGTTGCCAACGAGCACATGGCCAGGGCGATTCGGGAAATCTCGGTTAATCGTGGTCATGACCCGGCGGACTTTATGCTGGCCAGTTTCGGTGGTGCTGGAGGACTGCACGTCTGTGCGCTGGCTGAAGCCATGCACATGCGGCAAGCGATAGTACCGAACCGGGGAGGAGTCCTTTCAGCTATGGGCATGCTGGTGGCGCCCCGGGGCAGGCAATTCGCGCGCACCGTAAACAGGGACTCGGAAGCCGCTGACAGCGCCAGCCTGGAAAACGAGTTTAGGGAGTTGGCGGAGCTGGGTAAGCTGGAGTTGCTGGCAGAGGGGCTAGCCGCTGAAAACCTGGGTTATCAGCGCAGTGCGGATCTTCGCTACAAAGGCCAGTCCTATACCCTGAATGTTCCCTGGGAAGACACGCAGCAGGCGATTGATGCATTCCAGGCGAAGCACCGGCAGCGATATGGGTATGACATGGCGGTTGCAGTTGAAATCATTAATCTGCGGGTCACGGTGACGGCGGAACACGTGCATTTTCAATTGCCCGTGCAGCGAGAATCGGACATTTGCAATAAACCGCGATACACCGAGGTCTATGGTCAGGCGCAGCCTGCGCAACTGTTTGCCAGAGATGACCTGACCCGGGACAGCAGCGTTGTCGGGCCGGCAGTAATTCATGAATACGCAGCGACAAGCTATGTAGCACAAGGGTGGCACGGACGGGTAGACTCATTAGGCAACCTGATTCTTAGCTGGAACGGGTAGTCGATCTCAGAGGTGGGAGATTGCACCTGCCCCGGGCACGAGAAGTGGATACGAAACACCCTTGAGCGTTGGGCGAACTGCGGATGGGTGGATGGATAGGTAGAGGGGCGATTGTTGGCAAGCCAGAGCATTGAGAGACGAATAGCGCTATCGCTGATCAGCCTTGGCCTGCTGCTGTTTGCCGTCGCAGGCATGTCCCATGTGCGCGCCGCCGAAGAGGACGTGGCCGCAGAGGAGGAAGAAGCCGAGGCTGGTCGAGCGCTGGTGGTGTTCGTCGACAAGCCTGCTCCGCTGCTGGAAGGCGCAGAACCGCAGTTTCCGCCGGTGGCCCGCATCGTCGATCCCCAGAATGAGGTAGAAGGCACCGCGCAGCTGCAATCCATCAATCAATTCAATCTCAGCATCCAGCAGCAGGAGAATGCGGGTGGCGCATGGAACAGCGCCTTGTTTGAAACCCTCAGCGGATTGGGCAACCTGCAGCAACAGCTGCAGAATCACTCTGAAGCACTAAGCACCTTCGATCGCGCCCTGCATATCTCCCGCATCAACAATGGCCTGCACACGGCTCAGCAATTGCCAATCGTCGGCGAAATTATTGAAAGCCACCTGGCCTTGGGAAACTGGGAACAGGCAGATCTCTACTACGATTACCTGTTCTACATACAACACAGGGCATTCGGGTCATCCGACCCAAGCATTATTCCCGTACTTACTGAACTGGGAAGATGGAATATGCGTGCGTTCAGTATCGGCTTTGGTGATTCTCTGGGTCTGCGGCTCAGCACCGCACAGCTGGCTTTTAATGCCGCGTTTCGTCTTCTTGATACCCACTACGGGCGCAGCGACGAACGCTTTACACCATTTCTCCACAACATAGCCAGTTCAGCGTTCCAGACAGCCATTCACCCGGGGCTGATAGATGAGATTGATCGACCGGACTATCTGATGGAGCAGGACGATTTTCGGCGCTTACTGGATGAAGAGGGCAGTTCAGTCCCGCAAGGCTTTGCGCCGGGAGAAAAGGCGTTGCAGGTAATAATTGCCTTTCATGAGCAGGTAGGCAGCAGTCCACGGCAGTTGGCGCAGGCCAAAGCAGACCTGGCCGATTGGTACCTGATCTTTGGTCGGCGCCGGGATGCGGAATCCGTCTACCTGGAGACCTGGAATTACCTTGCAGACCAGGAAAACGGTACCCGCTTGCAGGAAGAGCTGTTTGCGACCGCCATTCCCATCCCGACGTTCGACAGCACCCCCAGGGTCATCAACTACCGGGGCTCTGAGCGGCCGGACCGGGGACAGCTGCACGCCGACTATGGCGATTTCAGGTTTGAGGTGTCGCGCCTGGGTGAGGTGAGGCGGGTTCAGATTGAAAATGAAGAGTCTGCCGCGAATGCCGGTCAACTACAGCGAGTCGCGCGCGAATTGCGACGGAATTATTTTCGGCCGGTGTTGCAGGAAGGGGTGCCGGTTACCACTGAGAACAACCGGGCCAGAGTCCGGTTTTGGTACTAATTTCCAGCGGTTAGATGTAGCATCGAAAAGACAGTAATCTATTGTTAAGCAAGGATTAAGGGGGTTTTGGGATACTGTAAGGCAGAACGTTAAGCAGATTTCTATCTATCGCCGTACACGCGCAAAATAGGCGGCTAACACTCGTCAACTTCGGCGAAAAATCGAAAAATGCACAGTTCATAGCTATACGTTGAAACATCAGGGGTGTTTCACGATGGCAGTTGTGTAAGCCAATTGTTAACCCGAATTTTCCGTGAGAATTGAATTCATGAAATTTTCCAGTCTGGCATTCCTGGCCGCTATCGGCCTGACCCTGGCGGCGTGTTCGTCCAGCCAGAGCTCCAGCTCGGCCAGCATGCCTATGCCCTCGTCTTCGTCCTCGTCTTCCAGTTCCAGCAGCACGCCGAGTATCCCCTCGCCGTCGTCGAGCCAGAGTCAAAGCCAGAGCCAGAGTCAGAGTCAAAGCCAGAGCAGTAGCTCCTCCCAGAGCCAGCAGCAATCGTCGGCCAGCTCCTCCAGCCGTTCCAGCAGCACGCCCAGCAGCAGCTCGCCGACATCGGCCAATCAATCGGCATCCAGCTCATCCACCACCAGTGGTCAGGATGGTCAGAGTGGATTGCCTACAGCATCCTTTCCGGCCAACAGCCAGGGCCAGAGCGGTCAGAACCAGACTGACAGCGCTGCCAATTCACAGGCCGACAGCCAAAATAGCGCCTCCAGTGCAGGCGCTGGCCAGCAGCAGAGCACCCAGGGCGGCGTGCAACGCTCAGGCCAGGCCGCTGGCACGCAATCCCGGTTCCCGGGGGAGCAGGAAAATAGCGCCGGTGGGAGAGATAGCTCCACGGGCGACCTAAATAGCGGTCAAAGTGGGCCCCGAAGCTCAACTAACGGCGGTTTGCAGCCATCAGGTGGGGATTACAGCTTGGATACGCTGCCAAGTGGTGTGTTAAGTGGGTCTGGTGATCAACAAGTAGCCGGTGCAACGGGCCCCGCTGGACAGAGCGGCGCCACCACGGCTGCCGAGCGCGCTGCCATCCTGGATGAGCGCCTGCGCCGGGGCTATGAAACGTTCGATGGCTTTATTCTGGGTGAGCGCGAGCGTGCCCAGGCTGAGTCCAATGCGGCCGGCAGCGTGTCCATCGCTGGGGATGCCGGCGGCGGCGCTGGCGGCGGTGCCCAGAATCAACCACAGACCATGGAAGAAGCCGCCGCTGCGGGTTCGTCCGGGGTATTGGCTGGGGGTCCTCCCGCCTCCTCAAGCCAGCAAAACGTGGAAACATTCCCTCCGCCGGAGGACATTCCCAGTGGGCGTGATGACGATGTGGTGGCGAGACAGTTGCGTGAAGCTGCCATGCGAGAACCGGACCCCGAGCTGCGAGAAGCGCTCTGGGATGAATACAGGAATTACACAGGTATTGGTGAAGAGCAATGAGGTTGCCAAACAAACAGCTATTCGGCGTGTTGTTGATTGCGCTTTTTCTTAATGCATGCGCCACTCACACGGTGAAGACTACGACGTATACACCGGTAATCCAGGATAGCCAGAACCTTCCTGAAGAACTGTTGCTGGATGTGGGGGTCAACATCTTCGACCCTGGCCTCGATGAGGTGTTGGACGAAGAAGAGGAAACCACTAACGGGCAGATACGCGTGGCGGAATCCCGCTATGCACCCTACCTGCTGGCCGAAACGCTGCAGCGTTCAGCCAACTGGGGCATCGTGCGGGTAATGCCCAACGATGCCAGCCCCATGGATGTGCTGATTAATGGCACTATTCTGCAGTCCAATGGCGAGGCCATGACGATTCGCGTGCAGGTGCAGGACTCGAAAGGACGCGAGTGGTATACACGTGAATACCATGAGGTTATCAGCCAGTTCAGTTATGACCCGCAGCAGCGGCAGCAAAACGATCCTTTCCAGGTAATCTACAACAAGATTGCCAACGACCTGCTGGCCTACCGCCAGTCTGAACTCAACAGTCGCGAAATTCTGGAGATACGCACAGTTTCCGAGATGTTGTTCGCGCAGCGTTTCGCCGAAGATGCGTTCTCGAACTACCTCACTCAGGATCGCAATGGCAACTATCAGCTCGCTGCCTTGCCGGCAGACAATGATCCGCTCATGAATCGCATTCGTAATATTCGTGAAAGAGATTTCATGTTTATCGATACTGTGCAGGATTATTACGCCACGTACGTAAGACAGATGCGCTTGCCCTACGATTCATGGCGCGAGCAGAGCTATGTTGAAACCATCGAGCTGCGTGAACTCCGTGATTCGGCCCGGCGTCGTTTCATTGCCGGTACCGCTGCCGTGATTGGCGGCCTCGCAGCGGCTACCCAGGGTGGCACCTACGGGGCGCAAGCCAGCGGCGTTGTCGGTGTTGGCGCCGGTGCCTACCTGATCAAGAGCGGTTTCGACAAGCAGGCGGAAGCCCAGATTCATATGGAAGCACTGGAAGAACTTGGGCAATCCCTTGAGACCGCCGTTGCTCCGCGAGTTATCAACCTGGATGACCGAACTATTACTTTGTCCGGTACGGTGGAAGAGCAGTACACCCAGTGGCGCGAAATTCTGGCAGACCTCTACGCAACCGAAGTCGGTCCACAGTAAGCTTTAGGTAAGCGCCGGATCCAAAATCCGGCACAGGGAACATGTCAGAACAAGAAGTCGAATCCACACAACCGGCTGCGCCTGGAGCCACTGATGACAGCGTCTACGCGGCCCAGGTAAAACCACCGGCGAGCAATAAGCCATCTGCCCTGATGTGGTTTGGCATGGGCGGCCTGGTGATCGTTGCCCTGCTGGTTATTTTCGTTCTACCCTCACTGGTAAGCGAGTATGAATTACCGCTGGAACGTCGCGTGGATGTCTCCAGCCTGCAATCACCGGCAAACCAGCCAGCGCCCGAATCCAACATCTCACCGTTTGAGGAAGCGCAGCGTTCGATCCAGCGCAAGGAAGCCCAGGATGTGCTGGCCGAGTTGCTGGAGATCCAGGGTGAGCTGGATGCACTCGAAGTTGAAGCGTGGGGACAAGAAGCCTTCTCCGCAGCGCTCGCAGTAGCAGCAACCGGGGATGACTATTACCGGTCGCAGGATTTCCAGCTGGCAAGCGAGTACTACAGCAGCGGACGGGATCAACTCGATGATCTGCGGGCGACTGTCCCCGATGTACATCAACGATTGCTCATCGAAGGACAAAACGCATTGGACGCAGCCAATGCCCAAGCTTCACAGGATCGCTACTCCCTCGCGCTGATTCTCGATCCGGAGAGTGAGGCGGCACAGATTGGCCTGGAGCGAGCGCAAGCCCTCGAGGAGGTTACGGCACTTTTCCAGCAGGCCGAGGAGCTACGGGAAGACGGTGAGCTCGAAGAGGCGCGACAGGTCTACCGTCGTATTGTCGAACTCGATGGCTACAACGAGCGAGCCCCGGCTTTGATAGCCGAGGTGGACGCACAGTTAATTGACAATGAGTTCAATCGCATCATGTCTGAAGGGTATGTCTCGCTGGAAGCGAATGATCCACAGGCCGCCATCGCCGCCTTTCAGCGAGCTGCGAATCTGGGAATTCGCCAGGATGAGGCTCAGGCCGCCATCGTACAGACTGAAACCCAGGTAGCCAATGCCGAGATCAATAGTCTGCGAGCGACGATTACGGACGCTGAAAGCAATGAACGTTGGCAAGAGGCTGCCGATGCCTACACTGCGGTACTGAATATCGACGCCAACCTGTTGTTTGCCATTCTGGGTCAGGACTATGCCAGCAAGCGGGCCCAGCTGGATCGATTGCTGGAACAGGCTATCAATAATCCAGAGCGCCTGTCCGAAGATGCTGTCTACCAACAGACGCTGGATGTTTACTTTACCGGCCGCGGCATCGAGGATGCTGGGCCTCGCCTGGTCGCGCAACTGGATCAACTGGAAGGATTGCTAGAAAATTCTCAGATTCCTGTCGCCGTACAATTGGTCTCCGATGCGATCACCGACGTCACTCTTTTGCGGGTCGGCAACCTCGGTACTTTCGAACAGACAACAGTGGAACTCAAGCCAGGGCGCTATGTTGCCGTTGGCAAGCGACCTGGGTTTCGGGATGTGAGGGAGGAATTCACAGTCGGATTTGGCCAAACTCCCGATGCAGTAGACGTGCGCTGCAGCGAGCGAGTAGTAAGCACCTCTGGACGATAGCAGTATGACCGATACCGACAAGCATACTGCAGAAAATGGGGCACTTGACCCTATTATTCCAATCGACTTCACTCCCAATGAGGTCAGGAAAAGCAATTTCAGTTACCAGTTTCGATGGTTTCATATCATTGTCGGTATATTTCTCATCTTTTCTTCAGTCGCTGGCTGGTTCGTGATGACTGCCAAGTCAGTCTCGGTAGAGGTGGACCCTATTACTGCAGCGATAGAAATCAGCGGTGGCTGGCATATCAAATTAGGGCAACGCTATCTGATCCGCGCCGGATCCTACCCCATTACCCTGCGTAATGAGGGCTATCACGATACCCAGACACAACTGATCGTCGGCTCCGAGCAGGCTCAGACCCACCCCTTTGTCATGCGAAAGCTGCCTGGCCTGGTCAGCATCGCGGCGAGTAATGTTGAAGGCGCACGGGTGCAGATCGATGGCGTCGACGTTGGCACCACGCCACTGAGTGATATTCCCGTGGAGCCGGGAGATCACCAGTTATCACTGAGCCTGGATCGTTATCTGGAACATAACGAGACGATAACAATCGAAGGCAGGGAAGTGCGGCAGGATTTCGAGGCACGGCTTGAGCCGGGCTGGGCGACCATATCATTCACCACATCTCCTCCCGGTGCCGAGTTGCTCGTGGATGGCGAACTGGTGGGAGTTACGCCAATCAATGCAGAGATACTGCAGGGCAACAGGGATGTCACCCTGAAGCTTGCTGGGCATAAGGCCTGGCAGGAAGATCTCGATATCTTCGCCGGGGAGGACTTTGCGGTGCCCCAGGTCGAGCTGGAGCCAGCCGATGGCCTGGTCTTTATCCGCAGCAACCCCAGTGCAGCCAGTGTCACCATCGGTGGTGAGTTTCAGGGACTCACTCCCCTGGAAGTGGCTCTGGCACCAAACCAGAATCATGAACTGACGTTCTTCAAAAATGGCTATCAGTCGCGCAAGAGCACGGTGCGAACGGAGCCCAATGCGGAGCGGGAAGTCAGCGTCAATCTCGATCCGGTAATGGCCAGTGTCACCATCGTCAGCGAGCCAGCGGATGCAGAGCTTTATGTCAATAATGAACCCCGTGGCCTGGCAAACCAGACGCTTGAGCTCATGGCTGTCAGCCAACAGATTGAGGTGCGCAGGGACGGCTATGTTCCCTATACCACGGAGTTTACTTCCCGACCCGGCCTGGACCAGGTAATCCGGGTCTCGCTGAAATCACTGGAACAGGCCCGGCTGGAAGAGATCGAGCCGGTCATTACCACGGTTGCCGGGCAAAATCTCAAACTGTTTTACCCGGGCGCTTTTACCATGGGCGCATCGCGCCGCGAGGCCGGGCGTCGCCCCAATGAGAACCTGCGCGACATTAATCTGGAGCGCCCCTTCTATGTCAGCTACCTGGAAGTCACCAATGCCGAGTTCCGCTTGTTTAACCCCGAACACAGCTCGGGAACCATCCAGGGCGTTACCCTGAACAATGAGGCGCAGCCGGTAGTAAGGGTCACCTGGAACCAGGCGGCCTTGTACTGCAATTGGCTCAGCGAACAGGAAGGTTTACCGCTTTTCTATCAGGTCGAAGGTGAGGAAGTCGTCGGCTCTAATCCTGACGCGACCGGCTACCGCCTGCCTACAGAAGCGGAGTGGGCCTGGGTTGCCAGGACCGATGGTGGCGGCGATACCCTGAAGTATCCCTGGGGTCAAAACCTGATGCCGCCGGAAAACGCGGGCAATTTTGCCGATGAAACAGCCCAGGCCTATCTTGGCGAGATCCTGTTCGGTTATGACGATGGCTATTTTGCCACCGCACCGGTGGGTACGTTCTCACCCAACTATCATGAAATTTTTGACCTGGCCGGGAACGTCGCCGAATGGGTCCATGACTTCTATGGCTCAGCGGGAAGTATTGGCACCGAGACCGATCCCCTCGGCCCGGAGCAGGGTGAGTTTCACGTAATACGGGGTTCGTCCTGGGCCCACGGCAATGTCACGGAAATGCGCTTGTCCTTCCGCGACTTCGGTGTCGAGCCCCGGGATGATGTTGGGTTTCGCATTGCACGCTATCTGGAATAGGAGATCGGCCGCATGAAAAACAGGGTGCTTTTTCTGATCATTGCCATGCTCCTTTCATGGTACAGCCTGGCCCAGGATGATCAGGATCAAGCCGATGTCGCGGCAGAGCCGCAGCCGCCAGCGAATGATGTGCAGGATACTGCGGCCGCGCAGGCAGCGGCGACAGAAGACGCGCTGCAAGAAGATGAGGAAGAGTCACCGGGCAGATTTATTCCCAGCGAACAAATCTCCCAGGATCTGGGTGTTTCCTTTCCAGTCGATATCTAGGAAAACGCAAACAGGACCGCCGACCATTCACCAGGGAATAACGAACAGGACTGAGTAATGAAGCAAGGCTCGCTTTACGAGACATTTTTTCAGGTGGCAGCGTTGATCTTTGCCATCATCATGGTGCATGCCACTTACGTAACTGTGATTCGACCCAACGCGGACCTGATTCAGGAACAGCAGAATCTGTTGCAGCAGACTGACGAAAACTTTGTTCCTGAACGCTCGGTATTTATTATCCTGCGCGACTTCGAGCAGGAGACCTGCATCATACTGATGCTGTGGGCCGTGTTCATTATCGGCCTCAAGACCCAGCACACCATGCGGCAACGTAGCTTGCTGGAACGCACCCTGATTCAAGTGAACGAGGGGATGAGCATCTTGCCGGAGGATGCCCGCAACTACGCTCGTCCGGTGCAAGCGCTTCCTGAGCGAGAACAGGATTACCTGTTGGCCCGCGCGATACTGGCTGGCTTACACAGATTTCAAAGCACGCGTAACATCCAGGATGTTTCTTCCACGGTCAAGGATATCTGCGAGACAGAGGCGGATCGTATGGAAACGGAACTGACTATCGTCCGCTATATCGCCTGGGCCATCCCTTCCATTGGCTTTCTTGGCACTGTGCGTGGTATCGGCACCGCCCTGGGCCAGGCTTACCAGGCCGTCAGCGGCGACATCGTGGGTGTGACCGTGAGCCTGGGTGTGGCTTTTAATTCAACGTTTGTGGCCCTCGTTGTGAGCATCTTCCTGATGTTCCTGTTGCATCAACTGCAGCTATTGCAGGACAGGTTGGTACTGGATTGCCAAAACTATTGTGATGAGCGAATGATCAGGCATTTGCAGGTGCCGGAATCCACTAGGGATTAGGGAGGCTGGTCGGTTCCCACTATCTGAACTTTTCGAAAAACCAGGGTTGCCAAGAGTAACGAGTAGAGACAGCGATGAGCTTGAAAGTAGTCGAGCTGAATGACAGAGCGATAACCGTCTATGATGATGGCGGCATCCTGCTGCAGAGTCCCGGCTTTGCCCTGGTGGAAGGCGATACCGTGCACGTGGGCGAATCCGCGCAGCAGCAGGCCCGACTCTTTCCCAATCAGAGCTACAACAAGTACTGGCAAGAGCTCAATCTCGAACCCATTTCCCACGGCAATAACTTTCGCCACTACGCCGACATCGCCTATGCCCATCTTCTCGACCTGGCGGAGTCGGCCGGTCTCGATGGTGACGTCATCCTGGCGGTGCCAGGGAACTTCACTCGCCAGCAATTAGCCATCGTGCTTGGGCTTTGCCAGCAATGCCCGTTCCAGGTGGTGGGTGTTGTCGATAGTGCAGTGGCAGCGGTGAGTCTGCTGGAACCACCGCGAACCACGATCTATGCAGATATCCAGCTACACCAGGTTGTGCTGACCCGGGTGAGTCTGAATGGTGATTCGTTGGAAGCAGGTTCCACGATCCAGATCCCGGGAGTCGGCAGCCAGAGTTTCATGGAGCTGATGATGCGCATGGCCACGGATATGTTTATCCAGCAATGCCGGTTCAATCCACAGCATAACGCGACCTCCGAGCAACAGCTCTATAACGCACTACCGGACTGGCTCACCGAGGTAAATGACGGCAACCTGATTCTGGAACTGAAAGCCGGTGACACACTGCACACGGCGAAGATGCCACGGGATAGCCTCATCGCCAGCCTGGCCGGGCACTTCCAGAAAATCAATGAGCAGATCATGGCGCTTGCCGGTGGCCATGGTGCCAGGCTGATGATCACCAATGCCCTGGCGTCGCTGCCGGGCTTTCAATCCAGCGTTGGATTGCCCTGCGAGGTAGGTAAACGCGAAGCCATTCACGGTGGCTGTCTGCAGCACCGGCGGGCGATCGAATCGGATACCGGGGCCATGCAGTTGGTAAAGAGCCTGCCTGCACCTGAATCGAGTACCGAAGGCGCCGCCTCAGCGAGCGCCGCTGAAACACCCACTCACATACTGTTCCGGCACCGCGCCGTGCCCCTGGGCGGCCTCGAGCTTGTCAATCTTGCCGCCATGAATGGCAGTCCGGCTAGCCCGTCTGCCCTGCAGCTCACCATAGAGGGATTGCCTGCGCGCCTGGGGAATTTGAAGCTCTCCAGCGCCGGGGCCCTGTTCGATAGCGGTGACCAGGAGTACACCCTGAATCGCGAGCCGGCGCGTGGAGAGAAAGCCCTGCGACTCGGCGACCAGATACGCTTCAAGGGATCCGATGAGGCGCTTGTCCTTATTCGGGTTGACGGTGTGTAGCCGCCATGTCCAGTAAAACCAAAGCGCTGCGAAGGCGGCTTAATCCGATCAGCCTGGCGTTCCTCGACGTCATGTTTTGTGGCTTTGGTGCAGTAATTCTTATCTTCCTCATTCTCGATCACACCAGCACGCTATCTGAAGTTGAGGCCAGCCCCGACCTGATGGCAGAAATCAACTTGCTGGAGGAAGAAGTCAGGGAAGGGGAACTGGGCCTGGTCCGTATTCGCAATACCTTGTCGGACGTCGATTTCGAGGTGGTGGAAGCCCAGGGCCTAGCCCGGCAGATCCAGGAACAGATCGATACCTTCCTGCAGGAACTGGCCGCACTGGAAAACAACAGCACGGCGACGGTGGAAGATATCGAGCAGCTGCGCGCCGACATCCAGAAGTTGGAAGAGGAATTATTGCGCCTGCAGGCCTCGGCCATGGAGCAGGAGGGCAACAATGTGCGCCAATTCATCGGTGACGGCCAGCGCCAGTACCTGTCCGGTATGTACCTCGGTGGCCAACGCATCCTCATACTGCTGGACAGCTCCGCCAGCATGCTCGACAGCACCCTGGTAAACATCATCCGTACCCGCAATATGTCGGTGGCCAACAAGCGGAATGCAGAAAAATGGCAACGTGCTGTCAAAACCGTAGACTGGATTTCCACCCAGTTGCCTATCACCAGCCGCTATCAGATCTGGAATTTCAGCGACGAGGTGGGCAGTGTACTGCCGGGCATGGATGAGATCTGGCTGGAAGTCGCAGACCGCGACCTGCTCAACGATGCCATCGAAAACGTGGAGGAGCTCATTCCGGCGAATGGCACCAACCTGGAACAGGTGTTTGCGGCAGTGCGCAACCTGAACCCCATGCCCGACAATATTTTCCTCATCACCGATGGTCTTCCCACACTGAACGGGCGTAATAGCAGGGACAGCCTGGTCACGCCACGGCAGCGTATGGAGTTGTTTGAAGACGCTGTGGAAGAGCTTCCAGAGGGAATTCCGGTGAATATAATATTGATGCCACTGGAGGGAGACCCCAGCGCCGCGGCGGCCTATTGGCAGTTGGCGCAATATACCCGGGGTTCGTTCCTGACCCCTTCCAGGGATTGGCCCTGAAGCGCTGGACGCGTGCTGGCCGCACTAGACTGCAGTGAAAACCGGTCTGGTTCTGGAGTAAAGCGTAGAAGACGATATTAAACGAAGCATGAGCAGACGACATAACAGAGAAACAGATTCCTTCACCGTGTCCTTTCTGGACGTGGCGAGCTGTGGCTTTGGCGCCATGATTATCCTGCTCATGATCACCAAGTCCCAGGCACCCATCACCATCGAGTTCGCTGAGGTGACCCCGGAGGCCTCGATCATGGAACTGCAAGAGCAATTGTTTGCGATTCGCGGTGAAACCACGATTCTGAACCGCGAGCTCAATGCCAAGCATGAACAGCTGTCGGCGCTCACAGAGCGCATTGCCCGGCTACGCCGCGACCTGAACGACGTGGAAGGGCGTTACAACGCCAGCAACCAGCTCTCTGATGAGACAACGGACGAAATAGGCCGCCTGGCCATTGCCCGGCAAACCCTGACGGCGGAAATGGAGAGGCTTCTGGCCAATGTGCAGGCCCCCGAGAATAACGCCATCGGGGGTGTGCCAGTAGACAGCGAATTCATCATCTTCATCATCGATACCTCGGGTAGCATGTATAACACCCCGGGCAACTGGAACAAGATGCTGGAGGTGATCGATAACACCCTGGACGTGTATCCGGAGGTGAAGGGCATTCAGGTGATGAACGACATGGGGGACTACATGTTCAACAGCTACCGGGGGGAGTGGATCCCGGATACCCCGGGCATGCGCAACACGATCCTGCAGACTCTCCGCACCTGGCAGCCCTACAGTAATAGTAGCCCTGTAGAAGGAGTGACACGGGCCATCAACAGCTTCTATTCCCAGGACAGCAAGATCAGTATCTACGTACTGGGGGATGATTTTCAGCCCGGCGGCTCAATTCAGAACGTGCTGCAGACAATCGACAGGATCAACGTGGAAGACGCCAATGGTGACCGCCTGGTGCGCATCCACGGCATCGGCTTTCCGACCATTTTCGCCCAACCTCGTCGATTCCAGCAGAGCGTTTATCGCTATACCACCCTGATGCGGGAGATGACCTCCAGAAATGGTGGTACATTTGTGGGTCTGAATGATTTTCAGTAGCCTGAATCAGGAAAATGGGTGTATTAATAGGCTAACAAGATTGGAGTGGAAAACACGCAATATGGAGACCAGGACAAACACTGTTCGTTCTCGGGGCAAACTCGTAGTCATGCTGATTGCGGCTACTCTGCTGGCGTCCTGCGGGGTTAGCAATGTAACCATCGAGGGAAGCTTCCCGACGCCGAATATCAGCAAGCTGCCACTTTCTGTAGCCGTCTATTATGACGAAGCGCTACGCGATTTTTCCTACCTGGAATATTCTGAAACCGGGCAGGAAGAGTTCAATATCGCCAGTGGTCAGTCCCATATCCAGCTCTTCAATGCCATCCTGCCGGCCATGTTCGACAACGTCATCGTTGTCAACTCCATGGAAGAAGCCGCCAGCAGCGGGGCTGACGCCGTCTTCATGCCCCTCATCGAAGAGTTCCAGCTGGCCCTGCCAGCCAAGACCAAGCTGGACGTCTACGAAGTATGGGTTAAATACAATATGCGGCTGGTGACACCAACTGGAGACTATATCGCCGACTGGGTGCTGACCTCCTATGGCAAGACACCAACCGAAACCTTCAGATCCGTGGAAGCAGGTATCAACGAGGCCGCCGTCGTTGCGCTTCGCGACCTCGCTTCAAGTTTTTCCCTGACCTTTTCGCAGGTACCAGAAGTCAATGACTGGTTAGCCAGCTTGTAAGGACTGGGGAGGTGCTGAGTATGGCAACGATTTCGGGTATCAGAACAAGCAGGTATGGTCTCCTTCTGTGTGCTTTGCTTTTCGCCGCTTGCACCAGTACCACGGTAGATGAATTCCGCCAGGGTGAAACCGGCATCGAAAACCATGAATCCGTTGTCATTCTCGGTCGTCGCCAGGCCAGTGACTATGAGACCCGTTCCGAGTTTGTGGAATGCGTGGGCGATCGTATGGCGCGGGGCGAGAACGCGATAAACGTCATACCGGAGCAAGAATTCATCGATGCGATGTTCCCCTGGTTTGAGCCGCGTACCGCACCGCTGCGCACGCGCGATCTTGAACAATTGATGGCGGAAGATGCCGTGGCCCGTACCATGGGCGAGTTCGGCATCCGCTATATTGTGTGGCTCGATGGCTATACCGAGACCACGGACCGACAAGGGTCTATTTCCTGCACCATCGGCCCGGGCGGAGGCGGTTGCTTCGGCTTCGGCACCTGGGAGGATGATGCCAATTTCGATGCGCGTGTCTGGGACGTCGGTTCGTTGACCAATGTGGGAACGATCAATACTGATGCAACAGGCCAGTCCTATCTGCCTGCACTGGTTGTGCCTATTCCGCTCATTGCAAGAGTGGAAGCGAATGCCTGCAATCGCCTGGCTGCACAACTCAAAGATTTTGTAAACGGTAGCTGATGCAGCTCAACGTTTAAAGAAGACAGGTGGCACTCTAATGAATTCGAGTATTTTCAAATCGCCTGCCAGCCACAGGGGACTGACACACCGTACAGCAGGCCTCGGAATCCTTTCACGCCTGATGCTGGCAGCGCTGCTGCTTGCCACCGTCGTTTCCTGCGCAGTCAATCCGGCAACGGGTGGTGCCAACCTCGTCCTCATGGGCGAAGGCCGGGAGAAGGAAATCGGTGTGGAGGAACACGAGAAAGTTCTTGCCAGCCAACCCATCTACCAGGACCCCGATCTGCAAGCCTATGTGGAATACGTGGGTAATAAAATTGTATCGGTAAGCCACCGACCGGAACTTGGCTACACCTTTACCATCATCGACAGCCCCGATATCAACGCCATGGCTTTGCCCGGTGGCTATGTGTATGTGAATCGCGGTTTGTTGACGTTCATGAACAGCGAGGCCCAACTGGCGGCGGTTATTGCGCATGAGATCGGGCATATCACTGCCCGCCATGCAGTTCAGTTACAGGCGAGAGGCGCACTCGCCAATGCGGCGGCAACGGTGGGAGGCTTCGTAACCGCAGTGGCCACGGGCAGCGGCTATGCGGGCTCACAGATAAGCCAGGTAGCCTCTATCTGGGCACAGACCGGACTCAGCGGTTTCGGACGGGAAATGGAGCTGGAAGCGGACAGCCTGGGTGCGGAATACCTGCTGCGGGCGGGCTATGATCCGGCCGCCGTCATCGATGTCGTCACCGTGCTCAAGAACCAGGAAGACTTTAACCGCCTCGTCACCGGCAGTGGTGGTGGCTACCATGGCCTGTTTGCCACCCACCCCAGGAACGATACACGCCTGCAGGAAGCCATAGCAGCCGTAGGTAAACTTGAAGAAGGCGAAATAACCGAGAACGACAACACCGCGTTCCGGGAAGCAATCGATGGCCTGATAGTGGGCACCAGCGCCGCCTCGCAGCAACAGGATGTACGCAACCGCTATTACCAGACAGCGTTGGGCTACACGGCCGTGTTCCCGGATGAATGGGATGTCAACGAAACGCTCACCACCGTAACGGCCAGTTCTGCAGGCACAGGTAATCTCCGTATCGAGGCCCAGCGACTACAGGACAATATAGAGCCACGTGTCTTTATTAGGGACAATCTGGGAATCTCCAATCTTCAGCAGTCTGAGGCCTTGAACCAGTACCGACTGCTGGGTCACACGGGAACCCACGTCAATGCCAACGGCAATACCGAAAGGGTGGCGGTTATCTACTTCGGCCCCAGGGCATTCATTTTTCGCGGTGAAATTGCCAATGCCAGTAATGTGGATGAAATTGATGACGACTTGCTGGACTCCATTCGGACTTTTCGGGCCATTCAGCGAGGCGAAACCCTGTTGGGTGCAGAAATGAAGATACGCTATGTGCAGGCCAGCGAATTCTTCGACTTTGCGGTGGTTGCCCGTTCCTCGCGTATCGCGAGTTATCCGGAAGAGACACTACGCCTCCTCAATGGCTACTACCCTTCAGGGAACCCACAAGCAGGCGAGTGGATAAAACTCGTCGAGTAGTCGCCGCTATCGGCTTCTGAACACCTGACACGCGTCACAGATTGCGGGCACTCTGTTTGTTTTTGCCACCCGCGGGGTTACACTTGGGGCATTCACCAATGCGCCCATGCAGGTAATTTGCGCATCAACAGGGGACGCGCCCCGTCAGAGACCGGTGTTCGATGTCAGCCATAGAAGAATCAAAATCTGTCAGCCAGGCAACGGCGCCGCCACGAGGTCCCCTCGATCTGAAAAACTTCCTCGACGGTTTACTGGCAAGCCATCGAATCACCCAGGCTGACTACGACAACGCCGTTGCCAGTCGTCACGCGGCAGATCACCGTGGCAAGCATATTCTCCAGTATCTCGCGGATCTGGAAATCGCCGACCAGGGCAAGGCCGATCGCAAACTGGATATCGAAACCCTCACCCAGGAGCTCAGCCGCCAGAGTGGCCAGGACTACTTTCGCATCGACCCGCTGAAGATCGATGCAGCCCAGGTGACCAAGGTGATGGACTACAAGTTCTCCCAGCGTCACCAGATTCTGGCGGTAGCAGAAACCGCCGACGAAGTCGTGGTCACCAGTGCCGAACCCTATATCGACGTCTGGGAGTCCGTGCTAGAGCACACCTCAGGCAAGCGGCTGAAGCGGGTTGTATCCAATCCGTCTGACATAAAGCGGCTCGCCTCAGAATTCTACAGCGTGTCCCGCTCCATACAGGGTGCCACCCGGGGTTCCTCACAGCTCAAGGGCATTGGCAATCTCGAGCAGATGCTGGAGCTTGGCAAGCTCAAAGACTCCGAAGCCAATGACCAGCATATCGTCAATGTTGTTGACTGGCTGTTACAGTATGCGTTTGAGCAGCGGGCGAGTGATATCCACATCGAACCACGCCGGGAAAAAGGCAATATTCGATTCCGCATCGATGGTGTGCTCTACACCGTCTATGCCTTGCCCATGCAGGCCCTGAGCGCAGTCACCAGTCGATTGAAGATTCTCGGCAGGATGAATGTCGCCGAGAAACGGAAACCCCAGGATGGCCGCATCAAGACCAAGAGCCCGAATGGCAACGAGGTAGAGTTGCGTCTCTCAACCCTGCCCACAGCCTTTGGCGAAAAGCTGGTGATGCGTATCTTCGATCCGGAAGTATTATTGAAGCCTTTCGAGGAGCTGGGCCTCATCAATGAGGATCTGCAGCGTTGGAACAAGATTACCGCCAACAATCATGGCATCGTGATCATCACGGGCCCGACGGGTAGCGGTAAGACCACAACCTTGTATTCCACCCTGAAGTCACTGGCCACGGAAGAAGTGAATGTCTGCACCATCGAAGACCCTATCGAGATGGTTGAGGACAGTTTCAACCAGATGCAGGTGCAGGAGAACATCGATCTGGGCTTCGCCGATGGGGTAAAGGCACTGCTCAGACAGGATCCCGACATCATTATGATCGGCGAGGTACGGGACTTGCCCACAGCGGAAATGGCGATACAGGCCGCGCTCACCGGACACCTGGTATTTACGACCCTTCACACCAACGACGCGCCATCCGCTATCACGCGCTTGCTGGAACTCGGGGTGCCACCCTATCTGCTGAAGGCGACGGTGGTGGGCATCATGGCCCAGCGCCTGGTACGTGTGCTTTGTCCCCATTGCAAACAAGCTACCGAGATTTCGGAAGAGGCCTGGCAAACCCTCACCAGTCCCTGGAAGGTCAAGCTCCCGAGGAAGGCAGCGATTGCTGAGGGTTGCCTCGAATGCAGGGAGACCGGCTTCCTTGGCCGCGAGGGCATCTACGAAGTGATGCCCTTTACCGAATCCCTGTATCGATTCGCGGATGACAAGTCCGATCTACCCGCCCTGCGCAAGCAAGCCTACAAGGAAGGTATGCTGAGCCTGCGACTCAGTGGCGCACAGAAAGTGGCGGCGGGGCTCACCACGGTAAATGAAGTCCTGCGTGTCACACCGGATATGCAGACCTGATTGCTGCAAACACGCTCTATCCACCCGGTTTCTAGTATCATGCCTGTAGCCAATCCAGGCGGCGCACGGCTGTGAGCCGGGAAGCAGAGGCATGGTCAATGCGGTAAGCGATCAGGGGAGTAACATGGGGCAGGCAGCCCGAGAGAACATACTGGTAATCGGACCGTCCTGGGTTGGCGACATGGTCATGGCGCAATCCCTGTTCATGTGCCTGAAACAACAGGATCCAGCTTGCCACATCACGGTGATGGCGCCAGACTGGACCTTGCCGCTTTTGCATCGCATGCCAGAAGTGGACGCCAGCATGCCGTCGGAATTGGGGCATGGCGAATTGAAGCTGGGTCGCCGGCGGGCAATCGGGCGAAGCCTGCGGGGCAAATTCGACCGGGCCATCGTGTTACCCAATTCACTGAAATCAGCCCTCATCCCCTTTCATGCCGGAATTCCCCGACGCACGGCGTGGCGCGGAGAGTGGCGTCAACTCCTGCTCACTGATTGCCGGGTCCTGGACAAGGCGGCGTTTCCCCTGATGGTGCAGCGCTTCGCCGCCCTCGCCTATCCGCAAAGTGACACGCCACCGGCCAGCATTCCCTATCCCAGGTTACAGGCCCGAGAAGACAGCCAGGAAGAACTCAAAGCGCGCTTCCACCTGGACACCGACAAGCCCGTTTTGGCGATCTGCGCCGGTGCGGAATTTGGTATCGCGAAACAATGGCCTGCACACCATTATGCAGAGCTGGTGAATGCGCTGGTAGAGTGCGGCTGGCAAGCCTGGTTCTTCGGCTCGGCTAACGACCAGCTGATTACAGAATCCATTCTGGCGGACGTCGAACCGTCGCACCTGAACCACTGCTACAACCTCACCGGTACCACCAGCCTTGCAGAAGCCATAGACCTGTTGTCATATGCCGATGCTGTGGTATCCAATGATTCTGGTTTGATGCATGTGGCGGCGGCCCTGGGCAAACCGGTGACTGGAATCTACGGTTCGACCTCGCCTGACTTTACACCGCCCTTGAGCGAAAGGGTAAAATTGCTCTATACCGATATTGAATGCAGGCCCTGTTTCAAGCGCGAATGCCCCTATGGCCATATGCGTTGCCTGACCGAACTGGGTCCGGAGCTTGCAATTGCGGCAGTAGAAGAACTGACATCGAGTTGATGTCATGGACTCTGGCGCTATCCATAAAATGAAAGACAATACACAGAAAGGATTCGGGTCTTGCGCGTCTTAATAGTCAAAGTCTCTTCCCTTGGCGACATCATCCATACGCTGCCGGCCGTTACCGATTCCCATAGAGCACACAAGGACCTGGTGTTCGACTGGGTTGTCGAAGAGAATTTTGCTGAGGTTCCTGCCTGGCATCCCGCGGTCGACAAGGTCATCCCGGTCGCTATTCGCCGCTGGCGTCGCAACCTGGTGAAGACCTATATGAATCAGGAGTTCCGCACGTTCAAGAACGCCCTGCAGAGCGAACACTACGACCTGGTAATTGATGCCCAGGGGCTGATCAAGAGCGGAATCATAAGCAGGCTTTCCAGAGGCCTGACCATCGGGCTCAGCAATCGTACGATCAGGGAACCGCTGGCCACGCTCTTCTACAACAAGATGTACTCCGTACCCTGGACCGAGCATGCAGTAGATCGGGTGCGGCAACTGTTTTCTCGCGCCTTGCAGCATCGTTATGATCGGGACACTGTCGACTACGGCATAGACATCACTCAATTCGATGGCAGTCCAGATTCGCACAACGACAAGCAGGTTATTTTCCTGCACGGCACAACCTGGGCTACCAAGCACTGGCCGGAGCATTACTGGAGACACCTGGCACATATCGCCACCGAAGCCGGTTTCAGGGTCCGGGTCCCCTGGGGTGATAATGAAGAGCGCAAGCGTGCCGAATTTATCGCCAGGGGCAATGACGGCGTAGTCGTTCTGGACAAATTGAGCCTGGGTGGCATCGCTCGCGAGATCAGCCAGAGCCAAGGCGTGATCGCCGTCGATACGGGCCTCGGGCATCTCGCGGCCGCGCTCGCCAAACCCACGGTTTCTCTGTACGGGCCCACCAATCCGGGTCTCTCGGGAACCTATGGTTTGAGCCAGCTGCACCTGAGATCCAACCTTAATTGCGCACCCTGTGTGAAGAAAACCTGCGCCTACAACGGTCCGGGAGTCACCGATGAATTCGAAGACCAGCCATTCCCGGTTACCCCAACCTGTTTCGCTACCCATAAACCCGAGGCCGTGTGGATGCAGTTTGAAGAATTGCTGAGCCAAGAGCCCACCCTGGTAGAAATCAAACCATGAAGCTTTGCTTTCTTATCTACAATTACTTTCCCTACGGTGGTCAGCAGCGGGATTTCATGCAGATCGCCAGCGAGTGCGCCAGGCAGGGACACGAAATTCTGGTGTACACGCTGCGCTGGCAGGGGGAGCCAGCCCCCGGATTCGACATCAGAATTGTTCCGGTCAAGTCCAACAATCGCCTGAAGTTGTACCGCCTGTACACGGACTGGGTAAAGCAGGCGATCGACCATGAATCGCCGCACCTGGTAATTGGTTTCAACAAGATGCCGCATCTCGATGTGTATTTCGCCGCCGATTCCTGCTTCAGGGAAAAAGCCGAAACCCAACGCGGTGCCTATTACAGGTTTACGCCGCGCTATCGTCATTTTCTTGCCTATGAAGAGGCCGTATTTGGGGAAGCCTCCGGCACCAGAGCGCTGGTTCTCTCCGAGAATCAGCGCAGGGCCTATGAGCAGTATTACCCCTACAGCAAGGAGAGACTGATCGAAGTTCCCCCCGGCATTACCGAAGACCGGCGGGTAGACAGTATTGACCAGGCTGCCCGCGCCTCGCTCAGGGAAGAACTGGGCGTAGGAGAATCTGAACTACTGTTGCTGCAGGTTGGATCCGGCTTCAAGATCAAGGGCGTAGACCGGGCGCTCATGGCCCTGGCATCCCTGCCACCTCAGTGGCGACAGAAGACTCGCTACGTTCTGGTCGGTCAGGGTAAACCGAATCGGTTTCTGCGGCTGGCCAGGAAACTGCGTGTGGCGGATCGGGTGCAGGTCTTGCCGGGCAGGGATGACATTCCCCGCTTTTTTGCAGGCGCCGACCTGCTGCTGCACCCCGCCTACCAGGAGAGTGCAGGCTATGTCCTGCTGGAGGCGACGATTGCCGGGTTGCCGGTGCTGACAACCTCGAGTTGTGGCTATGCCAGCCACATCAGGGACGCCAATTCCGGCCAGGTGTGTGCAGAGCCATTCAGGCAGGAGGAGCTGAATGAGAAGCTGCTCTGGATGTTGCAACAGTTGCACGAATCGAGCTGGTCCGAAAATGGCCTGGCCTACGGAAAGAACCCGGTGCTCTATTCCCTGCCCAGGGAGGCGTGCAAACTGTTTGAACAGTGGGCGCATGAATAAGCCGGTGTACTATTTAAGCAAAGAATTTGTGCGCCATAGGCAGGGAGAGAATCCCCATCAATTCCTGCAGTCCGCATCAGCTACAATGTTTCGCAGACCCTCGGTACGAAAGACGCTACCAGTGATGATCGGTGGCGAATCCTGTTTCGCCAGGTTGCATTCAGGAGTAGGCTGGGGAGAGATTCTCAAGAATCCAATACAATTACGCATGCCAGTCCTGGGGGCGGATACGGAATCGAAGGTTTCGAAGGTTTCGAAGGTTTCGAAGGGCTCGATCAGTCTCCAGGACGTTAGTACCAACTGGAAGGAACGGCCAGCGCAGTTCAGCGTTAAAATGCAGCCGATCGACCAGCTGGTAAAGACAGGCAGGACTCTGCATGACAATGGCTTCGTTCATCGACACTATTTCTATTTTATGAAGACTTACAGTGCCAGCAACCCACGTGGTTGTCTGCGCGAAGACGGGCTTTGCCGGCAGCGCGTTGTCCGCCGTGTGACGCAGATGGCCGAGCGCGATGCCGTCAAACGGGCGCAGAGAGCCCCAGAGCATGCCGCATGATGGAGCTCAATTGTCAGCAGCTAATCGCCATGGGTAAGGATGTGCCCACGCCCTTTTGTCTGCAGGTGAGTACCAATCGCGGTGCGGAGTCGGTACGGGTCAAAAAGATACTGCGTAATACCCCCGGTGAAAGAATTACCGCCATCGCCACCTGGAAAGAATCGGAGGTCATCCTCAAGCTGTTTCTGCAGGGAGCGCGCAACAAGCGTTTTCTGTTCAATGAGCTTCGCGCCGCAGACCTGCTCCGACAACGGCAGATTCCCACCCCGGACATCCTTCATCACAGCAATACGACGGATGGGCGGGGTACTATGCTGTTCATAGATCTGTTGAAGGAGGCACTCAACCTCGAGCAGTTGTTCCAGCGCGCCCAGACTGACGCCGAGCAGGAGTCGGTATTGAAAGCCGCAATGCAGGCCCTGGCCAGGTGTCACCAGGCTGGGATCTGGCAGGATGGATTCGACATGGGGCAGCTGTTGAAGGCGCGCGAACGCATCTATGTATTGAGCAGCAGCAAGCTGCAAACACAGAACGAACCCTTGCCGATCGCACAGCGCACAAGATTGATCGCCGAGTTTCTCGCGCAGCTCCCGGTGGTTTGCGATGAAAAATTGCCCCAGCTGTGTGAGTACTACCAGGGAACCTCGTTCGCCCAAGACCTGCTGGACCCGGAACAACTCAGGCAGGAGGTGAGGGACAAGCGCCGCCGCCGCGTCGAATTGCTGGCGAAAGGGTCGTTTCGCAAGCAGGAAAAGGTTTTCCAGATTGAACAGAGCAACTACCTGCTGGTCTACCAGGCGGACTTTCCGCGCAAGATACTGGAGCGGTTTCAGGCAAATCCGGATGCCTTACTGGCGCAGGGCAAGATGCTGAAGAGTGGCGAATCCTCCACTGTCGTGGAGCTTGAACTCTTGGGTAAGCGTTTTGTACTGAAACGCTTCAGCAAGAAAGGTTTCGGCCATGGCCTGGCGCGCAGCTTCAGTCCCAGTCGCGCCAATAACTGTTGGCGCATGGCTCGGGTGTTTCGGGCGCTGGGAGTAGCTACACCGGAACCGATCCTGTTCATGGAGAAGCGCCTGCTTTGGAGCCTGCGCGGTGATTCCTATCTCCTCACCGAGAAGATCGACGCGGAACATCTGTTAAAGCAATTGGAGGCCAATCCGCTGCTTCGCCAGAACCCCGACTCGCTGGTGCGTGGATTCCAGAATCTGTTCAGCATCATGCAGCAGTATCAGCTCAGTCATGGTGATCTGAAAGCAACAAATTTCCTGCTCAAGAATGACAAGTTGATAGCGATCGATCTGAATGCCGCAAGATACCATGCCAATATCAGTAGCGCCGCCAGGTCATTGCAGAATGACTGGACCGATTTCATGGAGAACTGGCGAAACTCCAGCTTGGCAAACAAGTTTCGCGTGATACAGGATGCACTGGGTTTCAGTGGATCGAAGCAAAAGGATGAGAAGGCAGAGCCATGAATGTAACTCTGGGCCTGGCAGGGGCAATCGGTCATGATCCGGCGGCGGCAATAATCGTCGACGGCAAGCTCGTTGCTGCCATTGAAGAAGAACGCCTGATTCGTCGCAGGCATGCCAAGAACGAGCTACCCTATTTATCGGCGCGTCGTTGCCTGCAAATTGCCGGGCTGAAGGGAGATGACGTCAGTCATATTGCCATTCCCTTTGCGCCGGTTTCACTGTTCAGCCGGGCACGCTGGCACTATGCCCGTCGGCACTGGTATGCACCGGATCGCGCCCTCGACAGTCTCTTCAATGGCAATCGCCGCTACCGGCGCTACCTCAAGGACCTGCGTCTGCTGTTGGACAAGCTCCATATCGATTTCAATCGAATAACATTGGTCCCGGTAGAGCATCAACTGGCACACGCCAGCAGCGGTTACTTGTTGAACGAAAGCCTGTTCGAGAAAGACGAGTCTGTTGCCATTTTCTGCAACGACTCCAAAGGTGAATACGCCAATGTCTACTTCGGCCGTGGAGTGAACGGAGAGATTAAGAAGATCAAGCGCTTCTATAATCCCGATTCGCTCAGTGGCATGTATGCAGCCCTCACCGATTACCTGGGTTTCGAAATCCTGGACGGCGAATACAAGGTCATGGGAATCGCCGCCTACGGTGATCCGGTCAAATATGACCTGTCCTATCTTGCCAAATTCGATGGCAGGAAATTCAAGGTGGATACACGCCTGATTACCACAATTGGTCTGCGGCGTTACAAAGCCAAGTCGCGTGGGCATTACTTCAGCGGCAAGCTGGTTGAGAAACTCGGACCGAGGCGGGCGGGCAATCTGCTGGAGGATCCATATGTCCACTATGCTGCCGCCATACAAAAACTCTATGAAGACCTGGCCGTGGAGATGGTCGAACACTATCTAGGCGATCTATTGAAAGATACCGGTCGACTTGTTGTGGCTGGAACCGGTGCGCTGAATATTCGGCTTAATCAGAGGCTCAATTCGCACCCGCTGGTGAAGGAACTCATAGTACACCCGGCCTGTGGTGATTCGGGTACAGCCATCGGCGCCGCCGCCTATGCGGTACGCCAGCAGGGAATTCGTATCACAGCACCGGGCAATATGTACCTGGGGCCGAAGTACAGCAGCAACGCCTGTATCAATGCCTGTTCCAACCATCGGGACAAGCCACAATGGGAATTGCTTGAAGACCCGCACGAGAAAGCAGCCGAACTCCTGGCTAACGGCCAGTTGCTTGCCTGGTTTCGCGGGCGCATGGAGTTCGGTGCCCGGGCGCTGGGTAATCGCAGCATCCTCGCCAATCCTGGCCAGTTGGGTATTATCGATGCCATCAATCACCAGGTTAAATTCCGTGAACACTGGCGACCCTTCTCGCCCAGCATCCTGGATTCAGTGGCAAAGGAGATGTTGCCGCCAAACGGCCAGGACGAATACATGCTGTTCAGCACCCCGGTCAGCAAGAAGTGGCAGGAAAAGTATCCGGTCATCGTCTACAAGGATGGCAGTACCCGCGCCCAGGTCGTGAGGGAAGAAAGCAGTCCTGACTTTCACAAGCTACTCACCCGTTTCCAGGAGAAAACCGGACACGGACTATTGATCAACGCCTCACTGTGCAGGCCCGGAGAAGCGCTGGTCTGCAGTCCGGAGGATGCGGTCAATATGTTTATGGGGACGGATCTGAATTACATGATCATGGAAAACGTTCTGGTCACGAAACGGGAACGTCCGGACAACTGGTAGTCAGCCATTCTGGCAACGCGCGCCGCCCTGTCCCACGAGGACTACTGATTCAAATCCTGCCTGGGTTGCACTCGACGGTAGATCGCCACCCTCGTGTCCGCTTCGTTGGGGAAAGCAGCAACCCGTTCCAGGTAGGGAGTCACGCTTTCGTTTTCTACGAAGACTGTCATCTCGTAGTACATCTCGATGGCGATCAGGTCACCGGGATTGGCCGTCTGAATCTCATACTCCGTCAGATTACGCAGTACCTGATCGTAGCCTTCAACCTTGCCTGAGAAATAAGCGATGGTGTGGTTGTTGGTAATGATGTCCGTCGATGGATTGGCTTCGCGCTTTACGTAGTTTGCCGCATCGATTAACCAGGTCTTGGGCTTGCCGAAACTGATATAGGAATCCACCGCGCAGTAGAAGAAAAAGAATACCAGTACATTCATGCCCAACTGCCGCCACTGCGATACTTGCAGGCGATCGAGGATTCTGCCGACCACGAATGGAAGCTGCGTGGCAAACATGATGGCCAGCACCATGGCATATCGACTGACCAGAAACCTCGTGATGTAGAGAAAAACAAACAGCACGACGAAATTGATCAACGCATAGGCAAGCAGGGGTGCCATGGCCGACTTGTCCCAATGGATGTAGCGCTTGAAGACACCATAGGCCAGCAGCCAGAAGAACGGACCACTGATGGCATAGAACACGCTCATGAACAGAATGACCAGCAGGCCGAAGGCGACCACGGCTGTCACATACTGGCGCGAGAAGGTGGAGGCGTATTCGCCGAAGATTGCATTGGCCATTGCGGCCACCTGACCCTCTGGCGGGTTAATGGCATTGACCAGGAAGGGCAGATAGGTAGAGGCAAACTCGAGCAGCAGTGCGGGCAGGTTTATACCAAGCAGGAACAGTAGAAGCGTGCCCAGGACTCCCAGTGCAAACAGCAACGCGAAAATACGCAGCAGATCTTTGCGATTGCGCGCGGCATCATGGTGAGAATTGAGCAGCAGACAGAATGGTGTGAGAGCCAGGTAGACAATCGCTTCTGGCCGGAACAGGGCCGCGAGACCGAGCGCCAGGCAGAAGCCAAGGCCATGTTTGAGTTGCCGGGAGCCATTGTACTCAATGAACTGCCAGAGCCCGAGGATGGACAATGACCAGAATCCTGTATCACGGATGATCAGGTTCCTGTTCTCGTTGAGTTCGGGGAAAACCAGAATGGTGAGCGCGGCGAGGAAGAGCGTTCGACTGGCATTGTCGAATTTGCGGACAATACTGACGAAGGAAAAAGCCAGCAGTGCATAGAACAACGCGTTGATGATATAGGCCGCGGTAAACAGCGGCAGTCCCAGCATGCTGACCAGACCGATGAGTATGGAGTAGCCGGCCCAGGTATAGTGCGCGATGGCTGAGACCGTTCCCTCCTGTACGAAGATATCGGCTGTACGTATATAGGTATAGGCATCGTCGTTAGGAATGCCTGGTAACAGAGTCGTATAGACAGAAAGCATCAGGCTGACAGCAACGGTATACCAGCGAATATCGATTTCTTGCCAGCGCGTGGTGGGCATAGTCAATTCAGTCTGTGATCAATACGGGTTCTTGGTGCTACCTGGCGGTGGCGTCTTGAAGCGTTTGTGCAACCACAGGTATTGATCGGGTTGCTTCCTTATCGCGTCTTCAACGAGTTTATTGATGATGATCCCATCTTCTTCATCATCGCCGCTTGGGTAGTTTTCCAGAGCCGGGCTGAAGTAAATATCGTATCCGGAGTCATCCTCTCGCCGATAGTGGCTGAAGAATACCACCGGTGAATCGTTGAAATGCGCGAAGCGGGTACCGGCCGTAATCGTCGCCGCCAGATTACCAAAGAAGGGCACGAAAACCGAGTGCTGTGCGCCGTAGTCCTGGTCCGGCGCATACCAGAGCGTCTTCCCTTGTTTCAGGCAGCGCATGGCACCCCGTATATCCTTGCGTTCGTACACGCCCTCATAGAGTCGACTGCGACCGTTATACATGAATGCATCGAACAGGGGGTTCTTGTCATTGGCGCGATAGGTGCAGTTGAGCTCACCTACCAGGCTGAACAGAAAGCCGGAGATTTCGAAGGTCGTCAGGTGCGCGCCGAACAGCAGTACGCCGCGACCCTGGGCGGCCGCCGCCTCCAGGTTTTCGAGGCCATGAAACTGCACCCGGTCCCTGAAATCCTCGTTGTCCCGGCACCAGGCGATACAGATCTCAACGAAACCTATGCCATTGGAGCGGAACACCCTGCGGACCATGCTGGTGCGCTCTGCGGCGGAGAGGTCGGGGAAGCATAGCCGAAGATTCGTCTCACAGACTCGGCGCCGCCCCCGTGCGAGGTGGTAGGAGAGGAATCCGATGAAGGCGCCTAGTCGTATCTGCAGGGGAAATGGCAGCCTGGCCATGAGGCGCATGCAGAGGATGCCAAGCCAGGTTGGCCAGTACCGGGGGGATTTGAACTGACCCAGCGGTATGGGCGTATTCTTGCGTGTTCTATCTGTCACTGGCGGACCGGTTGCTGAGGCGCGAGGCCCGTATTGTAGCAGAGGGTAGTACCGGAGCTGCAAAAGGGGCTCAGTGACCCAATTACCTCTATGCGGCCTGTATCCGATCAGTCGAGTGGCCGGCAAGCACCCGGCAGCAGGACCCCAATACCCGGCATCATATCCAGCCCGGGGCTATGCTATTATTCCGCGCAACCCGCATTCCTCAACACCGGAGAACAAACATGAAACTGGAAATGCCACCATTCCAGGATGCCAGATTGCTGGTTATCGGAGACGTCATGTTGGACCGCTACTGGCATGGTAGCGCCACACGCGTATCCCCTGAGGCTCCGGTTCCAGTAGTCAAGGTCAATAATCGCGAGGATCGTCCCGGTGGCGCGGGTAACGTTGCCTTGAATATAGCGGCCCTGGGCAGTGCTACCCGGTTGCTCGGGGTTGTCGGCAACGACGAGGCCGGACAGGAGTTGCAATCGCGGCTCAACGCGGCCGGTGTCTTCTGTGACTTCCTGCAGTGCGCAGACAAACCCACGATCACCAAACTGCGGGTGATTTCCCAACACCAGCAACTTATCAGGCTGGACTTCGAGCAAGCCTTTGAACCAGTCGATGTCGCCTACCTGCTAGGCCGGGCCGCGGAATTGATCAACGATACCAGGGCCCTGGTGCTTTCCGATTACGCAAAGGGAGTCTTGCAGGACGTCGGACCACTGATAGCACTTGGCAAGAAACACAATGTACCGGTGATAGTCGATCCGAAAGGCACAGATTTCTCCCGGTACCGTGGTGCCACTCTCATTACCCCCAACCTGTCTGAATTTGAAGCGGTAGTGGGCCACTGTCAGAACGAGGATGAGCTGGTGAGGAAAGGCTTGCAGCTGGTGAGTGATCTGCAGTTGGAAGCCATGCTGATTACCCGGGGTGAGCATGGCATGACCCTCATACGTCCGGATTCACCGGAGCTGCATCTGCCCGCGCGTGCCCAGGAAGTATTCGATGTCACCGGTGCCGGTGATACCGTCATCTCCGTTTTGGCCGCAGCGATGGCCGCAGGGGAAACCATGTCCGATGCGACGGCCCTGGCCAACCTGGCCGCGGGGCTGGTGGTGGGCAAACTGGGTACCGCTGCCATAAGCGGCCCGGAACTGCGCCGCGCAATTATGGGCGAGCAGGATTCCAGCCGCGGCGTAATGACCGCCGAACAGCTCTCCATTGCGGTGCAGGATGCGAGGGATCATGGTGAGAATATTGTATTCACCAATGGTTGTTTCGACATCATTCATGCGGGGCATGTTGGCTATCTTACCCAGGCCAAGAAGCTGGGCGATCGCCTGGTAGTTGCTATCAACGATGATGCCTCAGTCAGGAAACTGAAGGGGCCGGGTCGCCCAATTAATCCAGTGGAAAGACGAATGGCCGTGCTGGCAGGCCTGGAAGCAGTGGATTGGGTAGTAAGCTTCGCTGAAGACACACCGGAATCACTGTTGAAGGAACTGCGACCAGAGATACTGGTGAAAGGCGGTGACTACACACTCGACCAGGTAGTGGGTGGCGAATTCGTTCGCTCCTATGGCGGCCAGGTAAGAGCCCTGGAATTTCTCGATAATTGCTCGACTTCGGAGATTGTCGAGAAGATGAAGGAAGTAGGGGGCTAGGATCGCCGCTGTATCAGGTGATAAGGCGCTGAGAATATCAGGCTGATCGAGTCTCACCGGCTAGCGCAGCCACTGCATTTTCCACATTGCTCTGCAGGTGATGTGGATTGATCGTGCCCACGATGACACTGCTCACACCCGCCCGGGTCAGGGCGAACTCCAGGGCCAGACGACTCTCCTCCTCGCCCCTCGCGATGTGACCACTGTCGAAGGCTTTCTTGATCACTATGCCCTTGTTATGAGCCAGGGCATGGTCGATGACGGCTTCTTCCGCAGTAGAAGTCCTGTTGTAGGTCACCATGGCCACGTCCATCATCTCCAGGGCACGAATTCCACCCTCGACCGTCTTGCCCGAGAGTCCGATGGCACGCACCAGGCCTTTCTCCCTGGCCTGCACCAGGGTCTCCACGCAATCCGTGGATTCCAGGATATGCATATCATTGCCATCTGAATGGATCAGGACCAGGTCCAGGTAATCGGTGTGCAGGGCCCGCAGGCTCCTCTCCAGGCTGCGTTGCACGGACTCCCGATCGAAGCGGTACTGGGATTTCCCTGACAGGAACTCCTCACCTACCTTGCTGCCAATAACCCATTGATCGCGATCGCGTAGCAAGCGACCCAGCCGCTGTTCGCTGCTGCCATAGGCCGGCGCAGTGTCGAGAAAATTGATGCCCAGTTCCCTAGCCTCGCGCAGCAGGCTCTCCACTTCCCGGTCGCCGGGAATCTGGAAACCCTGGGGATATTTTACTTCCTGATTGCGACCGAACTTGACTGTACCCAGGCCCAGACAACTGACCATGATCCCGGTATCCCCGAGTGCTCTGCGCGGTAGTTCGTTCATTGCTTCACTCCCGGCGAGGGGTGGTTCCGTTCACTCAATCCCATCTCGCCTTACCCAGGGGTGGTTCGGGCAGATACTGCCGCAGTCCACTGCAGTCGGTTGCAGATCCGGCCTGTACGTCAGCTAGCACGTCCATGAGGCTGTCACCCAGTGCCGGGCTGAGGGTGAGCTTGGTGGGCCAGGCGGTGATGATGTTGTGCTCCACGGCAAGGAAGGGGCCATCCGGCCGGTAATTGTTATTGATGTCGGCTTCGGCGCGGTTGATTGCAAAGCAACGCCACTCGGCCCCTTGCAAATCGACCCAGGGGAAGTATTTGCCTACCAGGCCCTCTGCGGCCGCAAGTTGTTCGACGTCGGACTTGCCGACCCCTGATTCAGCCAGCTCTCCACCCAGATACCACACGGTATTGCCATCCCGGTCACGGTGCGTCGTCACCGTGAGCCGCGGCGTCAGGCCGAAGTCATCGCCTATGCAGTGTACATAGAGTTGGGGCAGGCCCTGCTTTCGAAGATAGACCATGTTGAGTGGCCGCACCTGGGCGCTTACGCTTTTCAGTTCGGCCTTCTCTATAAGTCCCGCATTACCTTCTCCCGCGCAGAAAACCATGCGCTGGGCCTGGATTTCGATTTCGTCGCCATCGACCTGCACATGCAGGCTTCGGTGGTCGCTAGCGGATTGTGGTTGAATGCGGGTTTGCGCCGGGTCCAGCAGGAACAGCTGTTCCTTGGCATCTTTGGTCAGGCTGCGGACGAGGCTGTCTGTGTCGATGACAAAATCGGGCAACTTGTAGAGACTGCCCTCTGTCGTGGCGTCGGCAAAGCAGGCCGGAAACTGCGCCTTCGCTACCGGCTCCACCTTACCCACCAGGCTCTTGCTGCCGAGAAATGTCTTTAATCGGGAACGAAAGCTGGATTCAGACCACATGTAATAGTTCTGCTGCAGAACATCCACGTCGGAGATATCGACAGCATCTGCTCCAGCGAGGCACTGTCGCCAGCGTGCCGGCATCCCGGCAATCGTGTTTGCCGCCCCCGTCAGACTCCCACCCAGCGCATACTTCAATCCACCATGTATGATGCCCTGTGAGGCGAGGGTCTGACCGCCGCCCAGGCTTTTCGATTCAAACAGGATGGCGTGATACCCTGCCTGTCGCAGGCGCTTCAACAACCAGAGGCCCGCGATACCACCGCCGAATAGCGCGATGTCAGTTGAATAGCATTGGGTCATTGGTTACCTTTGCGGGCGCTGGAACGGCGAACTTCCTGGGGCTGAAATGCTGAACTTGGGAATGCGACTGAACGACTGAACGAATACAGGATGAAGAGTATAACGACATGCCGTTTTGTTTCCCATCCGTCATACACCCTGACGGCTGCACACTCCGAAATCACTTGATGCCAGGTTCGCATGCTCCGTCATTTCTATAGTTTCGCGCTGATACTGGCAGTGCCATTCATGCTACTGCGGCTTGTGTTGAAGTCGCTGTCTCTTCGCGCCTACCGGGAAAATATCGGCCAGCGCTTCGGCAAAATTAGTCTGGACGGTCTACCCGAGGCTGCGGCCAAGGATTCGCCCACGATATGGATTCATGCTGTGTCCGTCGGTGAAACGGTGGCGGCTGCGCCGCTGGTAAAAGCCTTGCTGGAGCTGACACCCAGGCCGGTGATCGTCTTTACTACCACCACACCCACCGGCGCAGACCGTGCGCGGGCCCTGTTCCAGGATTCGGTGATCCACAGCTACTCACCCTATGACCTGGGCTTTGTCGTGCGCCGTTTCCTGTCCCGGGTGCGCCCAAGGCTGCTGATAATCATGGAAACAGAACTGTGGCCCAATATGCTCCACTATTGCCAGCAATCCGGGGTCAGGGTCTTGCTCGCCAATGGCAGATTGTCAGAGAAGTCGGCCGCCGGTTATGCAAAGATCGCCGGTCTTACCCGGCGTATGCTGCAGCAGATAGATCATATCGCCGTGCAGGCCGATGCAGATGCAGAACGCTTCCAGGCACTGGGAGCGCCGCTCGGCAACATGAGTGTCACTGGCAGCCTGAAATTTAATACAGAGGGCTCATACAACGAACAGCCCCTACCAGCGCTTTTCCAGTCAATAAAAGAAGCAGGTCGCCCAGTTATCATGGCGGCGAGCACCCGGGAAGGCGAGGAGGAAAAGGTGCTGTCTGGCATAAAACCCTTGCTGCAACGCCCGTCAGCACCATTGCTATTACTGGTGCCGCGTCACCCAGAGCGCTTCGACAAGGTAGAACAACTGTGTCTCGACAAGGGGTTAAAAGTCCAGCGACGCAGCAGGACAGATGTTCTGAGCAGGGATACTCAGGTGCTACTCGGAGACAGTATGGGTGAAATGTTGGCCTACTATTCGCTTGCTGATATTGCCTTCGTAGGTGGAAGCCTCGTGGACACGGGCTGCCAGAACGTGCTGGAACCGGCGGCGCTGGCTATTCCCGTGGTGGTCGGGCCTTCCCAGTACAATTTCGCAACTATCTGCAAGCAGTTGGAGGTTGCGGGCGCGTTGAAGACAGTGCTGGACAGCGACGCCTTTAGCCAGGTTATTGGCGATCTACTGGATTGCGAGGAAACCAGGCTAGCTATGGGGAGGGCGGGGCGAGCTGTGGTGGATCAAAACCAGCAGGCTCTGCCGTTGCTGGTGAAAAGGATTTCCAGCTTGCTGGCTGGCCAGGTAGAATTTCCTCAATAGATGTTCTCTTGCCTATTCAAACTGACGAGTGAGATTTTCGGCCGCGTCAGAACTCACCCGCACATTGTCTTCAACCCGTATCCCTCCATGGGAGTATAGCTGCTCTACAGCCTGCCAATTGATGAGCTTGCCTCGTGCCTGATCTCGCTCCGGCTCTAGCAACATGGGAATAAAATAGCAGCCGGGTTCTATGGTGAACACCATGTCTTCGGCCATGGTGCGGGTATTACGCAGCATAGGTGAGTGAGAAGGAGGTGAAAGCGTACCACCGTACTCATTTTGCATATGGCCGCCAGTATCATGAACATTGACCCCCAGTAGGTGGCCAACCCCGTGCGGCATAAAAAGCTGGGGAATCTGAGCTTGCCAAAGCGCTTCGCTACTGCCGGTGCAAATGTCCAGTTCCAATAACAAGTCAGCGACACCACGCAGTGCTGCCAGATGAATATCCACGTAGGATTTTCCCGGTTCTACCTGTGCTACCAGGTCCAGTTCCAGCGCCTCCATACCAACAAGCAGGGATCTGAACAGGGGATGCGCTGAATCACTGGCGGTCGTGCGCGTGATATCGGAACCGTAGCCCCGCAGCCGATAGCCGGCATCGATCAGCAAGACCCGGTTGTCCTCACTGTTACGCCGTTTGTACTGGTAATGCAGGATGGCGGATTTCTCGTTGAGGGCAACGATGTTTGTATAGGGCGTCTCATTTTCCAGGATCTTGCAGGCACCCAGGTAGGCCAGATGAATGTCGTATTCGCTGCCGCCAGCGAGAAAACACTCGCGAGCCGCCTCATGACCTATTAGTGCCAGACGGTTGGCCTCTTTGAGCTGCTCAATCTCATAAGCACTCTTCCAGGCTCGATGAAAATCGAGGAAATGTAGCAAGCTACGAGGGTTGCATAGCTTTCTACTTACTCCCAAGTAACCCGCAGTTGAAGAATTGTCCCCCAGGTATACCAGGTGCTGCGAAGGTAGATGCTCTTTAATTTCATGCAGTGACTCGACCCTGACGACTTCGAAGGCTTCCAGCCAAAGCGGGTCGGTTTCAATTTCCTGCTCATACCAGAAATCCGGTAGTACCAGTTGGAAATAGATCGGCTTCTGGTCAGGCAAGATCAGCAGTAGCTGATCGGGACGGGCGACCGCGACCCATTGAAGGAAATGACCATAAGCCTGAAAGCTGATCTCCCTGTCATCCGCATAGTAGTGCGCCGCCGACCCGCTATGCAGCAAAACGCCTTCGGCCTCAACGGCTGACATTCCCTCTGTATAGAGATTCACGAGGCGCTCGATGTGACGCGCATATAACTCAGACAACATAATAAAATGAAACTCCGGATAGGCGGATCTGTCGACAGCAAACAATGAAAATTGAAGATGCAGGTCAACAAAACGCGAGTGAGCGTTGTTGTTGGATTGCAGCTGGAATTATACTGCTCATATCACCTGAGGGCATGTATTTATAGAATATACCTGTTTCCGGGGGTAGAAATTCCCTAAAAACACCTCAAGGGGCAGCCAGAAAGGAGAGCGCGTATGCTTTACCCAATGTTCATCATGGTCATCCTGACCTTCATTATTCTCTTGTTCACGCTCAGGGTCAGAATATCTTCAGTACAGAAGGGCGATGTCTCATTGAGCTACTACTCGCTGTTTGAGGGTGAAGAAGTGCCGGAAATGGTTACCAAGACCAGGCATCACTTCGCCAACCTGTTCGAAGTACCCGTGTTGTTCTATTCTGCTGGTGTTCTCTATGTGGCCCTGGATATGACCGACCCCTTTCCGGTTTACTGTGCCTGGCTATTCGTCGGTGCGCGCCTGGTACACACCACCATACATCTGGGGTACAACAAGGTGATGCATCGCCTGGTGGCCTTCGGTATCGGTAACCTTGCCATACTGGCCATGTGGATTGCCATCGTCTCGGCCGCCACCTGATCCGATGACAGTCAAGCGGGTGGATGAACTGCTGGGCAAGAGCTTTTCACAGGGTGGATGCCTTATGCTGAGTGAGAGTGAGCTTGGGCGGGATTTCTTCGACCTGAGCACGGGTTTTGCCGGCGAGCTGATGCAGAAGTTTGTGAACTACCATCAGAGGCTGGCGATTATCGTCGAGGACGCCTCGCAATACAGTACCTCGTTCCAGGACCTGGCGCGGGAACACGGCGACCATCCGCAGATTCGTTTCTTCCCCAACGAAGCCGCGGCGAAGCAATTCCTGGTAGCCGCCTGAACAAGACTTCAGAGTAATCTCCAAGGGAGCAGTGATCATGATCAGAGCCACCACGCACACCCTGCAAGGCATCGAAATAGAAGAATACCTCGGCGTCGTGGTCGGTGAGGCTATTCTGGGCGCCAATATATTCAAGGACTTGTTCGGCGCAGTACGCGATATCGTCGGTGGTCGTGCGGCTGCCTACGAAGATGAATTGGGACGGGCACGGGAAGACCCGCTCTGCTCAAGCAATCTTTAAGAGCGGACATCAGTCTGAACGATGTCTGCTTCGGCTACCCGGGCAATGACGATGCGCTACTGAGGAAACTGAATTTCATCTTTCCTCACGGCAAGTGCACCGCCATTACGGGCCCATCGGGCTGCGGAAAGTCGACCCTGCTGAAACTGATACTGGGCCTGGAGTCTCCCCGCTCTGGCAACATTGCGATTGGCGGCACAAGCCTCGATGCCATACCCGTAGCAAGCCTGCGAGAGAAATGTTCGGCGCTCTTGCATGGCGACGGCCTGCTGGCAGGAGACCTCGCCTACAACATTCATCTCGATCAACGGCCGAACGACTGGGGCGCCATGGAAGCCGTGTGTGAACTTGTCGGTATCGATGACCTGCTGCGCTCGCTTCCCCTTGGCTTTGCTACCGAAATAGGTGAAATGGGCAACATCTTCTCCGCCGGTCAGCGACAGCGGATTCTGTTGGCCAGGGCCTTGTACAGGCAACCGGATATTCTTGTGCTCGATGAATCCCTGTCCCACCTGGACACAAAAGCTGCCCTGAAGATCCTCGAGGCAATCAGGGCACTGGGAATCAGCACCTTGCTCGTTACCCATAACACCGAGTTAATTGCTTCCTGCGATGCGGAGTTCGCGATGCAGTAGTAACGCAATCTGTGACAGTACCATTTAATGCACTGTGATATTCCAGGGAGGGAAATCATCATGCTTATGCAATCTTGCCATCTGGCCGGCCAAACCTATGTTGTCTATCAACGCGCCATTAACAGTGGCGACGCGTTCTATGACAATGCCTGCTATCGGTTCTATCTGGTGAGGTTGTTGAACAGCCTTCGCCAATGCCATATAAGACTCCATGCATACTGCCTGCTTGCCAATGAAATTACATTGCTGCTGACACCCGACACCCCTTTTGCTATCTCCAGCCTGCTGCGGTCGGTCAATTCCCAGTATCGCCGCTACTATCAACAACGCTTCGAGAGGGATATCGACGTATGGGCTGGATCGAAGAAGTACAGCCTCATCCAGGGCCATGCTCTCGTTGTGGACTGTCAGAAGTACATAGAGCGACTACCTCTCGATCGCGGCATCGAACAACACCCGGGAGCGCATGCGTGGTCCAGCTACTGCGCCAATGCCTTTGGCATTCGCTATTCACACATCACGCGTCATTCAGGACTGGAAGCGTTTCTGGGCATTCCCGATCAGCCGTTTCTTGCCTATCGCGACTTCATCGCGCGGCCCTTCAGTAAAGCCTATCTCGACTACCTGAGTAACAGGCTACAGTCCGGGCAGCCGCCTGCCATCCACAGGCAGAAACTGGTCAGGCCGGTAGCCGCTAAAACGCGTCATAGCCTGTAATTTTTACCTGGCTTCACCGTTCTACTGGACAATGAATTCGCCTGACGGGTTTAAATTCATCGCCCTAAATACCGATAAAAGCCTAGAGACAGAAATACACAAGCGAAATCAAAGTCCTGGCGGGGGAGAGATTCGGTAGAAATCGATGGATGTCGCGCACTTGCTCAGGGCATTGCGATAGAATACACGTCTATATCAACGCCAGCGGCGTATCTGTCAGGTATAAAAAGAAGACTCGTGGCAACAGCAATAACAATGGAACCCTGGAAACCCGAATTCTATCCATTCTACGATCCCTATCGTGGCGGCAACATGCTTCCCATGCTTGCCAAGGTGGGTATCGCCCTCGGTTTCGGTTTGAGCTATATGCTAATGCAGTTTGCCGTGATGCCGGACAAGGCCGCCTATTTTCAGCAGTCTCTCTGGATTCTCGGCGCGATCATTTCCACATCCATCATGGCCATTTATGCGGCCACCATGGCTTTTCGCAAGGTGCTCATCACCATCAGTCACTTCGAGGGCAACCAGAGCACCTGCGAGTACATCACCAGGAACTGGCTCTCGGATAACAGGCTGCTACTCGCCGGCGTAGGCTTCGCCACCCTGAACACCCTGGTGGGTCACTTGCTGGGAGTGCCCGCAGAATTCCATGACTCGGTTCCCACCCTGGCGATGATGTATGTAGGCTTTTTCACGGCCGGTTTCTTCGCCGGCATGGGCTTGCATGCCATCATCGCGGTGCTGGTGATGCATCTGCGATTTGCGCCCAGGCTGCAACACGGCCTCGACCCCGAGAACCCGGACGGTTCAGGTGGTATGGGTACAATTGGCGACGCCCTGTGGTTTTTCGCCCTGCTGATTGGTGCCGTGGGCGCGTTGGTGTCGGTGTACCTGGTCAGCGTGCGCTGGAGCTACATGTACAAGGACTACGTCCAGATGATCTACATGTTCTGGATATCCCTGCCCTATGTGCTGGCGGTATCCATCGTCCTGATTCCCGGGCTCGCGGTGCGCAAGCAGGTCAGTAACTACAAGGACCAACGCACCCAGCAGCTCAAACAGGAACAGGCCAGGCTCTACTCTGCCTACAAGAAATTCTCGGAAGCGGAAGACGATGAAATCATTTCTTCCAAGAAAGAACTGGAAGAACGCATGGAACACATCGAGACCCAGATGCAGAAGTTACGCGAGATGCGTAACTCCCACATCGATGGCAAGGGATAGGGCTATCTCAGACTGAACTGAAAATCAGGCAGGGAGTATTCAACTCCCGCTTATTCACTGTCGGCGTAATCAGCGATAGCCGGACAGGCGCAGAACAGGTTCCTGTCCCCATACACATTGTCGATACGATTCACTGACGGCCAATACTTGGATTCCCGGTTACCTGGCAGCGGAAACGCCGCCTGCTCTTTCGTGTAAGGGCGATCCCAATTCTCGTCGAGCATATCTTCCAGTGTATGGGGTGCGTTGCGCAGTGGATTGTTCTCGGCGTCCATCTCTCCCGCCTCTACCGAAGCGATCTCCTTGCGGATCTGGATCATGGCGTCGATAAACCTGTCCAGCTCGAACCGGGACTCACTCTCGGTCGGCTCTATCATCAGTGTACCCGCTACCGGGAAGGACATGGTGGGGGCATGAAAGCCAAAGTCCATGAGACGCTTGGCCACGTCTTCCTCGGTGATGCCCGAAGCCTGCTTCAGTGGTCGCATATCGATGATGCATTCGTGCGCCACCATGCCGGCACGTCCGGTGTAGAGCACCGGGTAGTGCGCTGCCAGTTTCGCCGCGATGTAGTTGGCGTTGAGTATGGCCACCTGGGTCGCCTTCAACAGACCCGACAGCCCCATCATGGTGATATACATCCAGGAGATGGGGAGAATTCCACAGCTGCCCCAGGGTGCCGCTGAAACCGCCGTATTTCCCGGGTGAGGGCCGGTCAGCTCGATTACCGAGTGGTTGGCCAGATAGGGCGCAAGGTGAGCCTTCACACCGATGGGACCCATGCCCGGACCGCCACCGCCGTGGGGAATGCAGAAAGTCTTGTGCAGGTTCACGTGGGACACATCGGCACCGATTTCTGCCGGCTTGGCCACACCGACCTGGGCATTCAGGTTGGCGCCATCCATGTACACCTGGCCACCGTGTAGGTGCACGGTCTTGCAGATTTCCTTCACCGCTTCTTCATACACACCATGGGTTGAGGGGTAGGTAATCATCAATGCAGCGAGCGTCTCGCTGTGTGCCTCGGCCTTGGCTTTCAGGTCGGCCAGATCGATATTGCCATCGTCATCACAGGCCACCAGTACCACCTTCATGCCGATCATCTGGGCGCTGGCGGGATTGGTGCCGTGGGCGGAGGTGGGGATCAGGCACACATTCCGCGCGGTTTCACCCTGGCTGTCCAGGTATTTGCGAATAGCCAGCAGCCCGGCGTATTCGCCCTGTGCGCCGGAATTGGGCTGCATGCTGATGGCGTCGAAGCCAAGAATGTCTTCCAGCATTTTTTCCAGTTCACCGATCATCTGCTGGTAACCCTGCATCTGGTCGATGGGTGTGAACGGGTGAGGCTTGCTGAATTCGGGCCAGGAGATGGGCATCATCTCGGCGGCCGCATTCAACTTCATGGTGCAGGATCCCAGGGGAATCATGGCATGGGTAAGGGAGATATCCTTGTTCTCCAGGCGTTTCACATAGCGCATCATCTCGGTCTCGCTGTGGAAGCGATTGAATACCGGATGTTGCAGATAGTCTGAGCTGCGCTGCAGCTTATCAGGGATAACTGGCGCTATTTTACCGGACTGTATCTCCTCATCGATTGCCGAAGCTGACAGTGACCCGGCTTTCTCGCCAAGGATGACCTGCCACAAATCTGCTACGTCCTGTTCTGTGCAGCACTCGTCCAGACTGATGCCAATGGTCTGGTGAGTAACGATACGATCCATGCGCAGGTTAATGCCGGCAGCAGCAGCGCGCTTGGCAATTTCCATGGCGGTGTCTTCAGCAACTTCCAGGGTTAAGGTGTCGAAGTAAGTCTGGTTGCTGAGTTTGATGCCCTGACTCTTCAGTCCGGTGGCGAGCACCTGGGTCAGGCGATGAATGCGCTGCGCAATTCGACGGATACCCTTCGGGCCATGGTACATGGCATAGAGTGCCGAGATATTGGCCAGCAAGACCTGGGCCGTACAGATATTGCTGTTGGCCTTCTCGCGGCGTATATGCTGCTCGCGGGTCTGCAGCGCCATGCGGTAGGCCTGCTTGTTGCGTTTATCCACGGAGACACCAATGATGCGTCCCGGCACCGCGCGTTTGTAGTCATCCTTCGTGGCAAAGTAGGCCGCGTGTGGACCGCCGTAGCCCATGGGCACACCGAAACGCTGGCTGCTGCCGAGCACCACGTCGGCGCCCATTTCACCCGGTGGCTTGAGGAGGGCAAGGCTCATCAGGTCGGTTGCCACGATGGCAATGGCATTGTCTCCGTGCAGTTTTTCAATCGCCTGTGTCAGATCGACGGTATCACCCAGCATCGATGGATACTGGAACAGGGCGCCAAATAGTTCATCGGTAGCGACCTGCTCGAAGTTACCAATGACCAGCTCAAAACCAAAACTCTCTGCCCGGGTCTTCACCACGTCGATTGTCTGGGGGAAGCAATTGGCGTCCACGAAGAACTTGTTGGCAGCACGGTTCTTGCTGACTCGCTTGGCCAACGCCATGGCCTCTGCCGCAGCGGTAGCTTCATCCAGCAGGGAGGCATTCGCCAGCTCCATGCCGGTGAGATCCAGGATCATCTGCTGAAAATTGAGCAGGCACTCCAGTCGGCCCTGGGAAATCTCCGGTTGATAAGGGGTGTAGGCGGTATACCAGCCGGGGTTTTCCAGCACGTTGCGGAGGATGACATTCGGTGTATGGGTATCGTAGTAGCCGAGACCGATGAACGAACGATTGAGTTTGTTCTGTGAAGCAATGGTCTTCAGTTTTTCCAGCGCATCGTTCTCTGTCATGGGCTCGCCCAGAGTGAGGGCTTGCTCAAGGGCGATCGTAGCGGGAACGGTTTTCTCGATCAGTCTTTCCAGCGATTCAAGGCCAAGCACGTCAAGCATTTCCTGAATCTGTTGCTGATCCGGGCCGATGTGGCGATCGATAAATTCTTCCTGGTACTGCAGGGACTTGAGGGATGGGTTTGATTCGTTAGTCACGGACAAGGGCTTCTTGGTTTCCATTAAGGGTCTCTAAAAGTTTTCGCCACCGATTGCACTCTGTTTGTTGCACGTGCAATCACAGGAAGTGCACAGCGCATTCCGATCCATCCCTAAATCAGAATTAGCTGTCACTGGATCGGGCGAACTCGATCCAGCTGATTAAACAGGCTCACGCCACGCTTGCAGGTGGGAGTGGTTCCCTAATCGTTTTCGCAATGATCGGAATAGGCTTCGGCATCCATCAGCTCATCCAGTTCCGCTTCATCACTGACCTTGATCTTGTAGAACCAGCCGTTGTCGTAGGGGCTGCTGTTCACCGTCTCCGGTGCTTCCAGCAGATCCTCGTTCACGGCGATAATTTCCCCGGACAGCGGACTGTAGATATCAGACGCGGCTTTTACCGACTCGACTACTGAGACCTCATCCCTGGCATTTACATTCGTGCCGGGCTCAGGAAGTTCGACGAATACGATGTCACCCAGGGCATCCTGGGCATGGTCGCTGATGCCAACCGTCGCCACGCCGTCTTCATCCACGCGCACCCACTCGTGGGAGGCAGCGTACTTTAAATCATCGGGAAAATTGCTCAAGGGTTGGCCTCTCTTTCTCTGGCCATAGCCGCTCGCTATGGCTCAATGGCATGATAGCTGGCGAGAGCCACCAGAAACCGGCCTCGCCTGCGGTGACGTTCACCGCGGATTACTCGAATACCTTCTTGCCGAAGCGCACGAAATTGGGTTTAACCTTCCTGACTTCAGTCAGGTTTCCGCGCAGCTCAACCTGGCAGGATTCGCTGTTGACGGGGATTCTAGCTAAAGCGATTGAATGCTTCAATGTGGGGGAAAAGCTGCCGCTGGTGATGATTCCCTCACCCTTGTCGGTGACCACTTTCTGGCCTTCGCGGAGCACGCCGCGGCCTTCCAGCACCAGCCCGGTAAGTTCCGGAAGTTCGCCCCTGGCCTGCTTTTCCAGGTCGGCAGTGATAGCCGCCCGGCCAATGAAATCGCGGTCGGGCGGTTCCCAGGCGATGCTGAAGTTCATGTTGGCGGCGATGGGCGACACAGTCTCATCCATATCATGGCCGTACAGGTTCATCCCGGCTTCCAGGCGCAGGGTGTCTCGGGCTCCGAGGCCAATGGGTTTGACCCCCGCTGCCAGGAGCCTGTCCCAGAAGGCGGCCGCCTGCCCATTGGGCAGGATGATTTCCAGGCCTTTCTCCCCGGTGTAGCCCGTGCGCGCCACGAACCAGTCGCCCAGTTCCACACCGCGGAAATTACCCAATGCGTCTACAGCTTCACGCTGTTCATCGTCCAGGAGGCCACACACAACCGGAATGGACTCCGGGCCATGCACCGCGAGAATCGCCAGCTCAGGCCGCTCCACCAGCTCTACCTCGAATTCCGCGACCTGCTGCTGCATCCAGGCCAGGTCTTTCTCCCGGGTGGCGCAGTTACTGACAACCCGGTAGCCGAAGCTCATGCGGTATACGATCAGGTCATCGATCACACCGCCGTCTTCGTTCAGCATGCCGCTATACAGGGCACGGCCTTCCACATCGAGTCGGTCCACATCGTTGGCCAGCAGGTATTGGAGGAAGGATTTCGCGCCTGGCCCACTGACGTCTGAAATGGTCATGTGGGACACATCAAACACGCCTGCTGCGGTGCGTACCTGATTATGTTCTTCGATCTGGGAGCCGTAGTTGATCGGCATGTCCCAGCCAGCAAAATCCACCATCTTGCCGCCAGCGGCCAGGTGCTGTTCGTAGAGAGGAGTTCTGTTGCCCAAGGTCTTGATGCTCGAAAAGGTCGTTAAGCCGGAAAAAGTTGAGATCGGCATTCTACCTTTGGCCAGAAGACAAAGACAGTTAGTTACAACAAACGCGCAGGTGGCAGTTTGCTGATTTTGGAAGCTGAACGCATGCGCTACAGCCAGACGTACAAGGTTTGCAAATAATTCGGGGAAAGTAAGGTAATCAGGGCTGCCAGGCGTAGCTGAATTTGGCGAAGAAGGCCCGGTCGGTCTGTTCGAGGGCGTTGAACTGGTCATCCCGGAAGGATTCGTCGGAGTAACCGATGAAGAAGCGGGTAGCGGCATTGAGGCGATAGCTGTACAGGAGCTGGGTAGTCAGGTCCGTGCTCTGGCGATCCACGGGACGGATATACAGGTCCGGGTTACGCTCGTTGTCCGTGTACTGGGCGGTGAAGCGCAGGAAGCTGCGATTATTGAACTGATAGATGACGGAGGCATCCACCAGCCTGGCGGTGAACAGGTGGCCACCCTCCACGTCGAATTCCTGCTGTGTGTACTCCAGGTCAATTTCCAGATGACGGCCCCAGCGGTAATTGATGTTGGGTCCCAGGCGCAGGGACTTGCCGAGGCGGGTATTGGCGAAGTCCACCACGTCTTCCCAGCGCACCAGCATGCCCAGTCTCAGATTGGCATTGGGCTGGATGCTGAGATCGATGTTGTTGAATTGCTCGTCGAAGTACTGCCCGTTCCAGTAAGTCTCGCTGCCACCGAACAGACCGAAGAAGCTGGATTGGAAAGGTCCGTTGGCATTGATGAACATCTCCACTTCTTCTTCCAGCTTGAAGCCAGCCTGGTCTTCGGTGCGGTCGTAATCCAGCGCCACCCGGAAACGGCTGAGGAAGCCATCGTCCCAGCGCCAGGTGTAGCCTACCCGGGAGACGAAGAATTCATAATCCACGCGATTGATAAAGCCCAGGTCCGCACGGAAATCCGTCCCCGCATTGGTGTAGGCAGACCAGATATCCCAGTTGGCATCGTTGTGGCGATATTCTAGGAAGTGATAGCTGTCTGAAAGCTCTGCTGCCTGAGCGAAGTCATTCTGAATCTGCAGCGGGTATTCGCTGGACGAATGCATGGTCTGGATTGTGATGGTGTCCTGGTCCGTGGGGCGCAATACGGCATCCACGCTGGCTACCGTGTTTGAATAGCCATCACCACTGCGATCGGTTACCAGCGCGCCAATGGTGGAATTGCTGAAGATGTCGTAGCGATAGCGGGCAATGGCCACATCACTCTCCACGCCAGCGAGATTCGCAACACTGGAGCGCAGGTTGCCCGGCATGAGGAAGCTGGTGCTCTCGTCATTGGCGGTGAGCATGCCGAAGGTATGGGGCCCCGACTTTCCAGTGATCTTGGCTCCGAAATCCGGATCGGCGATATTGCGGGTGTGCACCAGGTTCTGTGCGGTGTCGAAATAGTCGGCGCCATCGAGGAAGAAGGTGCGGCGTTCCGGGAAGAACAGGCTGAAGGTGTTATTGATGTTGAGCTGGGCGCTGTCCGCCTCCACCTGGGAAAAATCCGGGTTGAGTGTGGCATTGAGGTAGATGTCCTGGGTGATACCCCAGCGCACGTCCAAACCCGCTTCCGGGTCCACATCAGTACCCTCCCAGGCGCCCCCCGCAGCAGGGTCCCTGCGCTCCACATGGGATGCGGTAAGGGTAGGGATCAGTTGCACGTTGCGGCTGCGATCCAGGTTCTCGAAGCCGTCCACCTTGGATATCTGGCACAGGTAGCAGGACACGTCCCGGTCATATTGCTGGCTCTTGATACGCACGCGGAAATCCCGGGGATAGTGACGAGAGATATCGATGCCCCAGGTCTGCGGTGCCTCGCTGGGAGAGAATCGCAGCTGCTTGAATGGTACCGCGATCTCAACCACGTAGCCGAAATCGGTGATCTGGCCAAAGCTGTCCCAGATCGCGTTCCAGGAATCGTCTTCGTTCTGTATCGTGTCATCCCAGATCGCATCGATCTGAACCCCCAGGGGATTCACGAAAAACTCGAAGGCCCGCCGCTCATCATTAAAGGTATCCAGGGTGATACCCATATAGTCGTCGTTCCAGGCCTCGTCCCGATCCTGGTAGAAAGCCCGGATCAGTTCCGGGTCGGGGTCTTCCGCCACGAAGGCCACGTAGAGATTGACCCCGTCTTCCATAATAAGCGCATAGCCGCCCACGTCGGCCACCAGGTTGTTGCCCGGGTTAATCTCCACACTGACATCGATGCGGGTGGCCCGGTCCCACTCGCCAATGGCCAGTTCACCATCAATATCCGGTGCCTCGCTGGTGCGCGGTATCGTGTATTGTGGCCGGCTGGACTGGGCAAGCGCGGTATCCACCATGCCGGGCAATAGCAGGCAGGCTGCAAGGAGGAGCTTGATGGGGGCAGGGATCATTAAGGCTGGTCGTTTCTTGTTGTTTTGACTTCTATTATTCTTCTTAGACGATGGCCATGAGAAATAGTTATCGGCCAGAGTCACAAGTGCCTGCAAGCAAAAAATACAGGCAGCACAGGCTACCTGTTTTTTCGCCAGGAAGTTGTAACGATATATATCAGTCCTGCAGGGTCTCCGCTGCCTCTACTACGAAGGCGAAGTCTGGCCGGTCCTGATACCGTTCTTCCGCAAACTTGAACTGGATTACGCCATCCGTGTCGAGAAGGAATATCCCAGGATGGGGCACACCGTAGGCACGACTGCCCGGTTCATAGTTTTCATTGAGTATGCCGAGAGCATTCACATGCGTGATGCCTTCGTCATGCAGCAGGGTAAACTCGATACCCTCGTCTTCCTCTACAGTCTTCAGTAACTCCACTGAATCGTAGGTCATTGCTACCACGGACAAACCCATGGCTTCGAACTGGTCACTGATTTCTATCAGCTGCACGAGCTGAGCTTTACAGTAGGGTCACCAGTCGAAAGAACGGCTAAGCATAAACAACATGCCGTTCTTACCTACCAGTTCGTCAAAGGTGCGCAGGTTGCCATTCTGGTCCTCGGCCGAAATTTCGGGTATCGAGGAACCCACCGGAAAATCCGGTGCCCAGACATAGTCGTCCTGAGCCTGTGTCAGCGAACTTACCAGCATCAACACGACCGCAAGCGGAACGAAGGAAATGCCAGGCAATCGCCTGCTTGAATAATGAATCATTGCTGATCCTTCCCCTGGGGGGATAGTTATTGGAGGGTTAGCAGGCGCAGCAAGCGCCTATTCATAATACCCGATAAACACAGGTTTTATTGCAGGCAGGAAGGGATTTTCGAAGTGAAGAGCCCGAAGGCCGGTCTATTCGATGCCTTCGAGGAAGCGCTCACCGCGGGGCAGGTAGTTGTTGTGGCTGTCCAGGGAGAACACGACAGAAGAAGAACGACCAATCAGCTCTTCTCTCGGCACGAAACTGTAAACGCGGCTGTCGGCGCTGTTGTCGCGGTTATCACCTAACACAAAGTATTGGTCTTCCGGCACTACTGTCGGACCGTAGCTGCGGGTGGCGCGATTGACGAAGCGATTGGAAAGCCGCGCCTGGTGCTCCATGTTGGGCAGCACTTCAGAGATGATGATGGAGTTGGCGTCACGCGACACCACCTCATAGTCGGCAGGCACACCATTGATGACCAGCGTGTTGTTCTGCATGTAAATCGTGTCGCCGGGCAAGCCCACGATACGCTTCACCAGTCGCTTGTCGGCGCGCTTGGAATCGATGATGACAATGTCCCCCCGCTCCGGATCATCCACCTGGGCGAGAGAAATCTCGGTGAAAGGAATCTTCACATCGTAGGCCAGCTTGTTGACCCACACCTTGTCGCCATCCAGCAAGGTCGGCTGCATGGAAGCCCCGGAGATGGAACTCAGGTCAGCGATCGCACTCTTGAAAAACATGATACAGCAGAGCAGGGCGAAGAACTGCCGGTTCTCCACCCAGAAGGCGCGAAAATACCTGCGAATCCGCGCAGACAACGGTACCGGTGCAGGCCTCAGGGCCTCGTCCACTTCAGGCAGTTTCTCAATGTGTTCCAGATCATCCATAGGCATACAACTTTCCTGTCCCCAAATAATTAGTCAGAAGGCGCCCCTTGTCAATTCCCGAAAACCCCCGGATTTTGCAATCTTGGACGCATTCGGCACCAAAAATTCCCATTACTAGAAGAGAATCTCGCACTGAAATTGATTGAGAGTGGGGAGAGGTGGGTATTGGGACCGCGTGCGGCAGGGAGGCCGCACCCGAGCCCCCATGGATGGGTTTACGGCGTGTCCCAATACCCACCTCTCCCCACTCTGCATGCACTTCCCAGAGGTGAATACATTTTCGGAATCGATGTATATTGCAAAATCCCCCACCCTCTCTTACCCTGTATTTTTGTACAGTAAATCCCAACCATGCCCCTAGACAGCTTCCACCCCGCCTGCCAGAACTGGTTCCGCGCCAGCTTCGGTGAGCCAACCCCCGCCCAGGCCAGGGCCTGGCCGGCGATACAGGCCGGCCGGCATACCCTGATCTCGGCGCCTACGGGCAGTGGCAAGACCCTGGCAGCCTTCTATGCTGCCATCGATGAGATGCTGCAGAAGGGCGTACGCAATCAGCTGGAAGACGGGGTGCACATCCTCTATGTGTCGCCCCTGAAGGCCCTCAGCAACGATATACAGCGCAATCTGGAGCGGCCCCTGGATGGCATCGCCGAACACATGCACCTGCTGGGACAGGCCCCGGTGGATATCCGGGCGGCGGTGCGCACCGGCGATACGCCGGCCAATGAACGCCAGAAGATGGCGAAGAACCCGCCCCATATCCTGGTGACCACACCGGAATCCCTCTACCTGTTGCTCACCAGTGCCAGTGGCCGTGCCATGCTTGCCAATGTCTCCACCCTGATCGTGGACGAGATCCACGCCATGCTGGGGGACAAGCGGGGTGCACACCTGGCCCTGTCTATCGAGCGGCTGGAGCATCTGGTACGCAGCAACAGTGGGCAGCATCTGCGTCGGGTTGGCCTGTCGGCAACCCAGAAACCCATCGACATGGTGGCGCGCTACCTGGTGAGCAACAGCAATGCCCAGGGCGACAGGGTCGAATGCGAAATAGTCGACTCGGGTTTCCGGCGCAAGCTGGAACTGCACCTGGAAGTCCCGGGTTCACCACTCACGGCACTGATGAGCAACGAAGTGTGGGAGGAATTGTACGAGCGCCTGTTGCAGCTCATCCAGCAACACGAGACCACGCTGATCTTTGTAAATACCCGCCGCCTGTCGGAACGCCTGGCGCTGGCCCTGGCCGATCGCCTCGGAGACGGCTCGGTCTGTTCCCACCATGGCAGCATGAGCAAGGATCACCGCCACGATGCGGAACAGCGACTCAAGGCGGGGCAGTTAAAGGTACTGGTAGCCACCGCCTCCATGGAGCTGGGCATCGATGTGGGTTCGGTCGACCTGGTAGTGCAGATATCCTCGCCCAAGAGTATTGCCACCTTCCTGCAGAGGGTGGGGCGGAGTGGACACTCGGTGAAGGGCACCCCGAAGGGCATCCTGTTTCCATTGACCCGTGATGACCTGATCGAGTCCACGGCCCTCCTGCACAGCATTCACAATGGTGAGCTCGATCGCATTATCATGCCGGAGAAACCACTGGATATCCTGGCCCAGCAGATCGTTGCAGAAGTGTCCTCCTTGTCGCTGGGCAAGGGCAGCCTCGATGACGGCGAAGGCTGGGATCTGGATGCACTCTACGCGCTGTTTGCCAACGCCTATTCTTACCGTGATCTCAGTCGCGAAGAGTTTGACCGTATCATCAAGATGCTAGCAGAAGGCTATACCAGCCGAAGAGGGAGACGTGGCACCCATCTCCACCTTGACCTGATTAACAACAAGGTGCGCAGCCGCCGTGGTGCCAACCTGACATCCCTCACCAACGGTGGCGCAATACCGGATATGTTCGATTACCAGGTGGTGTTGGATCCGGAAGACGTGGTGGTCGGTACCTTGAATGAAGACTTTGCCCTGGAGGCCTTGCCGGGGGATGTATTCACCCTGGGCACCCATGCCTGGCAGATGCTACGCGTGGACGGACTCAAGGTGCGGGTAAGAGATGCCGAGGGCATGTCACCCACTATTCCGTTCTGGTTTGGTGAAGGCCCCGGCCGCACGCAGGAACTATCCCAGTCCGTTTCCAGGCTGCGGCAAACCATCGGCGAGTTGCTGATCGACGAGTCGCCGGGCGCCGCCATGAACTGGTTGATGGACACTCTCGGCTTGCCCTCCAGCGCAGCGCAGCAGATGGTGGAATATCTGCAGGCGGGGATGAATGCCCTGGGCGTGATGCCCACCCGAGAGACCCTGGTGATGGAACGCTTCTTCGATGAAGTAGGTGACATGCACGTGGTCATCCATTCTCCCTATGGCAGCCGCCTCAACCGGGCCTGGGGACTGGCCCTGCGCAAGCGCTTCTGCAAGTCATTCAACTTCGAATTACAGGCGGCAGCCAACGAGGACAGTATCGTCATCTCCCTGGGCTCCGTGCACAGCTTCGCCCTCGACGAGGTCTACCGTTACCTGCAGACCAGCACGGTGCGGGATACCCTGATCCAGGCCATGCTGGACGCCCCCATGTTCGAGGTGCGCTGGCGCTGGAACGCAACCCGCTCCCTCGCCATCCAGCGTAATCGTAACGGTAAGCGGGTACCGCCACAGTTTCAGCGTATGGATGCTGAAGATCTCGTGGCCCATGTGTTTCCTGATCAGATAGCCTGTCAGGAAAACATCACGGGCCGCCGTGAAGTGCCGGATCATCCGCTGGTGAATCAAACTGTGGATGACTGCCTGACCGAGGCCATGGACATCGATGAGCTGGAGACACTGATCGGCAACATCGAAAACAATCGACTCACCCTGATTGCCAAAGACCTGCGTGAACCTTCACCCTTCGCCCAGGAAATCATCAACGCCCGACCCTATGCTTTCCTCGATGATGCACCTTTCGAAGAACGCCGTACCAATGCTATTCGTAACCGGAGCTGGGCCGATCCCGCCGACGCCAAAGACTATAGTCAACTGGATGCTGAGGCCATCGCCCGGGTAAAAGAAGAGGCCTGGCCCTTTATTAGCAACCCGGAAGAGTTGCACGATGCACTGCTCAGCGCTACCTACATCACCGGGCAGGAATACATGGCGCAGGAATTATCACGTTTCTCCGAAAGCCTCGTGGACAGTAATCGCATCACTGACATACAGGTGAACGGGCAAACTCTCTGGGTGGCCATTGAAACGCTTCCGCGCTTCATCGCGGTGTTTGCCGAACAATTGGGTGCAATGCAGTTACCGGTGTTCCTGCAGAGTGAAGACTGGCAGCCTGAAGATGCACTGCGTGAGATCGTGCGTGGACGGCTGCAGTGCCTGGGCCCCATAACGGCGAGCAGGCTAGCCACCGAGCTGGGTCTCAAAAAATCCAGCATCGACCAGGCGCTAATTGCACTGGAAGTCGAAGGCTTCGCCTTCCAGGGACAATTCACACCAGCACAGGCGACGCCCTTGCAATATGGTTCACCGGTGGCAGCACCGGAACTGGAATGGTGTGAACGTCGGCTCCTGCAGCGCATCCATCGCTACACTATCGACCAGCACCGCAAGGCCATCAAGCCGGTCTCCCTCGAAACCTACACAGAGTTTCTGTTTGACAGGCATCAGCTGCTTCCCTTGCGGGATCCGCAAATCGACAATGCCAGGCAGGAACAGATTCCGGTTCTCGATGGGCAAACACAATTGCAGAACTGTCTGCAGATACTCGATGGCATGGCCGCGCCGGCGGTTAGCTGGGAAGCCGACATCTATCCGGGCCGCATCGCCGACTACGATCCAAACTGGCTCGACGTCATGTGTATTAGTGGCAAGCTGGCCTGGGGGCGATACTCGCAACCCCAGAAGAGCATCCGCAAGATGAACCGCAAACGCAGTGCAGGCCCGGTGAAGAGTACTCCCATCACGCTCCTGCGGCGCAGTAATCTCGATATTTGGAAAGCGCTGGCCCGCTCCCAGGTCTCCGAAGAACAGCAAGTCGAGCTCAGTGGCTCTGCCAGAAAGATTGCCGATGACCTCGTAAACAATGGCGCCAGTTTCTATGATGAGATCCAGCGCCGCACCGGTTTACTGCGCACGCAAATGGAGGAAGGCCTCGCCGAGCTGGTGGCGCAGGGTCAGTTGAGCAGTGACAGTTTCACAGGATTGCGCGCGCTGCTGACTCCCAATCACAGGAAGCCCGGTAGTCATCGGCGACGTGGAAGGAGCGCCATGTTTGGCGTCGAAGATGCCGGTCGCTGGAGTCTGCTGGACACCTTCCAGGGTAAACCAGACACGGCAACAACGACGAGCCGCCACTGGCAGATACTGGACGACGAACAGCTGGAACGGCTCATTACAGTCTACCTGCAGCGTTGGGGAGTTTTGTTCCGTGGCATCCTCGACAAGGAGATGGCTGCGCCACCCTGGCGCGTGTTGCTGGCCAAACTGCGGCGCATGGAGTTGCAGGGAATCCTGCGTGGTGGTCGCTTCATCGCCGGCGTCGGAGGCGAGCAATTCGCCTTCGCCGAAACCGTCGATGAGTTGAGGAAATTCAAACGCAGCAAGGAGGATGCCACCGAGCAACACCAGACCGACTACTTCTGTGTTGCCGCCACCGATCCGGCAAACCTCATCAACTTCATCCTGCCGGGCCGCAAGCTGCCAAGGTTGAGCAAGAATCGGGTGCTCTATCGCGGGGGTGTGCCGATCGCCGTCATGGAGAGCGGTGAGGTGCACTATCTCAAGCAGGCCACGGCCGAGGAGCAGTGGCAGTGGCAGCAGATGCTGATGAAGAGAGTCTACCCGCCACGCCTGCGAAATTATCTCGGGGCACACTAGTCTTCCAGACCTGCCCGTGATCTCCCGTAAAGGAGTGCGGGTCGCTGGCGTGCAATCCCACCATGCGGCCTGCGTGTGAAATGTTTCAATTGTACCAACCTGGATCGAATCGCCACGATGCAAGGCGACAGGTGTGCGTGGGAGAGAATCAGGGAAGCAGAGTAGAGAGTCGTTGCACAAAAAATCCCGCTGCCCCGGTTTTAAGCGCGACAGCGGGATCGTTCGGTTGCAACATGGCGGAAACGCGAAGTTTCCATCACACTGCATCTAAGTATGGGAGCGAAGAAAGTGCAAAAGACACTTCCTCTCCAGTTACGCTAAAACTTTCCGTACAACAAACTCGGTTAGCTTATTTGCAGTAACCGGAGGCTCCCTTAATAGATTGACTATTGATGGGATCACCTCCTTTGCGAGCCAGGGTAGCAGAGAATGCTAGGAGGTTCCCCCTGTTGGAACCACTAACAAAAGTCCACGGTTTTTATATAACAGCAATCGTCATGAGTAAAGTCTTTGATGACCTCAGGTTATTAGCTGGAAAAAATGCACGGTTTCAGGAAATTTTCCTATGCCATTGTGTAAATTGTGCAGCATCTCACAGTCTAGAGTTAACAAGCTGTGAGTAAATCGAAGTGAGCCAGGCAGTTAAGGCGCTACATTTTATTGATGCCGTGTTAGAGCAGGCGAACATAGAGCCGAGCAGGTTAAAAATGGAAAGAAGACAACATCGCCGGGTTGAGGTGGACTACTGGGCCAGCCTGAGGCATCCCCTGGTTGGCAGCGTGACAGGTGAAATCCAGGACATGTCGGTAAGCGGCCTGTCGCTGACCCTGGATAAGGAAATGAAGTTCTTCGTGATGATGGAGCTGGATGTGCGCATACACGGTGCCGGCTGGGACGAGACCATGCCATCGCTCCCGGTTCAGGTCGTGCGCGTACAGGACCGGGAGATTGCACTGTCCTTCATGGACAACTGCGATGATTTCTGGACCCCGCCCATGGAAGATGATCTGGATCTACCCATGGAAGACAACTATCTGCGGGAAGAGAATGAAGACATGAACCTGCGCTTCTGAATAAAGGCCGCTCAGGAAATGAAGACCTGAGAGTCAGACCGACAGGTCAGAGGGTCAGCTTGAAGAAACAGGTCAGAGCGTTAGAAAGAAACGCAGCGAAAAATACAACACCAGTCCAATACCAATCACCACGGCCGTGAACCGAAACGGATCTTCAAGGAAGCTGTGCCACATCGTGCGCGTGTCTCCCCGTGCCCGCTGTGACTCGTATTCTGATTTGATACGTTGAGCACGCAGCCCCTGGTATTCGTCGATCAAGCGCCGCGCCTCACTGAACTGCTGATCGTGTTTGACCCAGAGCGCCGGCATGGACATGCCCCAGTTACCCGCGAAGGTTTCGAAATACTCTATCTCGTTGGCCTCCAGAAGCTCCCGGACCTCCAGGGCTTCATCATCTGGTACGTTACGCATTTTGAAGACTAGTTTAGCCATGATCGAGGTCTTATCGGGACTCTTTTCCCTTTTCAACGGTCCATGCTACTTTGTACTCAAGGCAACGGCCAGTGTTCACCCACGTGGCCAGTGAATCCAGCCAACAGTCTTGCTGGCCGTTCATTAGTCTCTCAGGAGATACGCATGTCAACCACTACCAGAAACGCTAACTGCATCGGCAGTCTGATCCAGGCACGGATCGGGGCTGCGCTGAGCAGGACTACGCATCGATTGATCGTCGCCTTGAGTGCCACGGCAAGCTTGTTTTTATGTAGCGCTGTGCAGGCAGACACCTCGGTGTGGCGAGTCAGTTCAGGGAGCAATGTACTTTATCTGGGAGGCACGGTGCATCTGCTGCGCCCGAGTGACTACCCACTGCCGGACGAGTACGAAGACGCGTACCAGGATTCCGACGAACTGTACTTCGAAACAGATATCACCGCGATGACAACGGACCTGAGCATTCAGGCCCAGATGCTGCAGCTGCTTACTTACCAGGATGAGCGCACACTAAGAACCGTGCTCAGCGCTGAAGCCTACGCTGCACTCAATGACTACGCCATGGGCACCGGCCTGCCCCTGATGATGCTGGAGAAAATGAAACCCGGCCTTCTCATCAGCACCCTGCAGGTCCTGGAATTTCAAAAGCTGGGTTTCACACCACAGGGCGTCGATGCCTTCTTCAATAGCAGGGCAATGGGTGATGGCAAGAATACCGGTGCCCTGGAAACCATCGAAGAGCAGATCGGTTTCATCGCCGCCATGGGAGAAGGCAATGAAAGCGAGTTCGTACTGCTGTCGATTGCCGATCTGGAAAACACCGAAGAGATGATGGCGCAGATGATCTCCGCCTGGCGGGGCGGCAACGCTCGACAACTCAAGGAACTCTTCGTGGATGACATGCGCGATCAGGCGCCGGCAGTCTATGATTCCCTGTTGCGCCAGCGAAACCTGAAATGGATGCCCCAGATCGAGGCGATGTTGCGTGACAGTGACAGGGAATTCGTTCTGGTAGGCGCCGCCCATCTGGTTGGTGAGGATGGGCTATTGGAGATGTTGCAGGCCAGGGGCTACGACGTATCCCAGCTCTGATGGCAGCGGGCAGGAAACTGCCAGTAATCCAGCTCACCAGCCTGGAAATTACCAACACACGAAAAAAGGGGGGTCTTTATGTGAATAAAGACCCCCTTGTGTTTTTGTACTGTTCGCTGAACTAGCTAACTATTTCCTCAGCTTCCCTGCGACCGCATACCGGCTGGGGAATGGAGGGAATCAAGAACTGGTTTTGTGGCTCAGAACGATCTGTCTTGGCCCGCTGGTCGATGTTTGACCGCTCACGCCGGAAGGTATTTGTTGAACCTTGCCGCCTGCCTTCAGGAATGCCGCGATATGCTCCTCGAGGTCTTCCCGGGAACTCACTGCTGCTTCTTTTTTTGCTTTACTAGCCATGAACACTTTCTCTTTGCGTCAAAAAGACCGGAGATTGTACACGAAATGGGGGTTCACTGCTAATTCGGGGGGGAATCGAGGCCTCTGACGCTGTGGGTCAGAGGCCATTGCAATGGATAAAGTAGCTAGCGATTTATCGGGACTTTGAGCCCAGGCGTTTGCGGGGACGCATGTAGTAATCAGAGTAGTAGTCTTCGGGAAGGTCACCTACCAGTTCATCGAGAGAAGTCTTGTAGATCACTTTCATCTTTGCCAGCAGCTCGAGATCGAGGTGGCAGCCGTAGTTGCGTACAGTTTCTATATCTTCCAGTTGTTTGCGAGACACACCCAGTAGCCGGGCACCTTCGTTCATCGAGTAACCCGCGTTCAATCGCAATTGCCTGATGTTTTTCTTCACGGCTACAGTGATTGGTGAGAATTTGGAAAATTGGGGTTGATTCATACAGTTTGGTCCAGATTTTAGCGAGTGTCTGACCCCGGGGAGGTAATGTCCTCAACTCCGTGGGATCGTATATCCAAGTTTAGTAGCCGAGCGATCCTGCAATGGCGATTTTCTAAGACCCCTCTTTTTAGGGGTCTAAATTAAGCTATCACAGTCTTGGACTTTGACAATCTTTTCTTGAAATTACAGGGAAACGAATCGAAATTTTCAATTTCTAGTGCATCGCAAGTGCAAATTTCAGAATAGAAATTCACTTATTGGACAGTAACTTGGACTTGAACCTGTCCCAGCCCTTCAAGAACCAGCGTTGTGTGGCGGTCTCGCGGTTGAGATCGAAATGGGAGCGCGCGTTTTCAAGAAACGGCGTCATGTGATTGGACAGGTAATTCCCAGCGCCACACTCGGCTATTCCTTGCAGGGTTTGCTTGTAATCGGACAGAATCATCTCATCCAGGATGCCGTAGCCGGTACGCCCGAGGGCGCCCGCGGTATTGATTCCCGCGCTGGATAAACTGGACGCTTGGACTGACAGCATGCCCAGTAGCTCGGGCACGCTGAGTCTTTCCTTTCGGGCCACCAGCAGTATCTGGTTCCACAGGGATTCAAAACCGGGCAGCAGCTCACTGGAATTCGCCGTCAGCCGGGAAGTGCTCTGGCGTAACTCATCAGCGAGTCGCTTGATCTCCTCACTACTGAGCGGCGGGGTGTCGATCGCGGTTGCACCACGGTGGGACATGTCCTGTATCGACTTGAGAATCTGCTCAAGCGTCTCGGGATTGCTGTCAGCGGCGATGACCCCATTTTCCTTGAGGTGTTGCACGAGTCGCTGCAGAAACACCTGGCCACCGCGGGCGGCATCCGACGCAATCGCGAACACCCAGACCGGGGACAGATGCATGGTCAGCAGGCCGGCCGCTTCCAGTGAAGTGCCCACCAGCTTGCGATGGATAAACCGGTCCTTAAGGCGGGTATCAGTTTTGATCTCTTTCATCCCCGCTACGTTCTGTACTAGGAACGCCTGGAACATACCCACCGTGAAGTGGTAGCTGGAGGAATTCTTGATGGCTGCCGGAATCAGTGTCTGGGTCAGCAGCATGGTGCTGCCGCCAACGAGGGCACCCATGGCTCGCGCCGTTCTCTCGGGAATGGAAAGGGTGAGTGAAAAATAATGAGTCAGTCTGCTGATGGCTTTCGGCGGGTCTACCGGGACCGGAAGTAGGGGGTCGGTGTGATCGCTCTCAACTGTCATGAGGGCTAGTCGGCGTTAATGGTTTGCTTACTCTTCAATGAGTCTGCAATCAAGGAAAGTACCTTGCGGTTAACCACGACCTCGTAGTAACTCTCGTCGCTATCGGGATCATCGTGTATCTCCTGATCCTTCCACAAACCAATCTTGCCTTCCCGTATCACCAGTTCCTTCTTGCGGCCATTCACGTCGGGGTACTGGCCGACATGAAACAGGTACTCCTTGCCGTTGAGTTTCATCTTCAGGCTCCGCAGGGACACCTCGGTCTTGAGCTTGGAAAATGCCTTGTCGTCGAGGTTGATGCCATTGACGTTGTAACGGAGTAATACCTGTCCCTTCTCACCCTTGCCCGTCTCTCCCTCTGCGATACGCAGGACATCAACATTGAACAGGCTCTTCTGAATGGCAGCGCGCAGATTCCAGGAACAACCGGACATACGATCGGCCAGGCCAATGGCACCTGAGATCATAATAGGGTGGTCGCCATCATAGAGGAAGCGCGGCGCCTCTTGGGAGTAGCAGATGCCGATACCCAGTTCCAGCAGAGGCAGGCCCATCTGGGTGGAATAACGGTTGTTGGAACTGGTGATCTTCAACATGTCACGGGCGTTGCCACAGGCCCGCGCGACAGCAAACCATTGCTGAGGAGTGTGTTCATACTCGAGAAAACTGAGAATGATGGCGTCACCCTCAATAAAGACCTTGTTCGCGCCGTAGCTTTCCAGAATCTTGTTGATCGGATTGAAAAAGCGCACGCTGAAATAGCTCGCAGGATTCAGGCCCTTGGCCTGCAGTTCATCGGTCACCGTGGTGGAACCGCGCACATCGGCCTTGAGGATCGCGTGGTGGCAGATCCTCGCCTCGTCCTCTTCAATCTCAGACGACGTGGGGAGCAGGTATAAAGTACCCGCAGACCTGGAAAGCTTGATGTCGTCTTCGGTGGTGAGAATCTGAAAACGATTGAAGGCGCGATGGGCGAAACGATAAAACTTCAACAATTGCCGATACCGGCTGATATCCTGCAGCAGTCGCAAGGAGTCGTTGTAGTCGGCCTTCTTGATCTGCTCTTCGAGTTTCAGGCGTACCTCTTCCAGTGATTTCAATTGCTCATCGCTGAGCTTGTTGGACCCGGGAATACTCTCCCGAAGTTTCTCCAGGGTAATCTTGCCGCAGAGATACTGGCAGATGGTCTTGAGATCGACATGCTCCTTGATCGTTGGATTGATCGAGCGTCGCATGAAGTGAGAAGCATGCAATTGCGTCAGCAACTTCTCTTTCTTCAACAGGCGAGTGAACGCATTGAGCGTCCGGTTCAGACGCACCACTTCGCCCCTGGCTTTCCACCAGGCACCGAGGCCCTCGCGTTTTCGGATTTCCTTGAGTCGATCCCCATTGCTCTTGGCATTGAACAGGAGCGTCAAATTTTCCGGAATTTCAAACCAGCAATACTCTTCCGCAATCGTGCTCTTGCTGTCCTCGGCCTTGCCCATGAAATCCTGGGTCTGGAATAGTCCCTTCAGTGAATCGTGAATCTCGGCATGGGCACTGTCCACTGACACATCGTGCTTGAGCGGCGTGATCTCGAATTCCTTGAGTCGCTTGTTGAGCAGGGCCTCTACCTTGTCGTTGAGTTCGATAAACCCGCTGTTCTCGGCATTCAGACTCCACAGGCTGAATTCATTGAGCAGCAGGCTCAGGGAGCTGAGATCTGAGGTGTAAAGCAGAGGGTTCATCAGGATATCAACGGCGAAGCGATAGTGCTCCCCCAGGTATTGTTCACGCACGCTGGCGAGTTGTCTTTCTTCTGCTCTCTGCAGCTGGGCAAACAATTGCTTGTTTACCGCATACAGAATGGCGTCATAGTTTTTCTTCAGCCAGAACAGACGCTGCTGGGTCGCCAGGGCTTCTGAAGAGCCCTTGTTGCGATTCTCGGCAAGTTTCGCATTGACCCGGCGAATGTCGTCATCCAGGGTGCTGCGGGTAAACCGGAGTATGTGTTTGATCGTGGCAAACTGCAGCAGGCTAATCTCATCGGCACTGAGATCGGTCTTCACCCGGTGGATCAGGACCGTCATCAGGTCCACGTATTTGTCCCTGAGCTGCTCAAACAGTTTGGAGTTGTCCCAGTTCTTGGGTTTGGGGACGGCGAGCTGGGAAGTCAGCAGGGCGATCAGTTTCTTTGCATCTGAAGCGAAACGGCGACTGAGACGCACATCGATGTGATAGTTATCTATGCCCTTGGACATACTATCGATCGATATCTGCAGCGACCTGTGTGTTTCCACCTGTTCCAGTAAGGTGGGTGCGACTTCAGAATTCATGGCGGCTAGTTTTTCGTATGGGCGAACACTTGGTGAAAACTTGATCAGCTTCGCAGTATTGCCTTTTACGAGTAACAATCCAGTACTTGTGCCGGTATCTGTGAACTTCGACACATTACACAGAATCTACTTAAAAATCAGCTATTTGTATGATTTGGCCAAGCACTTTCGTGGTGCCTGCCGGTACTCACTAGTTATGGGGGTAAGTGCTTCATCAAGCCACTAAATATAGTAGGGAGACAGCGCTAGGCCTGGGCATGCAGGCTGGCGAGCCCGCCCAGCAACAGCTGCAGCCAGCGGCGGGCACGCCTGGCCTCGATGGCGGTGAATAGAGGGCCGAGAAATCGCCAGACGCCGTCATATTCGGCCTGTGAATACACGGCGAGGCGGTAGTAGCCGGGATCGCCGGATTCCTCGATGGCAAAGCGATAGGCTGACCGACCCGTGGCACCCCGGTGCAACAGATCCAGTTGCTGACCCGGGTGCCAGTGACTGACCTGCCAGAGCTGGGCAGCATCCGGCCATTGTAGCCGCAGCGTCGTTCCCCGACCTGGCGCTCCCTCGTCGAGCTGCTCTACCGATTGCAGGGAGCCGACTATTTCCGGCCAGTGTTGGAAGTTGCACAGCCAATGCCAGATCTGCATGCGACCACCGGTGGCTGGGCCATACTCCACGCTGAGCAACTGCTTTGCCGGGCTTGTCATGCGGCGGAATCCGGTGCGTTGTTACGTGACCAACCTGGCCTGGAAGTGCGGGTTTGGCAAGCGGCCTGAACGGGAATAAGAGACATAATTGGTGGATTCCGGTGACATACAGCGTCCTTAGGGTTCACAATAGCAGCTTCAACCGGGTGCCGCTATGTCATGGCCCCGCAGATAGAATCAGCCAGAGGTAGCCTATGTCCGAAGAACTCGTCCCGGTACTCATAGTCGCCATCGTCTTTGGATTCGTCGCCTTCAGCACGTATATGAGCCACAAGACTAAGCAGCTACGACTCCTGAATGAACGGCAGGGCTCCCATTTCGAAGGAGAGAATGAGGAGCTACGCAGCGTCATCGAGCAACTCGAAAAACGTGTGCAGACGCTTGAATCCATCGTCACGTCCAGGAACTTTCGCCTGTCCGAGGAGATCGATTCCCTGTCCTGACGTAGCCGGATTATTGGCTTGCCTAAACCCGAAAGGACTGTGGTAAGGTACTGAGAATCCCGGGCCGTGCTAACAGGCAACGCGCCGTTGATAACTGATTTGGTAGTTAACTGAATAGCTCAATAAAGAAATAACTAAAAGAACCTGTCACTAACAGAATAAATAAAGAAGCGAGAGAGAAGAACATGAACCCTGAAGATACAAGTCGACGCAAGGTTTTGAAGGGAGGCATATTGGCCGCAGGTGCTGCCACGGTACCAGGACTGGTCATGCCCACTCTGGCCCAGGGGGAACGAATTGTCCCATTCACCGATGTCCCGGATTCCTTCCAGGTAAACCCGGTGCAACCCAACTCGACGCACTGGCAAGATACACGACAGATATCAGAATTCCTGACAGACAACGACGACTTCTACCTGGTGCAGCACTACGGGCAGCCGGAAATCGACAACGATGCCTGGCGACTTCGGGTAACCGGCATGGTCGACAACGAACTGGAATTCTCCCTGCGTGACCTGATGAACGAACAGGTCATGGAGCAGCAGGTCGGTTTCGAATGCGGTGGCAACAGCCAGCGTCTCTTCCACGGACTGATCGGCAACGCCATCTGGCGTGGCGTCTCCCTCAAGCGCATTCTGGAGCGCGCCGGAATTCAGGATGGTGCGAAGGAGATTGTGTTCTTTGGTTCTGATATCGCCACGGAAGAAATCAGGGGTCGTGAAGTAGAGAAGGCTTTCGCCCGTTCCCTGTCCATTCCTGATGCCATGCGCGATGAAAACATGCTGGCCTTTGAGATGAACGGTGAACCGCTGCCACACTATCATGGCAAACCACTGCGACTCGTGGTTCCAGGCTGGTACGGGGTTGCCAACGTCAAGTGGCTCAACCAGATTCATGTACAAAACACACGTTACATGGGTCGTTTTATGGGTCGTGACTACGTCACCCTGAAGCGCGAAGAAGTAGGCGGAGTGGAGCGCTGGGTTGAAAACTCCGTGACCACCATGAACCTGAAGTCCGCGATCATCCGCGTGACCGAGCTCGGTGGAAACTACAGGATACACGGCTTCGTACTGAACGATGGCACACCCCTGCGCAGTGTCGAGGTGAAGATCGATGACGGTCCCTGGCAGCGTGCGGAGATGAACCCGAACAACACGCAGTACTCCTGGAAGCTGTTCAGCCTGAACTGGAACAATCCCGCGCCAGGCGAACATCGACTGATTTCTCGCGTCACCGACGTCAACGGCAATGTGCAGGCAACCCCTGACCAATTGCCGGAGAAGGTGAGTTACTGGGAAGACTTTGGCCAGTTCCAGCGAACGGTTCGTATTTAAGACTGATTATGCTTCGGCTCCGTGGAGCCTGTCTCAAGCCGCCGTAAGGCGTCGTGCGCAGAGTGTGAATAGCGCTCGTGTCAGATGAAAAACCTGCTGCCACTGTCGAGGGGTTCATACTCACTCGGCAGTGGTCAGAAACATCCTCCGGAATTCTTCTCACCTTCTGGCTAGCCACCGAGGGCAAGCCTCTCTGTGTGCGTGTCAGTCGTCAGGAGGCGGTGTGCTTTCTGCCGACTAAAGACACCGCCGAACTACAGACCAGCCTGCGCGGCTTGAATGGCTGGCGAGTAGCTGAAACCACACTGAAGAATTTTGCGGGCGAGGCTGTCTCGGCGATCTACTTCACCAGCCAGCGAACCCTGTTCGCAGCCCGCGATCGGCTGGCCAAACAGCAGAGCTACCTGCTGGAAGCCGACATCAAACCTACCGACCGATTCCTGATGGAGCGCTTCGTCACCGGTGCTGCCCAACTCAATGGTGCCGTGGTTGAAGAAGGCGACTACAGCCTCATATTGAATGGGCGCTTCAGGCCGGGAGATTTTCGCCCCACCCTGAAAGCCATTTCCCTCGATATCGAAACTGACTACCAGGCCCAGGAGCTCTATTCCATCGCCCTGTACTCCGGGTCATTGTCCCGGGTGATGATGATTGGTGACCCGGACAAGAGCGCCAGTGATCGACTCCAGGACGAGAACATCGAACTACAGTACTACGCGGGTGAGAAAGAATTGCTGACCGCGCTTGTCAGTGCCATACGAGAACTGGACCCGGACGTGGTGATGGGTTGGAACATCGTGAACTTCGATTTTCGCTGCCTGCAAAATTTTGCCGACCGCTATTCCCTGGATCTCAACATCGGTCGTGACGGATCGACCGTCAGCTGGCGGCAGGCGCGGGATAACCAGGACAGGTACTACGCCCTGATACCGGGACGGGTGATACTCGACGGCATCGAGCTGATGCGTTCAGCCACCTACGTGTTTGAAAATTTCTCCCTGGAGTATGTGGCTCAGGCCTTGCTGGGTCGGGGAAAGCTGGTGGATGACGTGGACCAGCGTAGCGAGGAGATCACCACGCTCTTCACCGAGGATAAACCGGCGCTGGCTCGCTACAATCTGGAAGATTGTCGCCTGGTGTGGGACATCTTCGAAAAGGAAGACCTTCTGGGCTTTGCCATCGAGCGTAGCAAGCTCACCGGGCTTGAGTTCGATCGTTATGGTGGTTCAGTCGCCGCCCTGGACTTTCTCTACCTGCCCAGGCTACATCGACACGGCTACGTGGCCCCGGCTCTGGAACAATTGCAGCCAAGCAACGTCAGTCCGGGCGGCTACGTGATGCAATCCATTCCGGGTATTCACGACAATGTGATCGTGCTGGATTTCAAGAGTCTGTACCCCAGCATCATTCGCACCTTCAATGTGGATCCGCTGGCCCTTGTCGTCGGGCTCGACGAGGAAAATGCCATTCCCGGTTATGAGGGCGGCAGATTCTCCCGGCATGAAGTCATTCTCCCGGAACTGATTGAGACCCTGTGGCAGGCGCGTGACCGGGCGAAGGCCGACAGGAACAAGGTTCTGTCACAGGCCATCAAGATCATCATGAATTCCTTCTACGGTGTATTGGGCACCTCGGGTTGTCGCTTCCTCGATTCGCGACTGGTGAGTTCCATCACCCGGCGCGGCCACGACATCATCATTCGCAGCAAGGACTTCATCGAAGAACAGGGCTACCAGGTGATCTACGGCGATACCGATTCGGTGTTCGTGCTGCTGGGGGAATCGAATACCGCTGAGGCAGCATCCATAGGCAACAGGCTGGCCCTGGACATCAACGCCTGGCTGAAAGACTCACTGCAATCGCAGTACAGCGTAGAGAGCTACCTGGAAATGGAATTCGAAACCCACTTCACCAAATTCCTGATGCCCACGGTGCGAGGTACTGACACCGGCAGCAAGAAACGCTACGCCGGCATGCTCGCCGACGGCAGCATGTTGTTCAAGGGGCTGGAGACGGTGCGCAGTGACTGGTCGCCCCTGGCGCGGGAGTTTCAGCAGGTGCTGTATCGCAAGGTGTTCGAGGGCCAGCCCTACAAGGACTATATCAAGAACCTGGTGCTGAATATTCAGGACAAGCGCTATGAACCCGAATTGGTATTACGCAAGCGCCTGCGTCGCAAGCTCGCCGACTATGTGAAGAATGTACCGCCCCACGTTCAGGCTGCACGCAAGGCCGAGGAAATTCGGCGGGAAAGGAATCTCCCCAGCCTGTATGATTCAGGTGGCTGGGTTGAATACATCATGACCACGGCAGGGCCGGAACCACGGCAGTACAGAACGTCGCCGATCGACTACGATTTCTATATCGATAAACAACTGGCGCCCATAGCCGATTCAATACTTGTCTTTCATTCAACGTCCATGGACAAGTTACTGGAAAGGCAGATCGGATTATTTTAGCGAGGAGTACGAGGAGCATCATGCAGACTAACCTGGTATTAACAGTAATAGGCGATGACAAGCCTGGGCTGGTTGAATCATTGTCCCGGGTAATCGCCGACCATGGCGGCAACTGGGAAGAGAGCAGCATGTCTCAGCTGGCCGGCAAGTTCGCCGGCATCCTCAGGGTGAGCGTGGCAAGCGAGCAGGGCGATGCCCTGGTCGCAGAACTGCAGAAGCTGTCAGACGACCTGCGCCTGGTTATCGAACAGGCCAACACCGAAGCCGCATCCGAACCCCCCCGCACCGTTCGACTGAACCTGGTGGGCAATGACAGGCCAGGCATCGTGCGTGAGATCTCCCATGCCCTGGCGGTACTGTCGGTCAATGTGGAACAACTCAACACGGAATGCTCTCCGGCGCCGATGTCCAGCGATCTGCTGTTCCGCACCCGGGCGACCCTGAAAGTGCCCAGGGACCTAACGCTGGATGTATTGCAGGCAGAGTTGGAGAGACTGGCAGATGACCTGATCGTGGAGATCAAGATCGAAGAAGCTAGGCAATAGTACCCAGGCTGAGCGTGAGTGTGCGTTTGATCTGCTCCAGGTAGTCAACCATGTTGGTCAGTGAGTTGATGCATTCCACAACCTTGGAGTCCAGCTCTGTCGACTGCTGCGCTGTCTGGGGCGCCTGCTCTGTGGCATAGAGCACCACCAGGCATTCCTTGCTGGCATCGAAATTCTGGTAGAAGAATTCCTCGAAGTCGTCCGAAAGGGCAGACAGCACGGCATCCAGATTCATACCATTCTCGCTCGCCGATTCCTGCAACAGGGTTTCCAGTCCGGCCAGTTGCGCCGATACCGTGGCCGGAGAAGTATTGCTGAAAACGGAAGGCAGGCTCTCCTCAAACTCACCATTGAGCATGGGGTACAGGGTACGCACCAGCAACTCATCGGAGAGCATGCCGGTGATGGCGTTCAGCAGATCAAGAAGCAGTTCCTCGGCAGCAATTGCGTCGACCCCGGCGCGGTAATTCACACTGTTGGCAGACCAGGTGTTAACCAGCGCCTGAAAGTCCTCTTCCAGTAGCGCAGCATTCAGCGCCAGGAATGCACGACGTCGGTTGGGAGAAAGCTGGGACAGTTGCAGACCATCGGCTTGCTGTTCCGGGCTCAGCGCGGTAGCGGGCAGGTAATCCGTATAGGGGCGTTGTTCGGAACCATCACCATGCTCGCCCCACAGCATGAATTCCAGGACATGAAAGCCGGTACTGGCTTCATTGATATAAAACTCGCCGTGCCGTTCGCGCATCACCGCAGCTTCCAGCGGCACCGTCATGTCGCTGATGATGCCACTCTCGGGATAGTCACCCACGTAATCGATATAGCCGGGCAAGATGGGCCAGTGATCCAGTTGGTATTGCAACTCGAACAGGGCCAGTGCCTGCGGTTCGTCCAGGATCTGATCGGCAAAGAAACGGTGCAGAACCGTAGCCTCGTAGCTGTTGTGCGCAGCCAGCCAGGACTCACGCAGGACATCGAGCTGTTCGGCTGAGGGTTGTTTCAGGAACGATTCCACCTGGGAGCCGAATCGCTGGAAGTTATTGCTGGCATCGGCCAGCTCAACATCGATCCGGTTGAGATAGGCGTCCATCAACTCCCGGATCGCGCTGGCCAACGCCGGTGCCAGGGTCTCCACTTCCGCATCCAGGCCCTGGTCGATGACCGCCGCCTCCTGTGGCGCAGGATCGCCGTCACAGGCGGCCAGGCCGAGCAACAGGATGAATGGAAGCAGCAGTCGCTTGTTCATGATCGCAGGCTTATGCAGGGCCAGTTGCGCGCCCGGGCCACGTCGGCCAGCCGCGCATCGGGATCCACCGCCACGGGTTCTGCCACCCGTTCCAGCAAGGGTAGATCGTTGATCGAATCGCTGTAGAAGCAGGCATCGTCCATGGAGAAATCCGTATCCTGCGCCGCAATCCATTGCTGCAGTTTCGCTACCTTGCCCTCCTGGTAGCAGGGCGTGCCGGCAATCCTGCCTGTGAGCTTGCCATCGAGCACTTCCAGTTCGGTGGCCAGCAATGTGTCGACCCCGAGGGCCTGCGCGATAGGTGCGGTAATGAAGGCATTGGTGGCCGTGATGATCAGGCAGTGATCCCCCTGGCGTCGATGCTTGCCTACCAGCGCTGTCGCCTTTTCCTGCATCATGGGCAGCACCGACTGGCGCATGAACCTGTCATGCAGTTGTTCTCGTTCCGCGGCGCTACAGGCGAGTATGGGGTCGAGGGTGAATCTCACGTAGGCGTGAATATCCAGCTCTCCCTTCTCATAATCGGCGTAGAACTGATCGTTGCGTGCGCGATGGGTCTCTCCGTCCACCAGATTCTCGGTTATCAGGAATTCTCCCCAGGCATGATCGCTGTCCCCGGCCAGCAGCGTATTATCGAGGTCAAACAGGGCGAGTCGTGTGGGCATTGTTCAGCGTTTCTGGCGTTGTGAATGGATCGCCATTATACCCCCAGCCTACCGGGCTTCGGTGATGTTTCGCGGGTTTTGCACCCCAGAGTCTCTCCCAATTCTGGGTATAAGCCATTGAAAATATTGAATTTGTTGATGCAAATCAGCCAGTTTTTCATTGATCGCGGCCGAAAGGGTGTGAAACAATAAGGCCGAACATGTGTCTAAGACTCGTCAGAGTAGAAAAGCAGGAATGATCGACGCCGAAGGCTTTCGCCCCAATGTGGGAATTGTAATCTGTAACAGGCTGGGCCAGTTGCTCTGGGCCAAGCGTATAGGTCAGAGTGCATGGCAATTCCCCCAGGGCGGCATCAAAGAGGAAGAATCTCTTGAACAGGCACTCTACCGGGAGCTGGACGAGGAAGTCGGGCTCTCGGAGAATGATGTCAGGATTCTGCACCGGACAGATGACTGGTTGCATTACCGCTTGCCGAAGAACTTCATTCGCTTCAAACAGGACCCGCTGTGTATTGGTCAGAAGCAGAAATGGTTCCTGTTGAGCCTCGAGTCTGAAGAGCAACAGATCCAGTTGGACAAATCAGGAGACCCGGAATTCGATGACTGGCGCTGGGTAAACTACTGGTATCCCCTGGAGCAGGTCATCGAATTCAAGCGGGATGTCTATCGGCGAGCGCTGGAAGAATTGGAAGATCCGCTGAACAAATACCTGAACGCGCGGTAGACTGAGAGTACACGCTGGAACGCGTCGCAGGAATTGAATAAAAACAAGTAGAATAAAGTAAATAAAATAACAGTAACGAGTAGCCAGTACCAACTGGCTCATTTATCCGCCAATCACCGATACTTCAAGCAAGGAATACATAACATTGCTGCTATGTATCGGGTGGTCTGCGCGGTAAGACTACCAGGGCATGATTGAACAACTTCGTAGAATAGTTCAGGAAGTGAACTCGGCGCAGGATTTGCAGAATGCGCTGGATATCATCGTGCGTCGTGTTCGCGAAGCTCTCGATACCCATGTCTGTTCCGTATTTCTGTTGGATAACGACCTCAACAGTCACGTGTTGATGGCATCAGAGGGTCTCAAGCGCGAGTCTGTCGGCCATGTCAGCCTGGAAGTTGGCGAGGGACTGGTGGGCCTCGTTGCCAAACACGCAGAACCTATCAACCTGGAAGACGCCTCCCTCCACCCCAGCTTTCACTACCTGCAGGAAACGGGCGAGGAAGAATTCCATGCTTTCCTTGGCGTACCGATCATTCACCACCGCGTCGTGTTGGGTGTGCTGGTTGTGCAGAATAAAGATCGGCGGCGATTCGACGAGGCCGAAGAAGCCTTTCTTATTACGCTGTCGGCGCAACTGGCCGGTGTAATTGCCTCCGCTGAGGCCACCGATGCCGCCGCGGGTGTGAGCCCGTCGGGTCACAAGATTTCAGACACGGTATTTGCCGGGGTCTCCGGCGCACCCGGGGTTGCGATCGGCCGGGTAGTCGTAAAGTTTCCCAAGGCGGACCTGCGCCAGGTGCCGATGCGTCCGGCCAAGGATGTAGAGGCCGAGATTGCGCTATTCAGGCAAAGCCTGGAAAAAGTAAGAGACGACATGCGCTCCCTGCACGAAAAACTGGCGGGTCATGTTGCCGAAGAAGAACGACAACTGTTCGATGTCTACCTGCACATGCTGGATGACGATGCCCTGGGCAACGAGGTCATAGCAAGAATCAGAAACGGCCTGTGGGCACAGGGCGCACTCGCAGCAGTGGGACGAGAACACGTGCGCAGCTTCGAGTTGATGCAGGATGAATACCTCAGTGAGCGCTCTGCTGACATCAAGGACCTGTGTAGTCGGGTACTGTTCTACCTGCAAGAGGGAGAGCAGGAAGAAACCGAATACTATGACGACACGATCCTGCTCGGTGAGGAACTCACGCCGTCCATGCTGGCGGAAGTACCCAAAGACAAGCTCAAGGGCATCATCTCCATCAAGGGTTCGGGTAACTCTCACGTTGCCATTCTCGCACGCACCATGGGTATTCCAACGGTGATGGGTGCGGTGGATCTGCCGGTTAGCCAGCTGGACGGCAAGGAAGTGATTCTCGATGGCTATAAGGGCGAACTCATTGGTAATCCCTCCGAGGCGGTGCTGGAACGCTACCAGACCACCATCAAGGAGCAGGATGCGTTTATGGCGGGCCTGCAGGAACTGATCAGCCTGCCCTGTGAAACCACCGACGAACATCGCGTGCACCTGTGGGTGAATACCGGTTTGATTACGGATGTGGCCCAGTCACTGGAACAGGGTGCCGAAGGTGTCGGTCTCTTCCGAACCGAAGTTCCCTTCCTGCTGAGTGAACGTTTCCCCAGCGAGCAGGAACAGACCCGGATCTACCGGGAGCAACTGGAGGCATTCGCACCCAGCATGGTCACCATGCGCACCCTCGACGTGGGCGGTGACAAGGCGCTGTCCTATTTCCCCATTGAGGAAGAAAACCCCTTCCTCGGTTGGCGTGGTATTCGGGTAACCCTGGACCACCCGGAAATTTTCATGGCCCAGATACGCGCCATGATGCGGGCCAGCATCGGCCTGGAAAACCTGCAAATCATGTTGCCTATGATCAGCAACGTGAATGAAGTGAATTCCGCCATGCAGTTGATCAAGCGCGCTCACCGCGAGTTGTTACAGGAAGGCATGAATGTGCGTTTCCCACCCGTGGGTGTGATGATCGAGCTGCCTGCAGCGGTTTACCAGACTCGCGCACTGGCCAGGCTGGTGGACTTCGTGTCCGTGGGCAGCAACGACCTGACCCAATACCTGTTGGCCGTCGATCGCAATAATCCCCGCGTTGCCAATCTCTACAGCGCCTTCCATCCGGCTGTATTGCATGCACTCTTCCAAGTGGTGCAGGAAGCCCAGGACGAAGGGCGTCAGGCCTGTATCTGCGGTGAGATGGCGGGTGACCCCGGCGCGGCGGTGTTATTGATGGCCATGGGTTTCGACATCCTGTCCATGAACGCCGCGAACCTGCTAAAGGTGAAGTCGGTAATCCGTAGCGTCAGCCTGGAAGCGGCCCAGGATCTGCTCGACCAGGTGATGCAGATGGACGATGCACAGATGATCAGAAGTGCCGTGGACCTGACTCTCTACAACGCGGGCGTGGATCGCTTGCTGCGTTCCTCACGCACCAACTAACAACGAGAACAGAAAAGGGGTCAGAGTAAAAATACAGAATACAGTACTGTATTCTGTATTTTTACTCTGACCCCTTTTCTAACCCCTTAAAAAAGTCACGACACCGGTTTCCAGGCAATACTCTGCACCGACGATGTGCAGTTTCTTCTCGCTCACCAGGTTTTCCAGTATTTCAGAACCGTGCAGGAGATTATCCACCGACGCCCGGATGTTGGCTTTCACCGCCTGGGACAGCAAGTCTTCCTCGCTCGCTATCGCGCCTGCTTCGAGCAGGCCCGCCACCGCCGGACTGATGCGACTGACTATCGAATGCAAGTTGGGGGACCGCTGCTCGCTGGGCTGGCGCAGTTCACTCAAGGTGGCACTCACCGCGCCACAGTGGGAATGCCCCATGACTACCACAAGCTGAGTGCCAAAGGTGGCGGCGGCGAATTCGATACTGCCAATCTGCGAGGGGGCGACGATATTGCCAGCTACACGAATGACGAAAAGATCACCGACACCCTGGTTGAATACCAGCTCGGCTGGAACGCGGGAATCGGAGCAGCCGAGAATGATCGCGAAGGGCTTCTGCTCTTTCACCAACTCCCGCCTCTCCTGCTCGCCGATTTCAATCGTCGCCAGCTGATTGTTGGTGTAGTAGGCATTCCCCTCCTGCAATCGATCGAGGGCTTGCTGGGCGGTGATCATGTTTGACCGCTAGCCATGGGTGATTGGCTTGTCGGTGAACAGGAACTCCTTGAGTTCCTTGTCCAGGTAGGAATCCCGGCGGCGAATCCACTCCAGTACCATGGCAGCGTGCTCTTTCTCCTCGTCACGATTGTGCTCGAGGATGGATTTCAGTTCGGGGTCCTTGCAGGCATCAACGCGCTGGTTGTACCAGTCCACCGCCTCCAGCTCTTCCATGAGTGACGTGATGGCCCTGTGCATGTCGCGGGTTTCATCGGAGAGTTCTTCAATGGGTTCGTGATAGCCTTCGTTTGCCATGGTCTGCTTCCTGTTGCTGATGGATTGTTTCCTGAAGGTCAGGCAGCCATTGTAAGACAATGTGTCCTGTCTTGGGCAGTGCGAAGGGGGATTTTGTTGGCGCCTAGTTGTCTGCCAGCGATTGTCGCATCTGCTGCGCCAGCGCCGACTCGCCCCGTGATTCCAGCTGCGCAATGACCTCGCGCCGATCCTGCTCCGACTTGTTCTGGCTCAGTTTGTACTTGCCCTGTACTTCTTCGAGTGTGATCTCGATACCGACGATCGCTTTCAACATGCGGGCATCGAATTCCCCATTCCAGGGTGCCTCGCTGCCACTCTCATGCAGTGTGCTCAGGGTCCTGACCAGTTGCTCGAGCCGCGCCTCGTCCTGGAAACACCTGGCACGGCCGTACACGTGAACGGCCTGGTAGTTCCAGGTCGGTACGCCCGGGCCTGCGTACCAGGTCGGGCTGACATAGGCATGTGGTCCAGGGAAGATGACCAGGACGCGCTGGCCTTCCAGGGCTTGCCACTGGGGGTTCGCCTTCGCCACATGGCACAGCAGGGTAGTGTTATCGCTGTAGTGAAACGGCAGGTGGCTCGCCACGGGTGAGCCGTTCTCCGTGGACACCAACAGCCCGAAACTGTTATCCACTATGAATTGGTCGAGAAGCTCGCGATCTTCGAACCTGAAATGACTGGGTATGTACATGGCTTACACCTTCTCTGGCACGTGAGCGGAGCGCGTGAAGCTGAAGAAGCAATTCTCGGTGGCGGTGCCCGCCGCCGAGTAGTTCTGTTCACTGAACCTGATGTGGCCGGCCCTGTCCTGAATGATGGCGGTAGAACACAGCGTGCCATAACCGCGGCTGTCGTCGGTGATGAATGCCGATGACAGGCGCTTCTCCAGCTCCCGCGGCAGGCCCGTATTGGGTAGCTCGGCATCGGCCGCCTGTTCGCGATTGGCCATCAGCTCGATGAGTTGATCGGGGTTCAGCTCAGCACCGCTGTTGAGTAGATTCTCCAGGCCCCGTTGCCCCCTGAGCACCTTGGGCCAATCGTTATTCAGCAGGCCATTGGACAAACCATAGATACCGGGTTCGAGTTCGCGACTCAGTGCTTCGACGTTATTCACGTAATAGAACGCCTTGCCGTCACTGAGCAGCAGGTTGTAACCCGCGTACTCGGCAAAGCTCTGTCTTAGCGTATCCGCGTAGTCCGCCGCCGGCTTGTCAGAGCGCAGGAAGTTCATGGTCAACTCACCCCGGGAGCGCGGCCTGGGTTCAGTCTGTGAGGGGTCCCGGATATTGGTAACCGCGGCAAAGCGCCCGGAGCGGGTGATGCCCAACCAGGTGCCACCGGCCTGCAGGTCCTTGCCAGCGAGGATGTTGTTTTCCGCGCCATCCTCGGACCAGAACTGCGCGCTGCGCGTGGGCCGGGCATAGAACTCATCCCGATTGGCCGCGACCACAAGGGGCAAGTCCGGAATCGCCTGGTGGGCAAAGATGATCAAACACATGGATTTTTACTCGATTTAACCTGCTGCGGGGGCAATCTTGCTATACTGCCGGCTGTCCTGTTCAGGCCCGGTTGCGTCACAACGGGGCCGACAGGCAATGCGATAAAGACAAATCAGATCAAAGCCATAACGGGTACTTGATGCTCACCTATCCCCAATTTGACCCGGTTGCCATAGCCATTGGACCTGCCAGCATCCACTGGTACGGCATCATGTACATCATCGCCTTCGGTGGAGCCTGGGCGCTCGCCAGTTACCGAGCCCGTAAACTAGCAGACCAGTGGACGGCTGAACAGATTTCAGACCTGGTTTTCTATGGTGCTCTCGGCGCCGTGCTCGGTGGGCGCGTGGGGTCGGTGCTGTTCTACAACTTCGATCGTTTCATCGAGGATCCCATCTGGTTGTTCCGGGTATGGGAGGGTGGCATGTCCTTCCATGGTGGCTTCCTCGGCGTGCTGTTAGCCTTCTATTTCTACACCCGCAGCATCAGCAAAGACTACTGGGAGACCATAGACTTCATCGCGCCCTTTGTGCCATTCGGCCTTGGCGCGGGACGCATCGGCAATTTTATCGGCGGCGAACTGTGGGGCCAGCCCACCGATGTACCCTGGGGCATGGTATTTCCCCATGTGGACAATCTGGCACGCCATCCCTCGCAACTGTATGAGTTCGCTCTGGAAGGTGTGGTCCTGTTTACGCTTGTCTGGTGGTTCTCCTCCAGGCCACGGCCACGTCTCGCCGTCTCCGGGGTCTTCGCTCTGGGCTATGGCAGCTTTCGGTTCTTCATCGAGTTCTTCCGCGAGCCCGATGCCCATATTGGCTTTCTGGCCTCGAACTGGTTAACCATGGGTCATGTGCTGACCCTGCCCCTGATTCTGGCCGGACTGCTGTTTCTGTACCTGGCTTATTTTCGCCAGGGGCGATTCGTTCTCCATGGCAGTGCCTGACCCCAACCAGTAACCCGGACGTAGACAGCCGTAACAAGGAATAGAATAGCGCCATGCAACAATATTTGGCCTTATGCCAGCGCATAGTCGACGAGGGCGTCTGGATAGAAAACCAGCGCACCGGCAAGCGCTGCCTCACCGTGATCAACGCGGATCTCAGCTACGACGTCGGCAACAACCAGTTTCCCATCATCACCACCCGCAAGAGTTACTGGAAGGCGGCTATCGCCGAACTGCTCGGATACCTGCGTGGCTATGACAATGCCGCCGACTTCCGCGCACTGGGCACGAAGTCCTGGGATGCCAATGCCAACGACAACGAGGCCTGGCTCAATAACCCGGTACGCAAGGGCGAGGATGACATGGGTCGGGTATACGGCGTGCAGGGCCGACGCTGGCAGACACCCAATGGCAGCACCCTGGATCAGCTGGCCAAGATCGTGAACAACCTGCAACAGGGACTCGATGACCGGGGTGAGATTCTGACCTTCTACAATCCCGGCGAGTTCTACCTCGGCTGCCTGCGCCCCTGCATGCACACCCACAATTTCTCCCTGCTGGGGGACACGCTCTATCTCACCAGCTATCAGCGATCCTGTGATGTGCCGCTGGGTTTGAACTTCAACCAGATCCAGGTGTTTACCCTGCTGGCGCTGATGGCGCAGATCACTGGCCACAAGCCGGGTATGGCCTATCACAAGATCGTCAATGCCCACATCTATGAAGACCAGTTGCAACTGATGCGGGACGTGCAACTCAAGCGCAAGCCTTTCGCACCGCCGCAGCTCAACATCAACCCGGATATCAAGAGCCTGAATGATCTCGAAACCTGGGTGACCCTGGACGATTTCGATGTGGTGGGCTATCAGCACCACGACCCCATCGCCTATCCTTTTTCTGTGTAGACAACATGAAGTTATCCCTGATCTGTGCCATGGCCCGCAATCGCACCATCGGCATCAATAACAGTTTGCCCTGGCACCTTTCCGAAGACCTCAAGTATTTCAAGCGGACTACCATGGGCCATTGCATCATCATGGGTCGCAAGACCTGGGAATCCATTGGCCGGCCCTTGCCTGGCCGCACCTCGATCGTGGTTACACACAACCCGGACTATGTGGCGGAAGGGGCAAGGGTAGTAGGTTCGATCGACGAAGCCTGCAGGCTGGCGGAGAGTGTCGCGCTGATCGATGGTACCGAAGAAGCTTTCATTATTGGTGGCGCAGGACTCTACGCCGCGGCGCTGCCAAAGGCCGACCGCTTCCACCTCACCCGCGTGCACGCCGACGTGAAGGGCGACACGGCGCTGGCGGAGTTTGATGAGAATGAATGGGATGAGGTGTGGCGGGAAGACTTTTCCCACGATGAGTCCAATCCCTACGACTACAGCATCTGCCTGCTGGAGCGGAAGTAGCGCTTCCGCTCCACCGTTACAAGCCGGGGGGCCAAAGCGGGATTACTCGTTAGCACCCCAGCGCGAACCCTCAGGCCAGGGTCTTCCGAAATACCTTGGATCTACGCTGGTAGTTGTACAACTGCTGGCGCTGCTCGGGCAGGTCTTCCACGCTGACCTCGGTAAAACCCCGCTCCAGGAAGAAATGGGATGCCACCGTGGTCAACACGAACAATGACTGTATGCCGCTACTCTTCGCCGTCTTCTCCAGGCTGACAAGCAGGCGGTCGCCCAATCCGTTCTTCTGGAACTGGGGATGAATGGCGATGCAGGCAACCTCGCCATGGTGCTCACCGATAGGGTACAGCGCCGCGCAGGCGATGATGGTTTCTTCCAGTTCGATGACCTTGAAGTTGGAGATCTCGGTTTCCAGTAACTCACGCGAGCGTTCCACCAGGGTACCGGCTTCCTCAAGTGGCTTGATGAGGCTCAGTATGCCGCCCACATCCTCGATGGTGGCATTGCGTAACTGATCCAGGCTGTCCTTGCTCATCAGGCTGCCGTGGCCCTGGCGGGTAAACAATTCCCGCAACATGGCACCGTTCTCCTTGAAGCTGATGAGATGGCAACGGTGTACATTCCTGGCATAGGCGGTGAGGGAGGCTTCCAGCGCCTGGGCAACACAGACCGACTCTTCATCGCCCCGTGCCCGCAGGGTCTGTACATACTCCCTGGCCTGTTGCTCCTGCAGGGAGGCTACCAGCTTGCCTGCGTCGTCCATCACCCCCGCCGATGGAATCAGCAGGATCAGCTTCTCGGCCTGCAGCGCGGCAGCCACTTCCGTGGCAATCTCTTCCGCGGAGAGATTGAATAACTCACCGGTGACAGAATTACCGAGATTGGAGATAAGCACGATATTGCCCGCATCCAGTTGCTGGTTGATGCGGTTGCTGTGCACCTTGCGCACCTTGCCGGTGTACTGAAAATCAACGCCGTCCACGACACCTACGGGTCTGCTGGTAACAAAATTTCCCCGGCAGTAATTGATATTGGCGCCATGCATGGGTGAGCCGCTGATGCCCATGGCAAACATGGACTCCAGTTCCAGGCTCAGGGCACCGACGGTGGCCTTGATCGTCTGCATGCAATCGGCTTCGGTGATGCGCAGGTTCTTGTGATAGGAGGACTCCCTGCCGTTCCTGGCCAGTGCCGCGGAGATTTGCGGGCGCGCGCCATGCACCAGCACCAGCTTGACCCCGAGGCTGTTCAGCAGGCTAAGGTCATAGACGATGTTATGCAGATTCGGATCTGCCAGTGCCTCACCACTGACAAAGACCACAAAGGTCTTTCCCCTGTGGGCATTGATGTAGGTGGTGGAGGCGCGAAACCAGTCAATGATGTCGATAGAGTCGTTCATTTCACGTGCTGCCATTAGCAGGTTCTATACAGTGTTGCACAATCAATTTTTTGAGGACATCGACGGTCGGCTCAATCATGTCCAGCGACATGTACTCGTCGGGTTGATGCGCCTGCTCTATGTGGCCCGGGCCCATGATTATAGTATCCATGCCCAGTTCCTGCAGGTATGGCCCTTCGGTGCCAAATGCCACACTTATACCACTGTGGCCCGTCAATTTTTCAGCCGCCTTCAACAGCGCGCTATTTTCCTGTGCCTGAAAGGCCGGTACACCACTGAACTTGTTCACCAGTTCAAACTCCAGCCCCAGGGGTTCGGCGACCTGTTTCACCTGTGCCGCAATCTCGGCCCTGACAGTGTCCAGGTTCATGCCCGGCATCAGGCGCACGTCGAATTGTAATTCGCAATGGCCGCAGATGCGATTCGGATTATCTCCACCATGGATGCTGCCCAGGTTCAGCGTGGGGTAGGGCACGTCGAACAGCGGGTTCGCATATTTTTTCTTTAGGCCTTCCCGGTACAGCAGCAGGCTGCTGATCACCTGGTGCATGCCGTCCAGGGCATTGCGGCCGAGGCTGGGGTCGGAAGAGTGGCCGCTCTGGCCCACCAGCCGGATCGCGTCCATGAGAATGCCCTTATGGGTACTCACGGGCTTCAGGCCGGTAGGCTCGCCGATCACGGCAGCCCTGGCCCTGGGCCTGCCCATGGCCGCCAGGGTCTTGGCACCTTCCATGGATGTTTCTTCGTCGGCGGTGGCCAGTACGATCAAGGGCTCTTTGAAATCCGCTTCACCCAGTTGCAGGATCGCTTCCATGGCAATGGGGAAGAAGCCCTTCATGTCGGTAATGCCGAGTCCATAGAGCCTGCCGTCCCGCTCTGTCAGCTTGAAGGGATCGGAGCTCCATAACTCGCCATCATAGGGCACGGTATCCGTGTGACCCGCCAGGACCAGCCCGCCCAGACCGCTGCCCCTGGTTGCGATCAGGTTTACCTTGCCCGGGGTCTCGCATGCCACGATCTCATTGCTGAAACCCAGTGCCTCCAGGTATTCCGCCAGGCACTCGACGATGGGCCGATTGCTGAGATCCAGCTCGGGATTCGTTGCACTGACACTGGGGATGCGGGTCACGTGATCAAGCCGGGTCAGCAGATCTGGCAGTACTATAGACATTGGAATGATTGGCTAAATAAGACTGGGTAGTCAGGATGGCGCAGAAAGTTTGGCAATCATATCGGTTTTTGCCGCCATGATGAAATCGTTGACGTGCAGGCCGTTGATCTTGTGTGTCCACCAGTAGACCGTGACCTTGCCCCATTCGGTCATGATGGTGGGATGATGATTCTCGCGTTCCGCCAGGGTAGCGATCTTGTAGGTGAAGTTAAAGGCGTCGCTGAATTCCACGAAAAAGAAATCCCGTGACAGTTTCTCTACACCTTCATGAAACTGGCGCTTCCAGGCGGGCACGCTCAGCTCCAGCTGCTTGGCCTGCTCCTCGGTTACCACCGGAGCACCCATGCCGCAGGGTTCGCACCTTCTTTTATAGAGTTCTTCCACAACGCGCCTCTGGTGAGTCTTCAGCTGCCCCTGTTGAGGCGCCTCTAATCGAGAAATTCTTCCAGTATGCTGTTCAGCACCCGGTAGCCACGGTCTGTGGTGCGTAGCCGGCCTGACTGCAGAACTAACAGGCCTTGCGAGATCTGAAATTCTACCGTTTTTTCAATTTCGCTAAAAGTGACACCAGTCCGCTTTTCAAACAGGGGAAGCTCGAAGCCGTGCCTCAAGCGCAGGGCATTGAGCAGGAATTCAAAGGGTCGCTCGGCACGGCTTACTGCCCTGCGCTCCGCGTCCCGGTTGAGTGCCGCAGCCAGGTAGTGATCCGGCTGCTTCTTCTTGCGTGTTCGCAGGACCTGGTCTGTAGCCACCTTGCTGAGCTTGCCATGGGCACCGGCGCCGATGCCGATGTAGTCGCCAAACTCCCAGTAATTCATGTTGTGAGCCGCACGCTTCCCTTGCTGGGCAAAGGCCGACACCTCGTAGCGGTCGAAACCGGCGTCTGCCAGTAGTGCGATGCCTTCTTCCTGTAACTCGACGATGGCGGGCTCTGGCGGCAGGCTGGGAGGACGGCTATGAAACTCGGTATTGGGTTCGATGGTGAGCTGGTACCAGCTGAGATGCATGGGTGCAAAACCGATAGCGGTCTGCAGATCCTTGATGGCCTGGCTCACACTCTGTCCGGGTAGTCCGAACATCAGGTCCAGGTTGAAGTTCTCGAAGCCAGCACGACAGGCAATATCGATCGCTCGCCTGGCCTCATCACCGCCGTGAATCCTGCCCAGTGATTTCAGTTTGTCATCGGCAAAGCTCTGTATACCCAGAGACAGGCGATTGATGCCTGCATCACGAAACGCGCGAAAGTTTTCGTCGTCCACGGTGCCCGGATTGGCTTCCAGTGTTATTTCGCAACTGTTATCGATGCCTAGCAGTTGATCTACGTTTGTCAGCAACTTTCCGTAGGATTCGCCTTTAAACAGGCTGGGAGTACCACCGCCGATGAACACGGAGGTGAGCGGCGTGCGGGTTTCGAGTTGCTGTACTTCGAAGGCAAGGTCATCACACAGGGCCGCCATATAGTCTGCTTCTGGTAGCGCGCCTCTTGCTTGATGCGAATTGAAATCGCAGTAGGGACATTTGCGTACACACCAGGGGATGTGTACGTAAAGACTCAGGGGAGGGGTTTCCAGCATGCCAATAGTGCCCGCAAGGCCTGGCCACGATGACTCAGGCCGTTCTTGATCTCGGGGCTGAGTTCGGCGGAGGCGCAGTGGTAGTCCGGTACATAGAACAGGGGATCATAGCCGAATCCATTCTCACCCTGTTCCTCGAACAGGATCCTGCCTTCCCAGCTGCCGTGGCAGATGAGTGGCATGGGGTCCTTGTCATGACGCATGTAGACGATTACACACTGGAAGCGAGCCGTGCGTTCCGCTTCCGGCACCTGTTCCAGCGCCGTCAGTAATTTCGCGTTGTTCGCGGCATCGGCGCCATCACCGTCGACACCGGCGTAGCGGGCCGAGTAAATACCGGGCTCCCCGTGCAGGGCATCCACCTCGATGCCTGAGTCGTCGGCGATGGCGGGCAGGCCCGTGACTTTCGCCGCGTGACGCGCCTTGATCAAGGCGTTCTCAACAAAGCTGAGCCCGGTTTCCGGTACCGAACCCACGCCCAGCTCCGACTGCGGCACCAGTTCCACATCCTTCTCCGCCAGGATGGCCTGCAATTCCACCAGCTTGCCCTTGTTGCCACTGGCCAATACCACTCTGCTCATGCCGTCACTTCCTGGAGATATGATAGATGGCGATCTCGCCCAGGAAATTCGGCCAGGCCTTCATGGCCCAGCTGCCCTGGTGCCTGGAATCCACCACCGTGCGTTCCAGCACCCGGATGTTCTGCTCCCGGCACAGGGCATCGAAATCCTTCACCGTGCAGAAGTGAATATTCGGCGTGTCATACCACTGGTGGGGCATGAACTTGCTCACCGGCATGCGGCCCCGCAGAGACAGGTACAGGCGACTCTTCCAGTTCCCAAAATTGGGGAAAGTCACGATGCCCCGTTCGGCGATGCGCAGCATCTCATCGATCAACAGGTGCGGATTGCTCAGGGCTTGCAGTGTCTGGGCCAGCAGCGCCGTGTCGAAACTGTTGGACTGGAAATTGGACAGCCCATGATCGATGTTCTGTTCGATCACGTTCACGCCGTTGCGAATACATTTCTCGATATTGACCTCATCGATCTCGAGTCCGATGGACGACACATTGCGGGTACTGTTCAGATGATGCAGCAGGCTGCCGTCCCCGCAACCGAGGTCCAGCACCTTGCTGCCGGGTTCGATCCACTGGGCAATGATTTCCTGGTCAGGACGCATCGCTGCACACCTCCTCATGCACCTTGTCCAGGAACGCGGACAGGGCATTCAGGTAGCGGGGCACGGGTAGCAGGAAGGCATCGTGCCCCTCGTCGGCGTCTATCTCCAGGTAACTCACGTCCTTGCCCGCCTTGAGCAGGGAGTTCACCAGTTCCCGGGAGCGCTCCGGTGAAAAACGCCAGTCGGTGCTGAAGGACATGATCAGGAATTTACAGTCACTGTTGGCGAAGGCCTTACTCAGGTCGCCGTCGTAGTCCACCGAGGGATCGAAATAATCCAGCGCCTTGGTCATTAACAGGTAGGTGTTGGCATCGAAATTCTCCGAGAAGCGTTCACCCTGGTAATGCAGGTAGGACTCCACCTGGAAATCCACGTTGAATCCGAAACTGAGTTTGCCGGTGCGCAGGTCGCGGCCGAAGTTCGTACCCTGGGCCTCGAACTCTGCAATGGATTTACCAAACTTGGCGCGCATGGCGCTATCGGACAGGTAAGTGATATGCCCAACCATACGCGCCAGCATCAGCCCCTGCTTGGGCAGGGTGTTGTGTTCCAGGTAGCGGCCCTGGTGAAAATTCGGGTCGCTGGTAATGGAATGGCGCGCCACTTCATTGAAGGCGATGTTTTGCGCCGAGAGCTTGGGCGCCGCCGCGATGACTATGGCATTGTGCAGGCACTCGGGATAGCTGATGGCCCAGCGCAGTACCTGCATGCCGCCGAGGCTGCCCCCGGCCACCGCGGCCCATTTCCCGATGCCCAGTCTCTCCATGAGCATCTTCTGGCTCTTTACCCAGTCCCGCACGGTTACCACGGGGAAATCCGGGCCATAGGGTTTGCCGGTATCGGGGTTGGTGGACACGGGTCCGGTACTGCCGGCACAGCCACCGAGGTTGTTCAGCGACACCACAAAGAAGCGATTGGTGTCGATGGGCTTGCCCGGACCGATACAGGTTTCCCACCAGCCCGGCTTCTGGTCGTCGGCGCTATGGTAGCCTGCCGCATGATGATCGCCGCTGAGGGCGTGGCAGACGAGGATGGCATTGCTGCGATCCGCATTCAGCTCGCCGTAGGTTTCCACCATGAGTTCGAAGCGCTTGAGTACCTTGCCGCTGCGCAGCACCAGTTCCTCATCGAACTTGTGCAGTGTCGGTGAGACCAGGCCAACGGAATCTTGTGGGAACGCTGTAGACATTGTACGGGGCGCTGTTCGTACTTCTCTTATGTTTCTGGAATCGTTGGTTCTTTAACGGGTTCTTCTATACAGAGTCTTTTCCTGCGGCTGCTGGCTCCCGAGAGCAGGGTCACCGCATTCTGTTTCACACCAAACTCGCTGGCCAGCAGTTTCAGCAACTGCTTGTTGGCCTTGCCATCGGTAGCGGCTGCACTGAGCCTGATCTTGAGTGCATCTCCCAGTACGCCGATGATGGCCGTTTCCCTGGCGCCCGGTTGCACCGTGCAATTCACGTAGAGACGGGAACCCTGGCGCTGATAGATCATCAGATGCCGATAACGACGGCGGCGAGTTGTTCACTGATGCCAAAGGTCTGGACCAACAGGTTCTGGATCAGGCCGATGGCGATGAAGATAAAAATCGGGGAGAAATCGAGCCCGCCCATGGGTGGCAGCACCTTGCGAATCGGGGCCATCACCGGTTCCGTGAGTTGCCATACCAGTCGCAACAATGGATGTGGGTTCATGTTGCCGGAGAACAACATGACAAAGGACATAATGATAGAAGCGATAATGGCGTAGTAATAAATGTTGATGATGAAGTAGATCACGCCAACGAATGCCCAGGTGATGATGAAACCAGCCGAGGGAATACTGCCACCGTACAACAGGATGAGGATGCAGATGAACACAGCCTCAACCAACATGGCGAGCACCAGGGAGGAGAAGTCGATGCCCCGGTAACCCGGGATGAACTTGCGGAACAGGCGCACCGCAGGATCGGTTATTCGCACCACGGCCTGGGACACAGGATTATAGAAATCGGCACGGGCAAGCTGCAGCAGGAAACGCAACAGCACTGCCAGCAGGTACAGACCTCCCAGGGCATTGACAATAAGTGCGGCTGAACTTCCGAGTACACCCATTCTTCGTTCCTTTACTTACTTAGCGTTGAGCAACAATTTCCAAAACAATCGCAGTCCACATGGCGGTGCGCCTATTTCGCACCGAACTCGGCAGCTAATTCCTGCGAACGGTCACGGGCCGCCTTCAGGGACTGCCTGACCAGGTCGCGTAAACCGCCTGATTCAAAATTCTGCAGTGCGCGCTCGGTGGTGCCACCGGGCGACGTCACCTTGCGACGCAGCTCGGCAATATCGTCTTCGCTCTCACTGGCCAGCACCGCGGCACCCAGGGCGGTCTGAATGGCGAACTCGCGCACCAGCTGCTCATCCAGGCCCAACTCCAGTGCCGCTTCCTGCATCGCTTCCATAAACAGGAAGTAGTACGCAGGGCCGCTGCCGGACAGGGCGGTCACCGCATCGATATCGGCCTCGCAATTCACCCAGGCGCTGATGCCCACGGCGTTGAGCATGTCCTCGGCAATCTTCTTCTGCCCAGCGCTGGTATTGCCGTTGGCAATCAGACCCGTCGCACCCCGGCCCACCAGTGCCGGTGTGTTCGGCATGCAGCGCACGATTGCCGTATCTTCACCCAGCCAGCTCTGCAGGTGGCTGAGGGTGATGCCGGCGGCCACCGAGATTACCAGGGCATCGCGACCATTGAGGGCTAGGGCCTTGCAGACATCAGCCATCACCTGGGGCTTCACGGCCAGCACGATCACATCGGCGGTGGCGGCGATGGCATCGTTAGTACTGCCAACCACGTTTAATTCGGCGACCAGTTGATCGATCTTGGTGCTATCCAGATCCGCGATGGAAATAGTGGTGGCGGGTGTTCCCCTGGCGATCATTCCCCGGATCAGGCTGCCGGCCATATTGCCGGCACCGATAAAGCCTATGCTGGTGCTATTCAAATCGAATCCCTGAACTGTTTCTATCTACTCTGAAGCGCGCTCGCCCGGGGTGTGCCTGATCGGCGCGAAGCGGCTATTCTAGCGCATTCGCGGGGAGTGCGCGAAACCACCATTAGCGTCTTTAGCAGGTGGGGGCGGGTGATCGCCGTGACCGGCAAGTCAGTCCCGGGCACCGAAGATCGCCGTGCCAATGCGCACCATGGTGCTGCCCTCGGCGATCGCCGCGGCGAAGTCATTGCTCATGCCCATGGACAGGGTGTCCATGTCCGGGTGTCGTGTCTGGAGTGACGCATACAGGGTCGCCAGTTGCCGGAAGCTGGCCCGCTGCAGGTCGTAGTCATCCAGCGCCGCGGGAATCGCCATCAGTCCCCGCAGTCGAATATTGGGCAGACCGTCTATCTGCTCGCACAGCTTCGCCACCTCCGCATCGGTGACACCGGACTTGCTGTGCTCGTCAGACACATTGACCTGCACACAGATATTTAATGGCGCGGCAGCAGCGGGTCGCTGCTCGCTCAGCCGCTGGGCAATCTTCAGGCGGTCCACGCTATGTACCCAGTCGAAGTGGGCGGCAATGCCCCGGGTCTTGTTGGACTGGATAGGTCCGATGAAATGCCAGACCAGGTCCAGGTCGGCCAGCTCCGTGATCTTGGATTCGGCCTCCTGCAGGTAGTTTTCCCCGAAGTGAAGCTGGCCCGCTGCGGCCGCCTCGCGAATCCTTGCACTACTATGGCGCTTGCTCACCGCCAGCAGGATGACGCTGCCCTCGGGACGCTGTGCATCCCGCTCCAGGGCCCGAATCTCCTGGCTCAGGGCGGCTATGTTTTCTGCTATGGCGGTCACGGTTTTTGCTGGGAGAAAGCCGGTCTGGGTCTGTGATATTCCGGGAAGGAGGGGTACTATAGGCTACAGTTTACTCATTGGCTAGCGGTCTGGGCCGAATACCGGGGCTGAATTCAACAGTCCGGGAAGAAGAACACCGACCAACACATAAACCAGAGCATACAAGAATTGTTGTTATAGGTAAGGCTAATGGATATTACAGAACTTCTGGGTTTTAGCGTTAAGCAGGGTGCATCCGACCTGCACATCACCGCCGGCATGCCACCCCTGATTCGGGTTGACGGGGATATTCGCCGCATTAACGTACCCGAGATGGATCACAAGGAAGTACACGCGCTCATTTATGAAATCATGAATGACAAGCAGCGCAAGGACTATGAAGAATTCCTGGAAACAGACTTTTCCTTCGAAGTGCCCAACCTGGCCCGTTTCCGTGTAAACGCCTTCATCCAGAACCGTGGCGCCGCCGCGGTGTTTCGTACCATTCCCTCCAAGGTGCTGTCCATGGAGCAACTGGGCATGGGCGATGTGTTCCGCAAGATTGCCGAAGTACCCCGTGGCCTTGTCGCGGTAACCGGCCCGACCGGTTCCGGTAAGTCCACCACCCTGGCGGCGATGATCGACTACATCAACGACAACAAGTACGAGCACATCCTCACCATCGAGGACCCTATCGAATTCGTGCACCAGTCCAAGAAGTGCCTGGTGAACCAGCGCGAGGTGCATCGCGATACACACGGCTTCAACGAGGCATTGCGCTCAGCCCTGCGTGAAGACCCCGACATCATCCTCGTGGGTGAGCTGCGTGACCTGGAAACCATCCGCCTCGCACTGACCGCGGCAGAGACGGGTCACCTTGTGTTCGGCACACTGCACACTACCTCCGCGGCCAAGACCATCGACCGTGTGATCGACGTGTTCCCCGCTGCAGAGAAAGACATGGTGCGATCCATGCTTTCGGAATCACTGCAGGCCGTGATCTCCCAGACCCTGTTGAAGAAACCCGGCGGGGGCCGTGTCGCGGCTCACGAGATCATGATCGGAACCCCGGCGATTCGTAACCTGATCCGGGAAGACAAGGTTGCCCAGATGTACTCGGCCATCCAGACCGGCGCCTCCGTGGGCATGCAGACCCTGGACCAGTGCCTGAAAGAGCTGTTGGCGAAAGGCATGGTGATGCGGGAAGACGCGCGCTCCAAGGCAAAGATGCCGGAGTCGTTCTAGGGTATTACTGCAAGCAGGTAGTTAAAAAAGGCCAGAGTAATCTGGCCTTTTTTGTTTGTGGCCAGGCAAATCTGCCAGATGGATTTACCGGCGACCCGGCCCGAAACTACTTCGCCGTCCTCCACCGCTTCACTAAACCCACGAGCAGATGGCCGAGCGCCGCGATGGGTGCCGCGTAGAGAAAGGTGGGCAGGAACCAGCTCTCGGCCGTCTCATACACCATGTTCCAGTGTGTACCCCCCGCATCCCGAAACAGGCCGCTGTAATTGTTCCACCAATCGATACCGCTGAAGAGCAGGGCGAAGAGCAGCCCCAGGGCCAGGCCGACGCTGAAGCCAAATAGCAGAAAGTTATTCCGAAGCAAGTTTATTCGCATTTCACCTGATGCCAGTATGTCTTGTTGTTCTCAATCCTGGACCATCCAGATTCCATTTGTTACCTGGCAATCAATAGCATCCAATGCCATGTGGATGACCAGGCCTAACCCCACAAGTCGGGTCCTTGGCACGACGCTTAGAATGGCATAAATACCCAGAAACCACACTTTATGCAAAGGATGGAAACCAATACTGCACCGGCCAGGGTCGTAAATGGGTGACGCGAACACGTGATCGATATCCACGAGCATGGTGGCGATCATGATCAAATAGCTCGATTTCCAGGTCTCCCGGTAGAACATACCGACAATTACTGTAGGAACCAAAAAGTGAAGTATCAAATGAATCACGATACTGCTGCGTAATCTCCTGCATGCATAGCGTATGAAATACCAGGGTTGAAGTTAGCCCCATCCCGGACGGATTGAAAGGGCTTATTTCTTTGCGTGTGGACTACAAGTAAAGATCACAGAACGCCTTGTGGCTGAGATAGGCTCCATCGCTTCCCCGAAATTTGCTGGTCGCGTCTGGAGTTACAAAGACCGGACCAATACTGTAGCAGTCCACTGCCCACCTCCGATCGGCAATGCTATAAACCGCGTACGCCGGAACTGATTCGGACCCATGGCCGAAAAGAGGCGGCCGATCTGGCTTTAGAATGCTCTCCGTGTACAGACTCGTGTCATTCTTATCGGATTGTACATCCAGTATCAGCTGAATACTTGCAAGCAGGGCAAGCAGCATTGTGAGACACGCCGCAAAAAAGGTGAGGAACTTCCTGGGTGAAGTGCCCGTCGGTGTAGTTTGCGCGCGATTTTTCACTGGTGTTTGCTTCAAACCGGCCTAACCATGGATAACGCCCTTAACAGTAGGCAGAGCGACAGCCCCGGCCATTATTGAATTGCTGGTTTTGGGTCGCTAGTAACTGAGTCTTGTTTACGCTGATAGAAAAAGACAACCACACAACCTATGTATCCACCAAAGGTAACCAGATTGTATAAAAACGTAAATATTTGTGTGGCTACTACGGGTGCAATGCCAAACTTGCCAACCATGCTATTCGGAATTTCAAACACTGATGTGTTTAGTTCGGCCATTAGATTTCTGGTGAGATTTAGTTGAGTGATCAGAAGAAAGCAAATCGCAGTAAATAGAACGAGGACGATGAGAACATGGACTCTGTTCAATTTGCTTGATGCGAAATAACTCATGATTAGAAATGCTGAAAAGAATGCTTACATACCCAAACACAATCTGTATAGCAGTATCATGAAAGTCAGAGAACAAGGCCATCATTTCGTATTCGGTCATGTAGTGAGCCTATTTGTGCACATAGTGCCTTGGATAATGGGCTGGTTCGCTATATTGGGCTTGGGGATAAAATGGCGAAGCCATGCTCAAGCCCAATATAGTGAAGCAGTCCTTGATTGTTTTGATGGTTATGTGCTGGCATTCCCAATTCCCAGGATTATATTAGTACCGATAAATTCGAGGTCCGCGGTATGGATTAGGTCCGCCGCGATTCTGATATCGCTCCATGGAATAGAACTCGTGTGTTGAGTCTGTTGGAAGTACATATCCCCGATTCAATAAATGGCCGACCTCTTGTAAAGTACCGCAGGATTTCCGAGTAACATACCTCGTCACTGTTCCTCTCTTGTTCTGGACGCGTGCGCAAAATATTCGATCTGCCTCAGCAACACGCGAGTTGTAAGCTGCCAGTTCATTCTCTGACATGCTGGCAAAGCTAGTCTGTGTCGATGTCGTGCAAGATGTCACGGCTAAGGCAACTATTGCCAAAACTAACACCCTCATAAACTTATCCTCCTAGCTCCTATGTATATTCAGTATTGTACTTAGCTAAAAATTTCGAAGCACATAACGCCATTGGTTAATGGGCGCAGCTTGCTGCGTCCTTAATTGAATTTATGGTTATCTGTCAGTTCCACTGGAGCTTCAGGTCTCGTTGTTCCTGGGCACAGTCCCTCAGGTAAAGATTGATAAGGCTTTGGTAGGGTATGCCTTTTTCTTCCGCGAGTTCCTTGAAGTACCCAATGGTATCTTCATCAAGCCGAATCGTGATTTGTTTCTTTAGCTTTCGAGAATAAGGATTCTTTACAGACTTTGAAAAATCGTAACTTTTACGCATTTCTAAAACCCTCGTATACCTTTCTTTCCTGCTTCTGTGCTTTGCGAGCAGAAATAATGCGAATGGTGTCTCCTGACCGGACGCAATGACACACGACTATAAGGCGTGAGCTTATGCTAGTGCCCAGGAGGATGAACTGGTCTTCATCATCCGAATGATCTGGATCAGGAATAAGCCGGGCAAACTCGTCGGTAAAAGCGGTTTGGGCTTCAGAGAAAGTAACGCCGTGTTTCGCGACATTAGTTGCCTCTTTTTTAGGATCCCATTCGAATGCAATATGAGCCATGAAATACAGTGTAACTACAATGTAAATATAGTCAAGTCTAGCACGATTTCAGAGGGTACAGATAACGCCTTGAATAATGGGCTCGGCGATAGCCGAGTCCTTGATTGATTTGTTTGTTATGTTCCGTTTACTCGGTTCCAAGATTGTCCAACCTCTCCAGATCTGCGATAACCAATTCCACCTCGGCTTGCCCTGCTGGTCCATTAAGCAGTATTCCACGATACTCCTGCTCCACATCTGAATTCTCTTGCCAAGTTGCTCTTGCGCCAGGATTACGATGCAAGAAAGAGGCAAAGTCATGCAAAGAAACATCCAGGTCTCTGCCGAGTCTACGTGAGGTCTGGGCAGTCCAAAAAGCTATCGCCCAACTGACCAGCAGTTGGTTGTCGTATATCACTTTGTCTTCGATAAACAATTCCTCTCCGGCATTCCCTCTAGCCCATATGTCAGGGTGCTCATTAATGATGTTGGCTCTCTCAATGCCGGAGTCAACAATGTAGTAGCCAGATTCGTTCAGTGCTACTTGCTGGGCTTGATTTAGCTCTAAGCCTACGAAAACTAGTGACCCAACAATCGATACAACACCGAATATTTCAATAGTTTCTCGTAAGCCAAATTTCATGTGCTAACTGAATCTCTCTTCTCGTCTAGCGCGGTATTCGATTGAGGAACATAACATTTGTATAAAGTGACCCCCTCTTTATTCGTGGGGATTTGCTTGTAGTGTATGCCCCAATCCTTTGAATTGGAACAGTTAGTTCCCATCTGTCTATTTCTTCATCCTGAGATATGGGGAAACCCTTTTATCTGAAATAGGGTGCGCTCTCGCATCAGATAGGGGGTTTCCCTGTATCTGGGTTTGTTTGCTGCTAACTCACTGTAATACGGTAAATTTTCATAAGTCCCGTGGTAAAGGGTGCCTGTTGCTGGATTAAACAGGGCGAATTTCGCGATTTTCGGTCGATTGAACTACTTTGACAGTTGGTTCCAGACAGCGCCAGGGAGGGAGTGCATGGCCAGAAGGTTCCTGGATGAGGTGCGCGCGGACATGCGTATGCGGGGCTACACCATATCCACTGAGAAAACCTATCTCTTGTGGATAAGGCGGTACATACGGTTCACAGGGAATCAGCATCCTGCCAGGGTGTCGCCCTCGGAGATTGCCAGTTATTTGACGTTCATGGCCGATCAGTACGCGGTAAGTGTGAATACGCAGAAAACAGCGCTCAATGCATTGGTATTCCTGTATGAGAAATACCTGCAGATCGAGGTCGGTAAACTCGGTTTTCGCTATGCGAAGAAGCAGCGCCAGCTGCCAACAGTACTCACACCCGCGGAAGTCAAAGACATTCTCGCGACCCTGCAGCGCCGCAACCGGTTAATCCTGTAAATATTGTATGGCAGTGGCCTGCGGGTTGGTGAGTGCCTGGGACTAAGGGTCAAGGACATCGATTTGCAAGCGTGTTCCCTGACTATCGTGAATGGCAAGGGCTGGAAGGACAGAAAGACCCTGCTGAGTCCGCAGCTGAAACCTGAACTGGTGAAATATATAGAACTGGGTAAGCGCGTGCAGCAGTCCGCTGGATCTGCTATAGCGCTTGCGCCTGGCTGTGTAGCTCGTTGAACCAGCTCTCAAGAATGATCTGCGCGGCTATATCATCGATGGCCGAGCTCTTCCGCTTCAGCCCGGCTTCATTCTCTTCCACGATCTGTTCAATGGCTGCTTTCGAGGACAGGCGCTCGTCCATGCCATAGCAGGGCTTGTTGAACCGGCCATGCAGCCGGTTGGCAAACTTGACCGCCCGCGGTAACAGCTCGCTGTCGCTGCCGTCGAGGTTGTAGGGCATGCCCACCACGAAGGCGCCCGGTTGCCACTCGTCGATGAGCGCCTGGATTTCGTTCCAGTCCGGGATGCCATCTCTGGCCTTCAGCACACACACCGCCTGTGCGGTGCCGGAGACGGACTGGCCATAGGCCACGCCGATGCGCTGGGTACCATAGTCGAAGGCGAGGACGGCAAGAGGCTTGCTGGGGTCGGCGGGGAGTGAGGCTATGCTCATGGTCAGTTGGGGATGCCCGCGGTGCTTTGGCTCAGGAGTGACCGGCTTCGGGAGACAGCTGCTGCAGGTCGATGCCCAGTAGCGCTGCCGCAGATTTGGCCTTGCTGGCGTAGTCGTCGGAGAACAGCAGGTCGTGGGTGGCGGGAATGGTGAGCCAGGCGTTCTCGGAGATTTCCCGCTCCAGTTGGCCCGCATCCCAGCCCGCACAGCCCAGGGCCACGATGTAGTTATTGGGGCCCATGCCGGTGGCGATGTCCTTCAGTATGGTCTTCGAGGTGCAGACGCTGATGTCGGAAGTCACCTGGATGGAGGATTCCCAATTGCCGCCGGCGTCGTGGATGATGAAACCCTTGTCCCGTTCCACCGGCCCACCGGCCAGCACGTGTTGCTGGGTGAAGCGTTCATCATTGAGCGAGCATTCGATGTTGAGTTCGCCAAAGATATCCGCCACGCAGGCCTGCAGGGGCTTGTTGATGACAATGCCCAACGCGCCTTCTTCGTTGTGGCGCCACAGGTAGGTGACCGTATTGGCGAAATAGGGGTCCAGCATCTGCGGCATGGCGACGAGGAACTGGTTTTGTAAGGTACTTGGGAAATCGCTGTGGGAGTTGTCGTCAGTCATCGGATGACTGCTACCTTAGTAGCTGCTCAGTGCATTGCCTTCGTGGAAGCGGAAAGTTCGAATGATTTCGAGTATATCAGCTTCGGCTCGCAATTCCTCCGGAAATGGCTGGAAGGGTGCGGCGAGATTGACGATTTCCACGGCAGCCTGATCCAGGATGGCCTCGCCGGAGGATTGCAGGATGCGAATTTCCTGAACTTCCCCCGTGGGACGCAGCGCCACCATCATGCGCACATTGCCATAGATCTGCTGGCGTCGTGCCTCGTTGGGGTAATTGATATTGCCTACCGCCTCGATGCGTCGCCGCCAATTGTCCAGATACTGTGCGTCCTGGCTCCTTCTGGTTGAAGCGGAAGAGATCGTGTACTTGCGTGGGCGTCGCGCATATTCCTGACGCTGCCTGTCCAGCTGCGCCTGCAGGCTGGCGATGGCCAGGCTTAGCTCTTCCTGGGACACCGCGTCCGCTACCGGTTGTTCTTCCTCGGGCTCGACTTCTTCCAGCTGCTGGTTCACCTTGTCATCGTTATCGATGCTGGCGATGACGGCCACATCCTGTTGCTGCACATCGTTGACGATCTGCGGCGCCTGGGGCACGGGCACCACTTCCTGGATCTGGTCGGCATTGAAGTCGGATTCGAAAGGGGTGCTGGGGGACGCGGCCTCCTCGAGGGTGCCGCTGCCTATCTGGTTTTCCTGGGCGATGTAGTCGGCATCGTCCGGCGCTATCTCGCTGCGGTACTGGGCCATGGTGACTTCCAGCGCCGGTTCGCTGTTCAGTTCACCCAGATAACTGAAGCCCACACCAAACACGATGATGGCGTGAAAACAGGCCGAGAGGAACACGGTGAAACCGAATCGCTCCCTGGATAGTTCTTCATCTTCTATCGCCACCTGTTCACCATCGTGGGTTAATGTTAGCCAATATGTCGGGCCTGCAGTTTCTCGTAGATGCAGGCCATCAGGTCACCGGCGATGTCCAGGCCCTGGGCCCGGTCGATCTCCCTGACACAGGTAGGGCTGGTGACATTGATCTCGGTGAGGTAGTCACCGATCACGTCCAGGCCCACAAAGACCAGTCCTTTTTCTTTCAGGGTTGGTCCAACCTGCTCACAGATCCAGCGATCCCGGTCCGTAATGGGCTGGGTGACACCGCTGCCACCGGCCGCCAGGTTGCCCCGCAGCTCGCCGGAGGCGGGAATGCGGGCCAGGCAATATTCCACCGGTTTGCCATCGATCATCAGGATGCGCTTGTCACCCTTGGCGATATCCGGCAGGTAGCTCTGCGCCATGATCTGGCGCTTGCCTTCCAGGGTAAGGGTCTCGATTACCACGCTGAGATTGGGGTCGTCGCGCTTGACCCGGAAGATGGATGCCCCGCCCATGCCGTCCAATGGCTTATATATAGCGTCTTCGTGCAGTTCGTGAAATGCCTTTAGCTTTTCCTTGTTGGCGGAGACCAGGAAAGGGGGGCAGCACTGGGGAAACTGGGTGGCGAACAGCTTCTCGTTGCAGTCCCGCAGGCTCTGGGGCTTGTTCAGCACCAGGGTGCCCTGCTGCTCCGCCTGCTCCAGCAGATAGGTGGAATAGATATAGTCGATGTTGAAGGGCGGGTCCTTGCGCATCAGGATCACATCCAGTTCGCCCAGCGCCTGGTCGCTGCGTTCACCGTATTCGAACCAGTCATCCGGGTCGTCGCGCACATTGATCAGGGTCATCAGGGCACGGCTGACGCCCTGGTCCGAATACAGGTCACCCTGCAGGATATAAAACACCTGCCAGCCGCGTCGCTGTGCCGCCAGCATCATCGCCAGGGTTGTGTCTTTCTTCACGGTGATGGTCTCGATCGGGTCCATCACGACGCCCAGTTTTACTGTCATAGTCGGTCTCGTATCGGGTTCGGTGCTGAATCGGGCACTCTGCGAAAGGACGGGAGCTGATCTCCCGGAAATGCTGCGAAATCATAGCCTAGTTGGCGTTTCAAGGCGACGCCAGCGCCCCGGCGCTCGGTGATTGCGGCCAATCCGGTTTATAATAGACCGTTTCTGCTGACGTGGTGTTGTAACTTGCGGTCTTTAGGTTATTTATGGGGCATCGGCGGCGTGATCCTGCTGCTCTCGTTTGCCATCTACCGGTTGGCGCCCATGGCGCTGGAATTGCGCGGGCTTTCCCTCAGTAGCGTGCAGCTTGCGGCGCTGCTGTTTTGCGTCGTGTATATGGCTTATGCCGAGGGCTATAAGGGTTTCCACCAGGGCTTCGCGCCAAGGGTGGTGGCGCGTGCCCGCTACCTGCACGACAATCCCCGACCCGGTCATATCCTGCTGGCTCCGCTGTTCTGCATGGGCTATATCCATGCCACCCGCAGGCGCCAGTTGCTTTCCATTGGCCTGACCCTGATGGTCATCTGCTTCGTGATCGTGGCGCGCATGCTGCCCCAGCCCTGGCGCGGCATACTGGATGCGGGGGTGGTGGTTGGCCTGACCATCGGTATTGGTTCCATTGCTTATTTCATGTTGGCACTGAGCCAGGACAAGCCCGGCCCGAGCGTGCCCATCGAAGTACCCGGGGAAGCATGATCTGCCATGGCCAAGCCGCGTCCCAGACACAATAGCTTCGCCATCGTCGTCACCTTCAAGCCGGAGCTCACTGCCCTGCTCAAGCTGCTGGGTCAGCTCAACAAGGAAACCGACTTCGTCGTTATCGACAATGGTTCGCCACAGATCGAGAAACTGGCGAAATCCATCACCGTGTATGAACGCTGCCAGCAGCTGCTGCGACTGGAAACCAATGAAGGCCTGGCCAAGGCACTCAATATCGGCATCAAGCTCGCCCGGGATGCGGGGTATGAGTACATCTTCCTGTTCGACCAGGACAGCAGCCTGTGTGACCTGTTCTTCCAGCGCATGATTGCGTCCTACAAAGACGCAGTGCAATACAGCGAGAACGGCATCGCGGCGGTGGGGCCGCGGATCATCAATCCCCAGACCATGCGGCAGACACCCTTCAAGTTGTTCAATCGCTTCATGCTGCGGTCCAATCGCCCGTTCGCCCAGACCGGGAAACATTTCCTCGCCGACTTCCTCATCACTTCCGGTACCCTGATTCTGGCGCAGCACCTCGATGCCATCGGCGACATGAAGGAAAGCTACTTCATCGACAACGTGGATCTCGAGTGGTGCTTCCGGGCCAAATCACTCGGCTTCGATCTGATCGGTACCGACGGTGCCGTGCTCTACCATGCCATCGGCGAGCGCAGCCTTAATCCGCTGGTGCGAGCCGGCATCATGGCCCAGCACAACCCGTCCCGTACCTATTACTCCAGTCGTAATCGTACTCACCTGTACGGGATGAAATATTCACCCCTGGGCTGGAAGATACGTGACAGGGTGCGTTTCTTCATTAAAGCCGGTTGGCTCATACTCTCGTCCCATGAGCGCAAGCAGTACTGGCATAACATTCGTTCCGGGATTCGGGACGCCAAGTCCCTGACCTGATCGCCCATGACGGATAAGCCACGACTCGCCATCCTGCTCTCTACCTGGAACGGCGGCAAGTTTCTTGCCGAGCAACTGGATTCCCTGTTCGCCCAGAGCTATACCAATTTTGTTGTGGTGGCACGAGACGACGGCTCCAGTGATAGCACGCTGGCTATTCTGCAGGACTACAAGACCCGGGAGCCTGAGCGAATTCACCTGCTTGATGCAACAACCGGCAACCTGGGTGCCCGCGACAGTTTCGGCTACCTCCTGCAATACACCCTGCAGCATAAGTCCGCCCTGGGACTCGAGTCAGCCTACATGCTGTTCTGTGACCAGGACGATGTGTGGTATCCGGACAAGGTGGAGACCGAGTGGCAGGCGATGCAGCTGGCCGAACAGGCGCACCCGGATGTACCGGTACTCGTGCACAGCGACCTGCAGGTGGTGTCGGAAACTCTGCAACCGGTGGCCCCTTCACTGGCTCGCTACCAGGGTCTGGAAACCGCGCGTAATGGCTTCAACCAGATGGTGATCAGCAATCTTGTCACCGGTTGCACCGCATTGATCAACGAGGCGCTAGCGCGCAAGAGCCTGCCGGTATCGCCCAATGCCATCATGCATGACTGGTGGCTGGCGCTGGTGGCCGCGGCCTTTGGCAAGGTGGTGTACCTGGATCAGGCGCTCATTCACTACCGCCAGCATGGACGCAACACCATCGGCGCGAAGGAACACAAGCAGGCGGTCGCCTCTCAGCCTGGTTTCTGGACCCGGCTGTTGCACCTGCAACCGAACGAGCACCTGTGGGAAGTGGCGCGGCAGGCCCAGGATTTCATGGCCCAGTATGGCGCTGCCTTGACGGAACAGCAGCGGCGCGGACTGCGACTGGCAGGCAAGATGGATGTAAACATGGGAACCCTGCAGCGCATCTATTACCGCCGGGCCCGGCGCTATTGATCCTGGTGTGAAACGCCGGGCATCACGCACCTGGGTCAGCGCAGGGCGGTAATCGGCGCTGCCGGAAACGGCATTTAACCCGGCTCGGCCCGGGACTTCTCGTCCAGTTGCAGTGCATGGGCCAGGCTGCGCCGGAAATTCTCATCGGAACAATCCCTCTGCACCGCCTGCAGGCCCGCCGCCTGAATCCGCGTCCACAGGGTTTCATCGGACAGCAGTTGTACACAGTGGCTGGCGAAGAGCTCGGCGCTGTCGGCCACCAGCAGTTCCTTGCCATCGCTCCATCCCAACTGCCGCGCCAGCAGGGACGTGGCAACCGAGGGGATGCCATTGCCCGCGGCTTCGTGGATCTTGTGGGGAATGCCCGCGGCGAAGCGGGTGGGTGCGATGAAGACCCGGCACTGTTCATAGATGCTATCGATGGAATCCAGCCGTCCGGTGAACACCACGTTGTCCTTGACCACGGTGGTCAGTGACGGCGCGGTGTTATCGCCAACCACGTAGAGGCGTGTGTCCGGCAAGACCTGCTCTATGCGGGGCAGGCAGTTCACCAGGAACCACAGCAGGGAATCCACATTGGGAGAGCCTTCGTCACGCAGAGCGCCCACGAACAGAAGCCCGTGCCGCTCGCTAAACGTACTGGTCGGCGTGTGCACTGCCAGGGTGTGGCCAAGCACGGCGGTATTGTCGATGCCCTGTTGACGATAAAGCGCCGACTCCTGTTCCGAAACCGCCAGCACACAGTCCGCATCCTTGGCCTGCTGCAGTTCTTCTTCGATGAGACGCTGCTCTTCCTCGCTGCTGACTTCCTCACCCCACAACCGGCGGCGTAATACCTCCCGCGGGGCAGTGACGGCTTCCGCGTCATAGACAATACGGCAGTCAGCCACGAGTCCGGGTGTTTCGCGCACTACCGCGTTAAAGATCTCCATGTTGTGAACACGGCTGACCATGATGGTGTCGTAGAAGCCCTGCCGTTCCTCGAGGAACCTGCCCAGACCAGCCTGGCCTCTCGCCAGGATCACCTCGGTGTCAGGAGGAAGAATTTCATGGATGTCCTGCCACCGGTCATCGGGATACAACAGGGCATAGAAGGTCACGTTGACCGGCATATCGGCCAGGGTATTGAGGATGTGGCAACAGCGTGGATAACCCGCGCCGAGGCTGGGATAGGGGACCCGGTCATCGATGATCAACAGATTCGGGTAGTCGTTGGCCGTGCGCGCGAACAGGGCGCGATTGCTGTCGTTTGCCTGCTGTTGTGCAAGGAACCCGGCATGCTTGCGGCACAGTATCTGGCGATGTTCCTGCTGCAATTTCGAGGCGCCGCCGAGGCCCCCGCTGCTGGCGAATTCATAGTGGGTGATCACCGCCCGGGGCTCATACACGACCCGTAACCCGCGCTCCCACAGTCGTACACAGAAATCGGACTCTTCGTAATAGGCCGGCGCGTAGGCTTCATCGAAGCCTCCCATCTCACTGAACAGCGCCCTGCTGAACAACAGGAAAGCGCCGGAACAATAATCCACATCGCGACGGAAATTGAATTCACCGGCATCGGCGTCGCCATGACGACCGTAGCCGAGACAGGCGCCGTCTTGCCAGATGATGCTGCCCGCTTCCTGCAGGCTGCCATCGAGTAGCCTGATCTTGCCGCCTACCGCACCGATGTCCTCTGCCGAGTCCAGGGTGCCCAGGGCTGTGGACAGGCACCGGGCTTCCAGCTCGGCGTCGTTGTTCAACAGCAGCAGCGTTCTTCCCGTCGCCTGCCTGGCGCCCTGGTTTACCGCCTTGACGAAGCCCAGATTGTCATCGTTGCGCAGGATGGTCGCATTTTCGAGATTGTCCAGTAAGCGGTTGGTGTCATCGCTGGAGTGATTGTCGACGATGATCACTTCGAAGCTGACATCGGCGTGCGCCAGTATGGATTGCAGGCAGAGCAGGCTCAGCGGTGCGTTGTTGAAGAACACCAGCAGGATGGATACCTCGGGATTGTCCACCGCCGGGAACGCCAGCTTTTCGCCAGCCGCGAAGAACCTGTCCAGCCGACGCCGGGCCGCGGCATCGTGATCCGCCTTGTGATCGACCGCCTTGCTCTCCTTGTCTGTGGCTGCGGGCTCACTCTCCGTGGAGGCAGAAGTGATCGCGATGTCTTGCTCCGTGGCTGGTTTGTCCGGTTTGGATCCGCGTCCTGACAGCCAGTCTCGCAGTGCGCGCAGGGGAGCCGTCATGCGCCAGAAGATCGAGTTTTCGATCAGTCGGTGCGCTTCTTCCATGCGCTGGGTATGGGCCTGCAGCTCTTTGTATTTCACTTCCAGCTGATGATAGGCGTCCCCTGCGCTGCCGCGTATTGCCACCGCCCTGCTGCGGCCACCCTGCATATCCTTCAGCCTCGTGTGCTCCCCGCCAGATCGAGCCTGGGCAATAACACGGTTGAGGTCGTTTGAGATAGCAGCTTGCGCGCGCATGCCCGCCGAAAGCCCGAGCGTGTAGTGCTGCCCGGCGAGGCGGTGGCGCCAGTTTTCCTTCATGTAGTTGAATTCTTGCAGCGCGCGCGGTCGGTTGCTGTCCAGTTCATCGCTCTGGCGTGATATGGACTCGTGGTGAACGGCCGCAACTCCCGGATGCAGGAGTACGGGCAACCCGAGCTCTGTGATGCGCAGGCACAGATCCACGTCATTGTAGGAAACGGCCAGGGCGTCCTGGTCAAATCCGCCGAGCTGTTGAAACAGGTCCCGTCGCATCATCAGGCACGCCGCTGTGACGGCGTCGACCGCCACCGGTCCCAGCAGGCCCTGCTTCTGTAAATAGTCAGCGGGTTCCCCGAGTGCGATGTGCCTGGCCACGGACTCCTCATCAAGCGCGACGCCACCGTGCTGGATCCTGCCATCGGGGTACAAGAGCCGACAGCCCACGGCGCCCACGTCATCCCGTGCTGCAAGCGCCGCCAGTTCATCCAGCCACTGTGGGTCGACGATCTCGATATCGTTGTTCAGGAAGCACAGCAGTTCACTGCTGCAGTTCTCAACCGCGAAGTTGTTGATCGCAGAGAAATTGAATGGCTGTTGCCATTGCAACACCCGCACCCGGCTCTGTTGTTGCAGCGATTGCAGGTAGTCCAGGGTTGCCTGTTCTTCGCTGCCGTTGTCGACGATGACAAGTTCAATGGGGAATTGCGCAGGCGTGTCGAGTACGCCATCCACACAGGTCTTCAGGAACTGAAGCTGGTCCCGGGTAGGAATGATGATTGTGCAGAAAGGAGCCGAATCACCGGATATCGCTGGCGTTTGCTGGCTCATTACTCGCTGTTGTTGCCCTGTTTTATATCGGTACTACTAACGAGCCTGCGAAGATAGCGAAATGGAGCGGTAATCTTCCAGGATAGTGAATTCTGTACTTGCGCAAGCCTCTGCTGCAACAGCCCGTTGTCACGTTCGAGATTGGCGCTGTGTTGCTCCATATCGCCAATCCTTCTTTCCCGATCCGCCAGCCTGATCTGCAGGTCTTCAACCGTTCCCTTCGTCACATTGAACTCATGCAAGAGCTTCTCCTGTGCTTCTGCCTGCTGCTGGAGCTGCCGTTGATGCCCGAGGTTGGTGTCATGCTCGGCTCTCAGTCTGGCATCGAGCTCCTTGAGTTGTGTGTGCAGTTCCGGAACCACAAGACCTTCATCCAGAGATGCCAACATGCTATTGACCTGCTCGCCGGTCCACTTGCCGAGCCACTTGTTGAATACCTTGATGCGGGCCTTGCCCATCACCGATTCGTTGTCATAGCGCACATTGACATCGTCGGTGCCGGTCTCAGAGTCGCCGCCATCGCGATAGAAGGCAGTGACTTTGCTGATGTGTTTGAAAGGGGTCAGTTGACTTACTTGAATCCAGAAATCCCAGTCTTCGAAAATATCGAAGCGATTGTCGAAGCGGCAGCCCTCATCGTACAGTGAGCGCTCGAACAACATGGCGTGAATCGGCACATAGTTGTCCCGTAGCAGCATGATGGGGTCATAGTCCTGCTCGAAGATGTAGTCCGGGTTATTGCCCTGCGGATCTGTTCTCTGGGTGTTGCTGTAGGCGGCCCGGACACTGTGATCAGATTGCAGCGCCTCCATCAGTCCGGCGATGTGGTCCGGCGCGATCCAGTCATCGTCGTCCAGGAACATGAAGTAGTTGCCGCTGGCGGCCTCCATGCCGGCATTGGCCGCATCTGCCCGCGGCAGGGCGGTGCCGGTGTTCACGATCTTCAGGGAAAGCTGCCCGGTTTCACCGGGCACCGCATCCATGCCGCTGTTGGCGGCGTCCACCACCACCAGCTCTATGGGCAGGTAACTTTGCGCGGCCACGGAGTTCACTGCCTGTTCCAGTTCGGAACGGCCTATGGTGCGGCAAATAACAGAGACCAGGGACGGGTTGCCTGGTGCGGTATCAGTGGGCATGGGCGGCGCTGTAGACTAAGCCTGAGAGAGGGCAGTATAACCGCTTTCGCCAGAGGGCGCAGTGCAGGGCCAGCGCAGGACTAGGCGTCCTGCGCGAGGGGTGCTGCGTCCGTGGAATCGGTCAGCAGCTGCCGTTCCAGCACGGCGCCCACCACGTGTCCGATGAAATCCAGGAACAGGGTGTCCAGATGGATGTTGAAGTAGTTCTCTTCCTGGTTGCCCAGTGCCAGCAGCGCCAGTACTTCGCTGTTATTGATTACCGGGCACAGGGCGGTGGACTTGATCTTGTGGTTGCCTGGGAACAGGGCGCCGATCTGCTCAGCGGTGAGACTCCCGCAATGGGTCCGCTTCAAACGAATGACATCGGCGTATTCCTGCTTCATCATGCTCAGCGGTTCGACGCGAATCGAAGGTGCCACGTTCAGTTCGGGTTGCTCCAGCAGGATGACTTCACAGGCATCGATGTTGGCGTGATTGGACAACTGGTCCACGGCGACTTCCACGATCTCGGTGACATCGCGGGCGCGCAGCAGCGCCAGCACCAGGTTGCGGGTGGTATCAAACAACTGGTCGTTGTTGCGGGCGTTCTCCAACAGGTTGTTGAGTTTCTGGCGGGCCTCGATGCCACGCTCCCGCAGGATCGTGACCTGTCTCTCCAGCAGCGATATTGCCTTGCCTGATTCGTGGGGCAGCAGCAGCTCAGCCAGCAGGTCTTCCTGTTCCAGGAAGAAGTCCGGATTTTCCCGCAGATAGGCCACAACGTCTTCGGCAGCCAGGGTCGACTTCGCTTCCTCTGCCGTTGGCTTGGCGGTACTCGCTCGCTTGTTCATATCTCTACTGTCCCCTCAAATACCGATGCGGTTGGGCCGGTCATCATGACTGGCTGGTCATCTCCATCCCAGTGAATGGAGAGAGAGCCACCCCTGAGTTGTACCTCGACCTCGTTGTCCAGTAGTCCGGCCCGGCAGGCCGATACCACGGCGGCGCAGGCTCCCGTGCCGCAGGCCAGGGTCTCCCCGGTGCCGCGTTCGAATACCCGTAGCTTGAGGTGTTGGCGGTCGACGATTTCCATGAAACCGACATTGACGCCTTCAGGGAAGTCCGGGTGATTTCCCAGAGCCTCTCCAATATCTTTTACGGCCGTATTCTCCAGGTCTTCAACCTTTATTACCGCATGGGGGTTGCCCATGGACAGTGCGCTGAACTCCACCTCGATGGATTCGCCGTCCATGTCCAGGCTGCGCTGGTAAGTCAGGGCCTGCTCGGTGGCCAGCAGGGGGATTTCGGCGGGAACGAATACCGGCACCCCCATGTCCACGGCTACATTGCCCTGTTCATCCATGTCCAGCACCAGAATGCGATTGCTGGTCTTTACCCGCACCGGGTTCTTGTCGGTCAGACCCTTGTCGCGTACGAAGCGGGCGAAGCAGCGCGCGCCATTGCCGCAGTGCTCTACCTCTCCACCATCGACATTGAAGATGCGGTAGTTGAAATCCACATCGTCCTGGGAGGGAGGTTCAACCAGCAATAGCTGGTCGAAGCCGATGCCGAAGCGGCGATGGGCCAACTCCCGAATGCGCTCGGGTGAAATACTGATGTCGCGGGACACCGCGTCGATGACGATGAAGTCGTTACCGAGGCCATGCATCTTGGTAAATGGAATGTTCATTAGGGGATTGACTCTGACTGTTCAGCCTTCGGGCAGGCTGGATTCCAGCGCCAGCAATTGATCGACAGTTTCCCGCTGGCGCACGACGTGGTGCTTGTCGCCATCTACCATGATCTCGGGCGCGCGTGGTCGCGTATTGTAGTTGGAACTCATCACGAAGCCGTAGGCGCCAGCCGAACGCACGGCCAGCAGGTCGCCGGCTTCGACAATCAATTCCCGATCCTTGCCAAGGAAGTCGCCGGATTCACACACCGGTCCAACCACATCATAGGTCTTCTTGCTGCCGATTTTCTTTACCACAGACACGATTTCCTGCCAGGCACCATAGAGCGCTGGGCGAATCAGGTCATTCATGGCGCCGTCGACAATGGCGAAGTTCTTGTGCTCGTTGCACTTCAGGTATTCGACCCGGGTAAGGAAGATCCCGGCATTGGCGGCGATGGAACGGCCGGGCTCCATCAATAGGGTCATGTCTCTCTCTTTGAACCGGTCTTTCACAGCGGTAATCAGCTCGGAAGGGTGTGGGGGCTGTTCCTGGCCATAGGTGACTCCCAGCCCGCCTCCCATATCGAAGTGGCTGATCGTGATGCCTTCGCCTGCCAGGGTATCCACCATTACCAGCAAGCGGTCGATAGCGTCGAGGAAAGGTTCGATACTGGTGAGCTGGGAACCAATGTGGCAATCGATGCCCAGCACCTCGATGCCTTCCATCCCGGCAGCGCGGCGATACACATCCAGGGCTTCGTCGCTGGCGATGCCGAATTTGTTTTCTTTCAAGCCCGTGGAAATATAGGGGTGGGTCCCGGCGTCCACATCGGGATTCACCCGCAGGGAGATCGGCGCCTTCTCGCCTCTCGCCATAGCAATTTCATTGAGCCGGTCCAGTTCGGCGGGGGATTCGATGTTGAAACAATGAATACCTGCCTCCAGCGCCTGCTCCATCTCTCCGGCAGTCTTGCCCAGCCCGGAGAAGATCACCTTGCTGGCATCGCCACCAGCCGCCAGCACGCGCTGCAGCTCGCCGCCGGAAACGATATCGAAGCCGGCGCCCTGGCGGGCCAGCAGGTTCAATACGGCCAGGTTGGAATTGGCCTTTACGGCATAACAGATCAGGTGTGGCAGCTCGCCCATGGCTTCCTCGTAGACCCGGAAATGGCGCTCGAGGGTGGCCCGGGAATACACGAAACAGGGAGTGCCATGGTGCGCGGCGATTTCGGGAAGCGGCACATCCTCGGCATACAGCGTGTCGCCCTGGTAATTAAAATGATCCATTCAGAGGAATTCCTGCTACAGCCCGAATCAGGCCTGGTGTTGGAAACTGGCGGTCTGGGCCTGCTGTGGCCGGGTGAGGCCGCCCTTCTGACCGCAGCTGGCCAGGGACAGGAGAAAACACAGCAGTAGTACAAATCTGATCACGGGGTAATCCAGCGACTGCGGCATCTGCCCCATCTCCCGATGTAGGGGTCCAAGGGTATGCCGTTGAAGATTGCCATGGTTGTTCGCCGCCATGGTCGAGGGGCGATTATACCCGCCCAGACCCCATAAACACAGGTGTCGCCGCCCCGTGACCCGGTGCCGGACAGCTCGACTGCGCCAGTGGCGCCGAATATCCCGTGGAGCCTTGAAAAAGCGGGTCGCCATCTCTATATTCACCGTCTCTTCGCGTCCGCTGTTCCGCGCTTTTCTCGCGGGTTTGCGGGCGACACAACAATCAAAACAGACACAAGAAGACAGAGAGTTTAGAGAGTAGCAATGATTGAAATTGAGAATCTCGTAAAGAAATTCGATCAATTTGTCGCCGTCGATAATCTGAGCTTTCAGGTTGCCGAGGGAGAGGTACTAGGCTTCCTCGGCCCCAACGGCGCTGGCAAATCCACCACCATGAAGGTCATCACCGGTTTCCTGGCTCCCACCAGTGGCCGGGTATCCATCGATGGCCACGACATCATCGAAGAGGCCATAGCCGCCAAGGCCCTGATCGGCTATCTGCCCGAGGGTGCGCCTTCCTACGGTGACATGACCACGGAAGAATTCCTGCGCTTCATCGCCCAGGTGCGTGGTTACCGCGGTGAGGAGATCGATCGCCGGGTAGCGCATGTAATAAAGGAAGTAGAACTGGAGTCGGTGCGGCGCCAGACCATCGAGACCCTGTCCAAGGGCTTCAAGCGCCGGGTGGGACTGGCCCAGGCCATCATGCACGACCCCAAGGTGCTGATTCTCGACGAACCCACCGACGGCCTGGATCCAAACCAGAAGCACCACGTGCGCGAGCTGATCAAGAATCTGGCCCGGGACAAGATCGTGATTATCTCCACCCATATTCTGGAAGAGGTCACCGCGGTATGCAGCAGGGCCATCATTATTGCCGAGGGCAGGATCGTGGCCGATGGCACACCAGCCGAACTGGAATCCCGTTCCCGTTACCACCAGGCGGTGAGTGTTCGCCTCAATGACAGCTATGACCTCAGCGCCGACCTCGGTGGCATTGAGGGCATCGCCACCATCGAGGAAGACGCCGAGCAGGCGCTTACCTACACCATCCTCGCCAAAGACGGCCAATCCATCTTCTCCCAGGTGTCAGCGATCGCCCAGGAGAAGCATTGGCCGGTGACTGAGTTCCATGTGCAGCGTGGCCAGTTGGAAGACGTCTTCCGCACGGTAACGCAAAAGGCAGGGGAGGCGTAGTCATGGGAAATCTCGGAATCATTTTCTGGCGTGAGCTGATGAGTTACTTCGCCACGCCACTGGCCTATATCTTCATCGTGATCTTCCTGATCACCAACGGCATCTTCACCTTCGAGCTGGGTGGCTTCTACCTGCGCGGCCAGGCCGACCTGTTGCCGTTCTTCAGTTTCCACCCTTGGCTCTACCTGTTCATGGTGCCGGCAATAGCCATGACCCTCTGGGCTGATGAGCGCAAGACGGGCACTATTGAGTTACTCCTGACCCTTCCGGTGAAGCTCCGCGATGCGGTGCTGGGCAAGTTCCTCGCCGCCTGGGCATTGACCGGCCTGGCTTTGGCGTTGACCTTTCCAATCTGGATTACGGTGAATTACCTGGGCGATCCGGATAACGGCGTGATCTTCGCTGCCTATCTGGGCAGCTGGTTCATGGCGGGCAGCTATCTCGCCATCGGCTCCTGCATGTCGGCCAGTACCAAGAACTCGGTGATTGCCTTCATTCTTACCGTGTCGATCTGCTTCCTGTTCGTGATCATGGGGTCACCCATCCTGCTGAACGCCTTCCCGGACTTCGTGCCGCAGTTCTTCGTGGATGCTATCTCGGCCATGGGATTCCTCACTCACTTCGATTCCATCGCCAAGGGCGTGCTGGATATCCGTGACATCCTGTTCTTTGCTGTGTTCATCGGTGCCTGGCTGCTGGCCAGTGCCATCGTCATCGAAATGAAGAAAGCCAACTAGGAGGAGCCCGGAATGAATACGAAAGCCTTATTTTCCTCTGCGGGCCTGGCGGCAATCGCCGTCGCCCTGGTTATCGCGGTGGCGGTGATCAGCCTGCTGCCCAGCCTGCGCATCGACCTCACCGAGGACAGCCTGTACACGCTGTCGGATGGCTCACGCAATATTGTCAGCAACCTGACCACACCCCAGGAACTGACCTTCTTCTATTCCGAGAGTGCGACGGAAGACCAGCCCCAGATTCGGGCCTATGGCAACCGCGTGCAGGAACTGCTGCGGGAAATCGTGATTGCCAGTAATGGCAACCTGACCCTGAGTGTGGTGGATCCGGAACCCTTCTCCGAAGACGAGGACCTGGCAACCCAATTCGGGATCCAGGCGGTGCCCGTTTCCCAGGGTGGCATTGAGATCTACTTCGGCCTCGTGGTCGCCCAGGATATTCCACCGGAAGACATCAATCCGCTGGCGCCGCCTGCGGTAGAGACCATGCCGCTCATTCGTCCGGACCAGGAGCAGTTCCTGGAGTATGAGTTCATGAAACTCATCACCAGTGTGGAGAATCCGGATCGCACTGTGATCGGCCTGATCACGCAGCTCGATATCGACGGCGGCTTCAATCCGGCCACCGGGCAGGCCACGGCGTCCTGGTTCGTCATGGACATGCTGCGCCAGCTATACGACGTGCGCCGACTGGATGCGGATGCGGACAGCATCGATGAAGACATCGACATCCTGATGCTGGTGCATCCGAATGATCTGTCCGAACAGATGCTGTATGCCATTGACCAGCATGTGCTGGCCGGTGGCGAGGCCATGGTTTTTCTCGATCCTAACGCCGACTCCATGGTAACCCTGTCACAGCAGGGCGCGCTGATTCCTGCCGGCATGAATTCCAACCTGCCGGGACTTCTTCAAGCCTGGGGTATCGAGTACCAGGATGACAAGGTGCTCACCGACAGCGACCTGGCCCTGCGCGTGCGCATGAGCCAGACTGAACGCCCCATGCCGCACCTGGGCATGCTGGGTGCCAAGCGCGACAACCTGGCCCGTGGCGACATCATCACCAACCGCCTGGAATCGGTGAACTTCTCGACGCCGGGTGTATTGCGTCCCATCGAGGGCGTGGGCACCACATTCGAACCCCTGATTACCTCGTCCAGCAACTCCATGTTGATGGACAGGATCCTGCTGGAGAGTGTGACCGATCCCTCTATCCTGTTCGATGAATTTGAATCGTCCAACGAGAGCCATGTCATCGCCGCCCGCATCAGCGGTCTGGTAGAGAGCGCTTTCCCCGAGGGTCGCCCGCAACTGCCGGTTGCAGAAGCGGAGGAGGACAGCGACGAGCAGGCTGGCACAGACGATGTCACGGCAGAGACTGCAGAAGACACTGACAACCCGGCCGAACCCGAAGTGCTTAACGACGCCACTACAGAGGAAGCCGAGGAGACTGTTCCACATCTGCAACGCTCTGAGGCGCCGGTAAACCTGATTGTATTCGCCGACTCCGATTTGCTGACCGACAGGCTATGGGTCCAGGTGGCACAGTTTCTTGGCCAGCGCATTCCGCAGCCCTTCGCCAACAACGGTGACCTCATCATCAATGCCTTCGATAACCTCAGCGGTGGCGCCGACCTCGTCAGCATCCGTAGTCGCGGTACTTACTCGCGCCCCTTTACCCGGGTACTGGACCTGCAGCGTCAGGCGGATGATCGCCTGCGCCTGGAGGAAGCCGAGCTGCTGGATCGTATGACGGAGACCGAGGAAGCCCTGGCGCAGTTGAATCAGGACGAGAACGGCAACCCCATTGGCCAGATCACCCCGGAGATCCAGGCCGAGGTGGACAGGTTTAACCAGGAATTGCTGGAAACACGCCGCCGCTTGCGGGATGTGCAGTTCCAGTTAACGGAAGACATCGATCGCCTGGGCAGTAACCTGACCCTGGCCAACACGATCCTGGTGCCAGCCCTGCTCACCCTCATCGCCCTGATGATGCACTTCGCGCGGCTTAGACGCCGTCGGGCGACGGCCTAGGGCAAGAGGATCGCCCTAACCGCCATGGTGTGGTGGATGCGGTGGCAACGTGACCGTGATATGGGTGCCTTCACCCAGTTCACTCTCGATGGTCAGGTCGCCACCGTGGGCCTGCACGATCAGGCGGCATAGATAGAGCCCGAGGCCGAAGCCCCCGGTATTTCGCTGCCGGGCGCTGTCGGCCCGGTAGAAAGGTTCGCTCAACTTGGGCAGGTGCTCTGCGGCAATGCCTTCGCCTTTGTCGATCACTTCCATGATCGCCATATCATCCACAAACTCCAGCTTGACCGTGATGGGATTGGATTCGCCGTGACGGCAGGCATTGTTGAGCAGGTTTGTTATTAACAGGCGTATGCGCAGTTTGTCGATGACGAACTCGCGTTCACTCTCTTCAATCTCCAGGGTGAGGCCGCCCTCATACTCGGAGAACTGCGAGGCGACGCCTTCCACAAAATCGGACAGCACAACGGTTTCTTCCACCAGCACCGCGTGCTCATCGTTGAGGCGTTCCGCTTCAATCAGGTCGGAGATCAACAATTCAATCTCCTCGATATCTTCCCTGAGCTGCTCCCGCTCCTTGCTCGGCGGCATGAACTCCATGCGCAGCTTGGCCTTGGTGATGGGAGTGCGCAACTCATGGCTGATGGCCAGCAGTAGCTGGCGCTTCGCTTCCAGCATGGACTGCAGGGAGTCGGCCATGTGATTGATACTTTCCGTGAGCTCACCCAACTCATCCTGGCTATTGCTCTCCACCCGGTAGCCCAGGTCTCCCTTCTGGATACGATCCGCACCCTGGCGCAGCATGCGTACCGGCTGCAACAAGCGGTTCACCATCAGGTAATTGAGAAACAGCACCAGTACCGCGAGTGCGACACCGACATACACGACGAAGAGATTGATGCGTTCTTCACCACCCTGGGCGCGGGGATACAGGAAGAACTCGTAGCCACGACGATTCACGTGAATGATGCCCTCGTTGTTTACCGTGCGTACCTCGGCATCGGAGGAGAGGGAACGATCGAACTCGGACTCGTCCACATTGAGCCGGTTATCCGGGTCCGAGCTCCAGCGCATGATCGGGTTGCGAATGTTAATGGTCCAACCCAGTTCATCAGCAAGGCGCATGGCGTTGCTCAGGTTGGGTGGTGTGCCGATGTCTTCGATAATGGATTCAACATTGCGGGTGAAGAAATCGGGAATGCTTTCTATGGTATTGGTTTCCTGATTGATGTTACGCAGCAACACCGACACGATGATGAAGAAGCTCACCACGGTGAAGCCAAAAATCAGGAACAGTCGCAGGAAGAGAGATTTTTTTACCTGGCTGACTAGAGTGGTCATGCAGGAGGATTCTGGCTGTTAAAGTTGTTCGCCGACGAAAGTATAACCACGACCCCACACCGTCTTGATAAAGCGTGGTGTCTTGGACGTGTCTTTCAGCTTGTGTCGCAGGCGGCTGACCAATGTGTCCACGGCCCGGGAGAAGAGCTCCGCGTCGATGCCGCGCAGTCGATTCATCAGCTCATCGCGGGTAAAGGTCTTGTTGGGGAACTGCATAAACAGAATCAGCAGCTCGTATTCCATGGTGGTCAGTTCCAGTACTTCGCCATCGAGCTTCACCTCGCGCCGGGAAACATCCACTTCCAGGCCATTGATGGGTTTGATATCACGCACAGTGTTGTCATCGCTGCTGCGTCGCAGGATGTTGTGTATGCGCGCAACCAGTTCCCGTGGTTCGAAGGGCTTGGGCAGGTAATCATCCGCACCCAGTTCCAGGCCGACGATACGGTCGGTTACTTCGGCATGGGCCGTGAGCATGAGAATGGGAAGCTGGCCATAGATGGAAGACTTGGCGCGAATTTCCCGGCAGATTTCGAAGCCGTCTTTTTCCGGCAACATCACATCCAGGATCAGCAGGTCTGGCTTCACCTTCTTGATGAGTTCAAATCCCTTGCTCGGGGTCAGTGCCACATGCACTGTCATGTCGTAACGCTCGAGATACTGGGTAAGCAGTTCTCCCAGCTTCTCGTCGTCGTCGATAATCAGGATTTGTTTCATGGGATTGTGGCCAACTTTGCTACAGCCCAGCAATAGTACGAATTAGCCCTGCTGAAATCAATCGACACTCCACCGGGCAATCGGTGCAATCTGGCTGAAATTGGCCCCATCTCTCGCTTGAAACGCGGCAGAATGCACCTATTTATAAGAATGTTATCAGTTGAACTTGGCGCTGGCCTGGCGCGGCCCAGCCAGTAATCAGGCCAGTTACCTACGAGGTCAGCTCACGATGAATGTTTCCAAGCCCCTGCTAATCGGGCTCGCCCTGCTGTTGGCACCTGTCCTGTCTTTCGGGCAGCCGCAGGACTACGCCACTTTCAGTACCAACGACGAGTCCAACAATATCCAGGTATTCAAGAGCACCAGCCCCTCGGTGGTGAACATCACCAATGCGCGCCTGGTGCGCTCCTTCTATTCCCTGAATCCGCAGGAAGTCCCCCAGGGCACGGGTACCGGCTTCATCTGGGACAAGGAAGGGCATATCGTCACCAACTACCATGTGGTGCAGCAGGCGGATCGGGTATTGGTCACCCTGCAGGATGGCAGCACCTACGACGCCCAGCCGGTTGGACTGGATCCCAGTCGAGACCTGTCGGTCCTGAAGATCGATGCACCCGGAGTGGACCTGACCCCGATCGTGCCCGGTGACTCTGATCTGCTGGAGGTGGGGCGCAAGGTCATCGCCATCGGCAATCCGTTTGGACTCGATACAACCATGACCGTGGGCGTCGTCAGTGCCCTGGGCCGGGAAATCGACTCCGTTAACCGGCGCAAGATTCGTGACGTGATACAGACCGATGCCGCCATCAACCCGGGTAATTCCGGCGGGCCCTTGCTGAACAGCCTCGGTCAACTGGTGGGCGTCAACACGGCCATCTATAGCCCCAGTGGGGCCAGCTCCGGCATCGGCTTCGCCATCCCGGTCAACACCGTGAAAGACGTTGTGCCCGAACTCATCCAGTTCGGCCGCGTGCAGACACCGATACTGGGAATCACCCGGGTGCCACAGCCTGACTACTACCGCCAACTGTGGGGAATCGAGGGCGTGATCGTTCTGGATACCGTGGAAGGCAGCGACCCCGACCGACTCGGCATGCGCGGCCTCAGCCGTGCCACCCGTGGCCGCATACTGCTGGGGGATGTAATCGTGGCAATAGACGGTGAGGCGGTGCGCAACGAGGACGACCTGGCATCCATCATCGAGCAACGCCAGCCCGGCGACACGGTGCAGGTGCGCACGGTGCGCGACAACCGCCTGCACGAATACGAAGTGGAGCTACTGGCGCCGCCGAATCAGTAGCGGAGAATCAGTGACGACCGGCCAGGTCTTTTCTGGCCGCCGCAACGGCCGCCTTCACCTGTGCCGGCGCCGTGCCACCCAGATGATTGCGCGCCGCCAATGAACCTTCGAGAGTCAGCACCTCGTACACATCGTCGCCGATCAGTTCACTGAACCCGGCAAGCTGCTCAAGGCTCAACTCCGCCAGATCCTTCTGCTCTTTCACCGCCAGGGCCACAGCGTTGCCAACCACCTCATGGGCATCGCGGAACGGCAGCCCCTTCTTCACCAGGTAGTCGGCGAGGTCAGTCGCCGTGGCAAAACCCTTCATGGTCGCTGCACGCATCGTGTCGGCCTTGCACTGAATGGCAGGCATCATGCCGACATAGGCAATGAGACAATTGGACACCGTGTCGATTAAATCGAACAGCGGTTCCTTGTCTTCCTGGTTGTCCTTGTTATACGCCAGCGGCTGCGACTTCATCAGGGTGAGAAGTGACACCAGGTGACCATTTACCCGACCGGTCTTGCCCCGCACCAGCTCAGGCACATCCGGATTCTTCTTCTGTGGCATGATGGACGAACCGGTGCAGAAGCGATCCGGTAAGTCGATAAAATCAAACTGCGCCGAAGTCCACAACACCAGCTCTTCCGAGAAGCGCGACAGATGGGTCATGATGAGACTCGCCGCCGCAGCCAACTCAATAGCAAAGTCCCTGTCACTCACCGAGTCCAGAGAATTACGGGTCGGCCCGGCAAAGTTCAACAGGCTGGCACTGTATTCCCGATCGATCGGATAAGTCGTACCGGCGAGCGCCGCCGCACCGAGAGGTGACAGGTTGACCCTTTTACGACAATCCTGCAGACGCGCATAATCACGATCCAGCATCTCATACCAGGCCATCATGTGATGACCAAAGGTAACCGGCTGTGCCGTCTGCAAATGCGTGAAGCCAGGCATCACGGTGTCCGACTCCCTGTCCGCCAGATCCACCAGCGCACTCTGCAGATCAGTCAGCAACTTGCACAGACCATCGATCTCACTGCGCACATACAGACGAATATCCGTCGCCACCTGGTCATTCCGCGAACGACCCGTGTGCAACTTCTTGCCCACATCACCAATACGCTGAGTCAACGCAGCCTCGATGTTCATATGCACATCTTCCAGCCCCACAGACCAGCTAAAATTCCCCGCCTCAATATCCTGCAGAATCCCCTGCAAGCCATCCTTGATCTGCTGCAACTCATCGTCCGTCAGCACACCCACCTTGTTCAACATGGAGGCATGAGCAATCGAACCCTCGATGTCATAGCGAAAGAGTCGTTGATCAAATTCTACGGAGGCGGTGAATTCCTCAACAAAGCTGTCTGTGGCCTCACTAAACCTGCCACCCCACAACTTGGCGCCTTTATCGTCTTTGCTCATGCCTGATGTTTCCGTGCTGATCGCCAGACACCCGAGTCCCGGAGCCTGGCCTGAAATAGGGCGGCGATTATAGCAGGAAGCTCCCCGGTCCATAAGTTTGATACCAGACAACGAAAAAGCCCGCTTTGAAAAAAGACACTGAAGCTCAAGGGTCTGAGACAGAGGGAGGAGGTCTTGAGACCGTGAGCGGCATGGAGCCGCTCCCGAGCCCCCATGGATGGGCTCACGGCGTGTCTCAAAGCCTCCTCCCTCTGTCTCAGGCCCATTTGCACGATACTTTCTCAAACCAACTGCACGATATCTTGATGGATCGACTACAAAGTTATTCAGATATAGAACATTTATTGCGCTCAGACAAAACCCCCTAATTACCGTAAAATGCCCCTTCAACAGAACACCAGGCAAGGACCCCGCCAAACAATGGAAAAAATCAGGATAGCCACCCGGGAAAGCCCACTGGCATTGTGGCAGGCAGAATACGTGAGCAGTGCCTTGCGTACACATCATCCAGAGTTACAGGTCGAGCTGGTCCCCATGACCACAAAGGGCGACCAGATCCTGGATTCCCCTCTGGCCAAGGTAGGCGGCAAGGGCCTGTTCGTTAAAGAACTGGAGCGCGCCATGTTGGCAGACAAGGCCGATATAGCCGTGCACTCCATGAAAGATGTACCGATGGAATTCCCAGAGGGACTCGGCCTGGCCGTCATCTGTGAACGGGAAGACCCCTCCGATGCCTTCGTGTCCAACCACCATGCCAGCCTCGAAGCGCTGCCCGAAGGATCCATAGTCGGGACTTCCAGTTTCCGCCGCCAGTGTCAGCTCAAGCAATACAGACCCGATCTCGACATACGCGACCTGCGGGGCAACGTGGGCACACGCCTGGCTAAGCTCGATGCCGGCGACTACGATGCCATCATCCTCGCCTCGGCTGGCCTCATTCGCCTCGCCTTGAAGGAACGCATTCGAGAGCGCCTGCCCTTCGACCTGTCCCTGCCCGCAGGCGGGCAGGGCGCTGTCGGCATTGAATCCCGCAGCGAAGACCTGGCAACACTCAGGCTCCTGCAGTGCCTTCATCACAGTGAAACCGCCGCGCGGGTGACCGCCGAGCGTGCGGTCGTCAATCGACTGCAGGGAGGCTGCCAGGTGCCCATTGCCGCATTCGCCGAACTCAGCGGTGAGACCCTGAACCTGTCGGCGCTGGTCGGTTCACTGGATGGGCAGACAGTTTACAGAAGCGAACGATCTGCCCCCGTGCAGGAAGCAGAACAGCTGGGCGTACGTGTGGCAGACGAGCTGCTGCAACAGGGCGCCGCGGCCATACTCGAGGCGCTACGCGATTAAGCCATTGTTCGCACAGGCGGTAATCACTCCGGTTCCTGGCGTTCACAGGAGTCGAACCCGGTGAATTCAGACAGGCAGAAAGCAGGCGGCGCGGATAGGCTGGCCGGACTCTCCGTCCTGGTAACCCGGCCGATTCACCAGCAAAGCTCACTGCTGGGGAGTCTGCAGATGGAGGGTGCCCACACGGTGAGTCTGCCTGTGATGCGCATCGACCCGGTGAGCAGCGCGAAGGCGGTGCAGAAAGCCAGGCGCCAGGTGCAAAACCTGGATCAGTTTCAGTGGCTGATTTTCATCAGTACCAATGCCGCGAGCCTGGGCGCCGACCTGATCGAAGACTTCTGGCCGCAATTCCCCACCGGCGTAAACGTGGCTGCCATTGGCCGCAGCACCGCCGCGGTACTCACCCACCGGCTGTATCTTCCCGTTCTCACACCACCCCAGGGCTGGGACAGTGAGAAACTGCTGACACTGCCTGAATTGCAGGATATCAGCGGCAAGCGGATTGCGATCTTCCGGGGTGTAGGCGGCAGGGAGTTGCTGGCCTCGACACTTGAAGAGAGGGGAGCGCAGGTTCAGTATGTGGAGTTGTACCAACGGACTGCGGTCCGCTATTCCGTGGCCGAGATTGACGAGAAATTGCCGGACGCTGCGGTCAATGCGGTGGTGGTGCATAGCGGCGAATCACTGGCGCGCCTGGTGGAGCTGTTGCAGCGATCGAACAAGCTGGAACACTACCTGACCCTGCCCCTGGTAGTCCCCTCCAGCCGGGTTGCCAGCCAGGCACGCGGCCTGGGATTCGACAAGGTTTACGACGCACAGGGCGCGGATGATGCCTCCATAAAATCCGCGCTGTGGGAAATTACGCAGATCGCCGACATAACAGATTAACTGGATAGCAAAAGCTGTGTGCAGTGAAGCGAGACTTCCGCTGCATGTCAGTTCAGGCAAATTGGAATAGATGATGGCCGAGCAGCCGGAAACCCCGAAAATTCTCGACGAAATTTCAAAGAAGACCAACGCGAAATCTTCTGCCGGGTCACGCAAGCAACAGACAGCCCGCCGCCGCATGATGCTGGTACTCATATTACTGGTGCCTATTCTCGCTGGCCTGCTCTACGTGGCTTACCTGCAAATTGAAATGCAGCAGGAGCTGGCCAGTCTGCGTGCGGAGAACAGCCAGCTGACCGCGGCCCTGAGCAGCCAGGACAATCAGCTGGAAGACCTGCGGGAAGAGATCAGCGCTGTCCCGGAACAGGTCGAAGTGGATGACAGTGCGGCGCGGGAGATGACTGAGCAGCTGTCCGAGGAATTACAGGCGCAACTGCAGCAGGAAGTCAGTCGCCTCACCGCACAACTGAACAGCCTCGCCAGTCGCCAGGCGGAGAACAGTGGCAGCAACGAGCAGCAGTGGAAGATTCTGGAAGCGGAATACCTGGCCGGTCTGGCCCTGCGCAAGGTGCAGATAGAGAAGGATATCGACTCGGCGATCGCCTTGTTGCAGCAGGCCGACCGTGCCCTGCTGGATTCACGCAGTCCCGCCGTGCTGTCTGCCCGCGAGGCACTGGCGACCGACATCACCGCATTGCAGGCCGTCGAGGTGCTGGACCGGGAGGGTGTCTACCTGCGTCTGCAAACCCTGGCGACCCAGATTGCCCAGGTAGACATGGTGGGTTCCATGCGGGAAAACTTCGAGGCCCGTCGCAACCGCGAATCTACCGAGCTGGACAGGCCAGGCGAGGCCGGCGGCCTGTTGGACAGCAGTTTGCAGCTCCTGGGCTCAATCTTCGTCTGGCGACACTGGGAAGATGACCCGGGCGCCATGCTCGCACCAGGTAATGAAACAGCCATTCTGCAGCGTCTGCAGCTCACCATAGAGCAGGCGAAACTGGCCTTGCTGACCGCCAATAACGAACTCTACCAGGGCAGCCTGGCAGATTGCCTGGCCTGGCTGGAACGCTATGCCGTGGTGGAATCAGAACTGGGGCAGTCTGTACTGGGTGAAGTGGCTGTTCTGCAGCAGATCGACGTCGATCCCGATCTGCCGGCACCCACGCGCAGCGTGGCCTCCATGCAGCAGTTAACAGCTGAGCTACGCTGATGATTCGACTCTTTGTGTTCAGCCTGCTGGCCATCGTCATCGCGCTATGGGTGACCCTCTACCTGGGATTTCCGAGCGACCCCGGTTACCTGTTAATCGCCTTTGGCAACTACACCTTCGAGACCAGCCTGTTCGCGCTGCTCGTTGCCCTGGCGGTAATCTACCTGGTCCTGCGGCTCTTGCTGCTGCTGTTGCAATGGTTGAACCCGATGAGGCTGTTAGCCGCCGGCAGGGTGATGAGCAGGAACCGCAAGGCGAAGAAGCGTAGTCACACCATAGAAGGGCTGTTGTCCTTTACCCGCGGCAACTGGAGTACGAGCCTGAACCAGCTCAAGAGAGGCATGCGGGACAATGATGCCAGTGTAGTTAACTACCTGGCGGCCGCCTACGCGGCATTCCAGGTCGGCGACAAGGAAGGCTGGGTCAGTTTATTGGAGCAAGCCAGGAAGAAGTATCCCACAGCCCATTCCACCATAGATTCATTGAAGGCGCAGCTCTATCACCGCAGCGGCCAGCTCGAACAGTCACTGGCCGTGCTGCAGGAGATGAAGAAGAATTCGGTAAACGATGAAGCCATGCTGACGCTGTTGAAGGAAGTCTATGTGCAGCTGGCAGACTGGCAAAACCTCAGCGAGTTATTGCCGGTGCTCGAGAGAAACAAGGTGCTGGACGATGAGGAATTGCTGAGGATTCGCAAGCGACTCTTCATGGAGGAACTGTACGCAACGTTCGAGAAGGTGAAGGCAGGCTCCGCAGACATGGCCGCCCTGCGTAAACAATGGAAGAAGGGCACAGCCTTTGCCGACGATGAGAAGGTAGTTCGACACTATGCCGACCTGCTGTTGCAGATGGATGACGGTGACGAGGCCGCGAAGATAGTCGAAAGCGCGTTGCGCAAGCGCTGGAACCCGGCGCTGGTTCGATTCTATGGCGAGATGGTTCTGGGTAACAGCAATAAGCAGTTGCTGGTAGCGGAAAACTGGTTGCAGTCACGACCGGCCGACGGAGAACTGTTGCTCAGTCTCGGCAGGCTTTCCATGCGCAATAAATTATGGGGCAAGGCGCGGGAATACTACGAAGCCAGTATAAAGATCACACCATCGGCCGAGGCCTATGGGGAACTGGGACGCCTGCTGAAGCAGTTGGGAGACGAAGAGGCAGGTGAGGCGTATCTCGAGAGTCACAGCAAGCTGTTAGGTGCAACCCTGCAGGGGCTGCCGATGCCGACCCTGGAAAAAAGAACGCACTGAATCGAAACCGACTCTAGTCGATTCCCAGGTCATTCCATAGCGCATCGATGCGCTGCTTGACCTCATCACTCATGGTGATGGTCTCGCCCCATTCCCTGCTGGTTTCCTCCGGCCACTTGTTCGTCGCATCCAGGCCCATCTTCGAGCCCAGTCCGGCCACCGGTGAGGCGAAATCCAGGTAGTCGATTGGGGTGTTGTCTATCAGCACGGTGTCCCGGGTCGGGTCCATGCGCGTGGTGATGGCCCAGATCACGTCTTCCCATTGGCGAACGTCCACGTCATCGTCGACCACGACGACAAACTTCGTGTACATGAACTGGCGCAGGAAAGACCAGACACCCATCATCACGCGCTTGGCATGGCCGGCGTAT